>MPMF02127144.1_pt1 | contig 21071 bp, 11 predicted proteins | sample 1617271 | NCBI WGS metagenome assembly MPMF02 (sample SAMN05944812, study PRJNA350692) | marine metagenome | biome: marine; feature: ODZ; material: water; isolation source: 120 m water sample prefiltered with 30 um filter, filtered on to 0.2 um... | place: Pacific Ocean | collected 2012-04-09... | reverse complement strand
TGTTCGCGGGATGGTACCCCTGTTGAATCTGAATCAGGGCGCAGAGACACCCGCCGGGAAAGAAGTTCCATGATCAAGATTTGGACGCTTGCCGTTGCCATTGCGGTGCTCGCGATTGGCGGTGCCTGTCTGTACTCCAGCGCGTACACGGTTGAAGAGGGAAAACTGGCCGTGATCACGCAATTCGGCAAACCGATGGGAGCGATTGAGAAACCTGGCCTGCACTTCAAGATCCCCTTTATTCAGGAAGTCCACTACCTGGAGAAACGGTTGCTCCCCTGGGATGGCGACCCGGAAAGCATGCAGACTCGAGACAAGAAGCGAATCGATATCGATGTCTGGGCGCGATGGCGAATTGTCGACCCGCTGAAGTTTTTTGTGAAGTTGCGGACGGAACAGCGAGGACAGAAAATTTTGGACGATCTGGTCGATTCGGCCGTCCGGGATGTCGTCGCCCGCCACAAGTTGATCGACGTCGTCCGCAAGTCGAACACACCTCTCGTTTATGAGAGCGAAGAACTGCAGCGCCCTGCGGGCAATCAGGTCACAGGGGGAGGCCGCGATGATGTGGAAAGAGACATTCTCAGCGGCGTCAACTTGGAGTCCTACGGCATGGAATTGGTCAAGGTCCGTATCAAACGGGTCAACTATGTCGAGTCGGTGAGTCAGGCGGTCTACGAACGCATGATCTCAGAACGTCTGCGGATCGCGCGGCTCTACGATTCGGAGGCGATGGAGGAAAAGAATAAGATCCTCGGTCAAACGCAGAAGGAGCTCGATCAGATTGAGGGAGAAATGGAAAAAGCATCGGCGGAAATTCGCGGCATCGCCAACGCCCAGGTCATCCAGCTGACCGCCGAGGCCTATGGCAAATCGCCCGAGTTTTACGACTTCCTCAGGAGTCTGGAGGTCTTCAAACAGACGTTTGGCCCCGATACCCGCTTGATCCTCTCGACCGAAAGCGACCTGTTCCACCTGCTCAAGGAACCGAGCGAGTTGGCGCCGGGGCCTGCTTCCTCGCCCGTCAGGCGGCCCTGAGAGGCGCACATCCGGAACTATCGTGGCGGATCAGAAGCCCGCTGGACCCGCACCGAAACGGGCTTCTTTGGGCGGCGGAGAGAAGAACCTCCAAAACGGGAGCGACACCTTCGCGTCGTTACTGCTCGCAAGCGCTTATTGCGCAGGAACATTTTCAGCCACAGAAGAGGTTGGCTTCAAACAAGGTTCGACATACTGGCAGGGCAGAGCCCCGGACGCATCGACGGTAGCGAGCTTGTCGAAACCGAAATTCTTTTCATAAAACGTAGGCGGCTCGCAGGTCCAGCCTCTGGTCAACCGCTTTTCTTCGGCGCGAATTCGATACAGAACATAGGGCCCGGCCAGACTCGCGAAGAAGCGAGACTTGAGACCAAATTCGGCTTTCAGATCTCGGAGCACATTCGACATTCGGGCGTGGAGGTTGGGCACCTTGCGGTAGTACCGCTTCATGGCCGCGATCATCGCGGAAAAGTTACTGGCCAATTCACTGGATTCCCAGGCGATTCGACGCCGTACACGCGCGTCAGGGTGATTCTTGTATCGTTTCCAACCCGCCAGCGTGGTCCGCACCACCCGCGCCAGGCTGGGGCCGTTGACATCAAAATCACGCTGAAACGCCTGCCGCAGCAAATCGTTTTCCTCACCCTCGGTAAAGTGCGGATGACGGTAATTGAACTCGAACTGCCCGTGCGCATCGGCCAGTTCGTATTCCTGTTCATTCTTGATGGCACCCTGTTCCGAGAGCTGGGCATGAAGCGGCGTGCCGGGCAAGGGAGTGTAGAGCATGAACTGATGGAAGTCGGTGTCATGGCTCACTGCGTAGTCGATTGCGCTATGGATATTTTCCGGCGTATGTTCTTCGAGACCGATGATCGTGGAACCGAGAATGCGAATTCCGTGCGACTGCAACTCACGAACCAGCTTCTTCGTATCAATTCCCTTGAGTTTGGTGTACTGACTCTCCTCGCCTTCCAGACCCATCCAGACCCAGGAGACGCCGAGACCTACGAGTTGTTCGATGCTGTAGGTGCCCAGCACGTTGGCCGAGCTAAAGACGTAGAACGACCAGGCCTTGTCGTGCTGCTCCATCAACGCCAACAGCCTCAACGACCGCTTGCGGTGCAGGAGAAAGTTTTCGTCCATGACAAAGAACGATCGGGCTTGCATGGTCTCCTCTAGTTGACAAAGGACGTCGAACAACTCATCCCCCGAGTCGTAGAAGTTGTGGAATTTTCCTTTGCCGCCGAACATGGCCGACGTCGAACAGAAATTGCACCCCATTGGACAGCCAACCGAAGGAATCAGGGTCGCCGCCGTGTTGCAGGGCTTGTCGTCCAGATTCATGCCTAAGGCCCGCAGGTTGATCGGCGTCGTGATCTTCGGGTGACGGATGGGCCGATCCTCATCCTCGCCTAAGAAATGCCGAAACCACTGCACGCCCTCCCCTTTCACAAGATGGTCGGCGTCGACCCGATTTGCCAAATCGGGCAGATTGGCAACGTGTCCGCCAACGACAATCGACGCCTGAGGCAGGTGCTCACGGATGAGTTCGCACATCTTTTTCACCTTGAGCACGTTCACCAAGATACTGCTGATGCCGACGACGTCGTATTGATTCTCACGAATCTCCTCGACGAAGCGATCCAAGTCGGGGAAATCCAACAACGTACAGCGGGCTTCCAGGTTCGACTGGATCAACATCAGTCCCCAACTGCGATGAAAAATGCGCAGCGAGAACGGCCCCTGCTCACGGGTGACCTGATTGTGATACAGCTCCATCGGGTTGATGACGCGACTGCCGTATTCGTCGTCCTGAGCATACGGTCCAAACACGCTGCAGAGCAGCACGTTGGCCCGCGAGCCGAGCGGATGAACCGGAGTATCGATCGCCTGATCGGATTGCGTCGGTAAGAGAGCGGATGAAGGTACCATAAAAGGTTCTCTTTAAGGTGGGCTGGGATTATCGCGTTCGAACGAGGTGAGATCGGATGTCTTTCAATGCTGTCAATGTGATCGATGGCGAACGAACGCGTGCAGTTCCTCATCAGGAGGAACCGACCACCAGCGACGCAGCGGACGCTGCTCATAAAGCAACATAATAATATCCGTTTTATAGCCAAAAAGCAACACTCGATTCATGTCCCTTGCCAAGCTGGGCGTGTTTCGCGTTGTCGATCCCCTTATCCCGTCGGAATGATCGATAAACTCACCGGTGTGAGAAAAGTATGCCGAGGGTCACGACTTCCCGACATGACTTTCCGGGTATGGCGTTTCGGTGCAACTCGAAGAGGAGGCACCCGACACCGTTTCCCAAATGGCTGCGATTCGTTCTGCCGCCTGTTCGCCACTCCGGATGCAATGCGGCATTCCGACACCGTGGTAAGCGTTACCGGCCAGTTCGAAGCGGTCGATCTCACCGACCCCCGCTTCGATCTGCTGCACGAGCTCACAGTGCCCGAGATGATACTGCGGCATTTGGGAACGGCACCGGACGATGTGCTCAAAGACCGGTTCGCCATCGAGCCCCAGCAGTTCGTCGAGCTCATCCAAAACGACGCTCCGCAGCGCCTCGTCTGGCAGTTCGGCCATTTCCGGCTGACAGGCCCCGCCCACAAATACGCGCACCAGTTCATGGCCGGCCGGTGCGCGATCGGGATATTTCACGCTTGCAAAACTTCCCGATAGAATTCGGCGACCCTCGGTCAGAGGAACGACAAACCCGCTGCCGTCCAGTGGATGCTTGATCTGCGTTCGTCGAAAACCGAGCGAAACAATGGCCGAGGAGGCGTACGGAATTCGGCCCATCAACTCTGCGAGGTTGGGGTCCACGTTCTCCACCAGCGATCCCGACCGATTCGCAGGCGCGGCCACGATCAACGCATCGACATTCATTCGCTGTGGTGCCTCGGCGCCTATCGAAAGTGACCAACCACCGTCCGTTTGTCGCTCGATGGCCTGCACAGGTGCGTTGAGCCGGATCGAGTCGTGGGGCAACCGCGCGACAAGAGCGTCGACCAAATGGGACATGCCCTCCCGGGGAGCCGTAAATAAACTGTAACGCGCGCCGCTGCCGCCGCGCGTTGATTCCGGACGGGCCGAAGCCTGTCGCTTAGCGGCGCGAATCAGGCTGCCGTGTTCGCGCTCCATTTCAATAAAGCGGGGCAACGTTGCGGCGAGACTGAGCTGATATGGATCGGCCGTGTAAATGCCACCGACCAACGGCTGCACCAATCGCTCGAATACTTCGCGTCCCAAGCGGCGAATCGCAAAATGGGCAACACTCTCGTCCGACGTCTCGGTCCGCGGACGCACGAAGCGCTCACACGCCAGCCGCAGCTTACCGGGCCAGGTCAAAATCGGAGTCGTCAGCACCGGCCAAACGCGGTTCGGTGCCATGATCAGAAATCCCTCGGGGATATTGCATAGCCGGCCCTTGTGAACCACAAACGCCTTGCGCGAATGAGGCGACGTTTTGACGAGTTGATCTTCGTAGCCGATCCGCCGGCACAGGTCGATCGCCCAGGGTACGTTGGTGATAAAATTGTCGGCACCCCACTCCACCAAGAATCCATCCTGTTTCACGGTCTGGAGCACGCCGCCAAGGTGTCCGCCCGCCTCGAGCAGGACCACCTCCAGCCACGGAGCAATTTCGCGCAGTCGGTGCGCAGCGGCGAGGCCAGAAATTCCGCCGCCGAGCACAGCAACGCGTTTGCCGACAGGATCAAGCGAATTGGGGGCGTCCATCACGAGCGGATCACCGGCAGAAGTGTATGGCGAGAGTGGGTATAATACATAATCGGACCTTGACATCCATTATTACCTAGTGTCTTTTGTTGGCGTAAGGTATGTCAAGGGCTCGGAACGACCCGGCCCTCCGCCACCAACCAGACACGCGACCGGAGACGACCCGAAACAGAGGGTTTTCCCCGATATGGAGTGATTCTCTTCACGACTGAAGTTATGTAGCATACCAATTTTGAGCGGAGCATCGCAACGCTGCGTCACACGATCGGCCACAGGCGGACCGCACCATGAACGCCGACTCAGAACCAAAAGAAGCCCCCACGAGAATCTATCGGCAACACGATTTCGATCGCAGCCCGATGATCGTGTTCTACGAAATAACCACCGCCTGCGATCTGGCTTGCCTGCATTGCCGGGCAAGTGCTCAACCAGAACCCGGACCGGGTGAGTTGAGTCCGGCCGACTCGAGACGACTGGTCGACCAATTGTCCCAGTTCCCTCGTTCGCCGATGTTGGTCCTCACGGGCGGCGATCCGTTGAAGCGCGCCGATGTTTTTGACCTGATTGAATATGCCACGAACTCGGGTCTGGAAGTTTCGATCACCCCATCGGCCACGCCACTCGTTACGGAGACGGCGGTGGCGCGACTGCACACATCGGGCATCTCTCGCATGGCCGTTAGCATCGACGGAGCCGACGCGGAAACCCACGATCCGTTTCGTGGCGTGAAGGGCAGTTTCGATCGCTCTCTGCGTATTTTGTCGGCGGCGCGCGAGCAGGGCCTCGCGACCCAGGTCAATACAACGGTCACTCCGCAAAACTGGAAGCAACTCGACGCCATCGCCCAACGGATCGCCAAAGAAGGGATCGTGTTGTGGTCGGTGTTCTTTTTGGTTCCTGCGGGCCGGGCAAGTGAAGCGGCACGACTCTCGCCGGAGCAATACGAGCAGGTCTTCGCAGAACTGGCAACCCAGTCCCGTCGACAGCCGTTTCGGATCAAGACGACCGAAGCGCCGCACTACCGTCGCTACATGATCGGGCAACGGAAGGGAGCCGGAGCGCGGGCCAAGGATCTCTCGACCAATCGATCGGCCGCGCCGGGCGTTCCGATGGGGATCAACGATGGCAAAGGTATCATGTTCATCAGTCATGCCGGCGAGATCTATCCCAGCGGTTTCATGCCGATCCTATGCGGGAGATTTCCCACCGACAACCTCGTCGATATCTATACCCAATCGCAACTATTTCAAGGACTCCGCGATGCGAATCGGCTCCAAGGCAAATGCGGGCAGTGCGAATTCCGCACGATCTGCGGAGGCAGCCGCGCCCGAAGCTACGCCCTCACCGGCAATCCGTACGCCGAGGAACCTGACTGCGCGTATGAACCGGAGGGGTTGGCAGTGAATAAGGATCAGCCACCCGCGGATGTCAATCGCGGTTGATCCGTACAAACTCTGGCGCGGGACCGACAAATCTTGCGATCCGCGCATCGAGGTTTCCCTCGAGGTGCCCGCGCTAAGATTGCTCGAGCAGCCCGAATGAGGCAACCGCTGCAGCTTCGTCGGTAGACCAACAGCCAACGCGTTGTTCACAGCGGCGACCTTCTCTAGCTCGCAAAGACACCGCGCAAATACTTCACATTATGCGAATAGCTCTCGTCGACACTCATGCCTTCAGGCCGGGCGGATTCGATGACCAACCAACCCTCGTACCCGATAGCGTCGATCGCGTCCTTGACCTTTTTGAAGTCGATGGGCCCCTGACCGAGAAGGGATTTGTTTTCCTTGCAATGGAATTGGCAGATGCGATCGCGGCCGAGTTCGCGGATCTCTTTGTAGATGTCGTAGCCTTGCGTCTCCATGTTGGCCGTGTCGTAATAGACTTGCACTGAAGGCGAACCGACCGCGTCGAGGATGGCGATGTGATCTTTGGCACTGAGCCATGTTTCGAGTCCCAGCACGACGCGGGCTTTTTCCGCCGCCGGGGCGATTGCTTTCAGGCGACGAATCACCTCCTGCTGTTTTTTCGGTTCGTTCTTGATATTACCTGGCCCGAAGAATGGCAAAAGCGCGATTCGCTTCTTCCGTTCCGGAAAAAGCTTGGGGAGGATCTCGACACATTCCTGCACGTACTCGACTGCGATGGGCGACGACGAGTAGGGCAAACCGTTCAAAATAGGAATGGCCAGCGAACTGATCGAAACATTATTTTCTTTGGCTGCCGCCAGATATGCCTCGCGGCCGGCCTTGTCGCGGAACTTGTACTTCGCTTTAGGATTTCGAAAACTAACTTCCACTCCATCGAGGCCGAGCTGCGCGGCCAGCGGGAACACATCGAGCTGGGCTGGTTTTCCGATCGACCAGTCGCAGGCGCTGATTTTGAATCGCGAATTCTTTTTATCGGCCGTCAACGCGGCAAGGACATCCGATACGCCACACGCCCCCGCAGTCGCAGTCGCGACACCGGCGGCAAGCAGAGTCCGTCGAGAGGTTCTTCTATCGGTCATGGAGGTGTTCCTTTCAAGTTATTATTGGTCTTTCGGTTGATGAGATATTCGGCCAGGTCGGCCAGATCCTGTTCGCTGAGCTTGAGATTCGCAACGTCTGGCATCATCGAGATCGATAGTTGTCGTTGCGCCTCGATATCGGCGGCCGCGATCGAGACTCGCTTTCCCTCGGGATCGATCACGATGACCGGATCGCCCTGCCCGACAACCGAACCGGTAATCGCTCGACCGTCGGTAGTTTCGATAATCCACATTTCATAGCCAAACAGGATAGCCGCCGAAGGATTCACCATCGCGTCGAGCAATCGGGTTCGATCAAACTTGCGGCCAATCTCGGTCAGATCCGGTCCGACCGTCTCGCCTTCGGAGCCAACTCGGTGGCACTTCTCACAGGTTGCCCGACCGTGGAAGAGCGCCCTGCCGCGATCGACATCGCCTCGAATCTTGGCCAGTTCGGCCAGGGAGAGTGACGGCGTATCGGCAGACGAGGTACGCGGAAAGTACTGGCCCGCAATAGTTCGGACGTGGAGATTCGGATTGTCGTGGATGTGCTCCGCAACTAACGGCGAATAGCCTTCTGGAAGTCTTCCACTCGCTCCGAGCGCCAAGAGCCGAAGGCCTCCTTCTTTGGAACGCGCCATGGCCTCGGCGGCCTGCTCGCGTTCTTCGCGAGGACGCTCTGCATCGAGCAGGATCCGTTCGAGTGCTGCGGCATGGTCGGCGGGCGTCGGGCCGTCGTGGTAGATGTGAAACACAACGGATGGATTGACTCCGGGATAGTCGGTACCGCCCAGATGTCCGCGGCCATTGTCGAGCCCGCCTTTGGCCACGAAGCGTTCGAAGCCCAAGTCTTCAATCTCGAAGACAATGACGGACGTTGCATGGGTCCCGATGCCGAACGGGACGCTGCGATTATCGATGCTTAGTGGCTCACCATGGCAATTGCGGTTTATCTGGACCTCTCCGAAACCGGTAATGGCATCCGTCCAGGGAAGTTCTGTGAGCTTGACGTCGCCTTCGGGACCAATCAGCCGGGGCGTGGCCCAGTCGGCCCAGTCGCAGAAGGTCCCATCCGCACCATCCGAAACGACAAGGTAGAGCCGCTTGGCACCGTTGATTCCGACGTCAATCTCGGCAATGTCTCCGCGGCGGATGACGTCACTTCGGTACACTTCGTTGTCGGGCAGCAGTTGCACAATCTCCGGTGGCAATTGCAGCGGTCTCTCGCTCGAAGGCAACTCGTAAGATCGCCACAGATTCGAGCGACGGAAGTTGATCCACCACCGAGCATGCTTGTCGAGACCGAGGGGGCCATCTCGGGCCACGCGGACCATAGCGCGTGCGGCGCTTGCATCGGCGATAAAGGCGAGTGTGTCAATCGCCTGTTTTCGCGTCGCTTCGTCGAGCTGGTTGTCTAAAGCACGCACTGTGAGTGGTGCTACGGCCGCGCGCGGATGAAGTCGCCAAACGAGTCCGGCAAAACGGGCATCCCATTGCGCGGGAGGAGCGCCGAGTCGCTCCGCGAGCAGCGGATAGATCGCGTCTTCTTTGCCATCACAGCCGGTGCCGACCGCTTCGAGATACCAGCGGTCTTCTCCATCGTAGCGCTCGGCGATATCGAGAAGGATCGATTGGCAATCTTTAAGCGGAACATCCCGCATCGCCAGCGCGACTTCCCGTCGCACTGCGGCCGAGGGATCGCGGGCTAGCTGTTTTGCTAGTGCCAGAATATCGACGCCCGCCGCGCGAAGACTGCGAAATGCGGTCACGCGGAAGCGAGCATCGTCGTGGCGACAGAGCGCAACGGTGCGGCGACGGCCGGCCTCGCCCAAAAGTGGCAAGAGCCACACGGCCCGCGCTGCGATGTAGGGATTTTCGTCGTCGAGCATTGAGGTGACGCTGGCCAGTACCCCCTCGCCCTGGGCGATGAGTCGCTCGAAGCCGAGCCAGCGAATGTTGCGGGCCGGACTCTTCAGCGCCGCGATCTGGCCGGCGGTCGAGGAGAGATCGAAGTCCGGATTGACAGGTACAAAGCCTTTGGGCGCGATGCGATAGATCGCGCCGGTACCTTCGCGGTCGTCCATTTGGTGGCCACCCACCACGGGGTCAAACCAGTCGGCAACATAAATCGCACCGTCGGGACCGATCGCGACATCTGACGGACGAAACCATTTACGCTCATCCTTTTCGCGGTTGTACCATTTGTAGTCCGGATCGTCCTTTTCGACGGAAGTCATGAACGAAAACCGGTCGAGGTGAAAACCGGCTCCCGCAGGCTCAGGAAGGTAGCCGAGCACGACGTTACGACCCGCCTCGCAACTCAGCAACATTCCGCGGTATTTCGCATCGAGTGCTCCATTCTCATAAAACGTCATCCCGGTCGGCGCCCCCGGCCCGTAGACGTCTCCCGCCGGCAGCACGCCCGGGTCTTCCTGGTGCCAGTGTGCCGTAGGTACCGATTGATCGGGGCGCCTGTCGGCCTGCCATCCGCGGCGGCCATCGGCCGATCGATAGCCGGTGTTGGCATACTCCATGAGCCACGTCGTCCGACAACTGATCGAATCGTCGTTGTCGCTCTGCCAGAGGTTGCCAAAAGAGTCGAGGCAATGCCCCATACTGTTGCGAAAGTTATGACCCACGACACTCAGCCCCGTTCCGTCGGGACGGATCTTCAACGCCACGCCGCCGATATAGACGCGATCGTCGTCCGCCTGGCGAAGTCGGTTTGTCTGCGTCTTGCCGCCGGTTGGATTGCCGTGGGGGATCTCCGCCCGCAACGTCCATCCCGCCTTGTCTTGAACCACATGGGGGCCGGAATTTCCCGCGTTGAGATGCCAATAACCGTCCGGGCCGGCGAACAGGGCATGCAGCCCGTGGTCGTCATCCTTGCCGCCAAACCCGCGGAGAAGCGTCTCCTTCTTGTCCACTTCCGGATCGAATCGTCCGTTGCGATCGACATCGGTATAGATGATCACCGCCGGCGAACTCGACACGATGACGCGGTTGTCGAGCACCGAAATACCGAGCGGTGCCACGAGGTCCTCGTCTTGCACGAAGACGTGCGACGCGTTGGCGCGGCCGTCACCATTGGTGTCCTCCAAAACAACAATTCGGTCTCCCGCCGCACGGCGAAGCGTCTTTTCATCTCCAGAGAGTTTCGCGCGATAGTTCACTGCCTCGGCAACCCACACTCTCCCGCGGGCGTCGATATCGATATTTGTCGGATTGCGAAACATCGGCGAGCTGGCCCAAAGCGTTACCTCGAGTCCCTCGGGTACGGCAAACCGATCTGCCCGATTCACTTCCGAGGAAAGACTTTCGGTGCCTAGCAGCAGGACGAGTCCCAAAAGAAGGCATGCTCGAGCCGCCCGGAGCGCGCGGCACCGATCGTTTCGGCGCTTGTGTGCGAGAAGGCAAGTCTCAGAAAGAAGTTGGATGAGGTTCACAGGAGACTTCTCTGGAGGTGAGACATACTACGGTTTCGAGTCCAGCACGTCGTGCTGTCTGGTGTCGCCGCAGCGCATCGTCGCTTAAGGTGGGTCGATGATTGAGCGCAGGTGCTCAATACTGGCGGCGGCCTCGTCGACGGTTCCACATTCGACGCTGAAACAGATCTCGCGATCCAAAGGCGCAAGAATGTCGACAATCCGACCCCAGTCGATGACTCCCGCACCACAGGCACAACCGACGGGGGTGCCGGTGACTTTGCCCCGCTCGCTCTCGCCTTGTTCCACGGCGATATCCTTGGCGTGCAGGTGGACCAATCGGTCGCGGACATGCTCCAACCACGTATAGGGGTCCTGATCGCAGAGGTACGCATTGCCGGTGTCGAAGTTGATCCCCAGCGCGGGCGAATCGACGAGACTAAAAATGCGATCCAGACCCTCGGGGGTTTGGCTGTAGACCTGATGCTGCTCCAACCCGATGCAGATGCCGCGTCGGTGGGCCGCTTGGGCGGCGAGCGTCAGTGTGTATTGCATCAACGTGTGATCGACCTCTTCGCCGGCAAACGAGTGCGGCGGCCCTTCATCGGTGTTGACGACCGGGGCCCCAACCTCAGCGGCAAACCGAATTGCCTGACGCAGGTAGTCGACGCTGATCTCGGGTTTGGCGAGCGGTGTGTGGGCGCTGAGCCCGGACAACTTCACTCCGTGCTGATCGCACGTTTCGAGCAACCGCAACGGATCGTCCCACATCGAGTAGCTATGAAAATATCCCGCCTCGCTCAACAATTCACGGCCCAGGTGGACCATCGGCTCAATGTAGCGATAACCAAGTTCCGCCGCCTTGGCGACACCCCAGTCGAATGGCTTGTCCGCCGAGCGAACGAACTCCATATTGATACCAACGACGATATTTGCCATGAGAATCTCCTCTACTGGGTGCCTCGCGACCGTACTGGACAATTTAAAACTGGTTAATGCGAATCGTCATTATAATGATAAGGGCTGGCGATGACACCGTCCACACCATACTGGATGACCGAGACGACGGGGAAAGAGTACGGCAATTTGTCACCATCGGACGGTTTGCCTATCGTCGTACGACGGAGCCAGGAAAGAGCCCCCCAACGAACGTTCCAACGTCGAGAGCCCGGTATTCTCGCTACGAGTAGCACCACAGGTGTTTTTTTAAATGCCGTTTCTAATGACACCCTGCTAAAAAGGGGGGGCTGCTCTCGAGCCGTCCCGGTGCGGGTGTGCGATCCTGCCTCGTACTTTGTTGCCGATTCGCGCGGGGCATCGTCCTTGTTGCCCAAAGGTCCCCGCCGGAGCTAAATTACTTGGCCGACTCCACGGTGATTGCGACAACGACGGGAGTGGACTCGCTCGGGCCCTTGACCAGTTCGATGCGCTCGATGACGTCGCGACGTCTGGGAACAATCGACAGGTAGCGGACCTGCTGTTTGCCGTTGCGGATGGCGATCTTCGAGCCGGGAACGTCCACGTCGCGAACGAGATCGGCGAAGTGGATTCCGTTGATCAGCGGGTGATCTTCGTGTGTGCCATCGGCATAATGCAGACGCACGATTACGGTGACGTCTTCATTCTCAAACGTCGGATAACCGTATCCACTGACACCGCTGAGCAGGTGGATCGTTTCGACGGCTCGGTTGCAGGGAACGCTTACCGACTTGGGTTTACTCTGAGACAGGTCACCGTGAGGTCCGTAGAGCGCAATCACGTTGGGGACCGTATCGACGCTGGGATCGATCACATGAAAGGGAACGCCTTCGATGGTGTACGAACCCCAACGAGGCAGGACGAGTTTTTCATGATGGCTGTTCTGCGCCATGAGCGGCCGAGTACTGATGCTGTTGACAGCGCTGGCGAGATCGAGCGGAATGAAGCTGCCCGGCGTGGCGAGATATTCAAGTAGGGAGGTGAGTTCCTCGGGCGGAAGTTTTTCAAAGCCCTCGGGCATTACGGAAATCCCGGTCATGTGCATCTCGTCAACATTTTCGCGCAACACGACGTGCGCTTTTCCGGTGGTATCGTAGAGGGTGAACGAGGTTTTGGTCTCATCCATAAGGCGACCGCTGAGGATAAGTCCGTCTTCCGTCGTCACTTGCCACTGTCGATAGTTGCCTTCGATCGCGCGATTCGGATCGAGGATATCGATAAACATTTTATGGCGATCACTCTGGCCGATGCCCGTCAAATCGGGACCGACCTTCCCGCCAACGCCGTGAAGTGTGTGACACTCGCCACAATTCTTTTCGTAGACCAACTTACCCTGCGCAAGATCTCCCTTTTTGTCCGCCAGGTGCATGAATTGTTTGACGATCTTCTCCCGATCCGGATCGGGCAGCTTCTTGCTGTCAGCTAGCAACTGTTTCGCCCGGCGGGCGACGTTCGCATCGGAGTGCAGGGCGAGTTGTTGGGCCTGCTCGACGGTCAAACTTCCGACGTCGATGCGCCCCTCTTGGAGTGCCGTGAGCATTACTTCCGTTAGCGGAACGCGTCGGACCAGCACATCCATCGCTCGCTGGCGCGCAGTCGGCATCAGTTCTTCCCAGCGGTCAAGGATACTCGTGGCGACGGCAGGCATGTCACTCTGCTGCAGTGCGGCAAATATTCCTTCGGTCAAGTCGGGCGAGGACCGAGGAGTCACCACTGCGAGCACTCGTTCGAGATTCTCACCCGATCGGTCGAACTGGACCAGTCGCCGCGCAGCTTGGATGCGATCCGCTTCCGGACGTTGTTCGTCGTACAATTCGCGGAACAGACTTTGGATCAAATCTGCCCGGAGGGGGTCGGTTTGTCCCTGAATTCCCCAGGCTTCGGCCAGCAGCAAGACATTGGTTCTGGTGGCGAGCGGAGCGTCCTTGATCAAGCGGACCAAGGCGGCGGTCAATTTCGGGGACTTTTCCGGTGGATGACCTTTCGGCCAGCCGGCTAAAAATCCGGAGGTGACCGCTTCGACGAATGGCATCTCGGCATTTTTAAAAGCACTGATGACCGCATCGACTTGGCTAGCATCGCGGCCACGCGCGTAGTGCTCGGCGATGGTTCGAACGGATTCGACGACCGCCTCGCGCGATTTTTCGGGATACTGCTTCGTGGCAGCCGCGATCAGGAAGGGGACATCATTGCGGGCCCCGGCAATCGTGGCAGCCATCGAGATCCAGCGGTCGCCTGCGTTGTCCGGATCCATCAATAGCTCGGCAATCGCTTCGCCTGCGGCGGCCGAGGGCGGACATGTCGAGAGCGCGAGCAAGGCATCTTTGCGAATCAGGGGATCTTTGTCCTCCAGCAGCCCGGCAGACAGTAATTGGTACCGCCACGCCGCCGTCTTCGGCATGACATTCATGGCTGCCCTTCGAACGCTCGCGGCGGGGTGGGTCAGTGCCGTGGCGAGGACGTGGTCCCAAGTGTTGCCGGTCGAGTGAAATGCGCCTAATCCTTCGAGCGTCCACAAGGCGTGCACCGCAGCGCGACCCTCGCTATCTTCGCTCACGAGTTGGGCCAACTGAGGCAGGACATCCTTCTTGCCGCGCTCGACGAGGAGCCGCTGCGCCGTGAACCGCCAGAACATGTTCTCGTTCTTGAGAGCATCGACCAGTTGGTCCGGGCTGGCTTGGGAGAGGTTCTGCGGTTCGCCGGTTTCCGGATCCTCGTACACAATCCGATAAATGCGGCACCGCTGCAAATCGCGCTGGTTCGTGATCCACGCATTGCCGGAACCGTGTTCTTTGCTGGTGTAATCCGGATTGTTGTGGAGCACGTTATAGCTGTACCAGTCGAGCACCCACAACGCGCCGTCGGGTCCTACCAGGGCTTGGACCGGGGCGGTATAGGGATCGTCACTGGCCATGAAATTGTAGCCGTCGCGCGAGACGAAATCAGATCCGTCGCGTGTCAGGAGATCGACGTGGATCAAGTGGATGGGGGGTTCGCAAACGAACTTGGCACGATTCCAATACTGGCGCGGGAAATTTCGCGCGGTATAGACGGTGGCGTTGGTTGCCGAGGTATAGCTACCGGGAAAATCGCGCTGACGAACTTTCTTGACAATCGGATGGGAATGGCGATGGTCCGCCATGAAGCGATTGCCCTTGGCATGCCAACCCCGCACGCTTTCGATGTAGCGATTGGGAATCCCCATGTGGATGCTGTGATCGTGATTGGCGGTCGACGCAAAGACATCACCACTTTCGTTGAAGCCAAGTCCCCAGGTGTTGTTGCTTGTCGAACTGAGAAACTCAAAACGAGATCCGTCGGGACGGAATCGAAAAATACCCTGCCCGAATTGTTGCGTTTCCCCCTGACTTTCTATCTCGCCACCACTGTAGCCGACACAGCCCCAGATCCAGTTGTCCAGTCCGTAGGTGAAATTGCTGGCAATGGCGTGCGTGTCTTTTCGGCCCAGGCCGGTGTAAAGAACTTTGCGCTCATCGGCCATGTCGTCGCCGTTGGTATCGCGCAACAACATGATATCCGGGGAATTGGCAACGATCACTCCGTCATCGACGACCGTGATAGCGCTGGGGATATTCAAACCGCGAGCAAAGATCTTAAACTTGTCGGCCTTTCCGTCTCCGTTGGTATCTTCGAGGATGCGGATTCGGTCGTGTCCCTTGCTATTGGGCAATAAGGCATTGGGATAGTCGGGGGATTCGAGGATCCATAGCCGTCCGCGTTCGTCGAAGTTCATGGCAATGGTCTGCAGAATATCCGCTTCGGACGCGAACAATTCGACGCGGAACCCCTCGGGCACATGCATGTGCTTCATCGATTCTTCGGGCGAGAGCGGTTGCGGAAATTTCTTCCATTCGGCGGTTCGTTCGGTCTGATCGTTCAGACGACCGGCGGCCCACTTGATGCCTTGTGCGACGAGTTGTTGAAACCCGGGAACGTTCCAAGTTTTTTCGTTGTGCCCCGAGGCGGTGTAGAACACCCGTCCTTGACCTTGTTCGCGGACCCATGTCCAGGGCTCGAATCCGCCTTGGTGGTCCCGGACCATGAGCACGCGATTATCCTTGGCTAGCTTTCGATGAACATACGTTTCATCCCAACTCGAAAAACTTTTCAGTCCGCGCATCGCCGGGTGTTGGGCATCGATGATTTGCGTTTGGAAAACGCCGGCCTTATGATGGTGAAACTGCCCTCCCATCAGCGCCGTGAATCGGGAACTATTGCGAAAGGCGCCGGCCGAACAGTGAACGACCACCAGACCCCCACCCCCTTCGACATAATCCACCAGCGCCTGTTCCTCCCGCGGTGGAAGCGTGTCGATATTGTTGTAAAGCAAGAGGCAGTCGTATTTGGCCAGCGGCGCAGGATGGAGCAGGCCGATATCCTCGGTATAGGTCAGATCGATGCCTGCGTTCTTGAGGGGGCCTTTGAGTACCTTGGCCAACGCTGCGGGGCGATGATGTCCCTGATCTCCCAGCATCAAGACCGAGATGCGAGAATCTTCGCCGCCACCGGCGCTTTGAGCGAGAAGAATTGCCACGAAAAAATAGGATGCGAATCGCATGCTGAGCACCTCCATCCGGAGTTTCTGGTATTGTGCCGCCACGCGGCAGCAAGGACAAGTGGCAGGGCGAATCGAGCGCTAGGTGCTCGATTCGCGAAATGCGGGCCCTAGGGGGAGTCGCTAGTGGGCTGAGGAATGTACTCGAGGATCTCAATATCCTTGAATTCCACATCCATCGTTGCACCGCCGTGCAATTGTAGAGCGATATAGCCTTCGCGACGACCGGGGTCGTCGGTCAATTCCGCGGTCTTGTGGTCGTTGACATAGACGGTGATGTTGCCTCCGATCGCGTCGACGCGCATTTCATTCCACTGATTCACTTTATGCCACTGTTTCACTTCCTCGGGCTTCGGCTTAATGACCCAGCCCCTGCCATATGTCTCATACAGACCGCCGACGTCGTTGTTCGGATCGATTTCCGCTTGGAATCCCTTGACTCCCGCATTGCCACCCTCCTCCACGCGGAAATACAATCCGCTATTTCCAGCAATGGCTTTGTACTTGAGTCGTAGTGAAAAGTCGCGGTATTTCCGATCCGTGATTAAATGGCCGTGCCGGGGTTCCGACTTCTCCATGGTTCCGCGCAGCACACCGTCGGAAATATCCCAGTCGCCGCCACCGATTTTTCTCCAGCCGGTGAAGGTCTCGCCGTCGAACAAGGATGAAAACGACTCGTTCTTCGGGTCGGCCAGCGAATTGAGCCGAATGTTGCGATAAGCGACCGGTCCGTGGTCGCCTTGCAGCATCACCGGACCGCGCGGTTTCTCCTCGGAAAAGGCCGGAGCGATGGTCGGGCCCAACAATTCCACATTTTCGTGGATCACTTGCCCATTGAGACTCACTGTTACGAAGCGGGCATTTTCCGTTTTCTTGCCGCTGGCATCAAACCGCGGCGCGCGAAACACCACGTCAAAGGCCTGCCACTCGCCCGGTCGTCTCGCGGCATTGACCCGCGGGGCGTGCCCCGGAGTGCTCTTTCCGTTGGAAAAGCCTTGGTAGATTCCACCGCAATCGCCGAAGCCTGGTTTGCTTACACCCCAACTATCGAGCACTTGCAATTCATACCGACCTTGAAAGTAGATGCCAGAGTTCGATCCCTTGGGCACCATGAATTCGATATGAGCCGCCACATCTCCATGCTCGTGTTGGGAGAGCAGATTTCGCGTCTTGCCCTTCATTCCGTTGGCCAGCACTCCGCTACCCGGTTTTAGAATGATGCGACTCGGCGCCTGCGGATCTTGCTCGGCACTGCCCACGACGATCCAGTCGCCCCTCGGCTTCCGCCAGGAGTCCATATTTTCGCCAACGAGCACAACCGTCTCCTCTGCCATGGCCGGCAGGGAAGGGACAAAACAAAGCACCGAAAGCAAGAGCAGGCAGAGAATTCGAGGCATCATGGGGAAGCACTCTCCTCTTCGGATGAAAACGAGCCCCAGGCGTCCGTCTCGGCTGGGTCGTGAAAGGTGGGCGATCAATGGGCATATTCTAGACCGTGTTTATATAGATTGCAACGCCCGCTTGCTCCTTCAAAGAACAGCCGATTTTTCGCACCAGATATCGTTCCGGCGCGCGGGGCGGTTTTTACCCGAGCATGCGAGCGGAGCGCAACAGCAGTAACAAGCGTGCGAATTGCCAGGTCCGCGCACGTGCGAATCGGGGCCATATTTCTCCCTCGGCCGACTGCTGAAAAATCGTACCCGCGCGATTCGTCTTTGGATGATGCTTTGAGAGGAATCCATTCCAACCAGGTGATGCACGCGCAACACGCCAGAGCCGACCGGGAGTCCGGCGGGGAGATTCGTCTCCGCCGCCAAGTCGCCACCTCGTGTTGGTCGTGGGAGTTGGGCGACTGCCCGCTCGAACCGATGACCGGGAAAAGGTCGCTTCGGAAGAAACCCCCGCCTCCTGGAAAGTGCGTCTTGGCCGCGCTCTGCCGGACGTGCTCAGCCGATCCGAAAACGGGGATGGCTCTTTTCGGGCCGGGTTCCTCTCTCGATGGCCAATTGACTCAGAGACGTATCGATCATGGCGACCGCTGGGAACACAATCTTGGCATCCTCGACAGGCCCGTAAAGCAAAAAGTCGGCACCCATGGCGACCGCAGCGGCCATGGCGGCGGCGACACACGGCTTTTCCGCCTGTTCACCCATCTTGTTTTTAAGCCCTTTCCACATCGCGACGGCGTTATGCACGCCCCCTCCGGCAGGAAGCCCGTATTGGTCCTTGACGTCGAACATCGCGCCGCTCGCCTGTCCCATCGTGGCCAGATCGAGTACGCACGCATCGACCATCAGTGAACGAATCCCTGCCTCGTGCGCTCGGGGCAGCAGTTCTTCCACCGCCAGCACGCGTCCCTTGGCCGAAAAATCCTTTAAGTAGTAAGCCAGCAAAATGGCAGCTTCGACTCCCGCGTCGCTGATTGCCTGCAGTTCTTCGTCGGAGGTTTCAGGCTGGATCGAGTTGTAGACCACGCGGTCGGCCAATCCGGCCTCCGCGACATACTTCAGCCCGGCCAGTCGGACTTCGTCTGTGGTGCCATCGATCAAGAGTGGGCACTCGCTGACCTGGGCCGCAAACTCCAGATGTTTTACGATTGCATCCGGAGTCGCGCCGACCACGTCGAGCATGCAAGGGTTTCCGGTCAACTCGGAAAACTCGTCCTGATGTTCTATCGCCTTTTTCGCACCGTCGCGATCAAACTCACCACGGTCTTCATCGGTGTTGACTTTGTGACCGTGGTAGAAGACGCTGCCAATCATGACAGTAGGTGAAATACCCGGAACTCCGCCGACTTGGACACCGCCCACGTCAAACGTCTGCTGCGGCGATGCAAACTCGAGTAAACCTCTGGCCGTTTTTTGTTCGAGATTGGAACTCATATCGATTCTCCAGTGAAACCCCGACTGTCATCAAGCGGAGCGCCGCTTCGGAGGACCGATTCCTCTGCAAATTACGCTCACGCAATAAACTAGTCAATTTAGATCTACTTTACTAGGGAAGGCAAAGCGGCGCGATGTCGCGATCGACTTCGATTGCCGGAAGGACCGCATTCCTGCTTAAATAATATCGCACATAGAGCCCATTTCAGGTTGTATTGGTGAGCGGCACTGGCGCGGTGGAAACGAGCCGTTGAGAACAACAGTTGGTACCGTTTTATGGTCGTTCACCTCGCATCTTAGCCAACGGAGGCGCAAGCTCTGCACACGTTCTCCTAAAGCGAGTCCTCTTCCGAGACTTGGCCCATTGACGCAGCACCCCTCGCCGCCGTTTCGGTTAACGTGGCGCGACCGCTGAATCCTCTGTTTGGGCATTGAAGCGGCGAATAAAATCGATCTCCTCCGAATCGTAGTAGCTTCCATCGTCGCGGAACAGGTCGCAAAACCAGATATCGGGTACCGGTGTCCCTTGCTTGGAATTCCAGGGGAAATAGGTTTGAGTCCTGCCAGCGACCAGGCCCCAACTGTAGCAGCCGACGTTTGCCTTCTTGAAGACCGGCAGATGTGTATCAAACGCGCTCAAGGGACGGATCATCCACTCGGTACAGATCATCGGCCGCCCGTGGGCCTGTAGTTTTTTAATCAGCCCAGCGGTTTTCTCGGCATTGGCATAGCAGTGGAAGGTGAGGATATCGGAAAGCTCGATGATGCCTGCGGTGATTATCGGCATCTTGCCATCCGGCAGATGATGCCAGGCACCGCTCGTAAGGGGCTGGGAGGGCTGAGCTTGTCGCGCCCAACGAAAACTCGCCTCCAGCAGCGGCCAGGTTTCGTCGCCCATCCCCGAATTTCCCGGCTCGTTGTACAAGTCCCACATCAAAACCCGCGGGTCGTCCGCGAAGTTGCCCACGACAGCTTGTACATATCGCTTGATCGATGGCCACTCGCTCCGATCGACAACTCGCTTGTGTCCGGGGCTCGGTGTCCATCCACCGTTGTGGATGCCAGGAATCGGGTCGCGCTGTTTACCCAAATAGGGCTCCAATTCCGCGAAGTTGCAATCATCGAGAAGACAGACGGTCACCGAGATGCCATGTTTGTGGGAAATCGCGAGGAACTGTTTGAGGCGATCGAGCAGCCCCTCCGGATCGTTTTTCCACACCAGATATTGCAGATTGACTCGGACAGAATTGACGCCGATCTTGGCCGCCCAACCGAGTTCTCGGTCGATGGTCTCCGGATCAAAGGTTTCCTCCTGCCACATCTCCGTGGTGTTTACCGCGGTACTCGGAAGGAAGTTGACGCCGAAGACCCGCTCCTGTCCGTTGTACCAGTCGGCGGCTTTCTCGCGGGACCAACGCCCCGATTCATTCGCGCCAGATTCATTCGCGCCAGATTCATTCGCGCGGGCCATGGACAAAAACGCGATACTGCCTGCAAACGCGAGAACAAGCATTGAGATTCTCATGAGTAGGTTCCCTCGTAATGAGTAAACAGGTAATGCTGGCACAAGACCGAGGCGGTCAGGCGCTTTTCACCAATCGCCCGCTAGAGCGACGACACATCGTCAAGTAACGCATCGATAAATGCGCAAAGCATTCTCGTCGCTCTGAGGACACCGTTTGCTATCGTTGAACATCATTTTTTTGGCGGGATGAGAAGCCCTCGACGCGACGTTTTGCTTCTCACGCGGGGGGTGGGCGGTCCGTTTGCATCGCGTGGCGACCGCCGGGGCGGGGAAATTGGCTGGTGGGTTTCTGGCTGGTAGTTTCCGCTCAGCGACTAGGTCGAGAAGCAATCCAGCCGAGAAGCAATCCAGTCGAGGAGCAATCCGGTCTGGCAGGACTAAAACTATTAAAGTGGAG
>MPMF02277257.1_pt1 | contig 21134 bp, 19 predicted proteins | sample 1617271 | NCBI WGS metagenome assembly MPMF02 (sample SAMN05944812, study PRJNA350692) | marine metagenome | biome: marine; feature: ODZ; material: water; isolation source: 120 m water sample prefiltered with 30 um filter, filtered on to 0.2 um... | place: Pacific Ocean | collected 2012-04-09... | reverse complement strand
GTCTCGCGGTGCCAGGCGGCCCTGTTCGATACTGCTGAGGTCGGTGGCCAAATCCGCGCAGTTGACAACTTGGATGCCGGCTCCGGCGAAAAAGGCTACGGCCGCTCGGTTCAACTCGGCGACGTAGGGTGAAGTGAAACCGATTTGCCGGGCGCCAAGCGCCTTGATCGCCGCGACCATGGCCCCGGCCGCCGTCACCGCCGCCACCCCTGCTTGCGCCTCGATTTCCCGGCCCAGCCGCTGATCGAACAGCCAGCCACAACTGAATGAGGCCAAGGCGCAGCCATATCCGATGACATCGACCCGGGCCGCCAGCAACAGGCTGAGGGGATCCTCGATCGAGCTCATGGCCAGTTGGCGCATCAGGGCGGCATCGGGAATGGCATCGACATCGTAACCGCCCAGGCGGGCGAAGTGGGCGGCTACTCCGGGCCCGACCAACCTGGCGCAGTCGGGTTCAAGAACGGTGTTCGACGACGGCACAATGATGCCCATTCGGCTACCGTTGCGATCATTCCCTAGCAAACGGGGCACAACGGGCCTTCATTCCTTACTCGGCAGGTTGATCCGGCCCTCGATCGAGACGATCGCCGTTCCGCCGACGTATAGGTCCCTGATTTCCCCGTCCTGCAACCGGGCCTGGCAGTAAATCCGGGCCGGCCGCTTCATTTCACAACCCTGCTCCGCCTGGGTCCGGAGGACACTTCCCTGGGGCCATGAAAGGGCGCCGTTTCGCACCAGATAGCATAGCAATGCGCTGTTGGTGGTACCCGACCCGGCAGCCTCGGGAATGCCGGCGGCGGGGCAGAAATCGCGGCAGCGCACGGTCGCGGCCGGATCGGCCGTGTCCAAGGTCAGGACAGCGATGGAGACGACACCGATCTCGTTGCTGATTTGGGTCAGCAGGCTGAAATCGGGCTGCAAGCCGGCCAGAGCGGCCCGGTCGCGGACCGGCACAAAAAGATGTTCCAGCGCCGCCGAGGCGAATTCGAGAGGAAGGTCGGGGGCAACCTGCTCCGCCCTCAGGCCCAACGCCTGGTACAAGGCGTCCCGGTCCAGGTCGCCAGATCGGAAGACGGGCGGGGCCTGCCCCATCATGACCAAAGGGAAATCCCCCTCCGGGGAGATTATCACGGGCACAACCCCCGCCTTGGTCCATATCGTCTTCTCGACGGTCGCCGCCGCTTGAAGCTCCACTTTCCCCATATCGACCAGGCGCCGGCATAGTGCGACAAGCCCGTGCCCGCACATGTCGATTTCCTGCATCGGTGTGAAAAAGCGAACGCCGAAATCGGCCTCTCCGGCCGGCACCAGGAATCCCGTCACCGAAGCCGCCACCTCGCGGGCGACGATCTGCATTTCAGTCTCCCCCAGGTCGCCGGCCTGGCTGACGATGGCGGCGACATTGCCGCCGAACAGGGTGCGCGTGAAAGCATCAAGGACATGCAGCTCTACGGATTGCATGTGGTTTCCATGTTTTCGGCCAGGCTTCAATCGACAGCGGATCTTGGCCGCCATCCTCCAGCCCAACAAACGAGTAATTTCACGGTATCGGACAAAATTATTTTGTGCCGGGGCTGAACATCCTGGCTTCCGAGCGCTTGGCCTCGAGCAGTACCCAGTCGATAAACGCCGCAACATCGGGATTGTCGTAGCGGTCGCCGAAATAGACTACGTGGTAGGCGAACTTGGAGGGCAAGGTGATCTCGAAGGGCTGAACCAGGCGGCCAGCCTCGAGATCGTCGGCAATCAGCGTCGAACGGCCCAGCGCCACGCCCTGGCCTTCCATGGCCGCGTCGATGGCCAGGCTGGAATGGCTGAAGCTGGGCCCGGCCGTGCTGAAATCGGGCTCGACATCCGTGGCCTTTAGCCAGTCGCGCCAGGTAATGTCGGTCATGTCGTCGTGGATCAGGGCGTGGTGGCGCGAGTCACCCAGCTTGGCCAGAGCCAGATCGCCTTCCAGCAGAGCCGGGCTGCACACCGGAAACACCTGCTCGGCGAACAGAACCAGTGAATTCAGGGCCGGATCGATCTTCCGGGCGTAGCGCAGTGCCAAATGCGCTTTCCCCGCCATCAGATCTGCCAGGCTATCCGTCGCCTCGATGTGAAGCCTGATCCGTGGATTGCGGGACCGGAAACCCTCCAGTCTGGGGGTTAGCCACCTGGCCGCCAGGGACTGACTGGCGCTGACGATCAAGGGCTCTTGGCCCCGCTCTGCCGTCAGCACGTTGGCATCGACAACCAACAAGGCAAAGGCCTGCTCGACGACGTCATAGTAGGCCCCACCGGCCTTGGTCAGAGCTAGGGCCCGATTGAGGCGGTGGAACAGTTTTGTGCCGAAATGCTCCTCCAGCCGCCTGACCTGGTAGCTGACCGCGGCTTGCGTGACATTGAGTTCAAGCCCGGCCTTCGTAAAGCTGAGGTTCCGGGCTGCGGCGTGGAAAGCGCGCAGGCTATTCAGTGGCGGTAATTTGTCGGCCATTGGGCCCCCGCTCGAACCATGAGGCGTCTCATGTTACGTCCAAAAGGTATTTGTGCGAGGCTGAAAATTCTCATGTTTTTCGATCGCCCAAGCCCTTATATGGTCTCCTTCGAACGGCGCAACACCGGTGGCGGAAGCTACAGGACCTACAGGACCTACAGGACCTACAGGATCTAAAGCCATGACAGACGTAAAAAGCGATATCGAGATTGCCCGGGCGGCCGAGATGAAGCCCGTGGGCGAAATCGCCGCCCGGCTGGAGATCCCTGAGACGGCGCTTTATGTCTTCGGTCCGCACAAGGCCAAGGTCTCGTTCGACCATCTCGATACGCTGGCCGATCGACCCGAGGGCAAGTTGATCCTGGTCACGGCGATCTCGCCGACGCCGGCCGGCGAGGGCAAGACGACGACCACGGTGGGGCTGGGCGATGCCCTCAACCGGCTCGGCAAGCGCACCATGATGTGCTTGCGCGAGCCCTCGCTGGGCCCCTGCTTCGGCGTCAAAGGGGGCGCCGCCGGTGGCGGTTATGCCCAGGTCGTGCCCATGGAGGACATCAACCTCCACTTCACCGGTGACTTCCACGCCATCGGCACGGCCAACAACCTGTTGGCGGCGCTGATCGACAACCACATCTACTGGGGCAACGAGCTCGGACTCGACGAGCGCCGGGTGGGCTGGCGCCGGGTGGTCGACATGAACGACCGGGCGCTCAGGGGCATTGTCTCGTCGCTGGGCGGGGCCTCGAACGGCTTCCCCCGCGAGGACGGCTTCGACATCACTGTGGCTTCCGAAGTCATGGCCATCTTCTGCCTGGCCACGGACCTCGACGACCTGACGCGCCGGCTGGCCCAGATCATCGTCGGCCGCACCCGAGGCCGTGAGCCCGTCTATGCCCGCGATCTGAAGGGCGAGGGCCCGATGACGGTGTTGCTGAAAGAAGCCATGCAGCCCAACCTGGTGCAGACGCTGGAACAGAACCCGGCCTTCATCCACGGCGGCCCCTTTGCCAATATCGCCCACGGTTGCAACTCGGTGGTGGCAACCAAGGCGGCCCTGAAGCTGGCCGACTATGTGGTTACCGAGGCCGGCTTCGGGGCCGATCTGGGGGCCGAGAAATTCTTCGACATCAAGTGCCGCAAGGCCGGGCTCAGGCCCGACGCGGTGGTGCTGGTGGCGAGCATCCGGGCGCTCAAGATGCATGGCGGCGTGGCCCGCGAGGATTTGGGCCGCGAGGATGTGGAGGCGATCCGGGAGGGTGCCGTCAACCTGGCCCGGCACGTCCAGAATTTGCGCCTCTTCGGGGTTCCGGTAAGCGTCGCCATCAACCGCTTCTCGGCCGACACGGATGCCGAGATGGATGCGGTGCGTCAGCTCTGCGCCGAGCTCGAGGTCGAGGCCCACGCTTGCACGCACTGGGCCGACGGCAGCGAGGGCGCCCAGGATTTGGCCGAATGCGTGGTCAAGCTGGCCGACAGCGGCGTCGCCGACTTCCGGCCGCTCTACGGCGACGGCGTGCCGCTGTGGGACAAGGTGCGCACGGTGGCCCAGACGCTCTATGGCGCCCAGGGCATCATCGGCGACAAGAAGGTGCGCGACCAGTTCACCGACTTGCAGCAGGACTTCGGCCACTACCCCGTCTGCATCGCCAAGACGCAATACAGCTTCTCGACCGATCCCCAGCTCCTGGGCGCGCCCTCGAACCACGTGGTGCCGGTGCGCGAGGTGCGGCTCTCGAACGGTGCCGAATTCGTCGTCGTGGTCTGCGGCGACATCATGACCATGCCCGGCCTGCCGCGATCGCCCGCCGCCAACCGCATTCACCTGAACGACGCGGGCGACATCGAGGGTCTGTTTTAGCGGGCTTGCGAACAAAAGCCGCAGAGAGAGGCAGAAAGAGATTGTCGTTTCGGCACTCAGTCCGGGGTTTGCTCCTGGCCCTTCCAATAGGCCAGGAGGTCCTGGCGTTCGGCCATGAACGAGGCCGCGATGCCGGCCAGAATCGCCCAAAAAGCGGAGGTGATTCCAAATACCGCGAATGGTGTCGCGGCGACGGCAAGGGCAGCCAGCGCGCCGAAGCGGAGTTTTCCGCCGAAGGCCGTTTCGAAGGCGCTTTGCAGCGATGAAAGGATGGCGAGGCCGGCCAGCGTGACGACGAAGGTCCGGGGCAGAACGGCCAGCAAGGACGACAGTGTTCCGGCGCCCAAGGCAATGGAGATGGTCAGCGTCGCGGCGATCACGTTGGCCCAGTAGCGCGTCTCCTTGGGACCGGCGTCGGGCGCCGCGAGGATTGCCGCCCCGGTGCGCGCCACGGTCGCCGGATGGCCGCCGAGCAGGGCATTTACCATGGAGTTGAGGCCGGTGGTTATGGTCACCGCCGTTATCGGCACGCGGTATTCCTGGGACAATAGAAACCCCAGCCCCTGAACGTTCCCCAGTCCCATGGCCAGTATGATCATGGGCAAGCTGATGGCGATGAAGGAAGAAAGCGTGAAGCGGAAGCCGGGGACCGTGAGATCCGGCAGCGACCATGAAACCACTTGCGTCGAGATTTCGCCAAAGGCAAAAACCGCGATCCCGCCGATCACCACGGCCAGCCCCATGGGCGGAACCCGTGGGCTGGCGATAAACCGCCCGACGAGGTAGGCCGCCAAGGTCACACCGGCTACCAGCACGTCCGCCACGCTGGCCGCCACCATGCGCGTGACATAGACCAGGATGGAGCCCGCGAACATGCCCATGACTATCGGCAGCGGCAGCCAAGCCATGATCCGTTCGCCGATGCCGAACGCTCCGAGGATCAGGATTGCGATCCCCGCCATCAGGTTGGCGCCGACGATCTCGGGAAAGCTGAATTGCCCGGCCAGGGTGCCCAGATAGATCAGCCCCGGGATGGTCCAGGTAATGGGGATCGGGATCCGGTAGTAAAGTGTCAGGGCGATCGACGTGATGGCGCCACTGAACCAAATGACGAAAATCCAGCTTGACGATTGGGAGGGGTTCAAACCCAGCTGCCCCGCGACCTCGAGGTGCAACGGCAGGGCCCCGAAGCCGTACCAGACAAACGCCGTAAGACCGGCCCAAACCGCTGCCATGTTGAGATCGCGAAGGGTGATTCTGTTCACGGCGACAGGTTATACCGCGCCGGCAGCCATCACCAGCCGACAAACCCGGGGAAGATATCCGTTCAGGTGCAATTGACTATTCGCTTCAGTTCGGGACCGGGGTCGGCGCAACCGCTTTGACCTAGCCCCCTCCTTGAGGATGAAAGTATTTGCTGCGAAATGTTGTCGACCATTTTGTTTGGTCGCAGTCCCTTCCCCAGCGACACCGCAAAGCTCGACCCGGCGCCGCGCCGGCCATGACCGGGTGGGAAATGCCGGCCGCTCACACCCAGGATTCCAAAAAAAAGAGGCCACCGCGCCGGGGGGGATGGCGAGGCGGCCTCTTTGGTCGCAATACGCTTTACGCTTGAGGCGGCAGTGTCCCCACGGGCCGCCAAGGTTTCTTTGACGTTGGTCAAGGGCGGGACACAGCTGACGTCCCCGAGAGCCGGCTTGCCATCACGGCCCTTCACAAGTCCGCGAGAAGCCGGCTTGGGCCTTTGTCGCCGAGCCCGGGGACGCCATAATCGCGCCACCATGATCAGAGGTTTGGCAATCTTACTTGTGTTGGCGGCGCTGCCCCTGGCGGCTACGGCCGTGCGGGCCGGCGAGCCGGCGTTGGCGGTGGCCCCCAACGGCCTGCACCGCCAGCCCTGGTTTAACGACAGCAGCGGCAATCTCGGCGCCGACCTGGCGGCGGCCGGCCGGGCCGGCAGGATGCTGGCCCTGGTGTGGGAGCAGGAGGGCTGCGTCTATTGCCGCGAGATGCACCGGGTGAACCTGCGGGTCCCCGAGATCGTCGAATACATCCGCCAGCATTTCTACCTCGTCCAGCTCGACATGCACGGCTCCCGCCCGCTCGTCGACTTCGACGGCAAGGCGCTCATTGAGGCCGCCCTGGCGCGGCGCCACCGCGTCTTCGGCACGCCCTCGATCGAATTTCGCCGGGCCGACGAACGCGAGGTCTACCGCCTGCCCGGCTATGCCCAGCCGGCCATCTTCAAGCTCGTCTTCACCTACGTCGTCGAAAAGGGCTTTGAGATCTCGGGCCTGCGCGACTGGCTGATGGCGCGGCTCAAGGCCCGGGAAGGCAAGGGCTAGAGCGCCCCTAACGCATCTGCCCGGGCAGCCAAAGCGCGATCTCGGGGAAAGCCACCACCAGCGCCACCACGGCGAACTGGCAGAGCATGAAGGGCACGACGCCGCGAATGATGGCGCCCAGCGGCACGTCGGGCGCGATCTGCTTGACCACGAAAAGGTGGATGCCGATGGGCGGCGTGATCACCCCCAGTTCGGCCTGCAAGACGATGAGCACACCGAACCACACCGGGTCCAGCCCGAGGTCCTTGATGATGGGGTAGAAGAAGGGCAGCGTCAGCATGATCATGCCGACGGGGTCGATGAACATGCCGAGCCCCGTGAGAATAAGCAGCATGACGATGACCACCACCAGCGGCGCCACCTGGAGGCTGTGGATGAAGTCGACCAGAGCGAACGGGATGCCGGAAAAAGCCAGGAAACGGCTGAAGATGACGCCGCCGATGATGATCAAGAAGATCATGCAGCTGATGCGGGCCGTCTGGTCCAGGGCCTGGCGCAGGTTGGGCCAGCTCAGCCGGCGCGAGGCCGCCAGCAGGCCGAGAGCCGCCAGCGCGCCCAGCGCAGCCGCCTCGGTGACCGTCACCAGGCCCGAATAGATGCCGCCCAGCACCACCAGCACCAGCAAGCCAAAAGGCGCCGTCAGGCTCAGTGTGGAGAGGCGCTGTCGCCAGCTCACGCGTTCTTTCATGACCGGCGAGAGCTGGGGAAACCAGCGCGCCATGAGGTAGGCCACGGTGATGAAGAGCGTGGCGCTCAAGAGCCCCGGGCCGATGCCGGCCATCAGCATGCGGCTGATCGACTGGTCGGTGATGAGGGCGTAGAAGACCAGGATGGCACTGGGCGGAATCAGGGCGCTGAGCGTGCCGGCCACGGCCACCGCCCCGGCGGCCATGCCGCCCTCGTAGCCGTAGCGCCGCATCTCGGCGATCGAGACCCGGCCGATGGTGGTGGTGGCGGCTACGCTCGAGCCCGAGACGGCGGCGAAGATGGTGGAGGCGCCGATGGCCGCCATCATCAGGCCGCCGGGCAGACGGCCGAACCAGGCCCGGGCGGCGGCGTAGGCCTGCTGCGCCATGCCGGCGGCGACGGCCAATTCCCCCATCAGCACGAACATGGGGATCACCACCAGGGTGAAGGAGGCAACGTTGGAGTAGGGTTCGGTGGACAAGAAGCCGGAGACCAGCGGCAGGCCGCCTTGCAGAAATAGCCCGGCCGCTCCCACCAGACCCAGGCTGAAGGCCACGGGAAGGCCGAGCACCAGCAGCACCATCAGCGCCAGCACGGCCGAGCTGCCGATCAGCAGCGGGGTCAATTGTTCCCCCCGCGGCTCGTCCGTACTGTGGCTACGGCCTCGGCCAACTCAAACAGAAGCTGCAGGCAGAGCAGAAAGCAGCCCAGCGTCACCATGATGCGCGAGGGGTAGACGGGGAAGGCGATGATGCCGGCGCTGAACTCGTCCATCTGCCAACTGCGCCAGGCCATGCCGCCGCTGGCCCAGGTCATGGTGGCGAACAGCGACAACCCCAGCAGCCGGGTGATGATCTGTAGGCCGGCCCGGCCGCGCGCACCCAGCCGCTCCGTCAGCACGCCGATGGCGATGTGGCCGCCCTCGGCCTGGGTCCGGGCCAGGCTGGCGAAGACGGCGAAGACGAGCAGCAACTCGACGCCCTCCAGCACGCCGACGATGGGCCGGTTGAAGGCGTAACGCAGCACGGCATCGAGCGACACCGCGGCCATGATGGCGAGCAGGGCGAGGTTGGTGCCCAGCCCCAGGACGCGCCTGCTCGCCGCCAGTAGGCTCTCGCTTCTTTGCCGCCAGTTCACCCGGCGTGCTTTTTCTGCAGCTCCTGATAGCGCTTCAGAGCATCGTTGCCGGGCAACCCCTTGGCGTCCATGCCGTCGGCCCAGGCCTTCCACATCTTGCGCATCGAGCCCTCGAGTTTGGCCCGATCGGCCGCCGGCCACTCATAAAAGGTGACGCCGCCGGCCTTCATGGTGCTCATGGCGGCGTCCAGGTCCTTGGCGTAATCGGCGGCCAGGAGGTCGACGTATTCGGCGCTGACCTCGGCCATGATCTTTTTGACGTCGGCCGGCAGGGCGTCGTACTTGGCCTTGTTCATGATCGCCATGGGGCCGGCCGGGGCGCCCAGGTGGATGCGGGTGTGGTGCTTGGCCACTTCGTGCAGCTTGGCGCTGACGTTGGCTGTGACGTAACCGACGTTGGCTTCCAGGGTGCCGCGCGAAAGACCTTCGTAGACCTCGGGCCAGGGCATGGTCAGCGGCACGCCACCGTATTCGCTGATCAGCTTGGGCCAGGCCCGGCCGATGGCCCGGACCTTGAGGCCCTTCAGCGCCGCCAGGCCGCCGATGGGTTTGGTCGAGATCAGTTCCTGATCGGAAACGCCCCAGGCGTAGAGCGGCTCGACGCCGTGTTTGCGCATCTCGTCACGGTAATAGGAAAACTCAGGCCCGAAGACGAGCTCCGTCACGGCCCGCATGGCGGGACCGATGTGGGTCGAGATGCCGGGCAGGTAATAGAGCCCCGACATGGGTGAGATCGATGGCGTGTAGGCCTGCACCCAGATGCCGATGTCGACGGCGCCGGAGCGGATACCCTCGAAAGTGTCGCGCGCCTTGAGCAGGCTGCCGGCCGGGAAGTACTGGATCTTGACCTTGCCGCCGCTGCGTTTGCCGACCTCGTCCGACCACCACATGGAACGTTTGGTGCGGGTTTGCGTCGCGACGCCGAAATCGGCTTTCTTGAGGATGATGGTATCGGCCGGGGCCGGTGGTGGCGCCGCGACCAGGGCAAGACCAAACGCCAGCGTGCCCAAAAGTACTGCGGATCGTGTCATCGGGATTCTCATGTCGTGTCCTCCTTTGCCATGTTGGATTTCGTTGCTTGATCTTGCTTGTTACCCCAGCCCTCGGGCAGCGGGCGTTCCGCCGGGCCGGCATAGTGGGCGCCCAGTTCCTCGGGAATGATGCGCAGCGGCACGCCTTCGCGGATTTCCTCGACGGTGTGGGCCACCAGCGAGGGCAGGTAGCTCATGACCGCCAGTCCCACCATCTCCAGTGGCTCGAAGCCGATCTCCAGCAGCACGGCCGCCATGACGCCGGCCAGATTGGCCGGCAAGGGGCGGGCGAAGCGCTCCGCCGCCGCCCTTTCCAGGGCCTCGAGCAGTTCGGCCCTGGGGCCCCAGACGCCGAGATCCCGGGCCACGGCGGAAAGTGCCCTGGCCCGCGGCTCGGCCTCCTTGTGCATGGGGTGGCCGAGGCCGGGAATGCGCAGCCCGGCCTGGCGATAGTCGTCGATGATGCGGCTCGCGGCCGGACCCGGCTCGAGGTCCTCGGCGGTCATGTCGGCGTACCCCTTGGCCAGCATCTCGGCGCACTGGGCCGGCGAGCCGGTCACCGAGCCGAAGGCGATGACGCCGGCGGCGATGGCGGCGGCCGGCGCTTCGGGGGCGGCCGAGGCGGCGAAGCGGGCTGGCGGCACGGCCGAGTTGATGAAGGCCTGATCGAGGCCCGAGCGCAGCGCCGCGTCGAGGGCCTGGGCCTGGACCGGCGTCGGCAGCTCGCCGCGGATGATCAGGTAGGTCGAGGCGGCAAAGCTGAGCTTTTCTATGAGCTCCTCGGCGCGATAGCCCCGGACCAAGATCCGGCCGGCCGCAGCCGTGCCGATCTTGGTGCTCCAGTAGTTCCGCCAAGGATCGGCCGGCCCGCTCATGCTTCCGACTCCGCCCCCGCCCCCGCCCCCGCCCCCGCCAGGTAGCTCGCCTTGACCTCGCGGCGCGAGATCTTGCCGACCGGGGTCTTGGCCAACACGGGCACGATCTCGAGCCCCTTCGGCACCTTGAAGGCGGACAGGTGCTGCTTGGCGAAAGCCAGGATGTCTTCCGCCTTTGTGGCCTTCGCCGTCTCCCCATCGCGCAGGGCGACCGCCGCCTGCACCGCCTCGCCCCACTTCTTGTCCGCCACCCCGAAGACCGCGGCTTCGAGCACGGCGGGGTGCTGGTAGAGCACCTCCTCGACCTCACGGGGATAGACGTTCATGCCGCCGCTGATGATCATGTCGCCCTTGCGGTCGACCAGGTACATGTAGCCGTCGTCGTCCCAGCGCCCGAGATCGCCGAAGTGGAGCCAGCCGTCGACGATGGTCTCGGCCGTCAAATCGGGCAGGTTCCAGTAGCGCGCCATCATCCAGGGCGCCCGCACGCAGACCTCGCCCACTTCGCCCGGTGCCACGTCCTGGCCGGCCTCGTCGAGGATGCGCACGCGGCCGCCCAGCGGCCCCTCGCGGCCACACGACAGCAGGCGCTGCTCGTGTCCCTCGACGGCGGCCAGGTGTTCGGCCGGAGTCATGTGGGTGTTGAGAACATAGGCCTCGGTGCCGCCCCAGCCGGTGTGCAGGATGGCGCCGAAGCGCTGGCTGGCGGCGCGCACCAGGCCGGAAGAGGCGGGTGCCGCGGCGTAGCAGATGAAGCGCAGGCTGGAAAGGTCGTGGTTGTCGATCTCGGGGTGGTCGAGGAACATCTGCAACAGCGTCGGGATGGCCAGGATGTGGGTCACGCGGTGCTCGGCGATGGCGGCGAAGCTGGCCAGCGGATCGGGCGCCGGCAGGATCACCGCCGTGCTGCCGGTGACCCAGCCCGAATCCATCAGCCGCGCGGCAAAGTGGCTCATGGGCATGTACAAGAGCCCGACGTCGCCCTCCTGGCGCCCCGCCATGGCCACCCAGCCGACGATCGCGGCCTGGGTACTGGCGTAGCTGTGGGCCACGCCCTTGGGCTTGCCGGTGGTGCCGGAGGTGTAGAGGATTTGCGCCAGGTCGTCCTCGCTGCCGCGCACCAGGGGGGCCTCGCCGGCATGGGCCGCCAGCAGCCTCTCGTAGTCCTGTTCGTCGTCGCCGTCGACCACGATCAACTGGCGCAAGGCCGGCTGGCGCCCTTTCAGTGCCCGCGCCCGCTCGGCCAGCCCGGCGGCCGGCGCGATCAGCACCTGGGCGCCCGAATCCTCCAGGATGTAGGCGTGGTCGTCCTCGCTGAGGATGCCCAGCATGGGCACGAAGGCGGCGCCGGCGCGGGCGCTGGCGCATAAGGCAACCATGAACTGGTGGCTGTTGGCCTGCAGCACGGCGACGCGGTCCCCGGGCTCGACGCCGAGCGCCACCAGGGCCCGGGCCAGGGCGTCGATGCGGGCGTCGAGTTCGGCGTAGCTCAGCCGCTTTTCGCCCTCGATGACGGCGATGTTCCCGGGATACCAGCGGGCCGCTCGGGCGGGATAGTATGAATAAGGATGAATCATCGGCTCGGAGCGCCCGATGCTTTGGCACGTTCAGGCCATGGTATTGAGCATTGTTTGATTGTCAAGTATCACTCAGTTTGGTGTTCAGCAGTGTCCGCTCGCTTGGCGGGAGCAGCGGCAGGGAGGTTGCACGTGACGTCGAAACAAACCGCAGTGCTGGCCGGAATCCGGGTGCTCGATTTCGCCTCGATGATCGCCGGCGCCTACTGCACGCGGCTGCTTGCCGACCTTGGCGCCGAGGTCATCAAGTGCGAGCCGCTGGAGGGCGATTACGTGCGCGTGCCGCCGCCGCTGCGCGACGGCAAGAGCGCCTATTTCGCCCATCTCAATTGCGGCAAGAAATCGCTCTGTTTCGACCTCAAGCGGCCCGAGGCGCGCGAGCTGGTGGCCGACCTGGCGGCGCAATCCGACGTCGTGGTGGAAAACTTCCGGCCCGGCGTCATGCAGCGCCTGGGCCTCGACTACGAGGCGCTGGCCAAACAGAAGCCCGACCTCGTCTATTGCGCCATCACCGGTTACGGCCAGTCCGGGCCGGACGCCGGCCTGCCGGCCTATGCGCCCATAATCCACGCCGCCTCGGGCTATGATCTGGCCAACCTCGAGCACCAGGAAAATCTCGAACGGCCACTGCGCACCGGTCTTTACGTGGCCGATTACTTCAGCGGCATGGCGGCGGCCGGCGCCATCCAGGGGGCGCTGTTGCACCGCGAACGCACCGGCCAGGGCCAGGCCGTCGACATCGCCCTGATGGACAGCATGCTGAACATGCTGGTCTACCAGATGCTGCAGCACGAGTTCACCTTCGAGGGGCCGTTGATGCTTTACGCGCCGTCACCGACGCGCGACGGTTACGTCATCGTCATGCCGCTGACCCAGGCCAACTTCATCGCCCTGGCCGAGGTCACCGGCCATGCCGAGTGGCTCAGCGATCCCCGCTTTGCCAGCTTTGTCGAGCGCCAGCGCAACTGGGACGAATTGATGGTGCTGATCGACCAGTGGACGGCCGAGCGCACGTCCGAGGAGTGCGAGGCGCTGATCAGCGCCGCCGGCTGCCCCGTTTCGCGCTACCAGACCGTGGGCCAGGCTACCGAGAGCGCCCAGAGCCGGCACCGTGGCGTGCTGTCCGAGGTCGACGACGGCGCCGGGCCGGTGCACGTGATCAACGCGCCCTGGCGGCTATCGCAAAGCCCCGTCGGCGCCCGGCCCTGGGTCGCCGAGGCCGGCCAGCACACCCGCGAGGTGCTGTGCGGGCTTTTGGGCCTGAGCCCCGAGCGGGTGACGGAGCTGGCCCAAATGGGCGTACTGATCGCGGCCGATGGGCAATAGCCGCAAACGCTCGGTGCGCATCGCCGGGCACCCCACCAGCGTCTCGCTGGAGCCCGAGTTCTGGGTCCAGCTCAAGCGCCTGACGGCGCTGCGGGGAATGTCGCTGAACGCGCTGGTCACCGAGATCGACGCCGGGCGCCAGGGGGCGCTCTCGAGCGCGCTCAGGCTCTACGTGCTGGCTGCCCTGGAAGCGGAGGTGGCGGGGCTCAGCGCTTCAGGCTCTTGAAGAGTCCCTTGATGAGGTCCTCGGGTTTGAGTTTCTGGGCCGGCTGAGGTTGCGGCTGGGTTTGGCTCTGGGTTTGGGGCTGTTGCTGGGTCGGGGCCGGCTGGTTGCCGCCCAGGACGCCGCCCAGCGCGCCTTTAAGTTTCTTGCCCCCGAACTTGCGCAACAGGGTTTTGCCGACGCGGCGGCTGACGTAGGCTTCCAGTTTGCGGCTTTTGATGTCGCGCTGCGGCGCATCCAGCGGACCCCGCAGCACCAGGCCCACGGGCGGCGCCTTGGGATGTTCGCTGAGGCGAAACTCGCCGAAGAAGTCGATCAGCCAGCGCGGCAGGTCGACGCTGCCCCGGCCCGTGCCGGCGCCGGCCTCGAGCTCGGCCCGGATGTCGTCGCTGCGGGCCACGCCGCGCTCGATCTTGGCCGTGCCGCCAACCCGGCTGAAGCGGGTCTGGCCACCCTTCATGCTGGTCTGGATGAGGCGCAGGAAGTCACCGCCGCGGTCGAGCTGCTTGAGGCGGTCGCTGAGTGCCTTGAGGTCGAAGCCTTGAACGATGCCTTGCTCGGCAGCAAAGGAGGCCTGGCCGCCGAGGCTGCGGATCATCTCGAGCTGGCTGCGGCCGCCGGCCTGGAAGCTGCCGTCGAGGCCGAAGCTGCCGCTGGCCACGTCGACGCCCGCGGCCGCCATCAGCGCCTTCTTGAGGTTGCCGCCCTTGATGTCGATGGTCAGGCTGGTGGCGGGTTTGGAACGGTCATCGAGGCGGGCGTTCAGGGTCACCTTGCCGTCGAAGAGCCGGCCGCTGAGCGGCTTGATGTCGAGCACGCCGTCCTTGACCACGGCCCTCAGCCGGGGCTTGGCGAAGTGGTAGCTGCCGTAGGCGATGCCCGGCGCCGCCAGTTGCAGGTCGGCATCGAAGTCGTTGAGAAACGCCACCTCGATGGCATCGCCGGACCAGCGCGGCGAGGCCGCCCCGCCGCCGCCGCCGCCAGCCCGGCGGCCCTTGGCGGCCCGGGGTTGGGGCGGCAGGAACAGATCGACGAGGATCTCGCTGGTCTTGAGGTTGGCCGAGACGAAGGGCTTGGCGCCGGCCAGGCGGGCCGCCGCCTGGCCTTCGAGCCGGATCGGACCGAAGCTGCCTTCGAGCTTGTCGAGCTTCAGCGCCTGGGCGTCGCCGGCCACCTTGAAGGCCAGCGCCAGGCCGCCGAAGGGTCTGGCCGCCGGCCGGTAGTCGAGGCCGAGCCGGCGTAAAAAGCGCAACGCATCGCCGGCCTTGGCCTCGACGCTCAGCTGGTAGCCGGCCCGCAGCGGCTGCACCGTACCCCGGGCCTTGATCCGGGCCTTGGCCAGGCTGGTCGAGAGCTCGAGCTCGAGGCCGTCGAGGCTGCCGGCCAGCTTGCCGCGCACCCTGAGAGCGGCGTCGAGGCCCTTGCCGGCCGGCTTGAAGGCCGGATCGAACAGCCGGATCAGATTGCTGTGGCTGGGATTGCCGAGATCGAGGGCCATTTCGACCTTGGGGTCCGTGAGCGGATCGGCCAGGCGGCCCTTGGCGCTCAGCCGACTGCGCCCGGCCCGCACCACGAGGTCGAGGTCGAGCCGCCCGGGCACGCCACCGATGCTGCCGTCGAGAGCAAAACGGCCCAGCCGTTCGGCCGGGAAGGGCAGCTCGAGGCCGGCCAGGCGAAAGAGCCCGGTCGGGTTCTTGGCCGTCACCTTGACTTTACCCTGGGCGCTGATCTTAGCCGCCAGGTCGCGGGCGTTGCCGGATAGCTCGAAGGTGGCGCCGGCCAGATTCTTGACGCTGGCGCGCCGCACTTTCAGGTTGCCGCCCAAGAGACCGATGTCGAGGGCGACGCCCCGGGCCGCCACCTTGTTGTAGGTCAGGTGGCCGAGCTTGAGCAAAATGTTGGTATCGAATTTGTCCAGCAGCGCCAGCGGCGAGGCCGCGGCTTCCCGGCCCCCGCTTTGGGCCGCGCTCTTGCCGCCCTCCTGGGCGCCGCTCGACGCCGTCGGCAGGTAGGCATCCAGATTCAGCCGGTCGATGGCGAAATCGGTGCTGAAGCTGGGCCGGGCCCTGAGGGCATAGGCCGCGCCGCCGCTCAGCCGGCTGGTGTCGAGGCGGCTGTCGAGGCCGTAGATCTCGATCAGGGCCGGGCTGGCGCGCAGCCGGGTGAGCAGGGTGAATTTGCGTACCCGGTCCTTGGGCACCGGCCCGATGTCGATGGCCAGCCAATCCAGCAGCGCCCGCAGGTTGTCCGAGGCCGCCTCCAGCGTGCCCTCGAAACGGGGCTGGCCCTGATGGCTGCCGAGGCGGCCCGAGAGGGCGGCGTCGGAGCCCCCCGGCAGCAGCACGGCGGCGCGCTCGAGCGTCACCACACCACCGGCCACCGTGGCCGCGATCTGAGCCTGCCGCATGATGGAACCGCGATAACTCAGCGCCTCGATGCCGAGGTTGAGGCTGCCGGCCAGCTTGGCGGGAATGGCGAAAGCGCCGCCGGCGCTGGCCGCAGTCCCGCTCTTGGCCGCCTGGCCGCCGCCTCCGTCGTCGCCGCCGGCCGCCGCTCCGGCCAGCAGGGCATCGAGGTCGAAGCGGTTGGCGTTGAGGGCGATGTCGAAATCCAGGGTCTCGGCGAAGGAGATATTGGCGCCGCCGCTGACGGCGCTGTTGCCCAGGCTGAGCTGGATGTTGTTGAGCGCCAATTCGGCGCTCGAGGCGCTCAGTGAGGTCTTGAGCGAGAAGGGCTGGTTGAGCAGCAATGGCGGCTTCTCGAGGCCGGCGGCCCGGTGCACGAGGCGGGCCAATTGGGCCAGGTCGGGGCCGGCGAATTCGAGCTTGGCCTTCAGCGTGGCAGCCGCATCGGGCTGCGATAGCGAGCCCGAGAGCCCGAGCTTGGTCCGGGCCTCGCCCAGCTCGAGGGTCAGATTCAGGGGCAGCGCCCGGCCCGCTCTCAGGGCTCCGATCTGGGCTTCGAAGGCCAGCCCCAGGCCGCGGGCGCTGAGCTTGCCCTGGGCCCTGAAAGGTCCCGCCAGGGAATTCGCGCTGAGCTCGGCGTCGATGCCGTCCAGGCGTTCCCTGAGGCCATTGGCGCCATCGTCAAAGATGATGGTGCCGTTTTCGATGAGCAGCCGGTCGAGGCGGAAATCCCTGCCGTTGTCGTCTTCGGCTGCGGCGCTGCCGGTGCCGCCGGTGCCCCCGGCCGGCTGCCCCAAGGGGCCAAGGAGCCAGTTGGCGCGGCCGTCAGCCAGACGCTCGAGCGTGATCACCGGCTTGACCAGGTGCAGCTCGACGATCTGCACCTCGCCGCGCAACAGCGGCCACAGCGCCAGCCGCGCCCGGGCTTTCTCCAGCGCCACCATGGTCGGCACCCGGGCGCCCGTCATGCTCTCCAGCGCCAGGCCCTCGACGCTGAGCGCCGGTGCCGGCAGCAGTCTCAGGCTGAGATCGCCCTTGATGTCGAGGTGCCGGCCGGTGGCCGCCTGGACGCGCTGGGTGATTTCGCCTTTGTAGGCGTTCCAGACGATGAAACCGGGCGCGATCAGTAGCGCCGCGGCCAGCACCACGATCACGGCAAGTCCGCCGAAAAAGATCTTCTTCACGTCGCTCGTCCCTGTTGTTGGCCCGGCTTTCCCGGGCCTCGCCAAGGTATCCTAATCTATTGCCGGGGGCGGCGGCTGAAAAGCCCCACCTGCTCCATAGCGAACCGTAACAAGCTGCAGCCAAGGCATTAGCAATCGGCCTGTTGCGGAAACACCTGCGTTACAGGCCGGGTCTATCTCCCGGCGGCGCCTTTCTGGAATGGCTAAACGTCGTTGCCCCGTGCCAGCACGGTGGTGGGGAAACCGGGCACCGTGATGGCGGCCGGTACGCCGGGCAACGAACCGATAAGTGTGAAAGTATGGATCAGCCCGATGATCTCGATGGTCACCAGCGGCAGCCTGCCGCCCGGCTTGCCGGGATCGCCAACGCCGCTTTGGCTGTAGGTGATCTTGACATTTTCGGCGCCGATCACGGGGTAGACGTCCTGCATCTCGGTGATGATGGTGGCGAAATCGGCATCGGCGGTGGCTTCTTCGCTGTTGGCGCTGCACGACACCACGCCGGCCGAGGAGGCGGTGCAGACGATGTCAGCCGCGGTGATATCGCTGATATCGGCCAGGCGCTCGTCGATTTGCACCACCCGGGTGGCGCGCCGCGTCGCCTCGCTGGCCTGGTTGAACTCCAGCATGACGAGCGCGAAGTCGATCAGGCCCAGCGTCAGACCCACCAGCAGCGGGGCCACCAGGGCGAACTCGATGGCCGTGACGCCACGGCGGTCGCGCCTGACTTTACGTTCCGACATAGGCCTGCTCGTGCGAAAGCTCGATGCTGAAGGTGGCGAAGCCGAGGAAATCCAGCAGCCCCGGCAGCAACGGATCGAACGGCACCTCGGCCTCCAGGCGGATTACCGTCGAGGCCGACGAGGCGCCCGTCACGGTGTAGCTCTGCTCGCTGATGGTCAGGGTGCCGGTGTCCCAACCGGCTACCAGCAAATCGCCTGTGCCGCCGGTGTTGCCGTATTTGGCCAGGTTGCCCACCGTGGTCTCGTCGGCGGCGCTCAGCGGCGTAGCGGCGCGGGCGGCAAACAGTGCGCCTGTGCGCAGCCCCTTCTCGATGGCCGTCGATTGCTGCATGGCCCGGCCCAGTTCCAACGCCACCACCAGCGCCATCAGCAGCATCGGCACGACGATGGCGAACTCGACGCGCTGACACCGCGGCGCTCGTGCCAGAGGCTCCCGAGGCTGCCCAGCAGTCCCCCCCTAGTCAAAAAGCCGCACATTGCCGAAATAGTTGTCTGAGTTGGAAAACGTCAGCGGGCCGATGATCTCACCGTAAAGTTCGGGTCTGGCGGGGTTGGCCACCTCCTCGGTGAGGAAGACGTTGACGTAGAGCCCGTCCGTGGGCACATCGCTCTCGTTGCCATTGAGCCCCAGCGCCACACATTGCAGCACGGTCACCGTCATGACCCGGCGATTGGCCTCGCCGCTGGCCGGCAGATTGTCGGCCGGCACGCCGTCGAGGTCGTTGTCGTCGGGGTTGGCGGCATCGCTCGGGATGTCGGCGGCTGCCGGCGTGATGGTGGTGTAGCCGGCGGCCAAGGCGCCGCCGATGGGGTAGACGGTGAGGGGGCCGTTGACGGCGAAGCTCTCGCCCAGCTCATAGAGGTAAACCTGGTAGCGCGTCGCCGCCGCGCCGACCGCGGCAAACAAGTCGGTGGCGTTCCAGGCGGCGTCGTGGTCGCGCCCGTCCCAGTAGCCTTCAGGGTCCCAGCTGCCGTTGCCGATCAACACGCCGGCGTCCTCGATGTCGCTGTCGTTGGGATAGCTGATGATGTTGGCGGCCGGTGTGGTGGTCTCGGGCTTGGGGTTGGAAAGCTCGTCGAAGCGCACGTTGACGCCGTTGCCGGCTGGGCCGACCATGCCGCCGGGCGCCGTGTCGACGGTCTGGCCATAGCACTGGTCCTCGTCCTCGGAGGCCATGGCGTCCTCGATGACGCCGGCCGCGTTGGAGCCTTCGGGGGTGGAAAGAAAGCCGAAGTTGCCCGGCGCGAAATTGCCGCCGCCCTTGGCCACCAGCTTGATCTGCTTGCCCACGGCGGCGCTGGCCATGACATCGGCGGCGGCATCCGCTTCGCTGAAATCGCACATCATCAGGGGCGGCGCCCGGCAGACGAAAGGATCGACGCCGGCCAGCGCCTGGGCCTCGAGTTCCACCGTGCCCCTGCCGGCGACCTGGGAAACCAGTTCCAGCACGGGCTGGAACATCATGATTACGCTTTGGCCCCTGAGCTCGACCAAAACGTAGGCCGCCTCGGCGTCGTCGACGGTCTCGATCTGGCTGCCGCCGGCGGTGTAGGAGCTGTAGAAGGTGAGGCTGGAAACGGCCAGTTCTGTGGCGCTGCCCGGGATTGCCGAGCGTTGCGTCATGGCGCTTTGGGCCACTTCGCTGGCCCGGTCGATGGCGCCGGCGAGCTTGTCGAGCTGACGCGCGGCGGCCAGGGCGCCGGCATCGGCGCGGTCTTGCATCTGGCCCCGCAGCACCACCAGACGGCCGAAATCGACAGCCACGACGCCGGCCCCCAGCCCGACCATGCTCAACATTGCGGCATAGATGGCGACACTGCCCCGGCGGCTGGTCCACAATCCACCGGCACAGCGCTTGATCTTTTCCGACCACCCCCGCAGCTCTCGCGACCAGAACATCTGATCACCTCCGTTTGGCAGACCGGCATTGTCCGGGAAATCCCACCCGCTTGCAGTGACGGGTATCGCTCTACCGGGCAGCCTTTTTTGCGCCACCTATTGCCGCTTGGCCGCCTGTACGGTGGTCTCCAGGCGATCGAGGAACCTCGAGCGGTCGGACTTGGCGAACGGCCTCGGCCCGCCCGTAATCTCGCCGGCCTCGCGCAGTCCCTGCATGAGCTCGCGACCGGCCAGCGCCAGGCCGATACCCTGTTCCGTGAAGGCCTCGCCGTTTGGCTTCAGGGCCGAGGCGCCGGCCTCCAGGCAGCGCGCCGCCAGCGGGATGTCGTTGGTGACGCAGATGTCGGCCTTGCCGATGTGCCCGGCGATCCAATCGTCGGCGGCGTCGTCTCCCCGAGCGACGATGACCAACTCGACCAGGGGATCGGGGTTGGGGCGGATGCCGCCGTCGCTGACCAGGTAGGTCTTGAGTCGGTGGCGTTTCGCCACGCGGAGCACCTCGTCCTTGACCGGGCAGGCGTCGGCATCGACGTAAATTTCCACCATGTTGGCCCCGGCGGTTGCGCGACCGGGATTTCCGGACGGGCCGATTCTATCAGAATCCTCAGCCGACACTATTGACAATTTGATTGTCATCTTTATATTGACAATAACATTGTCGTTCTCGGATGGACCCAGATGACCAGCAAGGCCCAGCAACTCGACGCCGTGATCCTCGATCTCAGGCTTTGTTTCAATCTTTTGCGCGCACTCGGGGATGACTTGCACCGCGACCTGGGCGTCAACACCTCGATGCGCGCGGTGATGGAGAGCCTGGCCCGGGGCGGTGAGCAAACCGTACCCGAGATCGCCCGCAGCCGGAGCGTTTCGCGCCAGCACATCCAGGTCATCGCCAACCGGCTGAGCCGGGCCAAGTTGATCGAAACCCGCGACAATCCCGCCGACAAGCGCACCTTCCTGATTTCGCTCAGCGACCGGGGGCAGCGCTTGTTCGGCCAGATCCAGCAACGTGAGGCAAGCGAGTTCGGGCGCCTGTCCCGGGCCATTTCCGGCCCCGAACTGCAGGCAGTGCGGGAGACGCTGCAAAAGCTCAACGCTGCCCTCGTCAACACCGGAGAGAGATCATGAACTTGCGCCAGACCATCGTCGCCCAATTCAAGAAACCCCACGGCTGGCTGGGCCGCGTCGCCGGCTGGATCATGGCCAACCGCCGCTCCAACCGCCAGCGCAACTATTGGACCGTTGGGGGGAAACCTTTTCCCAGACCTCATCCCTGATGACGAAACGTCCCGTGTTCATCAAAACCTCCTTGCAAAAGGAAGTTTGAATCACTTTTTGACGCTCTTGGGAATCCCTTAAAT
>MPMF02101732.1_pt1 | contig 21162 bp, 20 predicted proteins | sample 1617271 | NCBI WGS metagenome assembly MPMF02 (sample SAMN05944812, study PRJNA350692) | marine metagenome | biome: marine; feature: ODZ; material: water; isolation source: 120 m water sample prefiltered with 30 um filter, filtered on to 0.2 um... | place: Pacific Ocean | collected 2012-04-09... | reverse complement strand
CGTTGACGTGCACGACTTTGGTGATGGGACGGTGAGAATGTACGCCCCCGCGAACGCCGGCGAACACCCGAGCGTATTCACGTTCACGCGAAGATAACCACGCCACGTGGCTTTCCCCGGGACACTTAAGCGAGCGTAAGCTCCAGATCTCTTCGTGGGCAGTCAGTCCGGGAAGTCCCAGCCGACCGCCTTCTCGAAGGCCGCCGCCGCCTGCAACACAAGCGAGTCCCTGAAGCGAGGTCCAACTACCTGGAGCCCTACCGGAAGACCGTTTGCTGCTAGTCCTGCCGGTACGCTTGCGGCAGGGTGGCCTGTGATGTTGAACGGGTACGTGAAGGCGACCGCGGCTGCCGGGCTTGCGGCCTTGCCGCCTATCGATTGGGGTGTTGGCCCTTTCGCGGGCCAGGCCGTAGTGGGAGCAGCCGGCGTCAGCAACAGGTCGAAGTCCGCGAAGAAACCGTTGATTCGTCGATTCAGTTGATGTCGCTCTTGGAGTGCATCCGCGTACTGGACCGCGGTGAGCGCATACCCCTGGGCGCCAAAGGCGATGTAGCCCCTCTCCGCCATCTCTCGTTGTTCATCGGTCCAGGTAGCGTGAAGCGCGGCATCTCCAGCGGAGGCGATAACGGCCCAGGTGGGGAACGGGTCCTGGAAGAGCGGCGGTACTGAAGTCAGCTCAGCTCCTGCCTCATCCGCTATGGACCTCGCTGCGGTCGCGACGAGATCCTTGACCTCGTCTTCGACTGACGCATAGCCGAGGTCAAGGCTGAGTCCAATTCGGCGCACCGGTGGCAGGTCGTCCAGTTCACGTTCGAAGCCACCGGCAGGCGCATCGAGCGAATCAAGGTCGTCCGGATGGGGTCCGGAGACTACGTCCAGGTATCGAGCGGCGTCTCGAACCGTCCTTGTCAAAGGCCCGCGGTGGCTCAAGAAGGTCCAATGCGAAGCCTGAGAGTCTGCGTTCGGAACTCGTCCGCAGGTCGGCTTGATTCCGAAACAGCCGGTCAGGGCGGCGGGGATCCTTATTGAACCGCCGCCGTCCGAGCCGGTGCAGACAGGGACCATTCCGGCCGCCACCGCAGCGGCACTGCCGCCGCTGGATCCGCCCGGGGAAAGCTCGGTGTCCCATGGGTTTCGTGACGGTCCGAACACTCGGTTGTTGGTGACGACCTTGTGGCCGAATTCGGGCGTGTTCGTCTTGCCCAACACCACCGCTCCCGCAGCCCGCAGCCGCGCGACCTGCACCGAGTCCTCGTCGGCCACGTGGTCCCTAAACAGCTGGGACCCGTTCGTGTGCGGCAGCCCTGCTACAGCCTCGAGGTCTTTCACCCCGATGGGTACGCCGGAAAGAATTCCAGGATCCTCTCCGGTCGCAATGCGAGCATCGATTTCCGCGGCGGCCCGCAGCGCACCTTCCCGATCGATGGCGACGAACGCGTTTAACCTCTCGTTTTGCTCGTCCACCCTGGCGAGAGCGGCAGAGACCGTTTTCGACGCTGAGGCTTTTCCCCCGCGAACATCGTCGGCGATCTCGCAGGCGGACTGGATCTCGGTCATGAGGGGTTCTCCTTAGCTCGTAGATTTAGTCCAGCTGGATTCCGGCGTGATGGCTATCGACGTGTTCAGGTCCAGGCTCGTAAGGGTCGACGTGGATGTCGATCGGGGAACCGATCGGCAGCAGCTCTGACCAGCATTCGCGCAGTTCGTCGGCAGTCTCGTGGGCCTGCTCGAGAGTGTTTGAGCCCGCCATGCAAACCGAGGCCACCACGTGGACGGTGCGACCGGAATGGCGGACACGGAGGTCGTTGACGTGCTCGATCTGTTCGATGTCACATGCACGTTTGAGGAGGTACTCGCGAAGCTCCGGGTCAGATCCATCAAGCAGCCTGAGGAAGGAATCGCGACCCGTGATGTAGGCGCTGCGGGCGATGATCATCCCGACAGTGAGACCAGCCGCTGCGTCCATCCAGCCCTGGCCAATCAGGAGTCCTACTGCCGCGACGACAACGGCAAGCGAAGTCAGTCCGTCCGCCCTGGAGTGGCGACCGTCGGCTTCGAGAGCGAGGCTTCCTATCCTCTTGCCCACCCTGATCTTGTACAGTGCCACTGTCTCGTTGCCGGCTGCGCCGACCAGGCCCCCGGCGAGGACCGCCCAGGGGTGGTAGACATCAGAATCGTGGATCAGGGCTCTGATGCCCTCCCAGAACACCAGGATGGCGCTCGCCGCGATGAGTAGGGCGACGAAAGCGGCGGCCAGGTCCTCAAAGCGGTGATAGCCGAAGGTAAATCGCTCGCTGCGGCCCCTCCCAACCAGCCGAAATGCCAGCCATACTCCCGCGGTTCCGAGCAAATCGATCCCGTTGTGAAGCGTGTCGGCCAGCAGTGCAACGGAGCCCGAGACGATGTAGATGCCCGCCTGTATGCTCGCGGTCAGCGCGAGGCCAATCACGCCGATCACCAACGCATGCAGGCCGGCACTTGTGGAAGCTGCGAATGAGCCCTCTGCCCTGCGAGTATCCACGGACACGACACAACCCTAAGACCGGATGGTGCGGGGCTCAATCACGTTCGCCCCGTACGCAATTCCCATTGCGGTTTGGTTGCTTTTCCAAGTCTTTGAGCCCCAACCGAAGGGCGATGCTACTCTCTTGTGATGACTCGACTTTTGGCTCCCGTTGTCCTTCTCTCGGTCGTTCTCGTGGCGACGGGATGCGGTGGTGACGGTGGCGACGGGGAACCAACAGCATTCCCAACTTCCGTCGACCCATCCCGCAATACGCCGACCGAAGTGGTCGGGAGTGTCAACGTGCTCCTTGCCGGCGGATACTGGGTCGTCGGCGAAAACAACTTTGTCTTCGGCATCACGGATGGAAGTGACCTTCCTCAGGGCGGCGCGTCCGTAACTGCGACGTTCTTCGATCTCAGGGATGTTGAGAATCCCAGGCCGGTGTTTTCGGCTGAGGCTGTACAGAGTGCTCCGGGCGTCGGCGAGGTCGTTGAACATGTCCACGCGTCCGGTGAGCCGCACGTCCACGGTGGCCAGGACGACAATCGTGTCGGCTACTACGTTCGGGTCGAGTTCACCCACCCGGGAACCTGGGGCGTTTCCGTTGACGTGACCCTGAAGGATGGCACCACCGGCACGCGCAACCTGGCGTTTGACGTCTTGGACCGGCCCCTGATCGCGACGCCCGGACAGCGAGCCCCGGCGAGCGTGAATCTGACAGCCGCCGATGTCAACGACATCAGCCAGATCGACTCGGGTGACGTTCCGAACGACATGCACGATGTGATAATCAAGGACGCGATTGATGCTGGACGTCCTTTCGTTGTCGTCTTCGCAACACCGGCCTATTGCACGTCCCGATTCTGTGGGCCCGTTGTGGAGGAGATTGAATCCCTCCACGATGACTACAAGGAAGACGTTGACTTCATCCATATCGAAATCTGGGGAAACTTCGCTGAGCAGATGCTTCTCGAAACGGTGAAAGAGTGGATCCAGCAACCCAACGGTAGCCTCAGTGAGCCGATGGTTTACGTCGTGGACAAGGACGGGATCATCTACGACAGCTGGGAAGGGCCCATCGCCCGGAACATCGTCGAGGCGGCCGTTCAGGAAGTCGCCTCCGGCCAGACCTACCTCGACCGGGTGTCCGCTTCCAACTAGTTCGTCTGGCCTTCTTCTTCTGGCTCATCTCCCGGCGCTTCTCGTCGTTCGACCGTCACGACCGTCGATGAACTGGGGTAGTAACGGACCCACACGTAGTCACCCTCGTTCGGGTCGCCGTGGTGGTTCTTGTTGATTCGGAAAATGTGCTTTTCGATACGGATGTAATGACTCCGCATGACCAGCGAATCGATCCGCGACCAGCGGCGAGTTACGTAGCCGGTCATCTCGAGAGGCTCTCGGAACAGGTCGGTCAAACTCTGCAGGCTCTGGAAGCTGAGGAGCGCGGTGAAGATGCCCAGAAGGACCACTAGGAACCACGTGGAGCCGTTGTTACTTCCGGCCAGGCGGTCAAAGAAGAAGAACAAGAAGGCCCCAAGCAGCACGAGGAAGATTGGGGTCCAGATGATGGTCGTGCGCCACAGGGCCATGCGCGCCCGCCGCTCGGCCCTCTGAGCCGTGATTTCGGGATCGTCCTGCCAGTTCATGGCGCCCCCGGGAGAATGATCATGTCCCCGGGGTTCAGAGCCGTTGGTTCCAGTCCCGGGTTCAATTCCATTATTTCGTCGACAGTTGTGTCGAACGCAGCTGCGATGTCGAACAGCGTGTCGTTGAGTTGAATAGTGTAAGTCCGCTGCGCTGGGAACGGTGTGGTCGTGGGGGATGCTGCGGGCGCGGCCGTAGGCAGCGCCGTGGGCGTTTCGACCGCCGGGGTGCTCGGGAGGCTCACCGGCGTCGAGGTCGGGCGCGCGGTCGCCGTTGCGGTGGGGGTGGCGGCCGGGCGCGCCGTTGCCACCTCTTGTGTGGCGGGTGGGCTGACCAGGAGGTATACGACTACTGTGACGCCCGCCACCAAAGCGAGCAGAGACCCGCGGTACGCCCAGACGTTCGGCATCGCAGCCTCGGGAGCTTCGCAGCGAAGACAGCTCTCAGCCCCGTGCTCATCGCAGTACAGGCGGCTGCAGGTTGGGCAGTGGTGGGTTGCAGGTTCGTCGCAGTAATAGCACAGCCGCTCTTCCATAGGCCGAGGTTAGCTCACAAGGGGTCAAGAATCAGCTAGCCCGGACCATTGGCTAGGGCACGCCTTGAGGGTCCTGAGCCGGTCAGCCTGAGCCCTGTGAACTGGTGCCCGGGAGTGCCTGGCCGGTGCCTGTTACGAGTCCTTCGTTGAGATGTGCAACCGATGCCGCCTCGAAGAGCGTCAGCCTGCCGTCCAACCTCGAGAGACGGGTGATGGAACAGTTTGCGATGGGGCTCGGTACGACTCGGTCGTCACCGGTTGTGCTACCGATCGCGGCCGCTATGGCGATGTAGTGAGAGACGATAACGGCGTCCCCACCTTTGGTATCCGTAGCCCCGGCCAGCCCATCCAGCGTAACGAGGAGCCTCCCCCGCCATACTTTGAGTTCGTCAGTCTGTTCACTCCACCGCCCCGCCATGAACGGGCCGAGCATCCCCTTCCGTTCATCCGGCGTCATGGAAGATGCGAATACCTCGGAGACCTCGCTGCGAACCTCCGGCTCGATCTCAAACAGGGCTGCGATCGGCGCCGCCGTTTCGCGTGTCCGCCGGAGTGGTGAGACAACCAGCCTGGCTCCTTTGAGGTCCGTAACCGATTCTGCCGTCACCTGCGCCTGGCGATGGCCTAGTTCACTTAGCTCGGGGTCGAGTTCGTCCAGCCCAGAGGCGGCCAATCCATGCCTAATGAGGTACAGCATTGCTTCCTTGCATCGCCCGTCTGGGCTGGTTGCCACCGCCGACAGCGACGATATAGTCGCGCCATGGACGCCGAGACCGCCCAGGACGCCGCCTTCATCCCCGGTACGTCGCCTTTTCGCGTGTCAGGCGCAGATGGCGCGTATCTAGTCACTCCGGAGGGGAGAAGGATACTCGACGCCGGGGGCGGCGCACTCGTAACCAACATCGGTCACGGGCGCGCGGAGGTGGCTGAAGTTGCGGCTCGCGCAATCAGAAAGGTGACGTACATCGTCCCCACCTTCATGTCTGAAGAGCGTGTGCAACTTGTTGAGCGGTTGAGATCATCGTGGCTGCCCAGGGGCCTAACGCAGTGCCTCTTCGTTAGCGGCGGTTCCGAATCCGTCGACGTCGCCCTTCGACTCGCGCGTCTCCACCACTTCTACTCTGGCCGCCCGGAGCGATGGAAGGTGATCGGCACGGATCTTTCGTATCACGGCACCACTCTCGCCGGCCTGTCGGTGAGCGGTCATCCGGCTCGCCGACGAGGCCTAGAACCCCTGCTGGTATCGATGCCAAAGACTCCCGCACCCTACTCACTTAAGGGAGCGCTCGGGCACGGGTCGGTGGACCCGCGGGACAGCGCTCTCGAGAGTCTTGAAAGAGTGATTGCCGAAGCGGGTCCCGAGAGCGTAGCGGCCTTTATCTGCGAGCCCGTCGCCGGTTCAGCCGGCGGGGCGAATGTTCCGCCCCCTGGTTGGTGGCCCGGCGTGGTCGAGATTTGCCGCCGCCATGGAATTCTCGTCATTGCCGACGAGGTGATGGCCGGTTTCGGCCGCACCGGAAAGCGCTTCGCGGTTGAGCACTGGGACGTCGTTCCGGACATCCTGGTCGGTGGCAAGGGCCTTGCTGGCGGCTATGCGGCCATGGGGGGCGTGTTCACGTCTGAGGCGATCGTAGAACCGCTGGCCCGCGCTGGCGAAGACTTGATGTTCTACACGTACGACGCCCAACCGGCAGCTTGTGCGGTGGCCGATAAAGTGCTCGAGATCATGGAGCGCGAGAGCCTTGTCGATCGCGTCGCCAGAATGGGTGATCTTCTCAAGGCCAGGCTTGAGGAGGAGTTCGGCGATCACCCGAATGTAGCCCAGGTGCGGGGGCTTGGGCTGCTGCTCGGACTGGAGCTGGTGCACGACCGTGACAGTCTTGAAAAATTCCCGGCCCAGGAGCGCGTCGGCGCGGCAGTTACCGCCGCCGGCCTCGAACGGGGAATCTGGGTCTATCCGGGTGGTACTGCCCCGGCTCACGATACGGTCCTCCTCGGTCCTCCCTTCATAATCGAGGGTGCCGACATCGATCTGCTGGTCGGCGCACTGCATGAATCGATCGACGTTGCTGTTGGTCGGTAGCGGCCCGAGGAACCCGGTTTGTTCAGATCCCATTGCGCCCAGGCTCGCGTCGAATTTCATATCCGCTAGATTGCTCCATGGATCTCGGTGTTGAACTTGAGGGCGAGCGCCAGGAACTGCTCCAGGGCAGTGGTGGTGGACTGGTCGCCTTCACGTCGTTCGCGGATTCGGGGCCGTCCACCCTTTCATTGCTTTGGGCGACCGCCTGGAAGTTGAGCACAAGGTCCGGCTCAGACCGCTGACGATGTTTTACGATGCCCGGTTCGATGCGATCCGTACCGACCCGATAGCACGAGGGCTTGTCGAGAGTGCGGGCGCCGACGCCCTGGAATCGGAGATGGGCGCTCTGGCGTCGATAGCGGCGAAGGCGGTGGCCACCGGAAAGCGAATGAGGCTTCTCTACCAGGACTGACTGTTCGTCGACCGCGGACGATAATCGTGTGCATGCTCATAGCCGAAAGTTTGCCGATATGATGCGCCGTCGAAGGGGCGTGATCGCCGCGCGCCGGGACTGGATCTCCGGCCCTACGGGTCATGCAGCCCGCGTCATCGGAGGACAGGCGCTCAGCGCGGCGATCACGCCACGAGTCGACCGGATCATCGAACTGCTTGAGCTTCGGCCGGGCAAGCACTACGTAGACTTGGGCTGCGGCACGTCTTCATTGGCCCACCTGGTGGGCTCGAGAGCCAGCCTTGAGAGACCGCCGGTATGCCTCGACCTGGTCCCCGGGATCGGGCCGGTCGATGCGGTGGCCTGGCCCGAAAATCTTCCGCTCGCCGACCACTCATGTGATGCTTTTACCTGCTTCTATCTCGTTCGCCGGTTCGATGACGATATGGTCCATGGCCTGGCGCAGGAGCTGTCGCGAGTGCTGGCGCCGGGAGGCCATGCACTGCTCCTCGAGCTGGCCCCGGTTCGTTGGAAGGGCCTCGACCGCCTACACCGGGCTCTCTTTTCGGCGGGTTGCCCGGAGGTCGATCTCCGGGGATGGGGGCGGCTCGCGGCGTTGCTGACCGAGTGTGGGTTTGATGCGATCGACCTGGTGAATGTTGGTCCGTTCCTGGTTCCTCCGGTTCCCAGGATCGGAGTGCTGGTCCGTATATTTCCCGCCGGCGAATCAGGTTCTTGATCCCCGTGGCGACCTTGTTTACTCGAAGACTCACCGCGCCCGGGTGGCACGAACTCCGCCCCGGTGAACTCGAGGCATTCCAACTGTCGCCAATTCCCTGGAAGGTTCCCAAGGCGGCCGATGCTTGCTGAGCACTGGCGTGCTACGTTGGGAGTGGTCGCATGAAGTCGTTTTCCGACCCGATTCGCCATATCGCGCGACCGCTGCCGGACGGCTACCTGCCGTCGTTTGGGCCGGGCTGGTTCGCTCCGTCCGTCCTGATCGGTGGTGCTTTCTTCCTGTTCGCCGGCGCCGGCCAGCTTCGCACTGATGAACCGCTGGGTGTTATCGCCATCGTTGCGGTTCCAATCATTGGAATCGCCGCGGCTGTGCTTGTGGCCTGGTCTCGCAGAGACCGGGGCAGGCTCGCTGGTGCCTGGGCAGTTTCTTCCTTGGTCGTAATCGCGGGGATCATCCTCATTGGCGCCGCCGACGCGGGTGAAGGCGGCGGCGTCAGTCCTGTGCTGTTGACGAGCGGACTGGTGATTGCTTTTGTGTCCTTGGCGTTCGGCGCTGCATTCGTGGTGCTGTTGACAGTTGTGGCAGCGACCGGGGTCTTTGCGGCCGTGGGGGCAGCGGACCTTGCCGGAGAAGCGGTGAATTACGAACTCGCTGCGGTATTTGCGATGCTCCTACTAGCGATGGGGCTCATCTTCGCCACTCGTACTCGGGCCGAGTCGCGCCGCTCGATTTGGCCAGCGCGAGGATCCCGTCCATCCGATGGGCGAATGAGCTCGACCAGCCTCGAGCAGGCGGCGCAAGCCTCGTCGGCCGCGCTGGCATTGTTCGACGCTCATGGGCACGTCACCTACGCCAATCCCGGCATCGAGCGACTGCTGGGAGCACCCGTGGTCTGGCCGCCGATGCCAGCGGGCGATGGGCCGCTCGTCTCCAGTCCGGCCGCGGCGCTCTTCGACGCGGTTGCCGGGAACCCCACGCGGCTCGATTTCACCGTCTCTGGACCCGGCGGAGTAGACCGCGTAATTGATGGCGTGTTCTTCCCGGTCGATAACGGGGCGGGTCTTATGGCGATCGATGTGACCGACGTTCGCGCTCTGGTGGGTGGCGTGTCCGAGGCGCAGCGGATGGAAACAGTCGGGGTGATCGCCAGCGGGCTGGCCCACGACTTCAATAATCTCCTGTCGGTAGTGCTGGGAAACCTGCATGTGATGCGGTCGGCGGTTGCCCAGCCCGGCGAGGCTGAACACGTGCTGGACGAAACGGTCCGGGCGTGCGACCAGGCAGCCGAGTTGATAAAGAGACTGATGGACTACGCAAAACCTGCGGGCGATGTCTGCGATGTCCTGGTGGAGTCGCTCGTGACTGATGCGACCATTCTCGTCAAAGGGTTGCTGCCACCGTCGGTCGAACTTGTGGTTCAACCGGAATCACGGGGGATGATGGTGTGTGTAAACGCCTCGGCACTACAGCAGGTGCTGGTGAATCTGGTTTTAAACGCCCGCGATGCTCTTCTCGAGGCGGGCCGCATCGAACTCACGGTCGAGGCCAAGCCGGTGCAGACCGGTTCCGTTCTCACGCACCATGGGCTCGAACCTGGTGACTACGCAGTCATAGCGGTTGCCGACACCGGTGCCGGAATGGACTCCTCGACGCTGGCCCGGGTATTTGAACCATTCTTCACCACAAAGGAGGCGGGCAGCGGCCTCGGCCTGGCGGCCGCTCAGGGACTCGTTCGCAGCTACGGTGGCGTTATCGATGCGGAGTCGGTCCTGGGCGAAGGTGCGACGTTCCGTGTTTACCTTCCGGCAGGCGTTGGGGACCCTTCGCAAGGCCAGGTGATCCCCCAACAGCTCGACTAGGAAGACGGCTCGCCGCGGTCTCCATCTTCCCGGACAAAGTGGATCTCTCCCGGCTCTCGAATCAACTGGGTGAGCGGGCATCGCTCTTCCACATAGCCGTGGAGGGATTCGATCTGCGCCTCGGTTGCCTCGCCGGCCTCCACCCGGACATGCGCGGTCATGTCGAAAGGCTTGGTGGGGTCGCTTGTTTCAATGCCCAGGAAACGGGCGTCATTGTTATTTGCCGTCACTTTCACCTCGACCCGCTCAAGCGGGACGTTGGTCGTGGCAGCTGCGATCAGATAAGTGTGTGTGAGGCAGGTGCTGATCACACCGCACAGTAGTTCGGGCGACGAGGGGCCCAGGTTCCACCCGCCAAAGTCTCGCCCGGAGTCGCTGATGGCTTCCCAGTTACCGATTCTAAGCTTGCGGACGCCAGTCGCGTCGTTGGCCACGCAGGTTGCTTCGATGGAGTCCCGCCAATCCTCGCCACTGGACCGGCGTGTGGCCGCCTCCTGCAACGACTGGGCCTTCTGTTTCAAGTAGGTCGCGAGTGTCCGACTTTCCAAAGACTGTCCCCCCTTATTCGGTTAGAACCCGTTCGTGCCATCCACGAAACGCGATGGATCCACACGGACGCCGCCGACTGACATTTCCCAGTGAAGGTGCGCTCCGGTCGAGAGGCCTGTACTGCCGACCTTGCCGATTACTTCGCCGGCTTCAATCATCTGTCCTGCCACGACCACAACTTCGGAGAGGTGGGCGTAGCCGGAGAGCAGTCCCCCTCCGTGGTCGACGATCACCATGTTCCCCCGGATTTCGAGCGTCTCAACCATTACTACCCGCCCCGAACTGGTCGTGATGACCTCTGCGCCCTCGGCTGTACCAAAGTCCGACCCTGTGTGATGGCCGGACGGCGGAGCACCGTTAACCGCCCGTTGCTCTCCAAAGGGGGCCGTGAGTCCGCCCAGCACCGGAAACTGGAAGAGCCCGTTCCAGAGCTTCTCGGGGGTGAAGGTCGCGTAGGCCGTGCTCAGTAGCGCGTTTTCCTCGGCCACAATCTCAGGTGTCAGAAGCTCCTGCTGCTCGGCGTCGAAGGTGACCTCGTCCACCGCCCACTCGGTCGCGAGCACTTCGATCGTGGTTTCCCAGTTGCCGGTGCTGCCGTTGGGGAGCGCAAGCTCTACGTGAAGCCTGTGCACACCGAGTGAATCGTCAACATCGACCGGGATGAACGCGTAGATGCTCCGGTCGCCCTGCGTGAGGGGGAAGTTTCGGCCAAGGAAGGTGAGAGAGCCGGACTCCACCGGCCCGGTAACCGATACAAGAATTGCGCCTCCCTGGTTGACCGACTCTGCACTGAGAATCACGTCCACCGGCACCGGAGTCGGCGATGGCTCTCCGGGCGGCGTGTCGACTGTGGCCGTGGGCAAGACGAATTGGACCACGACGGGAGCATCCTCTCCGCCGGAACAGGCCGCGAAGATCAGAAACACGACGGTGAGTAGTGCAAGTGGACGGAGCACCCGGAAAGGGTTGCCTATGGCTCGCGTAGCTGCCATGAATCAGATAGGTGGCCGGGCCGGTTCGACCCGGAGTTCGGTTTCGAGGGCGTAAGCGACCTGGCAGAGCAGGGCCTCTTCGAGCGGCCGGCCGGCGAGTGAAATTCCGACCGGCATCTTCCCTTCGGCGAATCCACAGGGGACGGAAATCACAGGCTGGCCTGTGTGGTTCCAGGGCGCAGTCAGAGCGCTGTAACGGTAGCTTCCGGGCCGGACATCCGAAATTCGGGTTGCGACACGCTCGCAAGTCGGCATAGCCACCGCGTCGCACTTGTTCATGGTTTCGGCGACTTCCTCTGTGAACTCACGACGCATCCGCAGTGCGTTGACGTACTCTACGGCCGGGACTGTAAACCCCCAGGTCATGATGGTGCGAACGTCCTGGCCGTAGTCGCCTGGCTGTTCTCTCAGCCAGGCGGCATGGTAGGCGGCCGCTTCCACCGAGAGCACAATCGAACGAAATCCATCGTCGAGCATTGGGATTTGGATGTCTGTGACGATGGCTCCGAGGGCCTTTAGAGCGTCGATTCCCCGTTCTACGGCTTTCGCTATCCCCGGCTCGCAATTCTCGAACTGGCTCCTCGCTACACCAACACGGATGCCCTTGACGGACCGCCCGAGGGAGCCGGTGGCGTCGAATCCTTTGCTTTCAATAGAGCCGGGGTCCGCCGGGTCATGACCAGCGACTGCGTTCAAGAAGAGAGCTGAATCCTCGACGGTCCTGGCCAGCGGCCCGACGTGATCGAGCGACCACGATAACGGAACCACGCCGGCCCGTGATACCAGGCCATATGTCGGCATCAGGCCAACTATTCCGCAGAGAGCTGCGGGAATTCGGATTGACCCGCCGGTGTCTGTCCCGGTCGCCGCGAAGCACTCGCCGGCGGCGACCGCTGCCCCGGATCCTCCGCTCGAGCCTCCCGGGTGACGGTCCAGGTCCCACGGATTGTGCACGGGGCCGTACCACGGATTGGCACTGTCAGTCCCGTATGCGAACTCGTGCATGTTCAGCTTGCCAACGGCTACTGCGCCTGCTTCCCGCAGCCTGGTCACCACCGTTGCGTCGTGGTCCGGCACCCAGTCCCCGAGGATTCTTGAGCCCGCCGTGGTGCGGACACCTTTCGTGGCGCAGAGGTCCTTCAGCCCGACCGGGATGCCGTGTAGAGGCCCCCTGTCGGTGCCCGAAGCCAGTTCGGCATCTGCCTGCTGCGCCTCCAGCAATGCTGAATCCGCCATGATGGTGATGAAGGCGTTCGTCCTTCCGTCGACTTCCTGGATGCGCTCGAGGCAGGCCTCGGTAAGGTCGCGGGCTTTCGTTTCGCCTTGCCGGAGGAACTGTCCTGCCTCGCGGATCGACAACTCGGTGAGCGTTGTCATTCGGGCTTCCAGCTGGGCACGCCTGGCGTGAGCGCGGGCTCCGTTTCACGCCGAGGGCGGGATGGCTGCGGTCCCCTCTGGATGAACTGGGCGATCAGTGAAATGTCTTCCGAACTGGCTTCAACTCCGGCATGCTTGAGAAGAATCCTTACACGGTCTTCGAGGTCTCCCATCACACTCCTTCATGCCACCCGCATCCTACTTCAAAGGCGCGCGGAAGCAGCTTTCTCGGAGAAAACATGATTGACCATCTTGTTTACGCCACGCCGGACCTGGAGATGTCAGTCAAGGCTCTCGAGCAGGACTGGGGCGTGCCCCCGAGCCCGGGCGGTCAGCACCCGGGGCGCGGTACGCATAATGCGCTGTTGGACCTCGGGGACGGAGCGTATCTCGAATTGATCGGTCCGGACCCGGCGCAGCCCGAACCGAAGCACCCCCGGGGTTTCGGCGTAGACGGGATCGCAGTTCCCCGGCTCGTGACCTGGGCGGCGAGTGCTCCCGGAATCGAAGGACGGGTGAGGCGGTGCAAGGCGCGTGGCCACGATCCTGGGGCCGCTTTCTCCATGTCCCGCCAGACTTCAACCGGCAACACTTTGCACTGGAAGCTGACGAGCCCCGACGGGCTTGAGGGAGACGGAATTGTTCCGTTTCTGATCGACTGGGGCCAGACGGACCATCCGAGCGAAAGCGCTGCGCAGGGCTGCCGGTTGGTCTCGTTCACGGCCGAGCACCCTGACCCTCCGCGGGTCCGGGCTCTACTTGAAGCCGTCGAAGTTGAGCTCAGGGTCGAGGAGGGCCCTCATGCGAGCCTTCTGGCCAGGATCGCGACGCCCCATGGGGCGAAGGAGCTCCGCTAGGTAGACCTACCCGCGTGGGAGGCCGAGACCGCGAGTGGCGATTATCCCCCGCTGGATTTCGCTGGTGCCCGCGGCAATGGTTGCGCTCACTCCCGACAGGTAGCCGGTCGCCAGGTCGACGATCTCCCTGGGAGAGCCATCCTGGAGCTGGCCCGACATGCCGAGGAGGTGAATTCCCGCAAGGGAGATTCTTTGACTCATCTCACTTCCGAACACCTTTGAGCAGCTGGCCTCATGGTTGGGCACGAGACCCTTGGCCTGCATCGTCGCCACCCGGTACGCAAGATTGGTCCCGACGTTTACATCTATCATTCGGTCCGCCAGCTCAATGCGGATCTCCGGGCGGCTGTCGATCAGTTCACGGTGCTGCCTTGCGATCTTGATAAGTCGCTCGACCGACCGCCGTCCCCCTGAGAATGATCCGATCCCACTGCGCTCGAAGTCTAGCGCGACCGCCATGTGGTACCAGCCACGGTTGACCTCGCCGACGACCTGATTAGCAGGGATCCGGACGTCCTCGAAGAACACCTCGTTGAAGCTGTGCTGCCGGGCCATATTGATCAGTGGTTGCACTGTCACTCCGGGAGATTGCATGTCGATCAGGAACATCGTGATCCCTTTGTGCTTAGGGGCGTCCGGGTCGGTTCGGGCAGCGAGCCAGCCCCAGTCCGCGTGATGTCCGCCGCTTGTCCAGATCTTCTGACCGTTGATCACATACTCGTCGCCGTCACGGACGGCACGGGCCTGCAGCGCGGCCAGGTCAGATCCGGCCCCTGGCTCGCTGTAGAGCGTGCACCACCAATCATCGGCGCCAGCGATCTTGGGAATGAACTTCTGTTTCTGTTCATCCGTTCCGTAGAGCATCAGGCTCGGACCCACCCAGGCGATGCCCATGTTCACGATCGGCGTGCCGTGGTAGGACATCTCCTCGTTGTAGACGAGTTGACGCATGTGGCTCGCGCCACCGCCCCCGTATTCCTTGGGCCAGGCCATCGCCAGCCAGCCCTTTTCTGCAAGCTTCTTCTGGAAGCCCATCGTGTAGGCCTTGATTTCCTCGTTGGTATGGCCGGAGTTGGCCTCGCCGGGCCTGTCGGGATCGAGGTCTGGGAGTGCCTCCTTGATAAAGGCACGCACCTCTTCACGGAAAGACTCAACCTCGGGGTCGAATGCATATTTCATGGCAGGTCTCCTTGCTCTGGACCGCTCTTCCTGCTTGGGAGGCTCACGATACCAGACACGCGCTGAGGAGGAATTGCCGGCCCCTCGCTCCATCAGTAACAAAGGGGTAAATCGGAACCCCTACCCTGTGAAGGGGTGAAACGACGGAGTCGAAGCAAGGACCGTACTTTCGCGACAAGACTGTCAGCGGAGGGCCAGCGGAGCTGGCGTTCTTGCATTGGTGCAGGTCAACGGTAGGCTTCTAGTGGGGGTGGATGGGGCCCGGTGGTCCTCGCCGTCTTCAAAACGGTTGCCCCGTCGCCAGCGCGGCGGGGGGTGGGTTCGACTCCCATGCACCCCCGCCAGGCTTACCAGGTTCGACCAGGGCGTTTCGTGGTGGCGTGAGCCGGGTGGTCCTTCGGCCTGGTTGGCGCTTCCCAAAACTGTGGTGAAACTGTGGCGCGCAACTGATTTAGGCTGCGATTGCCGGACGGCTCACTACCGCGCCGGGGCTCCTTTTCGAAGGGTAGGTGACTCACCTCATGGTGAATCGCCCGGATCCCTGAAGTCTGGCGATATTCCGGTATAGCCACCGGCCCGGCGCATTTCGACAATCTGCCAGACGGCACCGATGGCAAATACGAGCCACGCAGCAATAACAACCGCCAAAGCAATCCAGGCCACGGTGCCGTCACGATCAGAGGAGAAGGCGATGCGGCTGCCGTCCGGTGACCATGAAGGGCGGACGTCGTGGTAGCTGTTATTCGTGAGACGGGTCTGGTTGGAGCCGTCGGCGTTCATCACGTAGATCTCTAAGTTGCCGTCGCGATTGGATTCGAAGGCGATGGGGAGGCCGGGCAAGCTGAGAGCAGCAGCGCGGCTGTTCGATTGCTATTGCGTCGGTAAACTCCGAAAGATGCTATTGCTTATCGCACTGGTCCTGGCGATCGCTTTTGTTTTGATAATCCCGATTGCCAGCTTCCGGCCCCCGACCGCTGAAACACTGAACAGTCTGCCGTGGGGCTTGATTTCGGTGGTTCTGATCGCTGCGATCGCGCTGGTCTCCTTTTGGGTCTTCACTCATGTCGATGATGGTGATGAGCTGAAGGTCTTGGAGCTCACCGCCGTCAGTTCTGGCCACACCCACAGCTGCGGATTGAGTGTGGACGGCACCGTCGCCTGTTGGGGAGCGAAATTTTCGGGACAATCGAACCCGCCCGAAGGAAACTTCAGCTCCGTCAGTGCGGGCGGAGCCCATACGTGTGGCGTGAGGACCGACGGCACTATCGAATGTTGGGGCTCCGACAATTCTCGCCAGTCGAATTCGCCGGAGGGCACGTTTACCTCGGTTAGTGCAGGCGGAGAGTTCACCTGCAGCCTGGGGGCCGACGGCACAGCAGAGTGCTGGGGTCTGACGTTGGAAGGCCGTGTCAGTCCACCGGAGGGGACCTTCGCCTCGGTCAGTTCGGGCCACGTGCACACATGCGGACTTCGGACCGATGGCTCCATCGAATGTTGGGGAGTGAACGACGACCTGCAGGCCGACCCTCCCGACGGAGATTTCAGCTCTGTGAGCGCGGGCTTCTCCAACACTTGCGCTCTGAGGATAGATGGAACTGTGGAGTGCTGGGGAAGCAACCTGGACGGACAGTCCGAACCCCCGGGTGGAGCCTTTGTCTCGGTCAGTTCGGGCAGATCCTACGCATGTGGTATCAGGACCGATGGAACCGTTGAATGCTGGGGCGCAATTCTCCTTGGACCTGCGGATGCACCGAATGGGACCTTCTTGTCGATCAGCACTGGCCGCGATCACACCTGCGGACTGCGGGAAGACAGTACGGTCGAATGCTGGGGCGGAAACGAACGGGGTCAGGCGGATCCGAGGGGGGCGACCCTCGGCAGCGGACGTTAACACCCCGTCGAATCAGGGCGTCGATCGGTCAGAGAGGTCCGGGATAGACTGACGACGGCGAGGGTTGCGGCGGCTACCCCTCGCCGGTCTCGGCCTCCTCGATTGGTGGTGTTGACTGGCCGCGGTCGTCATGGCCCCAGCAGGCGATGGTTTCGCGGGCCGTCAGGCCGCAGGTGTGTCCTCCTCCCGCACTGACAGTGTGGAACTCTCCGCTGGGCGGATTCGCCTGACCCTCCTGGTTGCTTCCCCAACACTCCACCTGGGAGTCCTCGCGGAGACCGCAAGCGTGGCGGTCCCCGGTCCTGATGCTCGAGAAGGTCCCATCCGGTGGGTAGCTGATACCTGGGAGTCGCGGACCCCAGCAGGCGGCCAGGCCGCTCTCCCGAAGCGCACAGGTGTGTTGGAGGCCTGAACTGATCAGGGTGAACGGACCGTCCGATGGGTCGGCCTGCCCCGAACTGTCGTTACCCCAGCAGGTCGCGCTGCCGTCCTCACGCAAGCCACAGTTGTGAACGGCGCCCGCGCTGATCGCCGTGAACGTGCCGCCGGGGGGGTCGATCTGGCCGTGGATGTTGCTTCCCCAGCACTCCACAGTCCCGTCCTCGGCGAGCGCACAGCTGTGGTTGCTCCCCGCCGAAACCGAGCTGAACTTCCCGCTCGGCGCGTTCGACTCTCCCTCGTCGTTCGAGCCCCAGCAGGCAACGTCGCCGTTGTCCTTGACGCCGCAGGTGTGACTGGCCCCGGCGCTCACCTGGATGAAGTGCCCCTCCGAGGCCTCCGAGCGGCCGTCTTCGTTCCAGCCCCAGCACGTGATCCCGCCGTCATCTCTAAGACCGCAGGTGTGCCCGCTTCCTGAGTCGATCTCGGTGAAGGCCCCGGGGCGTTGGTCCGAATCGTCGATACCGGGCCCACCGCAGGCACCGGCTAGGAGCCCAATCGGTCCGACGATCACGAGTTTCATTCGCATGGGCGCGAGTCTACAGGCCGACTCCTTAGGCGAACCTCGCCTCTACTTCGCTCCTCGACCGTCTCCGAACGGACTGTCCCGCCAGGCCAGGGCCGCCTTCAAACCTTCCTCACCGGCCATTCTGCCGAACGCTCCAAACGCCGGGGTTTCGTGGTAGATGGCGTCGAATTCAGCACCCTCGGCGGCGGCCGTCCGCAGGCCTGCAATTTCGAACCAGCGATTCGTGACGTGCTTGTGAACGCTAAGGGCGTCCATGGGCATCTGGGCGATTCTTCGGCAGAAGGCCAGGGTGGCCGTGTCTAGCTCTCCCGGAGGAACGGCCCTGTTCACCATCCCAATCCGCTCGGCCTCCTTGCCATCGACGGTGTCGCCGGTAAACAGGAGTTCCTTGGTCTTGAGCATCCCGATCTTCGCCGGCCATAGACCCAGCGTCGGCGGAATCCCCAGAGCTCTTGCCGCAGGGTGTCCGAACATCGCGTCTTCGGCGGCGAAGATGATGTCGCAGGACCCAACCATCTCTCCCCCACCTGCCAGGCAGTAGCCCTGAACTTGGGCGACGATTGGTTTTCGGTAGGACCACATCCAGAGCCAGCGTTCCACCGACGTGCGCAGGCCCTCGCGGTCTAGTGCAACCCGAGACTCCCCGAGCTCCCATGCGCGCGTCCCGCGCCCTGCCTGGGCGGTCGCTCGTCGGCGCGTGCCCGGTGTGAGGTCGTAACCAGCGCAGAACGCCCGCCCAGCTGCCTTGAGGCGAATCACTCGGACGGCGTCTCCAGGGCTGAGCTCTCGGAGGGCAGCCTCCAGGTCCGACCGCAGCCCCTCGCTGATCGCATTGAGCTTCTCGGGTCGATTCAGGGTGATGGTCGCTACACCGGCGTCTTCGGTCTCGACGATCAGGTTCTCGTAGTCGGTCATCTTCTTTTAACCTCCGGATCGGCAAACGTATTCTACGAATCCTAAGGCTGCGGGAGTTGGCTGTAGGACAAACGGAAGTTAAAGGTGCCAAGATAGGCGCCTTGAAGAACGTCGCTCGCCTCCGGGTGCTCATCCTCTCACTCGCGTTTGTCTTTGCGGGTTTGCTTGTTGTTGTTATGAGCGCCGTATCCAGCCAGCAGACCAGTGCGCAGTCGGCGCTTTCTTTCTCGGTCAGTCCATTGGAGGGTCTCCCCGGGTCCCCGGCGACGGCGTTGTTCTACGGATACTGCACGTGCACTGATGCGATCTCCCTCACCTGGCACTTCCCCGACGAGTCTGAGGTGACCCTTGGCTCCGTTACCCTGATGAACAGCCGTGATGGCAACTTTGGGATCTTTATCTTCAATGTTCCGACCAGTGCCTCGCCCGGGACCCACTTAATCTCCGCGTTTCCGCTTGGTGACACCGACGATCCCACGCTAGTGGTTGGGTTCACAGTCACCCAGGCGCCCACCTCAACGCCTACCACCCCTCCGACGAGCACTCCCACTCCTCCACCTCCCACCTCAACGCCTACCACCCCTCCGACGAGCACTCCCACTCCTCCACCTCCCACCTCAACGCCTACCACCCCTCCGACGAGCACTCCCACTCCTCTACCTCCCACCTCAACGCCTACCACCGCAACTCCGACTCAGGCCTCAACGGCGACCACCTCAACGGCGACTCCCGCCCCCCCTCCGGATTTCGAGATCACTCACCTTTCTCGCATCCGAGGGAATGCGGTGGAGATAAATCTCACCGGATACTGTGAGTGCACCGATGCGGTCATCCTCATCTTGGGCGGTTCCGTCCGAGGGCCTGATGATCTGATCCTTGGTTCGTTCGCCCTGGAATCGGGCAGTACCAACGCCAGGTTCGGTGTTCCGACCAATATCTCGCCCGGGGCCTACCATATCTACGCGGTCCCGGATGGTGACACCGACGACCCCACGCTATCGGTCGAGTTCACAGTCCTCCCTCCGTTTTTCGAGATCAATGGTGGAAGCAACGCAACTTCGGGCTTCTCCGGGTCCCACGTGCGGATGCTCGTCGGCGGATATTGTGAGTGCACCGATGCAGTCACCCTCATCTTGGGCGGTTCCGTCCGAGGGCCCGATGATCTGATTCTTGATTCGGTAACCCTGGAATCGAGCGCTAGCGGCTCCCGACGGGGGGGCTTTAACTTCAATCTTCCGACCAATATCCCGCCCGGGGTCTACCACATCTACATGGTCCCGGATGGTGACACCAACGATCCCACGCTATCGGTCGAGTTCACAATCATCCAGACACCCACCTCAACGGCGACTGCGGCCCCCACTTCCAGCCCAACGTCATCTCCGACCCCGGCGGCAACGCTTTCTCCGACTCCCATCGTCATCGCAGCCGGTGATTCAGGCTCCGATGACGATGGGGACTGCGGCGGAGAGCACTGTTCTCGGCTCGATCACCCCGAACCTCGAACAAGGGAGCTCCGCCACGTAGCGGAACTACCCGCCGATGTGGTGACGCCGATCGATATTTCGTTAGATACGGCCGTGGTCGGCTCGAACTTCCTTCTCGCGTTACTCCTGGCCCTGCTCTTCGGAACCACGCAGGCTGCCTTCGATGGGACGGTGGAGGCGCGCGAGCGGGCGTTCAGGGGAAGACTTCCGCGCCTGACTGGCTGGGTTGGTGCTTTACGGGCAACGGAACTTCTTTCGCGGTTCCCGAGAATAGCGATGCTCGTTCTCGCTCCTCTTGTACTTATCGTCTACGGACTGGCCTTCTCGATTCTCGACTCGGACCATGGCGTGCCGAGCAAGGAGCTGCTCTTCCTGGTGCTTTCGCTGGGACTATCTGTGGGAATCATCGAACTGGGCGATGACGTAGGTAAGTGGTGGTGGGCGAGGCGCCTGGGAGCGTCGTCCAAGTTCGTATTCCGTCCAGTCAACATGGCTGTGGCCTTCGGCGTCGCGGCGGCGTCGCGCGTGTTGGCAGTCGTGCCGGGATTCATCATTGGCGTCCCAGGCGGCGTCGAAGTTGATGATGATCATTCTTCGCAGAGGGAGAAAGCGCTGTTTCCAATGGCCGGTTGGATAGGCGTGCTCGTCTTTGCGACCCTTGCATGGATCCTCTCGGCATTTCTGACCGTTGCAGCCTCCAATGGGACCCGGATCCTCGGCATTGAGGCGCCTTACATCCACGACTTCCTGCTGATAGTCTGGCTGACCGGCATCGAAATAATGTTCTTCGACATGGTTCCCTGGTGGGGCACCGGCGGGCATGGCCTCTATCGCTACTCAAAGGTCGTCTGGGCGGTCGCTTTCGGGCTCATTGGTTTTATGGCGTGGCATACGCTGCTCAACCCCAATGCAAATCTGATAGAAGTGTTCAGCGAAGCCCGGGTGGGGGTCGTCCTTGCCGTCATCGCCGTTTTCTCCATCGGCATGCTGCTCTTCTGGCTCTGGCAAATCCGTGGGTTGCTTTCGCCGAGCCGCAGTCGGAGGAGCGGGTAAAGCCTATGGACCAAAACCACGCCGAAGATCCCAACGTTGCACCGATTCATGGCGATCTCCGGGAGCACTTTGCCGTGTTCTACTACGTCTTCGCCGCCGTCCTCGGCCTGGGGGCCGTGGTGGCCGGAATCGCCT
>MPMF02038484.1_pt1 | contig 21220 bp, 18 predicted proteins | sample 1617271 | NCBI WGS metagenome assembly MPMF02 (sample SAMN05944812, study PRJNA350692) | marine metagenome | biome: marine; feature: ODZ; material: water; isolation source: 120 m water sample prefiltered with 30 um filter, filtered on to 0.2 um... | place: Pacific Ocean | collected 2012-04-09... | reverse complement strand
GGCGGCAGAGTTTGACTACGCCGGCACCCAAGCGTGTAAGGCGATGCGCGAAGAGGGCGTGACCTCCATACTGGTCAACTCTAACCCAGCCACCATTATGACTGATGAGGGCATTGCCGATATTGTTTATATCGAGCCGCTAACCGTAGAGATGCTCACCCGCATCATCTGGTTGTACTTGCCCCACGAGGCGCCCATGGCCGGGATGGAATCCTGCAAACCGGCGATGGTCCTGGTCACCAGGCCGATGTCGGAAGTGCCGAAGGGCGAGACGTAGGTGACGTTCTGCAGCGGCAGCTTCGGTGCTTCGAAGATCGAGCCCACGAAGCCGATGTCGACGATGCCCTCCTCGATGGCCTCAAGCACGCCGCCGATCTTGGCCACGGTGCCGCCGTAGGCCTCGGTCAAGGCGATCGAGTGCTTGCCGCCGGCCGCCGCCAGGCGCTTGTCGATCTCGGGGATGTAGAACTCGTGCAGCAGCTTGACCCAGAGGAACACCGGCGGATGCCCGGCCGCCGCGGTGAGCTTGAAGTTCTCGGCTCTTGCCGGTCCGGAAACGGTGATCGCAGCCAATGCCAGCAGCGCCACCGCGCCCTGCATCAGTTTCGTCCTGCCCATTTTTCTTCTCCCTGATTCGGATGCCTGATTGGTCTTCGTTTGAAGACCCGCCCTTCGGGTCATAGTACGTCGGGGCGGGGGACGGTACAATCGAGACCGCCGCCCCCTGGAGTCCGCCATGCCAAGACGCCTCATCGACATCTCCATGCCACTGGAAAACGACGTCAAAAGCGATCCCGAGCCCTTTGGGCCCGAGATCGAGTATCTCGACCACCAAGCCTCGGCCGAGCAGATGATTTCCTTCTTTCCCGGGCTGGCCAAGGACGATTTGCCGGACGGTGAAGGCTGGGCGGTGGAAAAGATCGCCTTGTCCACCCACAACGGCACCCACCTCGATGCGCCGTACCATTTTCATTCCACCATGAACCGGGGCGAGCGCGCCGCAACCATCGACGAGGTGCCGCTGGAGTGGTGCCTGGGCAATGGCGTCAAACTCGATTTCCGTCATCTCGATGATGGACACGTTGTGACGGCGGCCGAGGTCGAGGCCGAACTCGCGCGCATCGGCCACACGCTGGCACCCTTGGACATCGTCGTGGTCAACACCCGGGCCGGTTCGCGCTACGGCCAGGACGACTACGTCGCCACGGGCTACGAGGCCACCATGTATCTGCTGGAGCGCGGCGTCCGCGTCACCGGCACCGATGCCTGGAGCTGGGATGCGCCTTTCGTGCACACGGCCGAGAAATACGCCGCCAGCGGCGATGCCGGGCTGATCTGGGAAGGCCACAAGGCCGGCCGCCACATCGGCTACTGTCACCTGGAGAAGCTGCATAACCTGGAAAGCCTGCCGGCCACGGGCTTTCAGATCTCTTGTTTCCCGGTCAAGATCCGCGCCGCCTCGGCCGGCTGGACCCGCGCCGTGGCGATTCTGGAGGACTGATCATGGCTAACCCCATCGACGGCTTTTCAGTCGATCCGGCCGAGCTCAATTACATCGGCCAGGACCTGCAGCGGCCCGAATGCATCCTGGCCGAACGCGACGGCTCGCTCTGGGTGGCCGATGCCCGCGGCGGCGTCGTCCACATCCAGCCCGATGGCAGCCAACGCATCATCACGCAATCGGTTGCGGGCGACTTCGCAGATGCCTCGGACGAGGCCAAGCGCTTCACTGAAGGCACGTTGCCCAATGGCCTGGCCTTTGCCGAAAACGGCGACATTCTGATTTCCAACTTCGGCACCGACCTTTTGGAAGTCATGACCCGTGAGGGCGAGACCCGGACGCTCTACGACCGGATCGACGGCCAGCCCATCGGCAAGGTCAACTTCGTGTTGCGCGATTCCAAAAACCGCATCTGGATCACCGTTTCGACCCGGGTCAAGAACTGGATGGATGCCGCCATCAGCCGCATCAAGGACGGCTACGTGGCGCTGGTGGATGAGCGCGGTATTCGCATCGTCGCCGACGGCTTTGCCTTTACCAACGAGATCCGCCTCGATGCCGCCGAGGAATGGCTTTACGTGGTCGAGACCACCGGCCGCCGTGTGACGCGCCTTCGCGTGGCGCCCGACGGCGAGCTCAGCCAGCGCGAGACCTACGGGCCCGAGGACACCGGCGGCTTCATCGACGGCATCGCCTTCGATGCCTACGGCAACCTCTGGGGCACCCACATCCTGCACGACCGGCTGTTCGCCATCACGCCCGAGGGCGATCTGCGGATTATTCTCGACGACACCAATCCGGGGCCTCTCGAGGCCTTTTTCGCGGCTTTCGAGGCCGACCAGGCGACGCCCGAGCACATGCTGGCCTGCGGCGGCAGCGTGGCCACCTGGATGGCCAGCATCACCTTCGGCGGCCCCGACCTCCGCACCGCCTACATCGGCAGCCTGCGGGGCACGCGGATTCCCTATTTTCGCTCGCCCGTGGGCGGCTTGCCGCCGGTTCACTGGTAGGTAGCCAACCAGGCCGCCAATTCGTCACGCAGCGCCGTGATGGCGCCCGGCCAGTCGTGCAGCGCCGGCTGACGGAAAAGCCGCATGGTGGGGTACCAGGGCGAGGTTTCGCGTTCCCTCAGCCAGCGCCAGTCGGCCACCATGGGCAGCAGCACCCAGACCGGCTGACCCAGCGCCCCGGCCAGGTGGGCGACGGCGGTATCGACGCTGACCACCAGGTCGAGCTGGCTGATGATGGCGGCGCTGTCGGCGAAGTCGCTGATCTCCGGCGTCGGGTCAAAAAGCCGATCGTCGACTTTGCTGGCGCCGAGCTGCAGCGAGACGAAGCTGGCGGGCAAATCCAGCAACGGCGCCAGCGCCCCCGGCGCCAGCGAGCGCAGGTGTTCGTCGGGGTGGCTCGGGCGGCCGGTCCAGACCAGGCCGATGCGGGGCCGGGAGAGCGGCTCGAGGCGGCGGCGCCAGAACGCTACTTGATCGCCGGGCGGCTTCAGGTAGGGCACCTGGGCCGGGATCTCGTCCAAGCGCGTCAGGCCCTGCAGGAACGGCAAGCTGAGCAGCGCCGCGGCCACCTCGAAGCCCGCCACCCGGCCGCCGCGTGGGACGACCTCGACGCCGGGTAGGCTGCGGCGCAACAAGCGCAACAGCTCGGGATGGCAGTCGAACACGATGTCGGCGCCCCGGGCTTGCAGCGGCGCCACGAAGCGCAGGAACTGGATGGCATCGCCGAAGCCCTGTTCGGACCAGAGGAAGAGCCGCCGGCCGGCCAACTCGCCGCCGTCCCATTGGCGCTCCATCAGCGCCGCGCGGCTGGCGCGCAAATGCTCCTGCGCCGGGCGGCGCTCGAAGCCCGCCCAGCCCTTGGCGAAATCGCCCCGGGCGAGCTGCATCATGGCCAGGTGATAGGCGGCGTCGGGGTCGTCGAAAGCAGCGGCGAAGGCCGCCTCGGCCTCGGCCAGGCGGCCCAACTGGCGCAGCACCACGCCGGCATTGTTGTGGGCGCCGGCCTGGTGGTAGAGCTCGAGCGCGCCTTCCAGGTCGCCGCGCTGGTAGCGATCCGCCGCCTCATCCATTTCAACGGCCATAAAACGCCCTTTTTCCAGGTCTCTCTGGAGGCGATACTATGCCTCAAACGAAGCCTTTTGTTGCAACCACATCGTGGGAGGAAGCGGTGCTCAAAGCCATCACGGTACTGAAACGCAAAGCCGGCATGGAGGTGGCCGATTTCCAGCGCTACTGGCGCACTAGCCACGCCGACATCGTGCTGCCCATGGCCGGCCTCAGGCGCTATGTCCAGTCGCACCTGATCCTTTCCGGCTACAGCCGCGGCGAGCCCCTGCACGACGGCATGGCCGAGGTCTGGTACGACGACAGCGCCGCCCTCAAGGCCAACGCAGGGAGCCCCGAATACGCCGCCGTGGCGGCCGATGAGGCCAATTTCATGGATAGTTCGGCGACCGTGCTGCTGCTCACCGAGGACCACGCCATCATCGACCGGCCGGCGCCCGAGGGCGGCGTCAAGTGCGTTGAATTCCTGCACCGCCGCGAGGGCATGGCGATGGAGGATTTCCAGGCTCATTGGCGCGGCTCCCACGGCGCCATCGCGGCCCGCATCCCGGGTATCCGGCGCTATGTCCAGAGCCACCCCAAGCTGGGCGGCTACCGCGACGGCCGCCAGCCCGGCTACGACGGCGCTGCCATCACCTGGTGGCAGTCGACCGACGCCATGCGGGCCGCCGCCGGCAGCGCCGAACTGGCCGCCACCCGGGCCGACGAAGCCAATTTTCTGCGGCCCGGCGGCAACCCCACGATGATCACCAAGGAGTTTGTGATTCTTTAGCCCCGCGCCGCCACAGGCGGCTTTTTTGTGGACCCTCACCGGGCGGGCGCATCCGCGCCCTTGGCCTCCGCGCCCCCCCCAGGGGGGCGGCTTAGAGTCGATAGCAGAGCGTGGTTTGTTGCTGCTTTGTCTTGGTGCAACGGGAGCGACCGCGACCCGCCGCCACTGCGGCGCGCCCGCGCAGGCGTGGGCCGTCAGGCCCACTGCCGTGAGCGACAAAAACCAACGGGAGCAACGCGACCCGCCGCCACTGCGGCGCCCCCGCGGAGGCTGCGGGCCGTAGGTCCGCCGCCGTGAGCGACAAGACTCCTCCTACCTCTCGTAGCCGGCCAGGCGGCGGATGATGACCAGGCGGCGCCGCGCGTGGTGGCGGCGCTGGGCTGCCAACGCGGTGATGGTCTCGAGTTCTTGGCCCGGCGGACGGCCGGCGGCAAGGTCGTCGACGGCAGCCGCCAGGGCCTCCAGCACTTGGTCCTCGACGTCGAAGGATTGGGCATAGGTGGTCAGGCCGAGAAAGAGCTGGCGCCGGGCGTCGTTGCCCAGTGCAGTGCTCTTTTGCACTGCCTCCAGCGCCTGGTTGGTCGCCGTGTGGCCCGCCGCCACCGCCTGACGCCCGGCCGTCAGCTGGCGCCGGGCGTTGGCGACCACGGCGGCCGCATCCGGCCCCGCCACGCCCAGGCGTTTGAGTTCAAAATCGTAAAGCGCGATGACGGCACTGTCGGCGGCGCCGGCGGCGGCGTGCAGATGGCGCTCCGGGTGCATCCGAGAGAGGCTTGCCGATCTCAGGCGACGAAAAGCAAGCTCGGCCCGGTGGCGGGTCTTGCGGCCCTGGCGCAGGCGTATGGCGATGTCCACCACCGTGGCTTGGCCTTCGAGGACAGCCTGAAAAAGCGCCGCCGATTCCGTGACCGCCCGGTCCACCGTGGCCTCCAGCAGGCGCAGGCTGTCGAGACCCCGGCCGGCGGCGGCGTCGAGCGCCGCCCCGCCGGTGGCAGCCGCGGCCGGCCGGGCGGTGCCGTGGGCTTCCAGGATCCAGGCCAGCGCCTGGTCGCCGTCGCGGCGTTCGCGTTTCGCCACGTCGGCCGCCAGAACCCGTTCGAAAAGCGCGGCGCTGTTGTGGTCCATGGCGGCCAGGCCGTCGAGGGCCGTCAGCAGCCAGTGGTGGGCCGCGGCATAGCGCTCGAGCCAGTCGTCAAAGCGCCGGCGGGAGAGCCTCGCAGATGCCTCGTTTTCGTCTGGCGGTGTGGTTTTCGCCTCGCCGGGCGGCGGCAGGGGCAAGCTGGCGACCTCGCCGCGCACATTGGTCGACCAGCGTTCGGCGCGGCTTGATACCTTGAAGTCCTCGGGCGTCGTCTCCTCCAATTCCAGGCTGTTGCGGCCGATGGTCCAGAGTGAGCGCTTGGCCCGCAGGATGGTGACGCCGCCTTGGAAGCGGGCATCGCAGGTCAGGTGCCGGCCGGCTACGGCGCAATGGCCGGACACTTCGACCGTGAACTGGCGCGACCCATCACGCTGCGGCCGGCAGCCGCGCTTGAAGCTCTGCTCCAGTTGCCAGAGGCCCTGCAGGCGGTAGACGTTCTGGTCGGGCAGGCGAGTGATTTCAAAACTGCCGCTGCCGGCGAAGCGGCTGCAGGCGGCGTCGATTTCTTGTTCCGCCTTCCAGGTGCCGATCAGGCGGGCGTCGTTGTGGGCCTGGCGCACGGTCTGGGCCGGGGCCGGCAGGGCGAAGACGACCAGCGAGGCGGCGAGGAGGCCGAGACAGGCGGGAGGACCGGGGGGTGTCATGGCGGCAATTGTCCACTTCCCACCGGATGGGGACAAGTCGGTGAAAGGAAAAGCGGGATACCCACGTTGATGCCCATTTCTTGGGAATTTTGGTGTGTGTCCCGCAATTCGAGGGCCATAAAGGGGGTCGCCGATTTCGATCAGGCCGACCGGGCCGGGTCATCGGTGTGGCACGGCTCTTTGATCCAAGGCTGATCGATAATGTGCAGGATCAGCGCAAAACGAGAATCACAAAAGTATCCCATACAATCGCAGGAAATTCCCGCAGATAGTAGTAGGTGGGTTTCGATAACGGCATATGACCTCGATCCACCGGCATCGTTGTCCAAGATGCTGGGATTCCAGACAAACGGAATAACCACGCACACCTTTGCGGCTCCATACGGTCGAAAGTCTTTCCCCGTCGGCATAGAGATCGAAACCGACCTCGATCGTTTCGTGTCCGAGTCGCTTTTGCAGTACCATACGTTATTGACGTTCTCCGCCGGGATTTTAGGATTCGAACAGGCATCCACTGAACCGGCGGCGAGGCAAAACGGAACGGCGCAGACAATTAGTCGGGCTAGGGATATTCGCATGAAATCCTCATCAGCGCCTGCCAACTGGCATCTTCATCCAAGGTATCTACGTCAACGGGGTGACGCCAATATTCCAGGCTTCAACCTTCACCGACATAGGCGATCATCTTAACATGAGAAAAGTCGTTTGAATAGTGGAAATGTTCTCGTGGTAAGGGTATGGGCCGGTACTCGGTGTGCAGTTGATTGAATTTGGGAGCGTGCCTTGGCGTCACAAAAAACCGTCTACAAAAATGGGGCAGGCTCCCGTTACCCACCGGCGTGCGCAAATAGGGGGCAGAGACCCTTTTCGCAGCGGCGGTACTCACGCCCGTTCGCTGGGCGTGATCGTCAGTACCACTTTGCCCAGAGCGCCGCGGTCGAGCTGCCGGCGCAGCACCGCTGCCGCCTCGGCCAGCGGCCGGCTGGTCACCGCTGCCGGGCTGAGGCGGCCCTGGGCCACCCAGGCCGCGGCCTCGCGCTCGATGGCCATGGCGTAGGCGTGGTTCTGGCGGCGGTTGGCGCCCCAGTCGACGCCGATGATCTGGCATTGCTTGAGCAGCGGGATGTTCAGCCCGACCTTGGGAATGGTGCCGCTGGCGAAGCCCACCACGAGATGGCGCCCGCCCCACGACAGGCTGCGCATGGCGGCCTCGGCGGCGGCGCCGCCGACCGGGTCCCAGACCATCTGCAAACCGCTTTCCGCCGTCAGGCCTTGCAATTCCCGGCGCCAATCGTCCCGGCTGTAATCGACCGCAGCCTCGGCACCCGCCGCCAGTGCCAGCTCGCGCTTCTCGGGACTCGAGGCGGCGGCGATGATGCGCCCACCCAGCGCCTTGGCCATGGCCATGGTGGCCAGGCCGACGCCGCCGGCGGCACCCAGTACAAGGATGGTTTCGCCGGCCTCGAGCCCGCCCCGGTCGCGCAGGCCATGCAGCGCCGTAGCGTGGTTGAGCAGAAAACCCGCCGCCTCGGTGTCGGCAAGCCTATCGGGCGTGGCCACACAAAGCGCCGCCGGCTGCACCAGCTTCTCGCCGAAGGCGCCGGTGCTGGCCATGCCCATCACCCGATCGCCCACGCTCCAGTCCTCGACGCCGGCACCCAGCGCCGCCACGACGCCGGCAAACTCGCTGCCCGGCACGTGCGGCAGCGGCGGTTTTTCCTGATAGAGGCCCTGCACCATCAGGCCGTCGACGTAGCCCACGCCGGCCGCCCGCACCGCGATCTGAATCTCGCCCGGACCGGGCTCGGGTTCTTCTACCTCGGCCACGACCAGATCCTCCGGCGGGCCGAAGCGCTCGCACAGGATCGCTTTCATGCAATTCCCCGGAAACCCGCGTCCTTATGAAACGAAATGGGGGCCGAGCCCCACCCCCGCGTCAGGCCGCGACCAATGGTTCCCCGGTGCCCATTTCCTCTTGCAGGCAGGAGACGATCTCGCCGTGGCTGGCGCCGGCCGCGGCGGCCTCGACGACGTGTTCGTAGATGTTGAGATCGTTGTCGCCGGCGGCCCGGGCCAGGGCACCCAGCGCCTGGCGCAGCTTGCCCTGGTCGCGCCCGGCCTTGAAGCTTGCCAGCCTGGTGACCAGCTTGTCGATGGCCTCGGGCACCGGGCGTTCCAGCGAGGCCGCGGCCTCGCCGCCGTCTTCGAGCTGGTAGGCATTGACGCCGACCACGATTTCGGCGCCGCTTTCCAGCTTCTGGTAGTGCTCCAGCGCCGAGCGGCCGATCATGTCCTGGATCAGGCCGTCCTCGGTGGCCCGGAACATGCCGCCGGCGGCATCGATGGTGGCGATGATGGCGGCGATCTTGGCCTCCATGTCATCGGTTAGCGTCTCTACATAGTAGGAGCCGCCGAGCGGATCGATGACGTCCGCCAAGTGGGCCTCGTCGCGCAGGATGTTGGCCGTGCTGACGGCCACCCGGGCGGCGTCTTCGGTGGGCGCGCTGACGGCCTCGTCGTAGCCGTTGAGGTGCAGCGACTGCAGGCCGCCGAAGATCCCGGCCATGCCCTGCAGGGCGGTGCGGGCGATGTTGTTGTAGGGCTGCTGCCGGGTGAGATCGGCGCCCGAGGTCTGGGCGTGGAACTTGAAGCGCTGGGACCGGACGTCACGGGCACCCAGGCGCTCGCGCACCAGCTTGGCCCAGAGCCGGCGCCCGGCGCGAAACTTGGCTATCTCTTCGAAGAAGCTGATGGAGATGTCGAAAAAGAACGTCAGCCGCGGCAGGAAGGCGTCCGGATGGAGGCCGGCGGCGATCACGTCCTCGGCGATCTGCAGGCCGGCGGCGATGGTGAAGGCCATGGCCTCGGCCGGGTTGGCGCCGGCCTGCTGGGTATGCTGGCCGACCGCCGATATGGGGTTCCATAGCGGCAGATGCTGGTTGCAGAAAAGCACGTGGTCGGTCAGCACGCGGCGCGCGGCGGCTAGTGGCAGGCGCGAATACATGTGCAGCGCCGCCCAGTGCGAGAGGTAGTCGCTCTGGTTCGAAGTGCCGGCAATCTGGGTCCAGGGCAGGCCGCGCTCGCGGGCCAGGGCCAGCAGCATGGCGAGCAAGGTGAAGGGCTCGGAATCGTTGAAGCCGATCGAGGTCTGGCCGATGTCGACGCCCTCGAGCGCGATCTCCATGTCTTCCAGCGTGTTGACGATGGTGCCGCAGGTGCCCAGCAGCACCGGGTCGACCTGGTCGGCGTCGAAACCGCGCATGAAGGAATTGCACATGACGATGTTCAGCGCGTTGGCGCCCGCCGACAGCATGTGTTGCAGGCGTTCGTTGTAGTCCTGGGGCGTGCCGTGGCCGACCAACTGGCGCTGGCTCCAGGCCCGGCCGCGGTGCATGCTGGCATAGACGCCGCGGGTCATCGGCGCCTGGCCGGGATAGCCCAGCGCCTCGGCGTAGCGCGCGTCGTTCCAGTCCTCGGGGCCGTAGAGCGGTTTGACGGGGATGCCTGAGCGGTTGTGGCGCTGGCGCTCCTCGCCCACGGTTTGGTCGTAGGCGGCCTGCCAGTCCCGCTTGGCGCTGTTTCGCTTATTGTCAGCCATGATGCCCTGCCCGCTGCCGTTTTGCCGCCCCCGCACGATCATGCGGGGCGAAAGCGGCGAAGGCAAGGGCGGGGCAGGGGCTACCAGGCCGTGCTGTCCGCCACCACCAAGGCGAAACGGTCCGATAGCGCCGCCAGCGAAGCCCGGTGCAGGTCGGCCGCCGCCACCACGCCGCCTTCGCCGTCGGGCAGGTCGCGGGTGGCGCAGGCCCTGGCGACGACCGTCGAGGCATAGCCCAGATCGAGCGCCACCCGTACCGTGGACGAGATGCACATATGCGTCTGAAAACCGGCGAAGAGGAGCTGTTTGCGTCCCAGGTCCTCCAGTGTTTGCTGTAGGTCGGTGCCGGCGAAGGCGTTGGGCAGCGCCTTTTCGATAGTGCTCTCACCAGCCAGCGCCGCCACCTCGTCGGCCTCGGTGAAGTAGGGTCCCTCGGGATCGAAGGCGCCGCCGCCGGCCCGCCCGCGATGCACCACGTGGATGACCGGTGCCCCGGCCGCCCGCGCCGCTGCCAGCACCTTGGCGGTTTCGGCCAGGGCCGGCCCGATGCCGGTGAGCGGCAAGGCGCCGTCGACGTACTCGCGCTGACAGTCGATCAGCACCAGCGCCGTCTCGGCCAGGGGTGGCGGCTCTGACGACGCTCCGGCCATCTGCATCAGGGTGCGGGGCATCTGGCCCGTTGGCGCACTGCTCATAACTATCTCCTCCAAAAAATGGCGCCCGAGGCGCTACTCGACGGTTACCGATTTAGCCAGGTTGCGGGGCTGGTCGACGTCGGTGCCCTTGATCACGGCCACGTGGTAGGCCAGCAGTTGCACCGGAATGGCGTAGAGGATGGGGGCCACGAAGGCATCGACGGCGGGCAGCTCGACGGTGTGCTTGGCACGTTCGCCCAGCGCCGCGATGCCGGCGGCGTCGCTGAGGAAAACGACGTGGGCGCCTCGCGCGATAACCTCTTCCATGTTCGAGGCGGTCTTCTCAAACAACGGGTCCGAGGGCGCCATGACGACCACCGGTACGGATTCGTCGATCAGTGCGATGGGGCCGTGCTTGAGCTCGCCGGCGGCGAAGCCTTCGGCGTGGATATAGGAGATTTCCTTGAGCTTGAGGGCGCCCTCCAGGGCTATCGGATAGGAGGGGCCGCGGCCGATATAGAGGATATCGCGGGCCTCGGCCAGCTCATGAGCCAGCGCCTGCAGCGCTTCGTCGTGGTAGAGCACCTCGGCGGCCCGGGCCGGCACCTCGGCGATGGCCTTTGAAAGCTCCTCCTCGCGGGCGTGATCGATGCTGCCACGGGCAGAGGCCGCGGCGATGGCCAGGCAAGCGAGGGTGACAAGCTGGCAGGTAAAGGCCTTGGTCGAGGCGACGCCGATCTCGGGCCCGGCGTGGGTAGGCAGCACCAGGTCCGATTCGCGCGCCATGGTGCTCTCGCCGACGTTGACGATGCTGGCCACGTGCTGGCCCTGTTGGCGGGCATACCTGAGCGCCGCCAAAGTGTCGGCGGTTTCGCCCGACTGCGAGATGAAAAGTGCCAGGCCGCCCGCCGGCATGGCCGCCGCGCGGTAGCGGAATTCCGAGGCGATGTCGATCTCGACGCCGAGGCCGGCGACCTGCTCGAACCAGTACTTGGCCACCATGGCGGCATAGAACGAGGTGCCGCAGGCGACGATGGTGACTTTGGGCAGCTCGGCAAAATCGAAGGGCAGCACCGGCAACTGGATCGAGCGGCTGGCCGGATTGAAGTAGGCGTTGAGGGTGTCGCCGATCACCGTCGGCTGCTCGTAGATCTCCTTGAGCATGAAGTGGCGGTGGTTGCCCTTGCCCACGGTGGCGCCGCTTAGCGCCGTGGTCTTGACCTCGCGCTCGACCGGTCGGCCGTCGGTCCCGCGCACCTCGGCGCCACCACGGTCGATAACCACCCAGTCGCCTTCTTCCAGATAGGTGATGCGGTCGGAAAGCCCGGCCAGGGCGAGCGCATCGGAACCGAGGAACATTTCGCCCTCGCCCCAACCCACCACCAGCGGGCTGCCCAGCCGGGCGCCGATCATCAGATCGTGCTCGCCGGCGAAGATGATGGCCAGGGCGAAGGCGCCGTGCAGGCGTTTCAGGGCCTCGTGTGTCGCCGCCACCGGCTCGAGCCCGCGATCCAGATGCGCCGTGATGAGCTGCACCACGGCCTCGGTATCGGTGTCGGTGACGAAGTCGTAGCCATCGGCCGCCAGTTCCTGGCGCAGCTCGCGGTAGTTCTCGATGATGCCGTTGTGCACCATCGCCACCCGTGCCGTGGCGTGGGGATGGGCGTTCTTCTCGTTGGGCACGCCGTGGGTGGCCCAGCGCGTGTGGCCGATGCCGATGGTGCCGGCCAGAGGCCGGTCGTCCAGCAGCGCACCCAGGTTGCCAAGCTTGCCCTCGGCGCGGCGGCGCTCGATCGAGCCGTTGACGAGCGTAGCGACGCCGGCCGAATCGTAGCCCCGGTATTCCAGCCTTCTCAGGCCGGCCAGCAATATGGGCGCGGCTTCGGCCTTACCGATGACACCTAGGATGCCACACATGCGCTAGTCGCCCTTCTTTCTCGCCCGGAAACGGCTGGCCCAGCCGGCAAGCTCCTTTTGCGGTGCTCGCGTGACGGCCAGCGCCTCGGCGTCCACGTCCTTGGTGATGGTGCTGCCGGCCCCGACGATGGCGCCGTCGCCGATCTTGACGGGTGCCACCAGGGCCGAATTCGAGCCGATGAAGGCGCCGGCGCCGATGTCGGTGAAGGATTTGTCGAAGCCATCGTAATTGCAGGTGATGGTGCCAGCGCCGACGTTGGCGCCTGGGCCCACCCGGGCGTCGCCGACGTAGGTCAGATGGTTGACCTTGGCGCCGGCTTCGATGCTGGCCTTCTTGATTTCGACGAAGTTGCCGACCCGGGCGCCGGGACCGACGTCCGTTTCGGGCCTGAGCCGGGCGAAGGGGCCGATGGTCGCTCCGGCCGCCACGCGGGCGCCCTCGATATGACTGAAGGCTTTGATGGTGACGCCGTCGCCGATCTCGGTGCCGGGGCCGAAGAAGACCTGGGGCTCGACCACCACGTCGCGGCCGAGACGTGTATCGAAGCTGAAAAAGACGCTGTCGGGATCATAGAGCGTGGCGCCTTGGGCCATGGCGGCGGCTCTCAGGCGGCGCTGTATCACTGCTTCCGCGAGCGCCAGTTCGGCCCGCGAGTTGACGCCCAGCACTTCCTCGGGATCACCTTCCAAAAAAGTGCAATCCAAGCCCAGGCTGCGGGCCACGGCGACGATGTCGGTGAGGTAGTATTCCTGTTTGGCGTTCTGCTTGCCGACACCGTCCAGGAGTTCGAACAAGCGCCTCCCATCGACCGCCACGACGCCCGAATTGCACAGCTGCAACGCCCGCGTGGCTTGGTCGGCGTCGCGCCATTCGACGATTGCTTCGAGGCCGCCCTCAGCCATCGTGACCAGGCGGCCGTACTGGTTCTCGCCTTGGGGCCGGAAGCCCAACACGGCAACCGCTGCCTCGCCCCGGGCAGCCACCAGGGCGGCCAGTGTCTCACTTCGGAAAAGCGGTGAATCGCCAAAGATCACCAACACGTCGCCGGCAAAGTCCGTCAGTGCTTCATGCGCCTGCAGCACGGCGTGGCCGGTGCCGAGTTGGGGATCCTGGATCACCACCTGGGCCGGGGCCACGGCCTCGGCCACGTCCTCCATTCCGGGGCCCACCACGGCCACCATGCGCGCAGGACCCAGTTCCGCCAGCGTGGCCATGACGTGGCCGATCAGCGGCCGGCCGGCCAGCGGATGCAGGACCTTGGGCAGGTCCGATTCCATCCGCGTTCCCTTGCCCGCTGCGAGAACGATAACGGCGAGGTTGCTGTCCGTTGCCATGCTTTCGCGATCTCCGGGTGCGCCGGCCGGGTTTCCGCCGCCACGCGGCTCCGCCGCCGCGCGGCCTTTTCGGTTGGCTGCGGTCGGCGGGGCGTCTAAAACAACCCGGGACGGCAGCCGGGCGGACCATGCCACAAAGCCCGGGGAGGCGCCAAGTAACTAATTCTTACGAATTTTTTCACTGGATCCCGAATGTCGAACCCGGCCATCATCTTCGATCTCGACGGCACCCTGGCGGAAACCGCCGGCGACCTTTCCGACGCCGTCAACCACGCCCTGGAGATCATCGGCCGGCCGGCCCTGGCCATGCGCGAACTCAGGGACTTTATCGGCGGCGGCCTCAGGCAAATGATCGTGCGTGGCCTGGAGCGCACCGGCGGTGCACCTTCCGAGGCCCGCACCGACGAACTCCTGGAACAGGCCTTTGCTTTCTACGCCGCCAATCTCTGTCGCCGCAGCGAAGCCTTCCCCGGGGTGCCGGAAGTGCTCGGCGGTTTGCGCCAGGCCGGACATGCCCTGGCGGTCTGTACCAACAAATCGATGCGCTTCACCACGCCGCTCCTGGCCGATCTCGGGCTCGACGGTTTCTTCAGCGTCGTCATGGGCGGTGACAGCCTGGCCGTGCGCAAGCCCGATCCCGGCCACCTGCTGGCCGTCGTCGCGGCGCTCGGCGGGGTGCCGGAGAACGCCATCATGGTGGGCGACAGCCTGACCGACGTAAGAACGGCAAAAGCCGCCGGCATTCCCGTGGTGGCGGTGAGCTTCGGCTACAGCGAGGTGCCGCCGGCCGAGCTGGGTGCCGATGCCCTGATCGATCATTTTCACGAATTGCCGGCGGCCATCGCCGGGCTTGGGCGATGATCGTCGACCTGGCATTCGGCGAATCGACGCTGGCGGTCAGACTGCCGGAGGGCTGCCGGGCCACGGTGTTGCGCAAACGGCCGCTGGCGGTACTGCCCGATCCGGCCGCCGCTCTCGCGAGGGCCCTCGATCGGCCCCTCGGTGCGGCTCCCTTGGACGAACTGGCGCGGGGCTGCAAATCCGCCTGCATTCTCATTTGCGACATCACCCGGCCGGTGCCCAACGGCCTCTTCCTGGGCCCCATGATCCGGCGCCTGCTGGCCCAGGGTCTGGCCGCCGAGGCCATTACCGTGCTGGTGGCGACGGGCCTCCATCGCCCCAACGAGGGCGCCGAGCTCGAGGAACTGGTCGGCGACCCCTGGGTCCTGGAGACGGTCGAGGTGGCCAACCATTTCGCGCGCAACGACGCCGACCACGTCGACCTGGGTCGTACGGCCAAGCGGGGCACGCCGATCCGTCTTGACCGGCGTTTCGTCGAGGCCGATCTGCGTATCGCCACGGGACTGGTGGAGCCCCATTTCATGGCCGGCTATTCCGGCGGGCGCAAGGTGGTGGCGCCCGGCATCGCCCACGAGGAGACCATTCGCACCTTCCACTCGGCCCGTTTCATGGAAGACCCGGCCGCCATCCAGTGCAACCTCGAGGGCAACCCGCTGCACCAGGAACAGCTCGAAATCATCGACCTGCTGGCACCGGTTTATGCCCTCAACACGGTGCTCGACGAGGAACGAAATCTGGTCTACGTCAATTTCGGCGATATCGTCGAGAGCCACCTGGCGGCCGTCGACTTCGTGCGAAGCGCTACCGAAGTGGCGGTGGGGCGACGCTTTGCCACCATCCTCACCTCGGCCGCCGGCTATCCCCTGGACAAGACCTACTACCAGACCGTCAAGGGCATGGTGACGCCCTTGGACATCCTCGAGCCCGGCGGCACCATCATCATCGCCTCGGAATGTTCGGAGGGTTTCGGCTCGGTCGAATTCGCGGCGGCCCAGCGGCGCCTGGTCGAACAGGGCCCCGAGGCCTTTCTCGAGGGCCTGCTGGCCAAGCGCCTGGCCGACGTCGACGAATGGCAGACCGAGATGCAGCTCAAGGCCATGCGCCTGGGCGAGGTCAAGTTCTTCACGCCTGGTCTGACGGCGGACGAGCTGCTGCTGACGGGAGTGGAGACGGTGGATTCGCTCGAGGCCGCCGTGGCCCAAGCCATGGCACGCAGCGGCGACCCCGCTGTGGCCGTGATTCCCGAAGGCCCCTACGTGGTGCCGTTCTTCCGACCCGACGGCACTGCATGAACAGAGAGAAAAACACCCCCTCCCCACAGGGCGGAAGCTTGGGGGAGGGCAGGGTGGGGGTGTTTGGTTTCGCCTTCGGCGAGGGCCGGGCGACCTATTTTGCGGCCACCATGCGGGCCGCCGTCAGCGCCCTGATGGCGGCGCAGGCGGCGCCGTAGCCGTTGTCGATGTTGCAGACCATAACGCCCGGCGCGCAACTGGCCAGCGAGGCCGCGAAGGCGGTTTCGCCGTTCAGCGCCACGCCGTAGCCGGTCGAGGTGGGTACCGCGATTAACAGCCCCGGCACCAGGCCGCCCAGCACCGTCGGCATGGCGGCATCCATGCCGGCCAGCGCAATCACCACGGGGTGGCGCTTGATCTCGTCGACGCGGTCCATCAGGCGCCAGATACCGGCCACGCCGACGTCGAAGATGGCGGTCGAGCCCAGGCCGTGGAATTCCAGCGTGCGGATGGCCTCGCGGGCCGGGCCGGCGTCCGAGGTGCCGGCCGTGACCACGGCGACCTGGGCCGGCGCCAGAGGCCGCAAAGGCCGCATGAAGAAGGCGGTCTCGGAGACCGGGTCGTAGTCGAGCCGGCGCTGCTGTTCCGGGGCCAGTTCGGCGGCCTTCTCGGCGCCGAGACGGGTGAGCAGCAAGGTCTCGCCGCCGGCCCGGGCCTGGTCGAGAATTTCGCCGATCTGGGCCGGCGACTTCTGGGCACAGAGCACGGCCTCACTGATGCCCAGGCGCTGGTGGCGCTGGAAATCGAGTTTGACTTCGGCGCTTTCCATCATTCGGCCGCCTGGCGGTCGCCGACGAAGGCGCTGCCGCGCTGGTAGGTGGTGAGGCGAAGGGTACGCTCGGCCGGCAAGCGGAAGCGTTGGCGGAGCCTCTCTATCAGACCCTGCCGGTCGGCCAGAGCAGCGAAGGCCTGGCCATCGAGCTCTATGACCAGGCCCTCGGCACGCACCCGGCAGCGTACCGTTCGCGGCTCGATGGTCCGGCGCAGCCAGCTTTCCACGCCGTCGACCAGCTCGAGGTCCGGGGCCGTGATGGGGATGCCGGTCTCGATGCGGCTGGCCAGACAGGGCGAGGCCGGCAGGGCGGCAAGCTCGGGCAGGCCCAGGCGCCGCGCCAGGGCGCGCACCGCTTTCTTGTCGAAGCCGGCTTCGACGTAGGGGTGGCGCACGGCGTTCTCGACGGCCGCCCGCAGGCCGGGGCGAAAATCGCCGAGATCGTCGCAATTGGTGCCGCTCAGCACCACGCCGGGCGTCATGGTGGCCAGCGTGCGGTAGAGATTGGTCTTGCAGAAATAGCAGCGGTCGAGGGGATTGGCGCGGTAGCGTTCGTCGCCGAACTCTCCGGCATCGACCAATTCGAGGCGCCAGCCCTCGGCTTGGGCCTGGGTCTTCACGCGCTCCGTGGCGGCAACGGGAACGGCCGGCGATACTGCGTGAACCATGCTTGCCCGGGCCCCGATGGTGCGCCGGGCGAAGCTCGAAAGCGTCATCGAATCGACGCCGCCCGAGACGGCGACGGTGGCCTCGCCGCAACCCTCCAGGATCCCTGCCAGTCTCTGTTCAAGCCGCTCCGTCACTCTCGTTTCCTTCCCCTTCCCGCAAGGCCTTGGCCTCGGCCTCGCGCCGCGCCGCGCGCCGGGTCTGGGCGCCGTCGATGGCGGCCAGGTCGTCCATCTCGGCCTTGGCCGTGGTGCCCCTGCGCCGCCGGGCCAGCTTGACGCCGACGCCACCCACCCGGCTGCTTCGGCGGGCGAGTGTACACCGGGCCTGGGCCTCGCGGCGAACGCCCAATGTCGTGGTCTCGTCGAGGATCTCGGCGATCACCCGCTCGGCCGCCTCGGGCCGAGCCAGTATCTGGAGCGCCGTGGCCACGCGGCCCTTCTTGGCGAACACCGGCCACTGGCAGACGTCTATGACGCCTGCGTTCTTGCGCAGGTGGTCGAGCGCCACGGCCAGGTCCTCGGGGCTCTGGTCGTCGATTTCGCAGCGCAGCACCTCGACTTGGTCGGTGTTCAGGGTGCCGATTTCGGCTCCCGGAGCATCGGCGTAGAGGCTGGCGCGCAGGATGTTGCTGCGGCTGGCAAAGGTGCGGCTGCCGAAACCCGTGCCGGCGCCCACAAGGCGCCTGACTTGGCTGTCGGTTTCCTGCGAGGCCTGCAGGAATCGCAGGACTGCGGCACCGGTGGGCGTCACCCGTTCGCCCTCCTCGCCATCGTCGACGAGCAAAAAACCCTTGAGCAGCTCGAGCGTCGCCGGGGCCGGCAGCGGCAGCACGCCGTGTGCCGTCTTGACTTGGCCGCGCCCCCCCCTGGGTAGCGGTCCCAGCGACCAGCGGCAGGGGCCGATGGCGGCGATGAGGGCGGCGGCGCAAACCACGTCGACGATGGAATCGATGGCGCCGACCTCGTGGAACTCCACCTCGTCGACGGCGATGGCGTGGACCGCCGCCTCGGCCTCGGCCAGGGCCTGGAAGATGCCCAGCGCCACCCGGCGCACCTCGCCCCGCAGCGCCTTTTCGAGGCGGCCGCGGAGCTGCCGCCAGGACGTGTGGGCGTGGCCGCCGCCGGCGTCGCTGACCACGAATCGGCTGCCGCCCAGGGTGCCGTCTCTGTGGGGAATCAAGGAGGCCACGACAGTGGCCGGCAACTCCAGCGCCGCCAACGCCGCCTGGCACTGGGGCCAGAGCTCGGGGCGAACGTCGAGGAGCGCCGCCACGAACATGTCACCGGCAACGCCGCCGACGGCGTCGAGGTGGATAGCGGATATGTCTGCCTGCTTCATTTCGGCCCTATCGCCCGATGATGCTGCTTGATTGTACAATTACTGGTCTGGATTTCTCATACGCCAAGGGTGGTACCGGCATGCCCAAGCTCAGTCAACTCGCCGCCGACCTGGCGGCCGGCCAAAGTTCCAGCCGCCAGTTGGTGGAGCAGAGCCTGGCCCGCATCAGTGATTCCGACGGCCAGGGTGCCCGCACCTTCATCGCCGTCAACGCCGAGGCGGCCCTGGCGGCGGCGGCGGCCATGGACCAGTTGCGCGCCAACGGCCAGGCGCCGTCGCCGCTGGCCGGCATTCCGGTTTCGGCCAAGGATCTCTTCGACGTTGCCGGCCAGGTCACTCGGGCCGGATCGAAGGTGCTGGCGCAGCAGCCGCCGGCCACGGCCGATGCCCCCGTCATCGCGCGCCTCAAGGCGGCCGGCCTGATCATCATCGGGCGCACCAACATGACCGAGTTCGCCTATTCCGCCATCGGCCTCAACCCCCACTTCGGCACCCCGGCCAACCCCTTCGATCGCGAGGTCGGGCGGATCCCCGGCGGCTCCTCGTCGGGCGCCGCGGTCTCGGTGACGGACGGCATGGCGGTGGCGGCGCTGGGCACCGACACCGGCGGCTCGTGTCGCATACCGGCGGCGCTGTCGGGCGTCGTGGGCTACAAGCCGACGGCCAACCGGGTGTCGTTGAACGGCGTGGCACCGCTTTCGCCCTCGCTCGATTCGGTGGGACCGCTGGCCGCCAGCGTCGAGTGCTGCGCCATTTTGGACACCATCCTTTCCGGCGACAGGCGGCCACCGCCGTCGGCCTTTGCGCTCAATGGCCTGCGCCTCGCAGTGCCCCAGACCCTGGTCCTCGACGATCTCGACGAGGCTGTGGCCAAGGCCTTCGAAGCGGCGCTGTTGCGGCTCTCGGCGGCCGGCGCCACGATCAACGGCATCGCCTTCGAGCAGCTTGCCGAGCTGCCCGAGATCAACGCCCGTGGCGGTCTGGTGGCGGTCGAGGCCTATGCCTGGCACCGGCGTCATCTGGAACGGGCGGCGGACGCCTACGATCCCTACGTGCGCTCCCGTATCCTGAAGGGGCGCGACCAGTTGGCCGCCGACTACATCGAACTCAAGGGCGTTCGCACGGACTTCATCCGCCGCGCCGGCCAGCTCTTCCAGTCCTGCGATGCCCTGGTCATGCCGACGGTGCCGATCATTGCGCCGACCTTGGCCGAGGTGGAATCGGAGGAGAGCTTCGGCCGGACCAACCTGCTCTTGCTGCGCAATCCCTCGGTGTTCAATTTCCTCGATGGCTGTGCCATTTCGCTGCCCTGCCACCAGCCCGGCGAGGCACCGGTCGGCCTCACCGTGGCCGGCTGGCACGGCACCGACCGGCGGCTGTTTTCCATCGCCCGCGCCGTCGAGGCGGCGCTGGGCTCGACTAGCGAGTAATCTTCACCACTCGTAGCCCTCGATATCCTCGGGCAGGGCCTCGAGGATGCGGCCTTGGCGAAGCTGGGCCGCCACGGCCTCGATGTAGTCCGTGGTGGGCGTATCGAAATCCAGATACGGCACCTCCTCGCGGACGATCTGGTGCAGCCGGCGGGTGGCGGAACTCAGGGTCTCGGTGCCGCGGATATCGGCCGCCTGGCAGGCCGAGATCAATTCGAAGGCGAGGATGCAGTAGGCGTTGTCGAGGATGTCGCGGGTGCGCCGTGCCGCCACCAGCCCGAACGACACGTGGTCCTGGAAATCCGCCGTCGAGGTCAGCGACTGGATCGACATGGGATGGCACATCTGGCGGTTCTCGGCGGTCAGCGAGGTGGCCATGAACTGCCCGCCCATCAGGCCAAGGCGTAATCCGGGATCCTCGCGGCAGAGGAAGGGCGGCAGGTCGCCGTTGTGGTCGGGATCCAGCAGCCGGTCGTTGCGCCGATCCGAGAGGTTGCACATGGTGACCAGGACGATGGCCAGCTGGTCCATGGCGTTGGCGATGTACTGGCCGTGGAAGTTGGCGTTGTGCACCGCGTCGCCCTCCTCGACGACGATCAGGGGATTGTCGTTCGAGGAATTGAGCTCGGTCTCGACGGTGACCTCGACAAACAGCGTTGTGTCGACCACCGGACCCAGCACCTGCGGCGTGGCGCGGATCGAATAGGCGTCCTCGATCTGCTCGTCCAGCCCCCGGGGCTCGTCCCGGGCCATCTTGTGCAGCCATTGCTCGACCTCATGGTCTTGCACGATCATGTCGCTGTCGGCCAGCGTGCGATAGATGGCATCGGCCACCAGCACCTGGCCGCGGTGCGGCTTCTGGCGATGGGCCGCGGGATGGAAAGGCATGATCTTGGCCTTTAGGACCTCCAGGCTGAGGCAGGACACCAGCGTGTAGGACTTGATCAGGCGCTTCGCGTCGGTGGTCAGGCAGGCCGCCATGCCGGCCATGCACGATGTGCCGTTGATCAGCGCCAGGCCTTCCTTGTAGTCGAGTTCCATGGGCTCGATGCCGGCGCGCTGCAGGGCCTCGGCCCCGGGCATGATCTCGCCCTCGTACTTGGCCCGCCACTGCCCCGTGCCGACCAAGGCGATGCAGGCCAGCGGGCCCAGGTCGCCGCTGGTACCGAGCGAGCCCGTCTCGGGAATGCAGGGCAGGATGCCGGTTTTGTAAATGGCGACGTATTTATCGAAGTTGGCT
>MPMF02033808.1_pt1 | contig 21448 bp, 18 predicted proteins | sample 1617271 | NCBI WGS metagenome assembly MPMF02 (sample SAMN05944812, study PRJNA350692) | marine metagenome | biome: marine; feature: ODZ; material: water; isolation source: 120 m water sample prefiltered with 30 um filter, filtered on to 0.2 um... | place: Pacific Ocean | collected 2012-04-09... | reverse complement strand
GGCGGCGTCGTAAAGCTGGACGCGGCGATTGAAGGTGTCGAAGACGTAGGTGACGCCATCGGCGTTGACGTCCACCCCGGTGGGGATGTTGAGCGATGCGCCGCTGGCGACATCCATGGTGCGCTTGCGGTTGCCGGCGCCGTCGGAGACCAGCACGCCCCCGTGGGCGCTGCTGGCGACGTAGACATCGCCGCTGGAATCGGTGGCGACCCCGCCGAACGGGATCGAGTGAGAAATAACCTCGGTGGCGCCGATGACTTCCCAGGAAGTGACGAAGGAGCCGTCCGGGGCGAACCGCTGGACTTGATTGCCGGCCAGGTCGAGGCCGTAGATGTTCCCGGCAAAATCAACCGCGACATCCTGGAGGCCGACGAACTGGCCATCGCCGGTTCCCTGCGCACCCCAGGCGGCCACGAAGGCGCCGGCGGCGGTGAACTATTGAATCCGGCCGCTGACCGTATCGACGGCGTAGACGTTACCACCGGCATCAACGTCGATACCACCGATGCGCAGGAACTGGTCGTCGCCGGAGCCAGTGCGGCCCCATTGGGTGGCCAGGCTGTACTGCGCGGTGGCGGCGGAGAGGCCCGGCAGCAGGAACGCCAAGCCGAGCAGCAGACCGATCAGGGCGGCGGCGACGGGAGCGATGAATCGCGATCGAGGTGCGGTCAAGATGGGCGTCTCCTTGCCTTCCGGGAGTACCAGGCGGCTAGTTTGAGCCAGCCGCCGATTGTATCCCACCGGGGTCGGCCCCGGAAGCGGGTGCCCCCGGGGGTAGCCTCGTCGCGGGGACCAAGGGCGTGGATCAGGGCGCGCAGGATCTCCAGGTCGAACTGCCCCTCCATACGATCGCGCATCGGCATGATGTCTTCGTAGACGGATAGGCGGCGGCGGTAAGGGGCCTAGACGGTCAACGCGTTCAGCACGTCAACGACCGCGATGACCCGGGCGATGAAGGGGGTGTCCTGCCCGCCGAGGCCGTCGGGATAGCCCTGGCCATCCATGCGTTCGTGGTGGCTGCGAGTGGCCTGCAGGACCGGGTCCGTCAGGTTGCGAATCTGGCGCAAGAGATTGTGGCCCAGCAGGACGTGCTGGCGCATGAGGGTCCACTCGGACTTGGAAAACGGCCCCTGCTTGTAGAGGACGTCGCGGGGAATCTGGGTCTTGCCGATGTCGTGCAGGAACCCGGCGAGGGCCATGACCTCCATCTCGTTGGGGTCGGTGATGCCGAGCGGGCCACACAGCGCCAGGACGCAGATTCCGGAGTTGACCATGTTGGTCTGCAGGGAGTCGTCGGCTCCGCTGGAGCGGATCAATTCGAGAAGAGTGTCGGGCGAGGACAGGGCCTGCCCGGCGGTGGCGTCGATGATGGGACGGGCGCGGCTGATCTCGATGACGTTGGGGTGATCCATGATCTCCCGGGCGATCACCATCGATGACGCCGTGAGCAGGCGGGCCTATTAGATGGGCTCAACATTCGGGTCGTGGAGAGCCTGGGTGAGATGCTGGCTGACGTAGTGGTCGATCGAGTCGCCATCGGTGAAGAGCACGAACAGCGTGTCGATCCCGCTCGATTTGAGTTGGGTTATGGCCTAGCGATCAACCCACGATCCGGCTTCCCGGAAGACGACGTGGCTGTCGCGGGATTTGAGGAAGAGGGTCGATTCCGCCACCGGACTTCCCTGACCGTCGGCCAGGGACAGCGGCAGGTAGACCGATCCGTCTCTTCGGCTCATATCCCCTCTACAGTCGACGCGCTTTGCGGACTCACGCGACGGCGATTCCCGGAAGTTCGACTGGCGATGCGCACTCGACTCCATGGAATCAAGCGCATTCCCATTGCTAACTGCCTGCCCGAATAGTCAATGCTTGTCGCGCGATTATTCGTAGGCCGTGTACTCGCCCTTTGGATCGGCAGACAGCAATTCGCCCAGCGTGCGCGCGCCCGCGACAGCGCTTTCGGAGGGCAGAACGTTGAAGATGACGTGGACGCGATCGGCCTCACCACTGAGTTTCAGGGCTAGGCTGGCTAGCGCCGCGAGATCGGATTCGCTGTACGGATATTCCGCGAGGGTGGCGGCGGTGTCGGCGATCCGGTCCCACTCGCCCTCTTTGCGCCCGTGCAGACGGACCGGCGCGACCTCGGAAAGGCTCACCTGGGATTGCAACAGCGGGGCCTCGCGGGCGGGCGGGAAGTCGGAAGCTGAGAGGGCGATTTCCAGATCGATCAGGTGATCCAGCGTCTCTTCGAGGCGCGCGTCGGGCAGTAACCAGGAGAGGTGGCGAAACTCGACGCCGAGCGGCAGGCCGGGCAGCCGGGCACGGCAGCGCTCCAGGTACCTGAAGCTGTCCGGTCCCCAGTCGAACCACGGGGGAAATTGCAGCATCAGCAGGCCTAACTTGCCGGCCGCGCTGAGGGGCGCGATGGCGGTGACGAACTCCTCGAAAATGACATCCGGGGGCTCGACGGCGACTTCCGACCAGGGCATCCCGGGCAGCGGGGCGGCCTCGCCGGGGCGGCGCTGGTGCAGGGTGAGCCCGCCGAACGCCAGGACATCAAAGACGAACCCGTCGGGGACCGCTTCGGCCCACTCGCGGACCCGGTCCTCGCCGGGAATCCCCTGGAAGGTGGTGGCGACTTCGACCACCGGGAACTGCTCGGCGTAAAAGGACAACATGTCCGGCTGGCGGGTGCGGGGCGGGTAGAAACCCTCCAGCCGGTGCCAGCCACTAGTGCCGATGAGGATCTGTTTCGCGAGGTCGCCCTGGTCCACTTCCCTATCGCCGGTTGAAACGTGCCGCCTCAGATATTAGTCAGCCGGGGTTGAAAATGTTCGTTATCCGCGGGTGTGTGGTCGGATGAGTCGTCTTCAGCCTGGACCCAGGAGGAGCCCTGCTCGGCTGCGGAAGCGACCAAGACCAGTTGTCGCAGGTGTTCGGTCTCTTCGCCACGGGGCAGTTGATCGAAGAGGGTTTGCAGCATCTTGGCGTTGGCGACCGCCTGGCCGACGACGTGATTGTTGGTAATGACAAAGGTGGTGGCGACTTCACGATCGACGGACGCGATGCGGTCCTTCCAAGGCATCAACTCGGACTGGGCATATAGGTAGTTGTAGCGCTGCGCCTTCTGGCCTTCGAGGCGGGCTCGAGTTCCTTTTCACGGGCGCGACGCTCGCGGTGGAACCCCGAATCGCGCCGGATTTCGCAGCGCAGTTGCTGCACGCGACGCTGGTTGATGGCGGGCCACCAGTCGTTGGCGTTGCGCCCGTGGAAGCGGACGTAGCCCACCGGCCCGGTGGCGGCGGTGAGGGGTGGCATATTGCCCTTAAGTTGCGGCTCGTCGACGCAGCAAAACCCGAGGCCGAGTTCGCGCAGTAGTTGCATGGTTTCGCTCCCGGCCGCGCCGTCGACCCAGCTGGCGTGGCGGAATTCGACCACGACCGGTAGCTCAGCGAGGAGATCGGGGAGAAGTCGGAGGCAGGCGAGTCCGGTTTCGTCGCGCTGGAAGCGCGGCGGGAACTGCATCAGCACGGCGCCGAGTTTGCCGGCCTCCTGTAGCGGGGCGACGGCTTCGTCAAACTCGCAAAAGGTCTGCGTGGCGGCGGTCTCGAAGTGGTGGGTCAGGGCGCTGAACGCCTTGACCGAGAAGATAAAGTCGTCGGGCGTGCGGCGAATCCAGCTTTCGATCAGGAACGGCGAGGGGATGCGGTAGTAGCTGCTGTTGAGTTCGACGGTGTCGAAGTGCTGGCAGTAGAACTCCAATTCGTCGAAGCCGCGGGTTTTGGCGGCAGCCGGGTAGAAAGTCCCGTACCAGTCGGCATAGCTCCAGCCGGCGGTGCCGATGCGCTGACCCCGGGAAGCCGGCGCGGACATGGGTCAGAGCCCCCGCAGGGCGGCGAGCACGGCGGCGTCTTCGCGCTCCAGCACGGTGCGCGGGGATAGCTGGAAAGCGTCGGATTCGATCCGGCCGATGATCGGTGGTGTGGCTCCGCGTAGAGCGGCCGCGAGGTCGTCGGAAGGGTGTTCGGGGGAGACGATGCGCAACGCCACCGAGGGGATCACCTGGCCGGGCAGCGACCCGCCACCGACGGTGGCGTCGGCAGTGATGACTTCGGCCGTGAAGCCACCCCCGAGCGCGGACGCCCAGGCCCCGGCGCGGCGTTCGAGGTCGGCGATCGGTGCGGCGATCATCCGCCAGACCGGGATCTCGGCCTCGGCGACGCCCTCGACGTAGGCCAGCAACGTGGCGTGCAGGGCGGCCAGGCAGAGCTTGTCGGAGCGCAGGGCGCGGGTGAGCGGATAGGCAGCGACGGCGTCCACCAGGTCGCGCCGGCCGACGATGATGCCGGACTGCGGGCCGCCAAGTAGTTTGTCGCCGGAGAAGGTGGTGAGCGCAGCGCCGGCGGCGACACTTTCCGGCACGGTCGGCTCGGGGTCGAGTCCGTAGTCGGCGGTCGGCAGCAGGGTGCCGCTGCCGAGGTCGTTCATCACCGGAACCGCGTGCTCGTCACCAAGCGCGCAGAGATCTTCCAGGAGTAAGCTTTCGGTGAAACCGACAACCAGGAAGTTGCTGGTGTGGACCCGGAGCAGCAGGGCGGTTTCGGGACCGATGGCGGACTCGTAGTCGGCCAGGCGGGTGCGGTTGGTGGTGCCGACATCACGGAGGATGGCGCCGCTCTGGCCGAGGATGTCGGGAATGCGGAAGCCGCCGCCGATCTCGACGGCTTCCCCGCGGCTGACGGGGACTTCGCGTCCACCGGCCAGGGCGGCCAGGCAGAGGTAGACCGCGCCGGCGTTGTTGTTGACGACCAAGGCGGCTTCGGCGCCGGTAAGTTCGCAGAGGAGGTCCTCGACGTGGGCCCGACGCGAACCGCGTCGCCCGCCGGCGACATCGTATTCGAGGTCGGAGTAGCCGCCGGCCGCGCCGGCGAGCGCAGCGATGGCGCGATCGGAGAGCGGGGCGCGCCCGAGGTTGGTGTGGACTATGACCCCGGTGGCGTTGATGACTGGCTGTGGAGCCGGGGCGAGCAGGAGGCGGGCGTTCTGGATCACAGACTCGACCAGCGCCTCGATTCCCGGGTGACGGCCGTCGCGCTCCAGGTGGCGGCGGAGGCGGTCCAACTTGGCCCGTGCCCGGCTGTTGGCGACCGACGCTGGAATCTCGGGAGCAATTTCGCAAACCCGAGCGGCCAGGACATCGACGGCCGGCAGCGATCGACGCGGATCTACCGACGCTCCGGCGCCGTCGGGTTGCTCAGGCACCGAATTTCTTGAGCCGGCCGGCATAGCCGGCGAGTAGGCTCATGGTGTTGCGGGCCGGGAAGATTCCGAGGCTGCCGCTGCCACAGGCTCGCTCACCGAACACGGTGGCGGCATCGGGGACGGCATGCTCGGCATGTAACAGGAAGGGCACCGGGTGCCACGAGTGCTGGCGCAGGCGGGCCGGGGTGGAATGGTCGCCGGTGACGGCCAGCGCCGCGGGTCCGAGCCGGACTATTTCGGGGATCGCGGCATCGACCTCTTCGATGGCGGCCACCTTGCCATCGAAGTTGCCGTCCTCGCCAAGCGAGTCGGTGGCCTTGAAGTGGAAGAAGAAGAAGTCGTAGTCGTCCCAGTGGCGCTGCAGGGCGGCGACCTCGCCGGGGAAGGTGTCGCCGGTGTCCAGGACCGCCATGCCGGCGATGGTGGCCAAGCCTTTGTACATCGGATAGGCGGCCACGCAGGCGGACCTGACGCCGTAGATTTCTTCCAGTGATTCCAGCGCCGGCAGGCCTGCGTAGCCGCGCATGAGGACGAAGTTGGCCGGCGAGCGGTCGCCTATGACTTTGCGGACGCCGTCCAGGAACCATCGCAGGATCGCCTCGGTGACGGCGGCTTCGGGGTCCAGGGCGTCGGGAGCCAGCGGCGGCACCCCGGTGAGTTGCGGGTCGGTCTCGCGCACGGCCGGGTGCAGGCCCGCGCCGCGCAACACCAGCACGGCGCGATGCTGGCTCTCGGTGGCGAGTTCGATTTCCACTCCATCGATCTCAATGGCCGAAAGGTCGGCAATGAGTTCGCGGTTCAGATCGGTGGAAATCCGCCCGGCACGGCGGTCGGCGACGTTGCCGTCGCCATCGATGGTGCAGAAATTAAGGCGGACGCCGATATCCTCGGGGGCCAGGTCGAGCCCGATGCCCAGGGCGGACAGGGCGCCGCGCCCGATGTTACCGGCGATCGGGTCATAGCCAAAGAGGGCCAGGTGACCGGGTCCGCTGCCGGGCGTGATGCCGGGACCGACCGGCTCGCTGAGGCCGACGATGCCTTCACGGGCCAGGAGATCAAGATTGGGCGTGCGGGCGGACTCCAACTCGGTAAGCCCGGTGTCAGGGTGCGGCAGGCCACCAAGCCCGTCCAGAACGAGCAGGATCAGCTTGCCTTCGTTGGCGATATGCAGAGATTTGAGCGCGGAGGTCGAGATCACGGTTAGAGGTCCTGGCGAGGGGTGGAATGGCGGTCGCAAACGAGCGATATTCTAGCACGCGGATCGGTGTTCTGAACCTGTGGAGGCGGCCGAAGCGGGGGCCGTCGGTCCGAAAGTTCCGGCCGAGATGTTTCGCCGCGCCGATTGTGCGATTCGCCACTATGCGTCGACCGGGCGATAGGTCACAATACGTTGAGACCAATTGGGGACGAACGGAGTGGGTGCCGTACACACGGGTCAGGGACCGCCACGAAAGACGGAGCTACTGGTGTCGGGGACGATCCCGATGTCCAATCTGCTGCGCGGGTTGGCGGCGCAGTAACTGATCCTGGAGGAGCGGATCCTGGCGGTGGCGGGTATTCACGATGCGCTTTCTGACGAGCGGCCATATCGGGCGCCAATGCCGCAGCAGACGGTGGCGACCGTCCTGAATGAGATTTCGGGGACCAAGCTGGACGCGGAGGTAGTGAAGGCGCTGCAGGCAACTCTGCGAGAGCCATTTGCCGCCTAGCTCTATGCTGGAGGCCGGAAGCGGCCAAGCGGCGGAGAGTCAAATGAATGCGGTAGTGATGCTGGCGGGCGGCTTTAGTTCGACGCCCGCGATCGAACGGGCTGTGCGCGAGGCCGACCTGGTGGTGGCCGCCGATGGTGGGGCGGATCACCTGAAGGCATTGGACGTGGCTCCCGGGCTGCTGGTCGGCGACCTGGATTCGATCACCGGGGAGCACCGCACGGAACTGGAAGCGCAGGGCGTTGAGATCGTCCGGCACCCGCAGGACAAGGACGCCACCGACGCCGAACTGGCGCTGCTGGCGGCGCTGGATCGCGGCGCGACAGCGGTGACGATCCTCGGGGGACGGGGCGGCCCGCGGGCCGATCATGAAACGGCCAACCTGCTGCTGCTGGCGCACCCGCGACTGGCGGCGGTCGACGCGCGCTTCCTGACCGCTACGACCGAGGTGCGGGCATTTGGCCCGGGAGATCACCGCTGCGTAGTGGCGCCGAGGGAGACGATCTCGCTGGTGCCGATCACGGCCAAGGTGCGCGGAGTGACACTCGCCGGGGTGCGCTGGCCGCTGGCGGCAGTCGATCTGAAGTTGGGTTCGACCTACACGTTGAGCAACCGGGCGACGGGTCCGGAAGTTGCGTTGCGCATCGGGGACGGAGTGCTGCTGTTCTTCCACGACCTGAGCGGTGATGGGACGGAACCGGCGGAGGACCGGGCCGAAAAACCTTGACAGCGGTGCGCCACGGTGGGACGGTCTGGCAGTAGCGTTAGACGGCCCAGAAAACTGAATGACGATTTCCGCAGGGGAGCTGGAGTAGATTCGGCTGAGATAGCGGCCCCACACGCCGCATTCCCTCTGAACCTGACCCGGGTAATGCCGGCGTAGGAAGACGGATTTATTTCCACAGAGGGATGCCGCAGGTGTAGGTCTGCGGCTGTTGTTCTCTACCGGCTCCTCGGGCGGATCATCACGTAGGAGGAGTCGGACGATGGCGACGATTATCGCGGCGTTTCAGGTGCTGCCGAGCGGCGTGGACGATCTCTACGCCTGCGTCGATGAGGCGATCGGGGTGGTAGAGCGATCGGGGTTGCCCTACAACGTGAGCTGCTTTGAGACCACGATTGAGGGCGAGTACGACGAGATCATGGACGTAGTCAAGCGCGCCCAGGCGTCCTGCCTGGAGTTCGGCGCGACGTCAGTGCTCTGCAACATGAAGATCGCCAATACGCCAAAGGGCACCACCATCGCCGAGCACATCGGCAAGTACCGGTCGTGAAATGCCGGTGCGGTCCGGGGCTGCGTTGAGCATGGGTGGCCGGTTCCGCCGGTTGGCCCCGGCGCTGGTGACGTTTGCGACGATCCTGGTAGTGTGGCAAATCATGGTCGAGTGGCGGGACACGCCGCGCTGGCTGCTGCCATCGCCGCTGGATATTGGCCGGGCGATGGTGGAATCGGCCGATCTGCTCTGGTCCCATGCTGGGATCACGCTGCTGGAAATGGCGCTGGGGTTCACGATCGCGCTGGCGCTGGGAGTGACGGTGGCGGTGGCGAGCCACCTGTCGGATGCCATCCGGCGCACGGTCTACCCGTTGCTGGTGGTGTCGCAGTCGGTGCCGGTGATCGTGCTGGCACCGCTGCTGGTGATCTGGTTTGGCTTCGGGATCGCGCCGAAGGTGGCGCTGGTCGTTCTGGTCTGCTTCTTCCCGATCTGCGTCTCGTTCCTGGACGGGTTGCGGGCGGCGGACAACGAGATCCTGCAACTGCTGCGGGCGATGGGCGCGAATCGCTGGCAGCTATTTCGGATCGGCCGGCTGCCGGCGGCGCTGCCGGCGCTGGCCTCGGGCTGCAAGATCGCCGCGACCTACGCGGTGATCGGGGCGGTGATCGCCGAATGGCTGGGAGCCAGCCGGGGCCTGGGGGTGTTCTTGATCCGCTCGCAGAATTCGTTTCGCGCCGACCGTGCGCTGGCGGTGATCGTGATCGTGTCGGTAATCGCCATCGCCACCTATCTGACTATCGAAATGATCGCCCGGCTATCGATGCCGTGGTCATACCGAGAAAACGAGGGGGAACTTTGATCTCACGAAGACACTTGCTGAGTCTGGCCGGCGGGATGCTGGCGACGGCGGCGCTGGCCGGTTGCAAGGAGGATGCACCGGCGCCGGTCGAGGCGGCGCCGGCGGCAGCACCGGTCGCGACGGTGGCAGAAACCAAACCCGAACCGGCGGCGGCAGACGAGGTTTCGCTGGTGCTCGACTGGGTGCCGAACACCAATCACAGCGGGCTCTATGTGGCGCGCGACAACGGGTTGTTCGCCGACGAGGGCATCGAGATAGAGATCGTGGAACCGGCCTCCGGCGGCGGGCCGCAGGTGGTGGCCACCAGGCAGGCCGATTTCGGCATCGATTTCCAGGAGTTCATGACCCCGGCCCGGGCCGAGGGCGTGCCGGTGGTCTCGGTGGCAGCGATTATTCAGCACAATACGTCCGGGTTCGCATCGCTCAAATCCAGCGGCGTCACCCGCCCGAAGGATTTCGAGGAACTGACTTACGGCGGTTTTGGTTCACCGCTGGAATTCGCGCTCCTGCAAACGATGATGGAGGCCGACGGCGGCGACTTCAGCAAGGTGACGACGGTCGATGCCGGGGCGGCGGATTTCCTGACGATCATCCAGCGCGATGTCGATCTGTACTGGATCTTCTACGGCTGGCAGGGCGTGAAGGCCGATCTGGAGGGGATCGAGATCGAGACGCTCTTTGTGAAGGACTGGGGCGTGCCCGATTACTACACGCCGCTCATCATGACGAGCGAGGATCTGATCGCCACCAACCCCGATGTGGTGACGCGGACGATGAGTGCCATCAGCAAGGGCTACGAGAGCGCGATCGCCGATCCGGCGGCGGCGGCGGAGATCTTGCTGGCGGCGGCGCCGGAGACGGACGCGGCGCTGGTGGGGCCCTCACAGGAATGGCTGAGCCCGCAGTACCAGGCCGATGCTCCGCAGTGGGGCCACCAGGACGGTGAGGTCTGGCGGACGATGTCTGAGTGGATGGCGGATCAGGAACTGGTGGAGGAGGTGATCGACTGGGAGGCTGCCTTCACCAACGATTTCCTGCCGACGGGCTAGTTGTGACCTCGGAGAGTCCAGTGGGTCCGACAGAGGCGGTGGTGGCGGCCACCGACGTGGCGAAGACGTTCGGCCGGGGAGAGCGCGCGTTGCCCACGCTGGCGTCGGTGTCGGTCACCGCGGCGGCGGGGGAATTTGTGACCGTGGTCGGCAACAGCGGCTGCGGTAAGAGCACGCTCTTCAACGTAATCGCCGGGCTGGAACTACCGGACGCCGGGGAAGTCCGCCTGCACGGGGAACTGTCGATCGGCGTCACTGGCCGGGTGGGCTACATGCCGCAGCGCGATTTGCTGCTGCCGTGGCGGAGGCTGATGGACAACGTGACCCTGGGCATCGAAATCGCCGACGGGAACATGAAGGACGCGCGCCGGCGGGCCGTCGAATTGCTGCCGGACTTCGGGCTGGCGGGGTTCGCCGATAGTTATCCCCATCAGCTCTCCGGCGGCATGCGGCAGCGGGCGGCGCTGCTGCGGACGATCCTGACCGGCCACGAGGTATTGCTGCTGGACGAGCCGTTCGGCGCGCTGGACGCCCTGACGCGGCTGGAAATGCAGCAGTGGCTGCTGGATATCTGGGAGCGGTTCGGCAAGACGATCTTCTTCATCAGCCACGATGTCGACGAGGCGATCCTGCTGTCGGATCGGGTCTACGTGATGTCGCCGCGACCGGCGACGATCGTGGCGGAGATCGCGATCGAGCTTGAGCGACCGCGGCGATTGGCGATGACCGCCGGAAGGATGTTTGAAGAGTACAAGCGGGAGTTGCTGCGGCACCTCGGGGTGATCGCGTCGGACCGGGGACTCGATGGAGCGGCGGCCTCCGGTTGATCGCTTCAGTGACGCACGATTTGGGGCTAGAATACGCGCATTTCGTTAAAGACATGCAGACAGTGAGCAGGACCTTGAAGAAGCCGGTAGTCGGGTTGGCGATGGTAGTGCTGGCGGCCTGTAGCGGTGATGACGCTCCCCCACCGGCGCCGGCGGCGGCCGCCGCACCGGCGCCGACCGCGACCACCGCGCCGGCCCCACCGACCGAGGCGCCCGCGCCGACCGTAGCGCCAACGACGGAACCGGAGCCGACCGCGGTGCCCGAACCGGAGCCGACCGCGACTCCCGAGCCAACCGCGACTCCGGAGCCCACCACAACCCCGACCCCCGAGCCGGCGCCGGCCGGCAGCGACGAGGGCACGGGGCGGGACAATCCGTTCCCGGCCGGAAGCACCGCGACCATCGGGGACTGGGAGTTCTCGGTCACCGAGACGGTCCGCAGCGATGACGCCTGGGCCCTAGTCGAAGAAGCAAACATGTTCAACGATCCCGCTCCCGAGGGGAGCGAGTACCTGTTGATGATGGTCGAGGCGACGTACAGCGGGGAAGGCGACGAGAGCATCGCCGCCTGGGACGTGAACGTGACCGGCTCCAGCGGCGTGTATCGCGGCAACGCGTCGGTGGTGGAGCCCGATCCCGAACTTGACGGCCGCCTGGTATCCGGCGGTTCCACGTCGGGATGGGTCGCCTACGTGGTTCCGGCCGACGAGACCAATCTCGTGGCCGTGCTGGCCGATCCGTCGTCGTTCGACGGCCAGGATGTAGTGTACCTGGCGCTCGGCGAGGACGGCGGCTATTCGCCCGACTAGGCGGCAATGCCGGTCCAGAACGATCTGGGGACGCAGCGCTCCGCGCCGGCGGCACTGGGCGAGGACGTTCGCGGCAGTACCTGGGGCGCCAGCGTGCTGGAAGTCTTCCGCGGTGAAGCGGCGCTCGAAATGCTGACCGAGGCCAACAGTTTCAACGAGCCGCCCGCCGAGGGGCACGAGTACGTGCTGGTGCGTCTCCGGGGTCACAACCTGAGCCGCGAGGACACCTTCGGCAACATGCGGGAGGCAGACTTCAAGGTCACCGGGAACGAGAACGTGCTCTACGCGCGCCAATTCCTGGTGGGGCCGGAACCGGACTTTAACTTCTACCTGTTCCCGGGCGGGTCCGGCGAGGGTTATGTGGCCTTCCAGGTCCGCGTGGAAGACACGGGTCTGATGCTGCGCCACGAGCCGTTCGCGATCTTCAGTGACGAGGACATCCGCTACCTGGCGATAGAGGACGGGGCCGGGGTGACGGCGCCAGCTGAGCCGCTGGCCGCAGCGACCGACGTTGGCGTTGGCGTCGAATTGGATGCGCCCGCGCCACTCGGAACCACCATCACCAACGGTCTCCTGGAGGTCACGGTCCTGGAAGTGGTGCGCGGCGACGATGCACTGGCCATGGCGATCGAGGCGAACCGTAACAACAACGAGCCCGACGAGGGCATGGAGTTCGTCCAGGTGAGGATTCTCGTCCGCAACATCGGAACCGAGGACGCTCCGCTGGGTGTGGGTGGGTTCTCGTTCTACACCGTGGGCAATCAGGGAGAGATTTGGGACCGGCCACCGATCGTGAACCCGCGGCCCAATCTGTACGCCGAGCTGTTTCCGGGCGGGTTGGTTGAGGGCTGGGTGACGTTCCAGGCCGGAGCCGGTGAGGGCTCGCTGGTGCTGATCTACGAAGGTCTATTCTCGTTCTCCGACGAGAACACACGCTACCTGGCGCTCGAATAGACCCACGGCGCGCCCAGCCCGGGCGCGGCCCGCCTCAATAGGTAATCCCGAACGAGCGTAGACTCTGCGCGATGAATGCTGAAAGCCAGCGGCCCGATAGGCCGCGCCGTGGATCAGGACGCGACTACGCGCTGCTCTTCAGCAATAACCTGATCTTCTTCACCGGCATCAACCTGGTTTCGGCGGTGACGATCTTGCCGGTGTTCGTCAGCCATTTGACAGAATCGGCGGTGATCGTGGGGATGGTGCCGGCGATGGTGCAGTTGAGCTTCTCGCTGCCACAGGTCGTGGGTCCATCGATATTCGCCAGCAAGCGGATCAAGAAGAACTGGTTGGCGACCACCAACGCGATCGGAGCGCTGGCCTTCGCGCTCTTTGGATTGCTGGTGCTGGCCGCCGGCGACGCCAAACCGACACTCCTGTTGGCGACGTTCTTCCCGGCGTTGATCATGTTGCACGGCTCAGCCGGGGTCGGCGCGACCGGCTGGGTGGACATCATGGGCAAGATCATTGCGCCACGGGTGCGCGGGAGGTTCTTCGGGGCCAGTACGGCGACCGGCGGCCTGCTGGGCGCGGCCGGTCTCGCGGTGGCGTCCGGGTTGCTCGGAGACGACGCCTTCCCGCACGGCTACGGCACGCTGATCGCCGTGGCGGGCCTGATGATTTGCGTTGGGTCCCTGCTGTTCCTACCGCTGCGCGAGCCGCCTTCGCCGGATACGGATGATGCGGATCGGTTGTTCTGGAGGACGATGCGCAAGATCCCGAGGGTGTTTGTTGAGGATCGCGGCTTCCTGTACTACGCCGGCGCCCGGGTGGTCGTGGCCTGGGCGATTGCCGCTACCGCATTCATCACCGTGCTGGGCGCCCGCGACCTGGGCGCGACCGGCGCCGATGTGGCCCGGCTAACAACGGTGTTCCTGCTGAGCCAGGTGACCGGATCACTGAGCGGCGGCTGGCTCGGCGACTGGTTCGGGGTTCGCATTCTGCCGGTGCTCGGCAGCCTGGCCACGGTGGCGGCCATCACCCTGGCGTTCAGCGCCACCGATCTGGCGCTGATCTACGCGGCGGTGGCCCTGGCGGGAATGGTGTCCATGTTCATCATCGCCGATATTACGATCGTGCTGGAAAGGGCCCCGGATGCGCGCCGTCCCGAGTACATGGCGGGGTTGAACCTAATCCTCGGTCCGCTGGCGCTACCGGCGCCGTTGCTGCTGGGACGGTTGGTCGACGTGGCGGGATTTCACACGATGTTTGGCGCGGCGATCGTTGTGGCGCTCGCCGGCCTGCTGGCGGTGCTGGGGTTTGCCTTCGGGCCGGGAGGGAAGGCCGCCTCAAGATCTGCGGCGTCGAGCGGTCCTGGCTAGCGGTAGATTGCGCTCGCTGCCGACGGCCGACGGGTATCCCCGCGGGATTCCGGCGCCGACCGGTTTGCGCGGCGTTAAGAATCCGCGCTAGCCTCGCGCCCGCATGAACACGTACGAAGGTTCCAGCCAGATTCCGAGTCCGGGCGGCGCGGGCATTCTGCCTTCCTCGCTGGCCGCCGCCGTCTTTGGCGCGACCGGAGTGCTGCTGGCGACGTTCGATCCCACCGCCCTGGGAGTAGCGCTGCCAACCATCGCCGACGACCTGGGGCTCGACGTGCAGGACGTGCTGTGGGCGACGCTGGTGACGATCATCGTCACCGGCGCGCTGTTGCTGGGCGCCGGACGGCTGGCCGACCTGATGGGCCGCAAGAGGGTGTTTCTGTACGGAGTGGCAATATTCTTCGTCGGCGCCACGATTTCGGCATTCAGTCAGAGTCTCTTGATGCTTATCGCCGGCCGCGCGGTGATCGGCATCGGCGCGGCGGCGCTGAATTCCATGGGACCGGCGCTGATTGTGGGGGCGTTTCCGCCGCAGGCGCGGGGACGCGCGCTGGGGGTGGTGGGGACGGTGACCTCGGTCGGGCTGGTGTCGGGGCCGATACTGAGCGGTTTCATCGTTGACGGCCTGGGCTGGCACGCGATGTTCTTTATTGAGATGCCGATTGCAGCGTTGATGATCGTCGGCGGGTTGATCTTCCTGACCGAGTCGGAACGGATCAAGGGCGAAGGATTCGACATCCTCGGCACGGTCCTGATGATCGGGTGGACGGCGCCGCTGCTGTTCGCGATCACCCAAGGCCGGTCGATAGGTTGGACCTCGTGGCCGATTCTCGGGCTGGGCACGGCCGGCGTGGCGCTGCTGGCGGCGTTCATCTACTCGCAGAAGAAGGTGCGCTTCCCGACGGTCGATCTGTCGCTCTTTCGGAACCGGTCGTTCCGCCTGCCGATGAGCGCGTCATTCTTCGGGTTCGCGGCGCTGACCTCGACGTTCCTGCTGATTCCGTTTTACCTTAAACACGTTCTGGGCCTGTCGGTCGTGGAGGTCGGCATTATCTCGTCGGTCTTCCCGGGGATGATGGTGTTCATCGCCAATCCCGCCGGGCGGGTGTCGGACCGGATCGGACCACGGATACCCTCGACCTTCGGACTGGTGCTGATGGCGGTGGGCATCTTCAGCCTGGGTCTGCTCGGTGCCGAAGCGAGTATCCCGCGGGTGGTGTTGGCAATGGCGATCGGCGGGGCGGGGCTGGGTTCATTCGAGTGGACGCTCAATAGCGCGATCGTCGGGTCGTTGCCGCGTTCTAAGCTGGGCGTGGCCAGCGGCTTCCTGGCGACGGCCCGCACGCTGGGATTTTCCACCGGACAAGCGGCGTGGGCGACACTGTTCGCGGTTGTGGTTACCATGGATGCCGGTACGGAAGTGGCGCTCCATTCGCCGGTGGCGTCCCTGGAACTTGGCTTCCAGATCGCATTCTTCGCCGCGGCCGGGGTCGCGTTGCTGGCGGCGCTGTTAGCCTGGCGGCAGGGGCCGGTGACGGTTCGGGACTAGGCCGAAGCGGAGGGTCGCCGTCTACCGGGCCGCCGGGTGTCGCCCCCGACCCTCATTGCCCTCAACCGAGAGGACGGGATCGAAATTGAAGACCGCCAAGATCACGCACGACGACATCCTAGTCGATGACTTCTACGAAATCCCGACGCCGGGGCCCGGCGAAGTGACGGTGCGGACGCTGCGGGCCGGCATCTGCGGCAGTGACCTGCATCGCCTCCACGCCCTGCAGTCGTCGGCCGTGCCGGGGCACATCTGCGTGGGCCACGAGGTCTGCGGCGAGGTTGTGGCGGTGGGCGACGGGGTTACCGAAATCGCGCGGGGCGCCCGGGTGGCGGTGGAACCGTTGCGCCGTTGCGGCGAGTGCGAATCCTGTCGCACGGGCCGCTACAACATGTGCACCGAGGTCGGCTGGCGCATGGTGATGGGCTGGGACCCGGACGGACCGGGCGGGCATGCGGAATACTTCTCGATGCCGGAGTACTGTGCGGTGCCGGTTCCCGACGACCTCTCGGATACCGCCGGGGCGCTGGTCGAACCGCTGGCCGTGGGGGTGCACGCGGTGCGGATGGGGCGGCCTTCCTACCGAGCTTCGATAGCGGTCATCGGAGCGGGGTCGATCGGGCTGGCGGCGACGGTGGCCGCCCGGGCCGCCGGAGCGGCGCGGATCATCGTGCTGGCCCGCTACGATCACCAGAGGGAGGCCGCACTGCAGCTAGGTGCCACCAGCGTTATCCAAGCGAGCGCAGACGCGACCGAGGACGAGCTCCACGCACTTCTTGGCGACAATGGGTTGCCGGACGTGGTGATCGAGAGCGTCGGCGGATCGGCCGGAACCACCAGCCTAGCGATGCAGCTGGTACGGCCGGGAGGGACTGTAGTCGTCGCCGGGGCATTCTGGGGCGACGCCGGCATCCCGGCGCATCCGGTATTTGAGAAAGAGCTGTGCGTCGTCGGATCGCACACCTACTCGCGCGACGAGCAGGGCGTGACCGACTTCGAGCACGCCATCGAGATCCTGCGCGCCGACCCGGGCATCACCGACATCCTGGTCACGCACGAGTTCGCCATCGCGGATGCGAAGGAAGCCTACACGACCGCGGCCGACAAGACGACCGGGGCGATCAAGGTGATCTTCACGCCGTAGCGGCGGATAAGGATTCTGGCCAGCGGCAACGCTCAAGGAGAGGTAACTGCCGGTGTTGAGTGGAATCCCCGGCGCGGCCGAGTATTACCGTCAGTTCCGGCGGTTCCCGCGCAACGCCCGACTGCTGCTGGCCAGCACCTTCCTGGGCGGTGTGAGCGTGGGGACGTTCGCGGTCGGCTACAACCTTTACCTGGTGGAACTGGGGGTGCCGGGAGAGCGGTTGGGCTACCTGGTGGGCGCTGGTTCGCTGGCGAGCGCGCTGGCGGCGATCCCGGCGGCGCTGCTGGCGCGGCGGATCGGCCTGAAAGGGCTGATTCTGTGGGCGGCGGCGGCGCTGGCCGTCGGAACGGCCCTGCAAATCCTGCCGTTAACCTATTTCACGCTGCTGGCCGGCAACACCCTGGGCGGCGTCGGCGGGGCGATGTGGGCGGTGGCGCTGATGCCGCTGCTGGCCGCCAGTACCGACGACGCGGGCCGGCCCTACCTGTTCACCTTCTCGGCGCTGATCTTCCTGGGGGTGACGCTGGCCGGGAATGTGCTGGCCGGCTATGCCCCCCGGGCGCTGGCCGAGGCGGTGGGGACGAATCTCGACTTCGGCTACCTGGGGGTGCTGGGCGTTACCAGCCTGGTGAGCGGGCTGGGTCTGCTACCGCTGCTGTTCCTACGCCATAACGCGGCGGAGAAGTTGCCGCCGCTCGAGGACCTGCGCCTAGCGCTGCGGGAACGGGGGCTGCTGCTCAAGCTGCTGTCGATCCACGGGTTGATCGCCTTCGGGGCAGGCGTGGTGATCCCTTTTCTGAATGTCTATTTCGTCAAGGCGCTGGGCATGGCCGAGGAGCAGTTCGGGCTGCTGGCCGGCGCCGGGGTGGCCGCCCGGGCGGCATTGACGGTCCTGGGGCCGCTGCTGGCGGTGCGGCTGGGCATGGCGCGGACGGTGGGGCTGACGCAGATGGCGTCGATTCCCCTGCTGCTGGTGCTGGGCTTCGCGCCGGGACTGGGGCTGGCCGCCTTCGCCTACCTGGCCCGCGGGGCCATCATGAACATGGCCCAGCCGCTACGCAGCGCGCTGTATATGGAGTCGGTTACGGAGCGCATGCGGGCCGGGTTCAACAGCCTACTGCTGGTGGGCTGGGGGATGGCCTGGGCGGCCGGGGCGGCCGTCGGTGGTGGCCTCCTAGAACGCGAGCTGCACGGGGTTCAGTTCGGGCTTACCGCGGGCCTGTACCTGCTGGCCAGCGCGGGCCTGCTCCGACTCTTTCCCGGCGGCGTCAAGGGCCGCGGAAAGAAGGTGGCGGACAGCTAGATCCAGGCGCTGGATCGCAGGCAGGAGACCCCGGACCGCGCGGACGAGGCTCTGGACCGCAAGCAGCCGGTCGGGTCGGGTCGGGTCAGGCAGCCCCGCCGGGCTCCTCGGCGATGCGTCGCCCGGCCGGCGGCCGGTCGTGGCCTTCCGGTTCCGGAGGCTGATCTCCGGGCTCCGGCTCGGCTTCGGGAGGATCGGACAGCGGTTCCGGCGGTTCCTCACCGCGCAGCAGAGCTTCCAGCGCCGGGACGTCCATCGTCTCGTGCTCGATAAGGTACTCGGAGACCCGGTCCAAGTCGTCGCGGTGCCCGCGCAGGACCTCGGTTGCGCGCTCATGGGCACGCATGATGATCTCGGTGACTTCGTCATCGATCTGCTCGGCGATAGCTTCGCTATAGTTGCGGTTCTCGGCGATGTCTCGACCAAGAAAGACCAGCTGCTCGGTCTTGCCAAAGGTTCGCGGACCCAGCTTGCGACTCATGCCATAGCGGGTGACCATCTGCCGGGCGGTGTCGGTGGACAGCTCCAGGTCGCTGGAGGCGCCGGTGGTCACTTCGTCGAAGACCATCAACTCGGCGGACCGCCCGCCCATCATGGTGGCGATCTGGTCCTCGAACTGGCTCTGCGACATCAAGGATCGATCCTCCGGCGGCAGGAACCGGGTGTAGCCCCCCATCCGGCCACGGGGGATGATCGAAATCTTATGTACTGGATCCATATCACCCATGAAGTGACCGACCAGTGCGTGGCCGACTTCGTGGAAAGCGGTAATCCGCTTTTCCTTGTCGCTGATGACCTTGCTCTTGCGCTCGGGGCCGGCAACGACCCGGTCGATCGCCTCTTCGAGTTGCTGCATGCCTATCCGGTTGAGGTTGGCGCGGGCGGCGAGGATGGCGCCTTCGTTCAGCAAGTTTTCAAGATCGGCGCCGGTGAAGCCCGATGTCTCCTTGGCCAGCACCATCAGGTCGACGTCCTCTTCGAACGGCTTGCATTCGGAGTGGACGCGCAGGATGGCCTCGCGGCCGCGAATATCGGGTCGGTCCAAGATGACCTGGCGATCGAAGCGACCCGGGCGCAACAGCGCCGGGTCGAGGATGTCGGGGCGGTTGGTGGCGGCCAGGACAATCACGTTGGTTTCACTATCGAAGCCGTCCATCTCGACCAGGATCTGGTTTAGCGTCTGCTCGCGCTCATCGTGGCTGCCGCCGAGCCCGGCGCCGCGCTGCCGGCCGACGGCGTCGATCTCGTCGACGAAGATCAGGCAGGGGGCGTTTTGACGCGCTTTTTCAAAGAGATCGCGTACCCGCGAGGCACCGACACCGACGAACATTTCGACGAACTCGGACCCACTGAGGCTGAAAAATGGCACTCCGGCCTCGCCGGCCACAGCCTTGGCGAGATAGGTCTTGCCGGTTCCGGGCGGCCCAATCAACAGCACACCAGCCGGGATGCGGGCGCCGATCTTGGTGAACTTTTCCGGGTATTTCAGGAATTCGACCACTTCGGCCAATTCCTGCTTGGCCTCGTCGACCCCCTGCACATCCTTGAAGGTGACGGTGGGACGGTGTCCGGAGATCATGCGCGCCTTGCTGCGCCCGAACGACATGGCCTGGCTATTCGAACCCTGGGCCTGCCGCATCATGAAGATCAACAGACCGACGATAAACAGGATCGGCAGGAAGGAGCCGAGGATCGTCAGCACGCTGCCGAACTGGCCGGGCTGCCGGTACTCGACATCGACGTTCTGGCCGACGACCAGGCCCAGGGCGTTGAGATCGTCCGATACGTCGGTGTCACTCTTGATGGTTACCCGTTCCCGGACGATGCCGGTGCTGGTGACGTGTTCGACGGTGTTGCCAGCTATCACCAGCCTGGGCACCACGCCGCCCGTGGACTCGCTCTTCACCGAGGTCAGCATCTGCGAATAGCTGACCGCACTGCCCCCGGGTTCCTGGCGGAAGACCATGAAAAGAACCGCCAGCACGGCCACCACGACCACCAGGTACACGAATCCGTTGCGCATGAAGCGGTTATTCACCGACGTTGGTCCCTTCCGAGCAGCCCAGGTTGCTGGCGATTTGATGAGGTGATGCACGTCATTTTGGGAGTTCGGACAGCGCCGTCCACATCACCCAAATTTTCAACGGTGGTCGCGTCGACGCTGTTACCCGCATGACGTATTTGGAAAGATACGCACCCGCTACGGACCCCTGGTGATTGGCGAATCCTGAACCCGAACGGCTGTCGACCGCCCGCCGGGACGCTCTCTTTTGTGACGGTAATGATATCACCGTAACGGGGATATTCCGTGTAATTTTCGGATCGCCGCCGGGGCCGCCGACGGGAGCGGTTCAGGGTGGCCGGGGCCGCTGATCACGGTATTCGAGGCGCAGTTCCAGGAGTCGGTGGCTCCCGGGGCGCACGCGGCAAAAGTCACCGATCTCAACACCGGCAACCCAGGCGATCTTCGTTCCGGCGACCAGCAACGGCGTCAACGGCCGTCGCCAGGTCGGGACCCGCTTGCCAGCCAGGTAGTCGCCGAGCGCCACCGGGTCCTCCCGACCGAAGGCCTGGAAGACATCAGCGGGGAGACTTCCGCGGGCCAACAGCGGCCCAGCGATTTGGTCGCGATCGATAGCGGCGACCAGCGGATCACGATCCTGTCCGGCCTGGTCGATGGTCGCAGCCAGATGTGCCGCCGCGTCCCCTTCGATCGCCCGGGCGATCAGGGTGGCGCCGAGGGACGGTAGCTCGATCTGCCCGGGAACATCGAACGGGATCTCCGGGTCGGGTTCGGCGTTCCAGTCGCCCGCTGGGGCAAACAGCAGCCGTCCGGCGCTACGCCGGACCTGCAGCGAGCGACCCAGACGGATCGAACCGCCAGACTTCGTCTCCAGGCAGAACGCGGCGGCAGCATCGACATCGGCGCGTGGAAGAAATTCGCCGGATCGCTGTTCGGCGATGTGGCGCAGGACGGCCCTGACTACCCCTGGTGGAAGCCCGGCGAGTGGATTACGGCAGATCTCGAGGGCGCCCTGCACATCCCGGGGATCGCAGCGTTCCAGGGCCTCGGCGGCGGCCCAGCGCAGGACCTCCACCTCGCCGTCGAAGATGTCGGCCGTGCGTGCCAGCACCGCATCGACGCCGGGGCGGATGTCGCGCAGCGCCGGCAGCACGCCGAGGCGAATGCGGTTGCGGTCGGCCGCCGGCAGGGCGTTGGTGGGGTCTTCGCGGTACTCGAACCCGGCGGCCGCATGGTAGCGGACGATGTCTTCGCGGCCAACCCTCAGCAGCGGTCGGATGATGTGCCCGGCAACCGGCCGCATGGCCCGCAGGCCACGCAGGCCGCTGCCGCGAATCAGTCGCAGGAGTACGGTTTCGGCTTGGTCGTCACGGTGGTGG
>MPMF02044073.1_pt1 | contig 21734 bp, 16 predicted proteins | sample 1617271 | NCBI WGS metagenome assembly MPMF02 (sample SAMN05944812, study PRJNA350692) | marine metagenome | biome: marine; feature: ODZ; material: water; isolation source: 120 m water sample prefiltered with 30 um filter, filtered on to 0.2 um... | place: Pacific Ocean | collected 2012-04-09... | reverse complement strand
TGCAATACCAACAAAATCATAAATGCCACGCGTAAAATCATAAGAGACAAACTTTCCACCTGCGGACTCTACTGCTTTTTTTGCTACTGAAGCTCTATCAGCACTTGAGTTTATTACTCCTTTAACACCATTTAAACTGAATTTCCCTAACAAAATATATCTAGCCATGATGAATACCTTACTTAGATTAGAGTGAAATACGCATTGATAAAATCTAGACAATGCTATGAAAAAAAAGCCATTATACAGAGATATAGTATTAAAGCCAATAATTCGGGCAGTAAACTAAAAATCCCCCCACCAAAAAAAACTGATGGAGAGGAAGATTCTCCCAACGCCCACCAAGTAGAAGAAAAAAATTGAATAGCGTTTGACCTTAATCATAGCAAATAGAACGTCCGAAAGTGAGGTCAAGGACCTTATACAAATATATTAAAATCCATTTTTAGCCAGCGTTGGCAGCATTTTCGTTAGTGCTGACACGATTTGGGAGTGGCTTGTGTTTCTCAAAGATGTAGATCCCGGAAAGCACAAGAAGCAAGGAAAGTCCTTGGAATAACTCAAACACCTCCTCCAGAAGGACGACCGCGAAGAAGGAGGCAAAAATCGGGACAAGGTTAATGAACACTCCTGAACGAGCAGGTCCGATCAACTTCACGCTGGTAATGAAGCATATCTGTGAAAGAAAGGAAGGTAAAAGCACTATCAGTCCGACAAGGCCCCAATACTGCGGACCAGGCCAGACAGTTCTCCCCGAAGCAAACTCATAAATCGTAAGCGGCAAAGTTGAGACAAAAGCCGAAGCAACCACAGATGCGAACAGAGCAATCGATGAGAGATCACTCTTTCTGCGAAGACCTAAGGTGTAAGATCCGTAAAAAAGCACTGCAATCAGCATCAGTAGGTCTCCAGTATTGAAGCTCAATGTCATCAGCCGCTCTATCTCTCCGCGGATGCTTACTAAAACTACTCCAAGAATAGTAACGATAACGCCGCCGATCTGAAGAAGACTGACTGGAGTTCTGAAAAAGAAATAGCTGCCGACCAACACGATGGCGGGCATGGCCCCCTGGATGATTCCGATGTTGACAGCCGTTGTGGTGTACGCGCTGTAATAAATCAGCGTACCGAATCCCCCCAAACCCACGGTACCCAACAGAAAACTGTAGCCAAAGTTCCGCCGGATAGCAGGCAGGTCTGCGATGATGGCTTTACCCGCAAAGATAACAAGGAGGAGCAGTGTGCCCAACCAGCGGACTGAAACTAGCAACATTGGTGAAATTTCCCCAACGGCCATTCGTGCAAATACTGCGTTTAGCCCCCAGCACAAAGTCGTTAGGACTAGCAGATAATACGCCTGCATAGTTGCAGAAATTCCGTAGTTTTCAAGTCTAAACAAGAAGATTCCTTCAAGGGTGCAAAAGATTACAGTAATGTCATAGCGAAAATGAGGAATGGTTGGGAATAAACGTCTAGATGAGTCAAACGTAGTCCTGATCCACAGAACGGGCATAGCCATCCATCAAATTATAACATTGTTGATTAATTTTTTCACTTACGTTTGGATTAGTCAAAAATCATTCCCCAAATTGTTTGTATCATTAGATTGATTTTGCGCCACGACCATCCTTCATTAACGGCGGGTTCTCCAGACAGATACGTACCTATGATTTCAACGCTTTTCCATTCTTCTGGCGGGATCTTTTTAAGGTTTCTTGAGAGTACCGTGAAATCAGCTAGTTTACCCACCTTCAGGCTTCCTCTGGTGTCTTCCTCAAATATTTGCCAGGCAGCATTGATCGTTACCGCTTTAATCGCATCATCCACGGTGATCGCTTCGTCACGTCCGAGTACATACTTGCCGGAACGTGTTTTTCGAGTCACTGCAACACGCATCTCTCGAAGCACTCCTATCGGAGAGGAGGGAGAATCAGTATGTATAGTAAATCGGTGTCCGGCTTTTTTTGCAGAATTGATAGGCATAAAGCGTGAGGCTCTTTTGGGACCGACAATCACTTCTTTTAAAGCATCTCCATAATAATAGATGTGATCAATATAGAAACTTGGTGTCACACCAAGGCGAAACGCACGTTTTAGTTGCTCGCTGGTTACTAAAGCATTGTGCTCCATACGATGTCGATAATCTTTTCGGGGAAAACTCTGCTGTGCCTTTTCAACTGCATCTAAAAATTGCTTTGCTGCCCGCTCTCCTTGAATATGAGCCGCTATTTGCCATCCTTCTTTATGAAATTTATCGACCAAGAAAAAAAGCCTTTCATCATCATAAGTTAGGTGTCCCTTTTCACCAGACTTTATGCCTAATTTGTTGCGGGTAAACTCATTGTCAAGATAGGGTTCGTTCATTGCCATCCCACCTGCATAAGGAGAGCCGTCAATCCAGAATTTTGGCCCCAGAACCTTGAATTTTTGATTACCTTCAGAAGGTTTGAAATCGGTCTTTTCCAGTCTGTCAAACAGCGGATAAGTGAGGACTCTGACCGGTGCATTTGGATGTTCAGCAACTTCTTGAAGCGATTGAATGTGTTTTGGAATGAGGGGCTGAAGACCGGGAGCAACAATGGTGGTATAACCGGCTTTTGAGTAAGTTTCCATTTGCTTGGTTAATAGATAGAGATAAGCAGCCCTTGGATATTTTGGTGTAGCATCTGCAATTTTGGTCATTGCACCAACCTCTACAATAAGCCCAGTCAACTCACCATTTTCATCTTTGTCAAAATAGCCACCCTCAGGGTTAGGCGTATCTTTGGTGATTCCAGCTGCTTCAAGTGCTAGGCTGTTAGCAAAACCAGAATGCAGAGTTTGTGCAATGATGAATAAAGGGTTCTCGGGTGCCATTTGATCCAGATCTTCCAATGTTGGGGCTTCCAGATTACGAAGAATTGCCGGGTCCCACCCATAGGCAAGAACCCATTTCCCGCGTCCTTTCTCTTCGATGCCTTTTTTTAGGCTTTCCATAACTTCTGCTTGATTCTTATGATTGAACCCGGAGATATCTATAGTCTCTTCCATCATTGAAGACAGAATTGGATGGGTATGAATATCGATAAAGCCAGGCAGTAGTGTGTTCCCCTTAAGATCAATAACTTCTGTTTTAGAGCCTCTAAATTTTGATACCTCCGTTTCAATCCCTATCGCCTGTATCTTTCCTTCATGAACAGCAACGGCCTGGGCTTCAGGGTTATTATCATCGACAGTTATGATATTCCCACCTAAGAATATTTTGTCAGCTTGGTTTTGCTGAGCCTGTATATCCTTTCCTCCAAATATAGATAGAGAAATTAGAAAAAAAGATAGAACGATTCCATCTGCCAAAAAATGTTTACGGATGAGTCTTGATTTCAATTTAATGTTCTTTTGTTGATGTCCGTCATCAAATGATTTAGCGCCACTTGTAGGTTGATCTACAGAAGTTGGCCTCTATTGTTAATGTGGCTCGTTAAAGACTTAATCCGACGAGATGACCGCTGTGGATCGCAGCCATCAGATTCCGAGGCGATTGGCAGTCACCGACTCGATCGACATCAACTCGGGCTGTCAGCAGGGGTTCTAGCGTGTCTATCACGATGCGGGGCGTCACGTAGATCACATCGTCAATTTCTTCGAATCGCCGGTCCTCTCCAGTGAAGACGTTTCGACAGGTCACTGTATTTTCGCGGTAATCAACCAGGTCGTGAGCAGTAACGATCTCGACTTGAGCATGGTGCAATCGACGGTGGATACCGATCGCACTGCAGTAGTTGACGTTCTGCGCAATCTGGGTTCGAGGAGTCACGAGAATCACATGATCAAAGTATTGAACCATAAGGTCGACCACACCATATGCGCTGGCACCATGGTCCATATCGAAAAAAAGAGCGCCACCTGCTGAGTGCTGATTGGTGTGGTTGGAGACGAACAAATCAGCCGCCGTAACCGGATCGGCGTCCAGAGAGAGACCGGGAGGTCGGCGCAAGGTAGCCCCGGTGGCGAGAACAACAGCATCCGGCTGGCCGTCGAGCACAGTAGTAGCATCCACACGCTGACCGAGTTCCATCACTACGCCGTGGCGTTCGGCCATCTGTTGCTGATAGCTGAGAATCGCCGCAACCTCCGCCCGCCCAGGGAGTTCGACATCCAGCCGCAAACGGCCACCCACATCGGTGGATGCACCGTAGAGGTTGACCCGGTGCCCCCGGGCAGCAGCCACCCATGCGGCTTCCAGTCCCGCTGGGCCAGCACCTACTACAGCCACTGACTTGGGCACAGCGGTCGTTTCGATGCAATCCTCCGACAGCGCTTCCCCGAGCGCCCCGAGGTACGGATTGTGATGTTCAGCCAGGGGTTTTCCCATGTGCACTTCACCCCAGCACCAGTTGTCAAACACAGTTGGCCGGATGTCGGTACGCCCGGTTTTGGCTTTCTCTGCCCAGGCCGCATCGGCGATCAGCGCTCGCGCCATACCGACCAGGTCACCGTAGCCGTCTGTTATGATTTGTTCAGCCAGTGCTGGAGAGTTGATTCGCCCAAGCGCCATCACCGGGATACCGTTGCTCGCCGTGCGCATCTGTTTGTGGATTTCGATGAAATGACCCGGTCGAAAGTGAAGATCAGGCACATGCGTTTCTAGGCTGAGGCTGAAGTTGCCTTGTCCATAACTGAAATAGTCAAAATACTCAGTCGCGGTGAAGCAACGAGTCAGACGTTCCGATTCAGTTGGATCAATGCCACCCGGCACTCCTTCATCGCCCGGCATCTTGAGGCCGATGATGAAATTCGCACCACAGGTTTCACGAATCCCAGCTGCGATCTCGCGCACGAAGCGTGTCCGACCGTAAATGTCACCACCGTAGGCATCTTCTCGAGTATTAGACCAGGGTGACAAGAACTGGCTGATCAGATAACCATGAGCCCCATGCAGTTCAACGCCAGCAAAACCACAACGGGCTAGCCGATGGGCCGTTTTGACAAAGGCACCCACGACCCGCTCGATTTCTGTCGCGGACATCACGTGCGGCACTGTCCAACTCAGAGAATCCGGTTGTTCTGATACGCCGATAGGTGATCTCGTTGGATGCCATAATTGCTGGCGACCGGGGTGCCATAACTGACCCAGCAGTGCACCACCTGCCGCATCAACGAGTCGGGCTGTCTCTCGGAAGCCGGCCTCGTTGTGTTCATCGAAACCAGTCACGATGGCCTGCTGAGCCAGGGCTTCAGGATCGACTGCGATAATCTCTGAAACAAGAAGGCCGACACCGCCGCGTGCCCGCTCGACCAGAAACGAAACCCAGCGGTCAGTAATCGTGTTATCGCGCCCAAAGTTAGTTAGCGTTGCTGCTAGTGCTACGCGGTTGCGTATCTCCCGGTTACCGAGATTGATGGGGGAAAAGAGATTGGGGCAGGCGGTGCGGTTCAATGTTACATTTCTGCGGTCTATTCGTTACAAGAGAGCCGCAATGGTCGGCAAACGTTTCATAGTCCCTATTCTACTTCTCTACTTCTTTGTAGGTTAATAAGCAGCCAAAGGAAACTTTTCGGGAATTCTGGACCTGACGACTGACTGAATGGACCTTGCATCCTTCATTTGGATATCCACATTTGGCATCTTGATCTGTGCCTCTGTGGTTTGGTGTGGGATCTTTTTCTATCGGTTTATTCGCGCCCGCTGGAACACCGACGGCGATTAAATACCTCTGACAGGCACTTCGCCAGCAAGGACTTCAGGCGTGACACAAACGCCGCTTCGTCGTTGACAATTGTCTGGCAGGCTGTAGGATCGCATGTCGCTTCTAGGAATTCGAACCTGTTATCGTTTGAGCAACTGAGCGTGATCATTGCACCGTTTGCGTTTCTTGCATCAAAACTAGCTGCCCCAGCACAAGGAGATATGTCGTGAAAATTGGAGTCATGATCTTCCCAACGGACAAGTCAATTCAGCCGATTCAGCTTGCAAGGGAAGTTGAAGCGCGTGGATTCGAATCGCTCTGGTTTCCCGAACACAGTCACATCCCCATCAGTCGCGAGACGCCTTGGGGTGGCAGAAAGGGTGCGCCACCGCTTCCGGAAATGTATTGGCGTGCACACGATCAGTTTGTCGGACTTGCAGCCTGCGCCGCCGTGACTAAGAACATTCGTCTCGGTACGGGTATTACCCTCGTTGCACAACGCGATCCCATCTGGTTGGCCAAAGAGGTAGCAAGCGTGGACATGATTTCCAACGGTCGATTTGAATTGGGTGTTGGTTACGGCTGGTGCGTCGAAGAAATGCGCAATCATGGTGTTGTCTTTAACCAGCGACGCGAGCTGCTACGCGAAAAAGTTCTATTAATGAAAGAACTGTGGACGCAGGATGAGGCAAGCTACCAAGGAGAACACATAGAGTTCGAGAAAAGCTGGGCCTGGCCAAAGCCGACGCAGCGACCGCATCCTCCGATTCTGATGGGTGGCTCGGTGGGGCCGAAAACTGCAGCGCACATTGCTGAGTTCTGTGACGGCTGGCTGCCTTTGGGCGGCGCGCATAACATCGACTCTGGGCTTACCCAGATTAGGGATGCGTGCGTCAAAGTTGGTCGTGATCCTGCAAGTATTGCATTGAGCATGTTCTATGCGCGCGGGGCTAACGCGGAAGACCTGAAGGCCCATTCCGATCTCGGCGCGTTGCGAGGAATCTTGCCGTTGCCTTCCGAGGGCGCCGACGTAGTCTTACCGCTGCTCGACAAACACGCTGCGTTGATGAATTAAGTCGTTAAATTGGCTGGAAACAATAGTGAATACTAATCATCCAGTCGTTCTTCCATTCCGCAAGTTCATCAGCTCTAGCAAGCGCCATTTTCAACGATCCACTTTGCCAGTTGAAGATAACGGGCAGGGAAATGTTTAGATGATGGAACCCACTTCTTCTCAAAATGTTAGGTCCAGTTATAGAAGAAATCGATGATTTTTTCGCCAAAGGAGGATGGACATATGATGTCTATCCTCTCGCCATGTAGGAGAATGACCGTCAGAATAGACTTGTGACGCAGTTCAGAATCACGTTGTACCTGACACCATAACTTTAACCATTTGTGCTGTTATCCTAATCCTTAATAGCATATTAATGCACATTGATCCTGCCCACGTCAGTGGCAGTGAATTCCCTAATGCTCAGGGTGATGCTCACAATATCTATCGCATCATTGCTTCGTTATTTAAGTCAGGTGTTTCAAAATGACCTAAAACTCTCCCTTGGGCTATCAGACTATCCTGTCAAACTGGGGCTGGCAGGGTACAATCCTTCGGACCTGACACTACATACTCACGTTAACGACTTCTAAACCTGGATGAGGCTACCCTATGGTAAAATCTAACTATACATTTGAAAAACGGCAAAAAGAGCTTGCCAAAAAGAAGAAGAAAGAAGAAAAACGTCTGAAGAAACTGGCTGCAGCTGCCGGAAATAACCAAACTGGTCAAGCCCAGTCAGACAACGATCCGGCCGATATTGACGGTCGCGTTTGATCTGGCGCTAAAGAATTTCTCTATTCCCATATAGAAGCGGTGACTTCAATATGGGATTCCATTTCTCTCACCGAAACAAACTAGAGTAAATAGTATGGCTAAAGGTACAGTAAAGTGGTTTAACGCAGACAAGGGCTACGGATTTATTACTCCGGAAGCTGGTGGTAAGGATCTGTTTGTTCATCATTCCGACATTCAAGCCGGCGGTGGATATGCAACGTTGAGCGATGGCCAAGCCGTTGAATTCGAAGTTGGTCAAACCGAAAAAGGCCCATGTGCAAAGCAAGTTGTTGGCGTTTAAGCTACTAGAAGTGCAGGTACGGCGAAGATTCCATCTGGTGAAAAGACTCTGGATGCTTGTCAATACCAAAGGAATTAGCACTGTGCCCAGAATGTAGCCGAAACTTCGGAGGTCCTCCCACATCTGAATTTTCCCATCATGTCGATGCGGCCTGAGGCCAGCGCCCATTCCCCGGCTTCATGGTGTTTTTGGGGAGCAAGATGTTGAAACGGTCCCGGTACTCGACATCCAACTTCGCCGATATGTGATCGGGGTAATGTGTGGACAGAGTCTCAACAACCGTGTTCCGGGCCCGTGCCTCCATGTCGTGCGCGCCCTCTTCCTCCCACACCGCTGGGCTGGTGCGGTCAGACAGCGCCGGATAGCGATATTCACTTTCCATCAGGCTCAATGTCTGGTCGTGGCCCAGATAATGGCCTGGACCATTTACATTCACATCTGCAATGACATCAAGCGACAGGGTCTCGTCACTGACCTCAATGCCGCGCACAGTGCGCAGGATGCTGCCCAGCATATCGTTGTCGATGACAAAGCTTTCCAGGATGCAACTCATGAGGCTGCCATGCATGCCGGCTGATTCGTGCACCATGCTGGCGCCGGCCAACCCGGCCAAGGCGGTGGTGTAGGCTTTCTCATACCCCGATTGGGCGTCCGGTACTTTGGAATCCGCCATACCCGCCGGAACACTGGTCGGCAAATTATAGAATTTACCCATCTGCGCCGAAGCGCCGGATAGCAGCGCCTGTTCAGGACTGCCGCCACTCATGGCACCAGTGCGCAGGTCCGCAACGAACGGCCACGGACCGAAAGCCACCGGATGACCGGGAACGACAGCATGCGCGTAAACCAGGCCAGCAAGCGCTTCGGCGATGACCTGCACCAGTGTACCTGCCAGCGCGGCAGGGGATGTTGCACCGGCCTGTGGCGCCGAGGCGATCATCAGGGGAAGGCCTGCACGGATCGAGGCCTCCTTGATCTTGCAACGTTCTTCTGCATAACGCAGCGGCGGCACCCCGTCCCCTTGAACTGAATGGCAACACGGCGTTTCTCGGAATCGCCCCGACCCGCCCAGCGCCATATCGAACATGGTGGTTACCATTTCGACAGATTCTTGCGAACCCAGGGTAATACCCCAGGGCTTGGATGTTCCCGTGATCAGCGCATAGGCGGTATTGATGTCTAGATCCATGGGCGTTGGCATGTCGCGCGCAATCAGGGGGCGATAACACCAGTGAATATGGGGTAAGGTATCGATCAGCCGCACCACATCATAGAGATCGAGCAGCGTGGTATCGCGATAGACCTTAGTGTGAAAATCGCGAATATTGACTGCACCCCCGGCGGTACCGAAATGAACATGATCGGGTGAAATATCGAGATTTCGTTCCCCATCAAGGGCATGCAACGTCCATTCTCGCCGGGTCGAGGCAAGCACATCCTCAACCATGGCACGCGGAATCAGAATGCGCCCGGCGTCACTCAACCGGGCTCCCTGCTCAAGCATGGTATTTGCACCCTCGGGGATATCACCGATGACACCCATGCCAACGGTCTCGAGGATTTTCAGAGCCCCTTCATGGATGCGCAGAATATCCGGCTCACTGAGGGCGTGATACTGGCAGCCGGTCTGCCTGGTGCGGGTGATGGTTCGTTCATCCACCAGAGCCCCCCGCTGGGCGATGCGGGCGGAACGTCCGCCACTGCGCCGCGACGAATTCTTCCCAGATACCGTCATAGGCTCAGATCTCCCGGGCAATCATCAGGCCCTCGTAGATCGCCTCTTCGGCGGTCCTCGGGCTCAGGCAATCGCCGACCATGTGGATTTCTACGCCGCTGCCCTGTAACTGATCTTCCAGCGTGGTCACCGACTGGTGGCCCTGTGACAGGACCAGGGTGTCTACTTCTTCACAGACAATGGGGTTGCCACTGGCAGTATGGTGAAAATAAACGGTGTTCCCGTCTGTACCGAACAGGCGGGCATAGGGAATAATTTCAACCTCGAGCGCGTGCAGTTTTCCGGCCCATGTATCACGCAGGTAGATCTGCAGGTTTTGCCCAGCATGGGTGCCATCTACCGCCAGTCTGACACTGCAGCCTTCCTGCGCCAGCTTTTCAGCCAATCCGACGCCGATCCAATCGCACCGCCAGTCTGCAATGACCACAGAGCTACCGGGGTCGGCTTCACCTTTAAGTAGCTGCCAGGCTTCAACGACATGGGTGTCGACACCGATTGTCGCATCCGACTGAAACGGTATCGCTCCAGTTGCAATAATGACGGTATCCGGGAATGACTGCTCCACTAATGCAATATCCACGTGCGTGTTCAGGCGAACCTCAACCCCAGTCAGATCCATCTCGCGCCGCAGGTTATCCACCAGAACGCCAAATTCCGCCCGACCCGGCAGGGTCTGGGCAAGCAGAACCTGCCCACCAAGTTGCCCGGACTTCTCACACAAGATGACCCGATGACCCCGTTGCGCGGCAACCGCCGCCGCCTTCATACCACCAGGCCCACCGCCCGCCACCAGAACCGAGCGTGGCTTGCTGGCTTTCGTGTGAGCACCCAACGTCAGTTCCCGCCCCGAGATGGGGTTCTGGATACATGAGATCGGAACACCCTGATGATAGTGGCCTATACAGGCCTGGTTACAGCCGATACAGGCAAGGATATTATCGAGATCGCCCCGCCTCGCCTTGTTAGGCATCTCGGCATCGGAAATCAGGGCACGGGTCATGCCGCACATGTCGGCCTGTCCGTTTGCCAAAACCTGTTCCGCCAGTTGTGGCTGATTGATGCGTCCCACAACAAAAACCGAGCGGGTGAATACATCCTTGATGGTGGCGGCGTGGGGAGCTGTGTAAGCATGTTCGAAAGCCATGGGTGGCACCACATGGGCTGAACTCCCCAACCCGGCCATGGATCCCATGGTGACGTTCAGGTAATCCAGGTCAACCAGACCATCCATCCTGCGGCAAGCGTCCAACACCATCTGGCTGGTCAGGCCTGTCGGTTCGTCTTCGTGCGCGGAAATGCGGATGCCGATGATACGGTCCGGGCCGATAGCCTTGCGGACGGCGGTGACAACCTCGGCGATAAAGCGAAAGCGCTTTTCTTCCGATCCACCAAACTCGTCATCACGACGGTTGACGTCAGGGCTGAGAAACTGCGCCAGCAACAAGCCATGGCTGGCGGTCATCTCGACCCCGTCAAAGCCCGCCTCCGCCATGCGCTGGGCGGTATCAGCGTGGGCTTGGATCACCTCCCAGACATAATCCGTGGGCATCGCCCGCGGCATAGTGTGGAACCGGTGGTCAGGAACCGTGGACGGCGCGCAAGGCACACTCAACAAACCACCGTAGCCATGGGCGATGCGGCCGCCATGGGCGATCTGGCCAAAGACTCTGGCACCATGCTTATGAATCGCCTCGGCGATTTTGCGGTAGCCGGGGATACACTCATCCTTGCTGGCGTCGATGTAGGATGATGTGGTGACGGCATCGCCATGGGGACGGGCCGCTTCGGTGACGACTAGCCCCGCCCCGCCTGCGGCGCGGGCTTCATGGTAGGCTGCCATCTCATCGGTGGGTAGCCAGTCTCGAGCCAGAATGGTCTGGTGTCCGCTAGAGAATATCCTGTTGCGAATCTCGATACCACGAATTATGTGGGGCGTAAACAGGTGCTTGAATGACATGGGAGGCCTCTTGGTTTCCTACCATATAGTTGAGCGCGTATTTAGGCTTTCACGCAACGCCCGAAATGGCTGTCAGTTAAGTGAATCAGTTTCATAGTTTTATACCACGGTTGTGGACTACATTACGCGTCTACTATCTTATATTTTTCCGCCAAAAAATATCTAAATTCCGGGCCCATGTACACGTTGGGTGTGCCGAAATAATGTAGAACCTCATTCGGGATGGTGCACGATAAACAGTATTTGACTGTAGTCAATAAGGAAAGATTCAATAGAATTTTCTCTTAATGAAGCGCAAGCTGTCCATTGACCCTTAGAGGCTTATGATATTATTTCAACGCGTGAGTATCTGATTCACAACTTTTCGCAAGAGAAGGAGAATACTAATGTACTTTAGAGTAACCACCTATGGGTTTGATGAAAGCCGGTTTGATGAATTCCTCGTGAAGGCCGACGAGACGCTGCGAGATAATCTGAAAGCCATTGCCGGGCTTGAATCTGTCCACTCGTGCCGAGTTGGCGAAGGACAAGGAATGATCGTCGCAAGCTATGATAGCGAGGCATCGGCTGTGGCCGCACAACCCAGAATTCAAGAGATTTTTGGCGAGATGGCTGAATTTATGACCAGTCCACCTGAAGTTAAGGGGGGAAATGCGATCTGGACAATGTAGGCCGTACAGAAAGCTTATGGAAAGCCTCGCAAAAGCGGGGCTTTTTTCATGCTGGCTTTGCGACAGAAGAGATTAGATAACAGGCAAATAACAACCTTATAAGACACGATAGACAAAGAAGACGAGTTTATTAAGCAATACATCGAACCTTATAGTCATGTGATAGTCGCTGTTAAAGATGCAGGCGAATCAAGTGTGAGTGCCAGGACGGTGACACGGGGCGTAGATCCCCTCAACCGGCGACCAGCCAATCACAGCGTCAAGTCAGGCTATCCTGTATCCGCCGATAGTTCTAACTCGGGATGATCAGGACTGGAAATCTTACGCCATTGCTCATGGGCACGATGACGGAGACAGTATCGTCATTTTCCACCGCTACGCGAGCAATTTCTCCGCTGCTTAAATCGATCTGTTCACCATGGGCAGCGCCGAAGGGAACTGACAATTCCGTCGCATGCGTGTCGGGCAGGGCAAGCACGATGGTTCCCTTGCCGACCTGAAGTTGGATATAACGGCCACCGGGACATTCACCCACTGCGCATGCACTGATCTCGCCGCCCACCCTATTTAAGGCCGCGTTCAGGTATCGCACAAGATGGAATCCCGGGCGCGGGTTAAACATTCGATCCAGGACGCCGGCCCGGGGGAAATAACCTCGGTCAATGTCGACGAAAGTATCGGCGTAGACGGTGACGTTGTCGAAGGTCGCGGCAGCGGCCATGGCCTCGGCGATGCGGCTAACGCTCAAATAGTCATCGGCTGTTTCCAACGCAGGGTTAGCACCGAACATGCGCAAATGTACGGAAGCGGCGACGCCCAAGTCCGTGGCGATAGCGCTGGCCGTGGCGGCTGTCGCCCAGGGTGACATTTCCAGTGTCAGCCGGAAAACCACCCCGCTCAGTGCACCGGAAAGCTCCGGACGGGCCAGGGCATCGGCCATCTGGTTTCGATCGTCGGCCAGGAAACCATGGTTAATGGCATGGTAATATTTTCCCGCCTCGCTGCGTTGCTCATCGATGGATCTGAGCCGCGAGAGATAGACGGGCACCACGACGGACCGTGCTATTTCACCGACTCCGCCGATATCCCTCTCCAGGACCTCCCAGTTGAGACCAATTTCCCAGGCCGAAAAAATGTCCTGGTGGGTAGTGATCAGGTCGCGGTGGCGCGGGGAGGGATTGCCGAAAGAGAACAGGGTGAATTCGTGGCCGTGGGATTTCAGCATGCGCAGGCGATCGATGTTATCTGGTATCTGTAGATCCTGGAATGGGATCCGAATCTTCTTAACCCCCATTTCCCAGAGCGCCATCAGCGGGTAGTCGTTGCGAACTTGCTTGCGGTCAAATTCATCGAGGCCGCCGGTGGGCGGGATCTCGACGATCTCCATCCAGTTCTGGCGCATGTCGAAGCCGAAATCACCGCGCCTGTTGAGGCGTGGATGCACGGGAGCGATGCACGATGGCTCGGCTACGACCGGCGAGCCCAGTGCGGCCTCATTACCGTAGGTGCGAACGATATCGCAGACGTGACCTCCCTCGTGAACGTGGACGATGAAATAGCCCAATTTCGGTCTATCGTTGCGACCGAATTCGCTGCCCGGACCGGGGGAGATTCGATACATCTCGCTGTAGTCCAGTCGCACGAAAGCTGTCGACGGCAACAGGTAACAGTCCGTTTCGCCATGGCGATAGAACCAGAAATTGTGCACGTGGCCCATAAAAATCGCCTCGACATCATACTTTTCCAGAAGATTCAACATCCAGGTGCGACCCGGTTCACCGATGTTGTCGTAGTTCTCTTGCTCGTCGGGTTTCGAGAAATAGGGCGGATAATGGCTGTACAGGAATAGGCGTTTGTCTCTGTTCGCTGCCAGGTCGGTTTCCAACCAGGTCTGTTGCTCCTCCTCAGCGGTGAAACCCGAATTGATGATCTGGGCATTGACGATGATGAAGTGGCAGCCGTCATGGTCGAAGGACCGATACTGAGCACCGAAGTGTTCCTCCCAGAGCGCCAGGTAGTCCTCATGGATGCGGGCTGCCGGGGCCCAGTCGTTGGGCTTGTCACCAACGTCGTGGTTGCCCGGTGTCAGGTAGAGAGGGTGTTTCAGCTCTTTGATCTGCTCATGAAATCGCGCCGCTGCTGCAGCGTAGAGGTCTGGGATGGCGGGCACTGGGTGGACCAGGTCGCCGACGTTAACCACGAAGGCCAGATCACGGGTATTCAGATCACGGATCACATGGCGCATACGCCGATTAGCCAGGCGGTTAACCTCAAAAGGAGAATTACAGTCGTCCTCACCCTGGTTGACGTGCGTGTCGGTGATCACGCCGAAACTGAACAGGTGCCGGCCGAGCGGGTCAGAGTTCAATGGTTCGCTGGTCATGGATAGCTTCCAATTTGAGTCGTGGGAAAAGACCTATACCGCATATGAAAATACCTTACCCACCGATACCCCGTATCCCATCCAACGGAGGTGGATGGACGGCGATCAGCGCTCACCAAAATACTCAGAGTAGTTCAACGATGATCTCCGTTGGCCCATCGGGCGCGTTGATCGCCCAACCAGGCCCCGCCAGATCGTAGGGGCAAGAGGAGACGGCACAGATGAGATCCATGCGAGCCTTCAGCACGACATAACCACCCGGCTTGACTACGGGTGCAGCCGGTGTATTGAACATGAAGCCGTCCTCCACCGTTGTGCTGGTGAAGAAATTGACTGCGAGGGGGATCACGGTAATGTCATGACCCAACTCACCCATCGCAATTTCGAGGTTTTCAGCGCAGCTCCTATGATGGCCCTCGACGCCGAACTGCTTGTAGCGAATAGCATCGCAGGGAGCGATGATCAGGTCGTGGATACCATCGGCCCCGTCCTCGACAAAATCAAGCATCGGTCGGCGGAAGCAACTTAGAAAGGTGTCGCCAACCCGAGGGTGTAATGCCCGTGTCGGCATCCAGGTATGCGGCGGTGACAACCACTCGCTGATGTCCTCGGCACAAAAAGCAAAGAAGTCGGCGGACTGCTGGCCCTTGGGGGTGATGATGCGCAGGCCCTGGCCCTCACTGAGGTGAAACGCGCGGCCTTCACCTGCTGGAATAATCAGTCTTTCCATCTGCTGACCCTCTCTTTCACTGTGCCGTGTGGATGGTTGCCAAGGCTAACGGCTGCTATCGGCTACTACAACACACTATCCCAAAGCGTGCCTGGCTTTGAGCAGGCAGACCTGGCCGAACTAAAGAAACTATCTTAGCCAACAATGCAGCCATGTTTCTTTCACGAGCAAAAGGCATGTCGCAGGCCCGGCCACCGAGAGCATGGGCCACAGCATTGCCAGTCACCATCGCCTTGGTAACAAACCCTCTGAAACAGGAATGACCTTACAAGATAATCGGTGGCGCTTATATCGGTTTAGTGATTCTCCTAAATATCAAAGTCGAGCCAGATCGGGTTAGGAGATGAGAGACCCCCGGAGCAAGGCGGAAACGTCCACCGTCGGCAGAATCGCGAGATTCTCCGGCGATACGAAGCGCTCGGTCAGAACAGCTGCGTCGGCCCCGAACTGCGGGCCCAGGGTCTCCTCTGCCATTCGCTCTAACAACAATCTGATAAGTTTCACTATACATCGCCATGATCACTTACATTTTGGCGGAGAGGTGTTTGGGAGAACAGTAGGTTCCTGCACAATTCTGTAACAGCAAATTGTAGATATCAGATCGGCACAAAATGAATTCTGCTGGGGAAAACAACACGGACAAGAGTCTAGGCTGGTCCTCTATACACATTTAAGAGCAGAGAATTTGATGGATAGTATGGATTAAGATAATGGAATCCCATCACAAGACCGATTCCAGCCTACGCCTATGAGAACTTTCGCTAGAGCGAAAGAAAACCGTCTAGGAGCCTTAATTTGTATATAACAATGTACAAAATAAACGCAGCGATACATCCAAATACTAGATTTCTTGCGAATTTTCTAATAGCAGCTTCTTTTTGTTCCTTTGTTGGTTCTTCCATGCGGTTGAGTTCTTGGTAGTGGGTTTTTAGATCTTTTTCAACGCTGTATTGTTTTGCTCGCCTGAACTATAGATAGGCAGCTACCCCAGGGAGAAAAGCGGCCTTAATAGCTTTCTTTTCTAGACTGCGGTCTCGTTCTTCCATCATGGCGATTCAGTAACTGTTCTTTAATCAACCTCTAAATGAGGTTTATCAACTTTCATATAGGCCAATTTCTTTGCCAGCTTGCTTCCTTGGAACTCCAACACATCGATGCCGCGGATTACCGAGACATCACCATTATTATCAAGACTCAAACGCCAGCTGGCCAATACTTTTCCCGTCTCAACTTCAGCAAAAACATCCTCTCCGTCGAACCGAATTTTTCCTCGAGACCCACCAACCAACGGCTCAAAGGCGACTCGTATGGCTTCACGGCCAACGTGCCGACCTCCGCTGGAGTCTTCATAGACGGCATCCTCTGAAAAAAATGAGATCACATCATCAAGACTCATGCGATTAAACGCGTCTACAAATTGATCAGTGAGGGCGAGAAGCTCTTGTCTTCGATCTGTCATAATTAATCCTCGATTTGTTGGCGCTCATGGGCAATTGTACCTATTTCCAACACTGCGCTAATACCGAAAACCTCTCTGAACCCTTCATAAGCCCTGGCGCTTGAGAGCTCTTCCTGGATCTGTTCAATCAACTCATAAGCTTTCTGATAATCTTGTAGCCACATACAAACAAAGAAAACCGGGATTTCCCGATCCACTGCTTCAAGATCAAGTGGGTCAGTCGCTAATGATTTTTTACGAATTTTTTCGAATTGTTGGTAGTTCCCATTGTGGGTCATTGATTGCGCAAGCCTCAGTTTATGCCTCTATAAAGAAGGTATCACGAGCGCTCTTGTGGGCTTCGACGCATTATTGGATCCACACTTGTTATCCCACAATCGAATAGCCTCATATGTAACATTTATTCCGTACTCAGAAAGTAAATCCTAAATACTTGGGTGACTGAGATTAATCGACAATAAAACCATACGGTCAATTAAGTGATTTCTGTCAAAACCTGTACCGCTGGTACATTTTTCACCCGACAATTGACGACGAACCACAGCTAACTTGTCGGTATCAAAGAGACAGATCTAAAGCAGATGAGCAGACATCTTGCAGGCCCCAAGTTGGTGGACAGCTAGTAGCGCTATGACTGCGTTGTCTCGCCAAAAAAGAATTCGTTGCATGATCGCGCTCGTCGCTGCAATGGCGGTGGTGTCGATCACCAGTTCCTTGAACTGGCCGATTTTGTCTGAAGCTCTGCGCAATCAGGGTTATAGCGAATCCATGATCGGTATTAATGCAGCTGCCCAGTTCGCCGGTATTATCCTAGTGGCGCTAGCCGCACCGCGGGTCATCCCAGCTCTGGGATTCTTCAAGGCCATTGTGCTCGGGCTGATAGTGCTCGCGATAACGTTAATTGCTTTACCGACATTTCGCAGCTTCGAGACCTGGCTGGTGATTCGTTTCCTGCTTGGTATGGGCAATTCGCTGTTATTTACCACTGGTGACACGTGGATGAACCTCATTGTCAATGATCGGGTGCGCGGGCGTTGGATGGGCATCTATGTCACGGTCGGCATGGCCGGTTGGGCCGTCGGTCCGGTGCTCGGCGCTTATCTGGACCCGGACACTTACTGGCCCTTTGTTTGGGGACTGCTGGCAATCGTGGTTGCGGCAGGCTTGCTGCTGCCCACCCGAAGACTTGATGTCAGATTAAGGGTTTCCGAACAGGGAGTCGCTCTGGGTTTGGTGGCAGTATTTCTTGCCGCGCCCACGGTACTGCTGGCATCAGCCATGTTTGGTGTCGTCGAAGGTGCGATGCAATCTTTCGCCCATCTCTACACCATGGATGTACTGGGGGTACAATTTCGTCAGACCGGGTATGCAGTTATCTGGGTCGGTGCGGTAGCAGCTATTTTCTTTCAATACCCAATCGGTTGGTTGGCTGACGCAGTTAACCGTAGCTGGCTGCTGATTGCCTGTGTTCTGGCAATGATGATTTCGATCTTTTTGTTTCCGCTGCTTGTCGAAGGCGGGCGCGATGCCTGGTGGAAACCACAGTCACTGGCGCTATGGACCGTGGTCAGTATCTGGGGTGGTTCCATGGGGGGAATCTTCACCGTTGGCATAACCCTACTGGGAGAACGTTTTCGTGATGTAGAACTGGTTTCCGCCAACGCTGTGTTTTCTGTTCTGTTTGGTGTCGGCGGCCTGCTTGGCCCGTTCCTTGCCGGCACTGCAATGAGCGCAATTGGTCCCGCTGGCTTCCCATTGTCTCTCCTTGTAGCAGTCGTGGCCTACGCGTTGTTTGCGCTCTATCGGCAATTTACCCGCAGATAGCATCTTCCTTCTAGTTCAAGACATAGTTTTTTGTGGCTTCACCGATTTCTTGACTGTTGAAATTCAGCCTACCCAACTGAACGCTCAGTTCATCTTTACCGTGAACTTCTACGAACTGACTGATCTCCTCGTCTCTTTCTTCCAACCGCTTGAGAGCGCCAAAGCTCGCAATTTTTAATAGCCACGTATTCGGTCTGATTTTTCTAATCTTATAGGAGTATTCAATACAGGTATCGTAGTCGCCCAAGGTATAGGATCCCCAAACTAAGTCATCGACCAGTTGCTGACTCAAGGGATCGAGTTCATGAGCTTTCTGGAGTAACTCAATTCCCCTCTCATATTTCCCATTCAATATTAGCAATTTCCCATAAGGAGCGAGCACCATAGGATTGTTTGAATTCAGTTCAAACGCTTTCTTCCCGTGTGCTTCTGCTTTGTCGTAGTTCAAATCAAGGTGCAGAGAAATGTTGCACAGCAACCGGTGGCAGTCCCAATCATGATCGGTCAGTTCGTAGGCCTCTTCCAGTGTTGTTCGAATTCTCTTGTGCAGATCGTCATCGGATTCGTCGAACCAATTGTGGCCAAGTCCATCGGCCCAGGTGCAACAGCGTTCAGCGTATGCTCTTCCATTATTTGGGTCACTCTCGATAGCGTTGGTGAACATATCAACCGCAATATTGGCGTCCTCCTTGGTTAACTTTCGCTTGTGAAACTTACCCTGAAGAAGATACTCATAGGAAGTCATTTTGTTGGTCGGTTTTCGTTTGGCCCGACTCAAGCTAGTCACCTCGATTTCATTCAGAACCGTATTTGCCATTTTACTGACGATTTCATCCTGGATCTCGAATACATCATCCATAGTTCTGTCGTAGCGTTCACTCCATATCGACTCACCCGAGATAGGATCTCCCAATTCTGCAGAAATGCGCACCCGGTTGCCCGCTGACCGAATACTCCCGGTGATCACATAGTTCAATTTGTATTTTTCGGCTGCTTCTTTCACATCGATAGGATTATCTTTGTAATCAAAGGTCATATTACGTGACATGATTTCAATCGAATTAATCATTGATAGTTCTGTGATGATGTCATCCACAATACCATCGACGAGAAAATCATTGTCTTCGCTTTTGTTTAGGTTTCTGAAAGGGAGCATCATCAGGCGCGGTTTGAGATTGCCATCTTTCGTTGCCTTTGCGACTCCATTATCTGAAGGAGAAACAATTTGCGCATTCAGTTCCGCTGAAGCAGTTCTATCTTTCAGGGAAGGTGAGATTTGATAGATCTCAAAATCACCTTCTATATTTTTGAGTTTAGTGTTACCCAAGTTGTCAATCGCAATTTCGATACGCTTAACGATCTTTTCATGCACTGTTCGAGACAATAGTATGCAACCAGGTTCACAGAGGCTCTCAAGTCTTGCTGCAACGTTGACCCCGCCACCATAGATATTGTCACCCTCGATAATGACATCGTCTAAATGGATACCAATCCTGAACTCCATCTGGGATTCTTCTGCGACATTATCGTTCCGATCGGTGAGTGTTTTCTGAAATTCAATAGCGGCGTTCACCGAATCGACCACACTACTGAACTCAGCGACCACGGAATCACCGGCAGTATGGAAAATCCGACCACCATGCTCCTCGATAATTGGATCAATTAATCCGCGACAGACCTTGATATTGTGAAGGGCTAATTCTTCATTGCTGTCCATCAACTTGCTAAAGTTGACACAGTCAGCTGCCAATATTGTTGCGAGCTTTCGAGTCGGTTTTATAGTTTCCATGGTTTAGGCCCAGGGCAGAAATTAGGTAGAAGATTGACTCCCAGCTGAAAATTATAGAACGAAATTCCGCTAGCCAATGAGTTTATGCCCTTATGTTAAACCAACTTTTTCGTTGGCCCAATGTCAGAATTCGTGTTTTATACAAAGAGCGTGGGCATCCACCACGTTGGTGTGCTGAAATTGTACTGATCGGGGCTCCATTCCCGTCCTCTCCAGTCACAATCAGTCACATTCGCCTGGGATCAGAATGCGCATGTGATTGATTTCACGTTATCTCTCGCACAGGGAACTGTACCTATTCGAGACTTGACCTCGCCTCCTAAAACAGAACAACTTAGAAATCCTTAGTTTCCTATCCCCAACCAAGTTCCTTCAGCGCCCAGGATGCGTTCCAAATCTTGCACATCTTTTCCACTTTACCTGCCTCGTTCATTGTCAAAGCGTATACATAGTCAGTATTGGTCTGTTTCTGAGTTGGTTCGACCGGCCCTCCTTCACCTACATGGGTAGCAGAAAAAGTTGCAAAGAATAGAGCAGTCTGCTCTTGCTCGTCATAAGATGAGCTGTGGAGTTTGTAACTGCACCCTTTAAGAGGCCCATTCCCGGCGGCTGCCATCCATTCGCAATACTCTTGGACTGTCGTAAGTTCAGTCAGTGGCTCACACTGAGCTGTAAACAAGGCCCCCTCTGCAACGAATTCCTTACAACCCTCCCACCCCTTCAAAGTTTCACAGGCGTGAAAAAAATCGGTTGCAGTTTGAAATTTTGACATGTCCTTCTCCTTTACCAATTGTTAATTCATCTATTAAACATATTAATGAAGATACTACGCCAGAAAAATAGCAATCCACTTACTCGATCACCGCTGTCATCACCTCGCGGGCACTGACTTCCCACTCAACGAGTACCGGAAGGCAAGCTGATTTGTCGAACTAACCTTCGCTTCGGCGGAGTTTTGTGCTTGGAACCGGGATAGTTAATTACTCTGTCCTATTGTTTTGAAGTTTTCATCCCCTCGCGCAATTTGATCAGCAGTTCCTTCCCAACTTGAGGCTTTTCCAGCCGCTAAAAAAATAGCCTATCTTGTTTCATCGTCCAATCAGTCTCAGGGCTACTTGGGTATAGCATGCTCATTGACGTGACTGCTAACGCACACCAGCCCCCATATGCCGGAGCGTATCGTTCAGGGTCTCCAATGAAGAGATTCATGTGCCCCTCGCTTTCAAAATACCAGACAACATCCTCCCACTTATACGAAAAGTCTTTTGAACCATGGATCGCATTGTCTTTCTTGAAATAGGCAACTGCATCCATGCCGTTGATCGCAATTCCGTTACTGGCATACACATTTTGGTCCGCGTAGACTGGCAAGTTAAATGAATAAGCTA
>MPMF02179960.1_pt1 | contig 21795 bp, 22 predicted proteins | sample 1617271 | NCBI WGS metagenome assembly MPMF02 (sample SAMN05944812, study PRJNA350692) | marine metagenome | biome: marine; feature: ODZ; material: water; isolation source: 120 m water sample prefiltered with 30 um filter, filtered on to 0.2 um... | place: Pacific Ocean | collected 2012-04-09... | reverse complement strand
TATCAACTGGAGTGAAGTGAGAGTTCAACGAAGCAAAATGAGGGAATAAAAAGCTCTCTATTTCTGTTCTGGATAGCCAGAATAGATGAACAATTGGGGTAAAGAACAATCGTGAGAAATCACGGTATGGCGGTAGCGTGCCCAACACCCCAACTTTTGGGGTTGTGATGCTAGATTAACACGCTAACCACCCCCCCTCATGAATGAAAGAAGAGTATGAATTGTCCAGCAATCAACAGATGAAGATCCTTCTAACTGGAGGCACGGGCTACATCGGCTCGCACACTGCAGTGGTGCTTGCTGAGGCCAGCTTTGAGGTGGTGCTCTTCGACAACCTCTCCAACAGCAAGCGCTCGGTAGACTGGAGACGATTACCGGGAAGCGTCTGACGTTTGTTGAAGGCGATGTGCGCGACACGGCCACGCTTGAACAGACGCTCAACGATCACAGCATCGATGCAGTGATCCACTTTGCGGGCCTGAAGGCAGTGGGCGAGTCGGTAGAGAAGCCGATCGACTACTATGAGAATAACGTCACGGGCACCATCAGCTTGCTTAAGGCCATGCGTACCACAAACACCCGAACTCTCGTGTTCAGCAGCAGCGCCACCGTCTATGGTGACCCGCAGTATTTTCCGCTCGACGAAGATCACCCAACCAGTGCAACCAACCCCTATGACCACAGCAAGCTGCAGATTGAGGAAATCCTGGCTGATGTCGCAAAGTCAGATCCCAACTGGTACATCGCCTGCCTGCGCTACTTCAACCCAGTCGGCGCCCACGATAGCGGCCTCATTGGCGAAGATCCCAACGACATCCCCAACAACCTGATGCCCTGCATCGCCCAGGTCGCAAGCGGTAGGCTGCCGCAGCTTAATGTATTTGGTAATGACTATGACACCCAAGACGGCACCGGCGTGCGCGATTACATCCATGTGATGGATCTTGCCGAAGGGCACAAAGCCGCGCTCGATTATCTCAAGAGTACGACCGGGTGGCATACTATCAACCTTGGCACCGGAACCGGCTACAGCGTGCTGGAGATGGTTAAGGCTTTTGAGCGGGCTTCCGGCAGAGCCATTCCATTCCAGATCACAGCGCGCAGAGCAGGCGACATCGCAATCTGTTACGCCAAGGCCGACAAGGCGAAACAGCAACTCAACTGGCAAGCCAACCGAACCCTCAATGACATGTGTGAAAGCACCTGGAATTTCCAGTCGAAGCTTAGCCTGAATAAAGGGTCTGCTCCAGCCAATGGAGGAAAATCATGATCCAGCCCGTTATTCTCTTATGCCTACCTTCTCACCCCAAAGGGGATAGAAGAGAAGGGAAAGCTAACCATAGCCTTCCTGCAGCACAAGATGGATGAGTATGAGTTACTCAAGAGTGAGATCGAACTGCTGCAAGAAGAGATCAAGTAACCTTACACGGAAAAGAGCTGTATTTAGCTTTTCCTTAAAAGTAGTAGATAGTGACAATGAATAGTTACATTACTAGTTGAGTTTATTATGAAAACATTAATTACCGGAGGGTGTGGTTTTATAGGGAGCCACTTGTCAGATTTGTTGGTCGACTAATTTATGGTGGGATTAATGCTATTAAAGGCTCAACATATATTTTGGAAGATATATTAGATTTGTTAAATCAGCCATATAAGGAAGAAATAATAATATGAAAGCATTAATCACTGGAGGAGCAGGGTTTATAGGTAGTCACCTATCAGATAAACTAATAAATTTAGGGTATGAGGTAATTATCATTGATAACCTATCAAACGGTAGATTAAATAACATAGAGCACCTTCTAGATAAGAAAAACTTCAAGTTTCATGAGATAGATATCATTAATTTAGAAGATATCAGATCAATATTTAAAGATGTTGATTGGGTATTTCATCTAGCAGGTATCGGGGATATAGTGCCATCCATTGAAAACCCAAAGCACTATTACGAATGCAATGTTACAGGTACTTTTAATGTCCTTGAATCTTCCAGAGCAGCAGGGGTAAAAAAGATAATCTATGCTGCATCCTCAACATGCTACGGTTTTCCAGATAACTACCCCACAGCAGAGACAGCAGATATTCGTCCACAATTCCCTTATGCACTAACAAAATATATGGGTGAGGAATTATTGTTTCATTGGGCGCAGACTTATAATTTGCCAGCAATTTCCTTAAGATTATTTAATGTCTATGGGCCACGTGCTCGCACTACTGGTGCCTATGGCGCGGTGTTTGGAGTCTTCTTGTCACAAAAAATTCATAACAAACCTTTTACTGTCGTTGGTGATGGAGCGCAAACTAGAGATTTTACTTATGTGACGGATGTAGCCGCGGCATTTGTGAAAGCAGCAGAATCCGAAGAGTCTGGTGTTGCATTAAACGTAGGAAGCGGACAACATTACAGTGTTAATCGTTTGGTTGAACTTCTTTCCGGTGAGGTAGTTAATGTGCCAAAGCGTCCGGGGGAACCAGACTGTACATTTGGTGATACATCAAGAATTACCGAGGTTTTAAACTGGAAGCCTGAAGTCAGCTTTGAAAAAGGGGTGGCTACTATGCTCAATCATTTAGACGATTGGAAAGATGCACCAGTATGGGACCCTGATTCCATTAAGCAAGCGACCAAAGTCTGGTTTGATTATTTAGGAGTCGACTGATGGAATTGCCAGTTGCGGAACGTCTTAAAGAGTTTTCCAGAGCAGTTGTAGACACCAAAGTTACCGATAAAACGGGGACTGAGCTGCCATTACAGGAAGGAATTAATAAGTCTCTTGATATGATTAATTCCATACGGGAAACTCAGAGCAATTTGTATGTTATTGGAAATGGTGGAAGTGCAGCAATTGCCAGCCATGCGGTGATTGATTTTATGAATGTAGGAAAAATCAGTGCCCACACGCTACATGATTCAGCAACCCTTACCTGTATGGCAAATGATTATGGCTATGAAAATGCATTCTCAAATATTGTAAAGTATACCCTTAAACCCAAAGACATATTAATTGCAATCAGTAGTTCTGGTCAATCTGAAAATATAATAGCAGCTGTAGAGACATCTAAAAGTAACGACTCAACAGTAATAACTCTCAGTGGTTTTAAACCAGATAACAAACTAAGAACAACTGGCGATATTAACTTTTGGAGCAATAGTGCAGACTACGGAATAGTAGAAATAGCCCACCAATTTATTCTACATAATATTGCAGATCGGCTAGTAGAGTTGCAGGATAGCAAATAATGAAACATGTACTAGTTATTGGAGTATTCAATGTATTACACCCTGGTCATATTAGAATGCTACGCTTTGCCCGAGAGTGTGGAGATCATTTAACTGTTGCCGTGCAATCCAATAAAACCTCCCCACAAACAATCCATGTTGATGAAAAATTGCGACTGGATGGAGTATTAAGTAACATCTATGTAGATAAAGCATTTATTACTGAAAAAAGTGTAGAAGAGTTAGTTCAAAGCTTAAAACCAAATATTTTAGTTAAAGGAAGAGAGTACGAAAATAGAGAAAACCCAGAAGAAATATTATTGCAAGAATATGGAGGTGAACTACTATTTGATTCTGGAAAAGCATCGTTTTCCTCGTTAGACCTATTAGAAAAAGAGTTTCAGGCAGATGCTGGATACCATATAAAGTTACCATATAAATACATGGAAAGGCATGGAATTGATTCATCTCAGTTAGATAGTTACTTGAATAAAGTCTCTGAATTAAAAATAGCAGTTATCGGCGACTTGATTATGGATGAGTACATCATCTGTGATCCTCTTGGAATGTCACAAGAAGATCCAACCATTGTAGTAACCCCCATTGATCAGCAACTATTTATTGGAGGAGCAGGAATAGTTGCAGCACATGCAGCTGGATTAGGGGCACGCGTGAACTTAATTTCTGTAACAGGTAATGATCAGATGCATGACCAGGCAGTAGAAATTCTAACTCAAGCAGATGTTAATATAAATCTAATTAATGATGAACACAGACCAACCACACTAAAGCAAAGATATCGAAGTAAAGGCAAAACACTGTTGAGAGTCAGTCATCTTCATCAAAGTGACATTAACCAAAAACTACAAGACCAGTTGATTGAACAACTAGAAAAAATAATAGGCGATATAGATTTGTTAGTATTTTCTGATTTTAATTATGGTTGTTTACCAGATGCTGTTGTAAAGAAAATGACAGAAATGGCAAAAAATCACCAGATATACATTGTTGCAGATAGTCAGAGTTCATCCCAGATAGGAGATGTATCACGTTACAAAGACATTAGCCTATTAACCCCGACAGAACGAGAAGCTCGTATTGCGCTATATGATCACAATAGTGGTTTAGTCGTATTAGCAGAGAAACTACGCCAAAAATCGAATGTAAAAAACATCTTACTCAAGCTAGGAGAAGAAGGGGTATTGATTCATGCTGGAAATAACAAGAGCAGTGAGGAGCCGTTTTTAACAGATCGTATTTCTGCTTTAAATAACAGCCCTAAAGATGTTTCAGGAGCAGGAGATTCCATGTTGATTACATCAGCGATGATATTATGTATTGGAGGGTCAATATGGGATGCGGCACTGTTTGGATCAGTAGCTGCAGCCTTGCAAATTGGAAGGCTAGGCAATAAACCACTTAAGCTGCAAGAATTACAGGTAGCAGTCAAAATATGAAAGCTCTACTTTTAGCTGCTGGATTAGGAACACGCTTAAAACCCCTAACAAAAATTTGGCCAAAGTGCCTAATGCCAATTTGTGGTCGACCGTTGCTTGAGTACTGGTTAGGTATTTTAAAACAACAGGGAATAGATGATGTGTTAGTGAATAAACATTATTATGCTGACATTGTAAGTGACTTTCTTCAGCGTCCACAATTTAAAGATTGGGTGCGATCTGTATATGAACCAGAGCTTCTTGGAACAGCAGGAACATTAAGAAAAAATGCTGATTTTTTTCGAGAAAATACAATGCTAATAGCACATGCAGATAATTTGAGTTGTTGTGATTTTTCAGATTTTATTTCCCATCATCACAATAGGCGTCCTCCTGATACAGCGATAACAATGATGATATTTGAATGCCAGATACCAACATCATGTGGAATAGTTGAGTTGGATGAAAAAGGTGTTGTGATAGATTTTCATGAAAAAGTAAGTAACCCTCCAGGCAAATTGGCCAATGCAGCAGTCTATATTGTTGAACCAGAAGTACTCAAGTGGATAGAAGAAAATCCACATCTTACAGATTTCAGCACAGAAGTTCTTCCGCATTTCATAGGAAGAGTTGCTACATGGAAAAATAATAATATCCATAGGGATATAGGGACAGTAGAGATGTTAACAAAAGCACAAACAGATTCTTGTTCCCTTCCTCCGTGGGATGATCTAGATTTATGGCAGCAGAATTTCATGAAGCATCCTATTCATAAATCATTATCATTGCAATCGAAGAAATTTATTCCATAAAGTCTAGAGTATCTAAGAAAGGCTTGAATCCACGTTATCTTAATAATGCTTCAGTCTAAATATTCATCTCTTTTGAAGCTTCTCTGGCAACACATTACCCATCATAGGCGCGTGCAACTTGGGATGCTGTTCATTTTGTTAGTCATTGCATCTTTTTCTGAGATATTTACCATTGGTGCAGTTTTGCCCTTTCTAGGTGTTATAGCTGACCCTGAGCAAGTTTTTAATAATACAGAGTTAAAGCCTTTTATACAGTTGCTTGGCTTAACTGAAGCGGGACAGTTATTATTTCCAGTAACGATTTTATTTATTGTAGCCGCGTTGTTTTCAGGAGTGATGCGGTTGTTGTTTCTTTGGGCCAGTGTACGTTTAAATTTCGCTATCGGAACTGACCTTAGTCGAGATTTATATCGGAGGACTTTGTATCAGCCATATGAAGTTCAAATTAATCGTAACACTAGTGAGATAATATCCGTAATTACGGAGAAAGTTCATCATGTTATTTATGACACAACTTATCCAATAATAACACTATTCTCTTCAGGAATTATGTTTCTTTTTATAGTATTGGTTTTAGTTATAGTTGATCCAATTATTGCTGCTTCGTCTTTACTAGTAGTGGGATTAATTTATTCTCTTGTTATTCGCTTGACTCGTGACCGGTTACTGTATAACGGAAAAGTAATATCGCAAGTATCACCTAAAGTAGTCAAATATGTTCAAGAAAGTATAGGCGGGATTCGTGATGTTATAATTGATAATAATCAAGATGCCTGTATTAAAGAATTTCACCATGCTGATCGTAGAAAACGTTATGTTGAAGGTAATAGTGTCTTTATCAGACATGCTCCTAGGTTTGGTATTGAATCTATAGTAATATCCTTAATTGCAGTGGTAGCATTTTACTTAGTACAAAAATCTGATTCTAATATAGTGATCGTATTCCCAACACTTGGCGCCTTAGCGATCGGTGCGCAACGTTTATTACCTATTGTACAAGCTGCTTATAGTAGTTGGTCTCAATTACAGGCATCAAAAGCTTCTTTAGTAGATGTGCTTGAATATCTAAATCAACATATACAGAGTAACATTTGTCAATTAGGCGTAAATCCACTTGCTTTTAATCGAGATATCGTTCTGAATGGAATTTCATATACCTACCTGCCTAAATTTCATTTGGTTTTAAATAATGTTAAATTAACTATAGAAAAAGGCGATCGGATAGGTATCATTGGAGAAACAGGAAGTGGTAAAAGTACTTTACTTGATATTATTATGGGATTATTGCAACCAAGTGAGGGTAAGATAGAAATAGATGGAATAAGTATAGATTCATCTAATGTTTGTAATTGGCGTAAGAATATTGCACATGTACCGCAGAGTATTTTCCTTGCAGACGGTAGTATTATAGAGAATATAGCTATTGGTATACCAAGTGAAAAAATTGATCAAAGTCGAGTACGCCAGGCAGCAAAATTAGCACATATTTCTAGTACTATAGAAAATTTGGATAATCAGTATGATACAGTTATAGGAGAAAATGGAATACGCCTCTCTGGTGGACAGCGTCAGCGTATTGGTATTGCTCGAGCGCTTTATAAGAAGGCTGATATTATTGTTTTTGATGAAGCGACAAGTGCACTTGATAATGAGACTGAGACAAAGATGATGGAAGCGATTAATGGGCTCAGCAATGATCTTACAGTTATTATTATTTCACACCGCCTTACAACACTGCGTAATTGTACAAAAATCTTTGAACTTGATGAAGGTAAAATATCATGTGAACGTAGTTACCAAGAGATTGTTGAGGACTAATTGATTAAGTGATGAAAGTTCGTAAGAATAGATTTGGAAAGGTTTGGGTTAATGTAGCAAGTGGGGTTTATGGTTTAGAGGATTATATTAATCTTGAGAATCATATGTTTCTTACTCTATCATCTTTATATCCTGCACTAAAATATCTAATTCCTTCTAAATATCATCATATATTAAATAGCTATCGTGAATCTAAGTCCACATTTAAAATGGTTAAATATAACTGTAGAAAGCCTTTGCGGTTTTCAAGTGGGAGTGTTGATCATATTGTCTCTTCTCATTTTTTAGAGCATATTTATCGGGATGATGTTACCGTTGTTTTAAAAGGTTTTTTTAAAGTATTGAAACCAGACGCTACATTACATATTATTATTCCAGACCTTAATGCAATTGTTATGGAATATATTCATGCAAAAGATATTGGTAATAAATTCGCGGCTGATGAATTATTAATTGAAACTGTTTTGAGTAGGAAGAATCAAGGTAGTTTAATGTATAGGTTGATAGAGTTTACAGGAAACCATGGAATTCAGCATTATTGTATGTACGATAAAGAGTCAATGACTAAGATTATTCTGCAGGCAGGTTTTTGTTTGGTTGAGGCAGATAAGGTGCCAAGTAATTTGTATAAAGTAGGTGATCATCATAGCATACATATTTATGCTAAAAAACCAACATAGAATAATATATTTTGATAATAAAGAAGTTGAAAAACAACAGTATTTTATATTTTGAAACAAGCAAATAATATGGAATAAAGAAATGAATAGTCATAATAAGCTACACACCGTTAGTACAGATGATTTTTATGGGTTAAATGCAAGTATTGATACAGTATCTGGTTTTATTAAAGAAAAGATGAAGTCGCGTAAGCTAGTATATAGATATCCTGAAAAAACAGAAAGAGACAAGTCAATACTTAAAATTTGTCAATATCTTCTTTCCGAAAATTTTGTTGTTTCTGGTGAACATAGAAAAGGTCAGTGGGAGGATGGGTGGGAAGAAAATCTACAAGAATATATTGAGACAAAGAGTTTAAAATCCCTGATACCTAAATATTACAATAAGGAAAATATTACTAGATTGCGTGGTAACTTTGTGATTTCAGATAGTGATGACTTTGAACTGGAAGTAGTTTCATTAATGTTATATCTTATTCATGAAAAATATTTTGCTTATGCTGACAATATCTATGAGTTTGGTGCAGGAACAGGGCATAACCTACTTAAATTGAGAGATATAAATAAAAGTGCAAATCTGTACTCAATGGAGTGGACTCAATCTGGTGTGAATCTGATTAACAGAGTATCTAAGCATACTAATGATGATAATTTATATGGAGTTTTGTTTGATAATTTTAACCCAGACTGGAGTGTTAAGTTAAAACATGATTCTTCTGTATATACAGTACATGCGTTAGAGCAATTAGGCGAAAAAACGGATGAAATTATTAATTACTGGATTGAGAACAAGCCAAAAATCATTGTAAATATTGAGCCTATGTCTGATACTCTTGATCAAGATGATTTATTGCAATACCTGTCAATAAAATATGCTGAAAAAAGAGGATACTTGAAAAATTACATTGCAAAACTGAGATCTTTGGAGAAGGAGGGAATAGTGACTATTCATGATGTGTATCGAACAGGAGTAGGCAGTTTATTTATAGAAAGTTGTTCAGTGGTCATTTGGTCTCCAAATAGTAATTAAATTAGTTATTATTATGGCAAGTTTTTTGATAGTTATATAATGTTTTTTATTTGTTTTTCTGTATTAAGAAATACGTGATTAATTATTATAGTGTTAATAGAGATAAAAATTTGTTTGGGAGTAGGATATCGTGAATAGGTTGTATTTAAGAAAACTAAAAATATGATTCTTACACGTACACCATTTAGAATATCGTTTTTTGGAGGTGGTACAGATTACCCTCAATGGTATGAAAGCTATGGGGGCAAGGTGCTTGCTGCAACAATTGATAAGTATTGTTATATCAGTGTTAGAGAGTTGCCACCATTTTTTGAGCATAAGTTCAGTATAGTATATTCGAGAATTGAAAATATAGATCATATTAATGATATAAAGCATCCTGCAGTGCGAGAAGTATTACGTTACCATAACTGTAAAAAGGGGTTAGTGGTAAAACATGATGGAGATTTACCAGCTAGATCTGGTCTTGGATCAAGCTCATCATTTACAGTTGGTCTGTTGAATGCTCTAAGCGCTTTCAATGGAGAATGTATTGAAAAATATAAACTTGCCAAAACTGCCATTCATGTTGAGCAGGATTTAATTAAAGAGTGTGTTGGTTCGCAAGATCAGATATCTGCTGCTTATGGAGGGGTGAATGAGATTGAATTTTATCGCGATAGTGATTTTTCTGTTGTACCTCTTGTCATCAGTAATACGCGATTAACACAATTAAATGATCACTTGATGTTGTTTTTTACAGGAATAACAAGAATTGCATCTGAAATTGCCAAGAGTAAAGTATCAAATTTTGGCAACAACCATTCTAAACTTCTAAGGATGCGGGATATGGTTGATGAAGGGATTTCCATTCTTAGAGACAAAAAAATCCCGATTCAGGAGTTTGGACAACTGCTTCATGAAGCATGGACATATAAAATATCACTGTCAGAAAAAGTAACTAGTCAAGACATTGATGATATTTATAAAACGGCTAGAGATGTTGGCGCAATAGGTGGAAAAATACTTGGTGCTGGAGGCGGTGGTTTTTTATTGCTATTTGTTAATCCAAATAATCAGGATAAGATAAGAAATGCATTATCTAAGCTTGTTTATGTGCCATTCCGTTTTGAATATAGTGGATCCCAAGTTGTATTATCTAAATCAAATGGTTTTCACGATTGATATTAATGCAGAAATATTAGATGGATATTTCTAACTATATTTATTTTTGTGGCGAGACAATTTGAGCACACTAGATTGTTTATTTATAGCTCCACCAACAGGCGGAAAAATATACCAAGAGCTATCGAACAAATACTCGCCAATTGAGACTCCTACTTGGGCATTATTATTAGCAGAATCATGCCGATCAGTAGAATACAATGTTGGAATTTCTGATTTGAATATTGAAAAAACAGACTCTATTGTAAACAGAATCAAATTGGAGAATCCGAAGTATATTTGTATAGTTGTGTACGGACCAAATCCGAACTCTGGTACCATGATGATGGGAGGGGCATTAGAATTTGCAGATATTGTTAAAAAGAACTTTCCAAATATCACAATTATATTTGTAGGATCTCATGTTTCTGCACTCCCATACGAAGTGTTAAAAGAGAAATCTGTAGATATAGTACTAACTAACGAAGGAGTTTATGCTCTTAGAAATATATTAGGTGGTAAATCATTACAAGAAATTAAGGGTATTGGGTATGATGATATGCTAAATCCTCCAGAGAAACTTGTTCCCCAGAGTAGAATGGATCTGGATCTACCAGGGTATTCATGGGATTTATTGCCGTACAAACATAAACCATTGGATTTGTACAAATGCCACTTTTGGCATTCTGGTTATAACCATGAAAAAAGATCGCCATTTGCTGCAATTTATACATCATTGGGATGTCAGTTTAGATGTTCATTTTGCATGGTAAATATCTTGAATAAAAATGATAATGCAGATATTGGCATTGCATCAAATTATGCTGGTATGAGGTTTTGGAGCCCAGATTTTATTGTTCATGAAATAGAAAAACTATATAAAATGGGAGTAATAAGAATCAGATTAGCAGATGAAATGTTTTTACTTAATAGAAAATATTACGTTCCCTTTTGCGAAAATATTATTAAACGAGGTCTTGGTAATAAACTTTATATGTGGGCTTATTCTAGAATCGATACTGTTAATGATGTAAAGCAGCTAAAATTAATTAGAAAGGCTGGAATTAGATGGTTGTGCCTTGGTATTGAAAGTGGAGACATGAGAGTAAGATTAGAAGTAACAAAAGGTAAGTTTGAAGATGTTGACATTAAAAGCGTAATAGATATTTGCCATGAAAATGATATTGAAATAATTGCTAATTATATGTTTGGGCTTCCAAATGATACTTATGAATCTATGACAAAAACATTTACATTAAGTTTAGAGTTGTGCACAATTGTCTGGAATGCGTATGCAACAATGGCGTTACCTGGCTCTGAACTATACAAAGAAGCTTTAGATAAAGATATCCCCCTACCTGATTCATATGAGGGGTATTCATTTCACTCATATGAGACACTACCATTGCCAACAAGTCAGTTAACATCAGCCGAAGTGTTAGAATTTCGTGACTGGGCCTGGTCAGCTTACCATAGTTACCCGCCGTTTCTAAGAAAAGTTGAAGAGAAGTATGGAATTAAACAAAGAAAGAATATTGAGACTATGACAGACATAATACTTAAACGGAAATTATTAGGAGATTGAGTGTGATAGACATGGCGAAGGTTAATTTTTTGGAAAAAAAAGCACATCAACTGAGAACTGATATGCTGGAAATGTGTATTGGTGCTGGTGATGGCCATGTTACATCATCCCTATCGTGTACAGATATTATGACCGCTCTTTTTTATGGAGGCATAATGAAGCATAATCCAAATGAACCAGACTTAGAAGATCGGGATAGATTTATCTTAAGTAAAGGTCAAGCAAGTCCGATGTTATATACTGTTCTTGCAGATCGTGGCTACTTTGATAAATCTGAAATGAAAAAGTTTGCACAATCGGATGGAATGTTTGGTGTTCATCTTCAAAAATCAGTCCCAGGAGCAGAAATCACATGTGGTTCTCTTGGTATGGGGTTTGGAAATGCTGTTGGTATAGCTTTAGGAGCAAAACTGAACCACGATCTTCACCTTACGTTTACATTGCTGGGTGATGGAGAGTTATATGAGGGGTCAATATGGGAGGCAGCAATGTTTGCATCACATAATAATTTAAATAATCTAGTTGCAATTGTAGATAGAAATTACCAGTGTGCAATTGACTTTACAGAGGACTTTTTAGCTCTTGAATCGATTGATGAAAAATGGAGAAGCTTTGGCTGGAAAGTTAAGAGAGTTAATGGAAATAATATCGAAGAATTGATGAAAGCTTTATATGGATTAAATGCTAGAAGATCAAATAAACCATTGGTAGTTATTGCTGATACTATTAAAGGTAAAGGTATAGATCATATTTCCTGCCAGCCCTTATGGCATGGTGGGGCACCGATTAACATTGAAGATATAGTTGCTTGTAGAAAAGACTTAGGGAAGAACAATGGGTAAAGATACAAAAAATGTAATTTTAAATCAAAAACTAAGTCAACGAGATGCTTTCTGGAGTGAAGTAGGAGTTCAGATGGCTCATGATGAAGATATTGTTATAGTTGTAGTAGATATGAGTACACCTGTTTTTGATGAAATTAGAGTTAAATACCCACATAGATTTATAAATGTAGGTATTGCGGAACAAAATGCTATATCAGTTGCTGCAGGCCTTGCTATGAAGGGGAAAAAAGTTTTTGTTTATGCAATTGCATCGTTTATGGTTCTTAGATGCTTTGAACAAATTAGAGTGAATTGCTCAATAATGGGATTGCCAATTACTATTGTAGGGGTAGGTGCTGGCTTTAGTTATGATGACTCCGGTCCAACTCACCATCTATTTGAAGATGTTGCTGTGATGAGGTCTCTTCCAGGTATGTTGATTCATAGTGTTAGCGATAACACTATGTCAAAGACAGTCGCACAAAAATCGATAGAGCTAACTGTACCAAATTACGTTAGATTAGATAGACATATTACAAATGAACTATCTGAGGAACAGTTTGATAGTAAATCTGGATTTAGAATTATAGATGAAAACAGTAATCAAGATGTGTCTTCTGCAATTATTACAACAGGATATATGAATAAAGTGGCGGTTAATGTTTCAAAAGAAGTTAAAATATTAGTTGTGGATGTATACCAAATACCATGTAATATCAAGAAACTTTTTGATTCACTTATAGAGGTTGGTATAAAGAAAATCTATGTTTTAGAAGAAAATTTTTTGCCTGGTGGATTGGGTTCATATGTTCTTGAAATGTCAAATCCAACTCCAATAGAGATTGAACTATTAGCTATGGATCATAAATGGGTATATGAATATGGAGGAAGAGAAGCAAACCAAAAACTCCATGGAATAGATGCACAATCCCTGATAAGAAAGATTAGTGGCGATGAATAACTATATTTAAACCTTTAAATGAATGATTATTTTTAAGACAAAGCAACCGTAACTGCATATGTTATTTAAAAATAATATTATGAGAGGGAAGTTAAATAATGATTGTTGAAGATAGTAAGTTAAGTAAAGTAAAAGTTGTCACCCATACTGATACATTCGAAGATTTTCGAGGTGAGTATGTAGAAACGTATAATAAAAAATTGTATTTTGACAAAGGTATTTCTGTTGATTTTGTTCAAGATGATTATTCTTGGTCTACAAAGAACGTATTAAGAGGTCTACATGGAGACGATAAAATATGGAAGTTAGTATGTTGTCCCTTTGGAAAATATTACTTAGTGGTACTTGATCTTGATAAAGGATCTTCAACATATAAACAATGGGAATCTTTTGTTTTATCAGACAATAATAAAAAACAAGTTTTAATACCTCCAAATCACGCTAATGGGCATCTTATACTAAGTAAAAAAGCTATTTTTCAGTACAAACAGTCTGAATACTATTCACCAGGTGAACAATTTACTATCAAATATAATGATCCAGAATATAATATTTGGTGGCCAATTAATAACCCAATATTATCAAAAAGAGATCAATGTAATTAATTCATCAGTGCATACGGCTATTATCCTTGCTGGGGGACTAGGGACACGTTTAAGAGAAACGGTTCCAAATTTATCTAAACCCATGGCTCCTATTCTCGATCGCCCATTTTTAGAATATCAAATGGACTATTGGATAAAGCAGGGTATAGATCACTTTGTACTTTCTGTTGGATATATGAAAGAAGTAATTGTTAACCATTTTGGTAACAGCTATTGTAATGTATCTATCGAGTATGCGGTTGAAGATACGCCATTGGGAACTGGAGGCGGGATGTTGAATGCAGCTCAAGATTTAACTGAGCCATTCATTGTTCTCAACGGGGATACATTTTTTGAAGTAGTTTTGAGTGATCTGAATGCTTTTCATCAAAAACAAAAATCAGAGTGGACTCTTTCACTTTATAGGATGAATCAAGCAGAACGCTATATGGGGGTTGAGATAGATGAAAGAGGACGTATTTTATCTATGCAATCAGAATCATTAAATATGAATAGTTTAGCAAATGGGGGTGTATACCTTATAAATCCTTCAGTAGTCAATAAATTTACAAAAAATATGGGAAAAAAAACTTCATTAGAGGATGATTTGCTACCTGATTTTATGTCTAGTGGTGGTGAGTTATTTGGTATGCAATTTTTTGGTAAATTTATTGATATCGGCGTAGCCGCAGATTATCTTAGCGCAGAAGCAATTTTGCTACAATAAGGACATAGATTCATATAATAATGGAATGGTTCGCCCCATCCCTCAAGGTCATACAATGATGACTTTGATAACGGCTTCTATGTAAGACCAAACGACAAGGTGATGGAGCAGACCATGAGCAAGGATAACGAAAAACGAGCAATCAGGAAAATTGGAATCGATCTGGCCTGCAGGGCAGATTGAGCATCACTCCCATCCATCCTGGCCATCAGCAGGTATCGACTCTGTCGCTCAACTAGGGTACTGATTGCACTCTGGTTCCTGGCTCCTTTGATGAGATCTCCCTCCCAGTGCCAGGTACCTACCGCTCTTCTACCTCAGTAGGCTGGTCATGGATACTGACCATATTAGGAATCTGTCCTCTACGGTCAGTTCCACGGCTTCTAGGACGACGATGCTGCTTGCCCTGACGGAGAGATTCTATCAACTCCTTGCGAAGCTCCCCCTTTGGAAGGGCATAGTGGGCGGCATATATATATACTCGTGAGAAACTTGTTTGGATGGATTATCGGGGTTCATCCGCCTCAGTCTGCCAGCAATCTGCTCCGGGGACCAGTCAGCCATGATCAAGGCCATTACCACTTCCCATAGAACAGTCCCTGGAATCAGCTTATTTCTGCGTGCAGAGCACCTTTTTCAGGTACTGGCTGCCTGATTGGCCGCTTTCACATGATAAGTTAGACGGGTCAGGAGATTGCTTGATCTCCCTACTGATTGTGCAGTGAGAACCACCAAGAATATTAGCTATCTTCCTGATGCTACTCTGCCTTTTCAGTTCGGCCAGTTTTCTATTTATGCGCTGTAGAAAGATGGGGGTGTTGACAGGTTGTATGATCTGTTAGTGGCAACACCCTATACGATTATTGTTGCACATGGAATTAGAGACTAGCTTATATAAATAAGGATAAGTAATGATATACAATATTTTAGTAACGGGAGGAGCAGGCTATTTGGGATCAACTATGGTGCCTGATTTACTTGCTGCAGGGCATAAGGTGACGGTTTTAGATAACTTTATGTTTAAGCAAACCAGTCTAAATCACTGTGCTTACCATCCTAACTTTTCAGTTGTTGAAGGAGATATTCGTGTCGAAAAGACTATGGAAACTCTGATGAAGAATGTGGATGTTATTATACCATTGGCTGCTCTAGTTGGTGCACCACTCTGTGGCCTTGACCCCATTGGTGCAACAACGATTAATCATGATGCTATTGAGTTAATGCTAAAACTTCTTTCTAAAGACCAGATAGTCTTAATGCCTACAACTAACAGTGCATATGGTACAGGAGATAAAGATAACTACTGTAACGAGGAGTCAACTTTAAGGCCAATCTCACAATATGCAATTGAGAAGGTTGAAATTGAGAAACATCTAATGGATCACCCGAATGCAATTAGTTTTCGCTTGGCAACAGTGTTTGGTATGTCGCCTCGTATGCGTATTGATCTACTAGTGAATGATTTTACCTATCGCGCAGTGAATGATCATTTCGTTGTTTTATTTGAGAGCCATTTTAAGCGCAATTTTATCCATGTAAGAGATGTATCCAGAGTATTTCAGCACGCATTAAATAATCATGACACAATGAAAGGTGAGATCTATAATGTTGGACTATCTGATGCTAATGTTTCTAAAAAGGAGCTTTGTGAGCATATTCAAAAACAGATTCCAGAATTTATCTTTATTGATGAGCAGGTAGGTAAAGACCCAGATCAGCGCAACTATATCGTCTCTAATGAGAAAATTGAAGCGACAGGATTTAAGCAAGAATTCTCTCTAGATCGTGGAATTTGTGAATTAATCAAAGGATACACTATGATCAAAAATAGTCGTTATGGAAATGTTTAGTTGACTAGAGTAATTTTATAATGAGTCACTCATCTGATTACCTGATTGTAGGTGCAGGAATTATCGGCTTAGCCATTGCCTGGGAGCTAAGAAAGAGACATCCATCAGCAAGTATCACTATTTTAGAAAAAGAACCTGAAGTCGGCTTACACGCAAGTGGTCGAAATAGCGGGGTACTGCACTCCGGAATTTACTATGGTAGTGACACTCTATAGGCAAAAGTTCGCTCCTCGGGAGCAGAAAAGATGCAGGAGTTTGCTAAGGTGTACAGTATTGCTTGTAACCGTTCAGGCAAAATTATCATCGCAACTTCTTAGGCTGATCTGCCTAGCATTGACCGTCTATTAACAAATGCTGAAGACAACAGTATAAAAGTAAAACGAATAGATGAGCAGGTGATCAAAAAAATTGAAACTCATGCGTCACCCTACCGAACAGGTATTTATAGTCCAGATACTGCAGTGAGTGATAGTAAATCCGTGGCAAAAAAACTTTATTCATTGCTAAAAGAGCAAGATGTTAAATTTGAATTAAGCTTTCCATTGTTGGAGCAGAATGAACAAGAGAAAACTGTATCAACACAAAACAGAAAAATATCCTACGGTTACGTCTATAATTGTGCAGGTGCACACGCCGATCGTGTAGCAAAACTATTTGGAAAAGGTGAGGATTACACAATGGTAAGTTTTAAAAGGATCTTATAAGTTAAGGTCTGAAAGTGATCACATGGTAAAGAGTAATATATATCCTGTGCCAGATATCAAACTCCCATTTCTTGGGGTACATCTGACAAGAGTAATCAATGGTGAGGTTTATGTTGGTCCTACGGCAATCCCTACTTGGTCGTGAAAATTATGGTGTTTTAAAAGGAATTGAGTTAGCAGAGGGCCTGAAATTTGGTTCCGAGTTAGCAAGCATGTAACTAAATAATAAAAGTAATTATAGGCTATTTGTCGATGCGGAAATTAGGAAATATCTGAAACCATGGTTCGTTAAATCAGCTCAGAAATTAATGGCTTATCTGAGAACTGAAGATTTGATACCTAGTGATAAAGTGGGAATTCGTCTGCAATTAGTTAACACAAAAATAGGTTATGTTGAGATGGATTATATCATTGAGCAAACGAATAGTAGTGTACATATTTTAAATGCAATTTCACCTGCATTTACTAGTTCTTTTAGCTTTGCTGAATTTATACTTGATTATGTAGAAGACACAAGATAACTATAGACTTGTGACTACAAATAATAGCTGTAAATTATTTCAAATGGAAAGCTAACTACATAATATAGAGTAAATATGATTACCAATATAACTGAGGAAAAAACAAACTTAAGTATTGCAGTTTATTGTAAGGATTATGATCAAGAACATGATTATTTTACTGATACAACAATTGAATCTGGTAGGGATGCAGGGCATCCCTTTAATCGTGATGATGAGAATTTCTTTGTTAGAAGATTATATGATGATCTGATTAGTATAGGTGCTAGTGTTGATAGGTATGAAAAATACATAAAAAATGATATTAGTCCTACGCACGTGATCTTTATTGATATACCTAAAGAAAAGTCCATTATAAAAAATAAGGTAATATCTAAGTCAATAAAAATTGCGTTATTATCCGAGTGTGAGGTTATAAAACCATGGAACTATAAGAAGTCTTATCATGATTTGTTCGATTATTTATTTACATGGACAGGTAGTGTATTAAAGACGATGACAAATGCTGTGTACATGCCATGTTTTTTTTCATATACTGATAATAATTTGAAAAACTACAAGCAATACCATAATATAAAAAAAGAAAAATTATGTGTTATGATCGCATCTAATAAATATCACACGCATCCATTAGAATTGTACTCAGCACGTAAATCGGTAGTGGAGTGGTTTAACACTAATAGATCTGACGATTTCGATCTTTATGGATATGATTGGGATAAAAGATATATTAGATCTCCTAAGCCATTGAGAATCTTGAATAGGTCTAAGATATTTACAAAAAGTAAAAAAGATACTTATAAATGTTATAAGGGAGTTGCATTATCAAAAATTGAAGTAATGGCTCAATACAAGTTTTCAATTTGTTTTGAGAATGCTAGATCATTATCTGGATATATAACCGAGAAAATATTTGATTCGATGATATCTGGATCAATACCGATTTATTATGGAAGTCCTGATATTGCAGAACATGTTCCAGGTCAGTGTTTTATAAACTTTCAGGACTTTGATAATATTAGCGAACTATATAGTTATATAAGTAGAATTTCAGATAAAGAGTACACAGAATATATCAGTGCAATTGAAGAATTTCTAACAGCCCCTCACATAGAGTTATATTCTGCTGACTTCTTTTCTAAAAATATTATAAAAACAATTACTAACTAAAGAGTAAATCTCTAAAGTCATTTATACTTTGTATTATATTTTATGTTCAAGCAGGATTTTGTTAACAAATAGAAATTTAAACTTTGAAAATCTCATTAATCAATCCTCCTTTTCTTTTTCCTTCTAAAAAAGAAATAGTATTTTCTCAATGTTTAGGTGTTAGAAGTTTATCTGCTTACTTGAAACAAGAAGGATTTCATGATGTTTGTATTATTGACTCTTTAATGCAAGGTTTCGATAATGTTAAGACATACTCAAATGGATATATTGTTGGATTAGAGTTAGATGAAATTGTGTCAGCAATTCCAAAAGAGAGTGCAATAATTGGAATTTCATCTCCTTTTAGTCAATTAGCTCCTATTGTACATGACATAGCTAAATTAATTAAAGCTAGTTTTCCTGAGGCATTGCTGGTTATGGGGGGAGTTTATCCATCTACTCAACCAGAACTAGCTTTAACATCTTCTGTTGACTATATAGTTGTTGGTGAGGGAGAAACGGCTATTTTAGATATGGCACTTGGTAAAAATCCTTGTAAAATTATGGGAGTTTACTCACCTAGAAAAGAAATATTGCCTAATTATCCAGGGGCTCCAACGGTAAATGAATTGGATAATCTTCCTTTTCCAGATTATGAATTGCCGGATATGGAAAGATATTTTACTATCTCTCCAAGAATGGGGAGAGGGAAAACGGCTTCTCTTGTAACTTCGAGAGGATGCCCTTTTACATGTGAGTTTTGCTCAATAGAGCCGGTATACGGAAGACGTTTTAGAGCTAGGTCAGCTTCTAAGGTGCTAGAAGAAATTAAGATGTTAGTAGACAAATTTAATGTTAAAACATTAGAAATAGAAGATGATAACTTTACTCTTAAAAAACCTCGAGTGATAGAAATACTTAAAGGAATAATAGAGCTAAATAAAGGAGGTGCAGGGCTAAGCTGGAATACACCTAATGGAGTTGACATTGAAACACTTGATGAAGAACTAATTTCATTAATTAAAAAATCTAATTGTACTTCTTTAACATTGGCTCTGGAGCATGGCGATGAAAATATGCTAAAAATAATGAAGAAGAGAGTAAAGTTAAAAACAATGGAAAAAGTTGTTAAACTATTAGCTAAGTATGAAATACCAGAGTTTCAAGTGTTTGTGATTATTGGTTATCCAGGTGAAACCAGAGAACGTTTTGATAACTGTGTGACTTTTTTGAAACGCTTACGTAGCTTTGGAAGTAATATGATACTTTGTGCTAATAATGCACAACCATATCCTGGAACTCAACTGACAAAAAGATGTTTTGAAGAGGGAATTCTTACAGATCCTAACTATACTAATTTTTTAGTTAATAAACGATTAATGAGTACGGCCCATTTTATTCCTATTGTTACGCCTGACTTTGATGAGCATGAGGTTAAGAGAAGAAGATTGGCTGTGACTGCTCTTACATCCTCTAAATGGAAAAGTATAGCAAAAATGATGTTACCAGTGCGGTTAATCGATATTATTCTAACCATTAAAAGATCAGTGTAGGTTATAATAAATATGATTATTGAACAAGAGTGTATATCAGTAATTATTCCAGCATATAATTCTGCTAATTATATTGAGGAAGCTATTGATAGTATGCTCAATCAAACATATCAAAATATTGAAGTAATTGTAATAGAAGATGGATCTTCTGATAACACAATAGAAGTTGTAAGGACATTTGATGATAATAGGTTAAAACTATTAATTAATGAGCAAAATAAAGGGATTGTTTTTTCATTAAATAAAGGAATTTCTTATGCAAAAGGTGAATATATTGCAAGAATGGATTCAGATGATATATCTTTTCCAGAAAGATTATCAAAACAGCTGAAATATCTGAAGCAGAATGATTTGCAAGTTTGCGGCTCCTCTATTGAGATGTTTAGCTCAACTAGTGGAACTGTCACATATCCTATCACAAAAGAAGATACTAATTTTGCTATGCTTTTTATGTCTCCATTAGCTCATCCAACAGCTTTCGGATTATCTTCTGTATTTAAAAAATATGGTTATCGAGATGTTGCTGCTGAAGACTATGATTTATGGAAAAGGATTTCTATTGATTGTTTAAACATAGGGAATATTCCAGAAATTCTTCTTAGATATAGGGTGCACCCAGGCCAAGCATCTGAAGATAAAAGAGACATAATAAAATCTTCCATTGTAATTGCAAGAGAGTATGCTCAATATTATATTTCTGATAAAAATCTTATAAAGAAACTTGATGTATCCAGTTACTTTATGAAGGAAAATCAACCAATAAAGGACATATATGACCTATTTGTCGGACTATGTTATTTAGCAAATAAAAAGGGTGTAACAAAGGACGGGTTATCTATGGTGATTGATATCATATTTAAAAAATCAACCAGTGTTAATCCTTATTGCTTGGTCTATTATTATAAAGCATTAGTGTCTGCAGGGTTAAGTCACTTTAAGTACGTCAATTCATCAATAGTTTTGCAATACATGCTTTTCATACATAAAAATAGCAAGTTTTATTTGTTTCTCAGAAAACAGATTATGAATTTACGTTCAAAGAAAGATCCGTAGCTCAATGTTATCAAATGCTAGTAACGACTTAAGATAGGTCAGAAAGAAAATAAATCCTTGGAAATATTAAGTATGCAACATTTTTTATTAAGACAAGTTAATCAAATTAAGCAAGGAGGAGTATCTGCACTCTATAGGAAGCTTA
>MPMF02191371.1_pt1 | contig 21985 bp, 15 predicted proteins | sample 1617271 | NCBI WGS metagenome assembly MPMF02 (sample SAMN05944812, study PRJNA350692) | marine metagenome | biome: marine; feature: ODZ; material: water; isolation source: 120 m water sample prefiltered with 30 um filter, filtered on to 0.2 um... | place: Pacific Ocean | collected 2012-04-09... | reverse complement strand
TTTCTCTAACTTCCGCGAGGGCGACGGCGATGTCCCCGACCCCGAGCCGCCCTACGATGTCTACCAGTCTATCTGCATCAACGGCATCGGCGCCTGCCGCCACCGCTCTTTCGGCTTCTTCGTCACGGCCAACGTGCTGGGGCTGCCGACGCGCTACGTCTCGAACGAGGCGCACGCCTTCGTCGAAGTCTACGTGCCCGTGGACAACCAGACCTACTCTAACAGTCACTGGAAGCGCATCAACCTCGGCGGCACCGGCTCGAGCACCACCCTCGACCGCCCCGACAGCGACGAGGGGGGCGATGAGTTCAACTTCGACGAGTTCGACCCGAATGATATCGACAACATGACCGGCGAGCAGGTCACAGTCGTGCTCGAGGGCGTCGCGCCTTCGGCTGCCGATAAGGGCGAGTTGTTCCGCCTCTGGGGCTATGTCGAGGACCGCAACGGGACGCGAATCGACGGTTTTTCAGTCGGTGGCGGGATGTGGGACGAGAACCACACCGAGCCAGCGTTCGAGATTGGTACCGGAATTACCAATTCCACTGGTGACTTCGACTTCAATGCCACTGGATTCCTCGCGGCACTGCCGGGGTGGAACGAGATTTATGCCGCTTCCTATGAGAGTGGTTTCATCGGAATTGATGGTCCCGAGGATGTCGAAGTCTCTACAGACACCGTGCTCACCGTAGATGCACCAGCCTCAGTTGGCAAGGGGCAGGAGCTGGTCGTTACCGGCAGCCTGCTCGACATCGGCGGAGTAGCGGCACCGGGAGAGACTCTGGCGTTCGAGGTCTGGGAACCTGATTGGTGGGGTGACAAGCCAACCACTATTCGTTGCAATCCAACAGGTTGGCGTCCTTATTACTGTGACGAGATGGGCACCACTCAAACAGATGAATTCGGCAATTTCGTTGCTAGCTGGACCGTGCCCGAGACAGGCCAGCCAACAGCAGCTAATGACTACCATATCGAGGTGCTGTTCACAGGCTCGACATATCGCTACTCTACGGTTGAGACTACAGACCTGCGCATCCTGGAATCTTCGGTCGAACTGGAAGCGTGGCTCGACCCAGATACGGTCACGATTGGCGACGACTTCTGGGTCAACGGCACTATAATCGAGGCGGCAATCGGCAACGGCACTATCACGGTGGAGCTGGACGGTAATCTGCTCGCCAGCACCGCAGTGCAGGCGACGACCTGGTCGCTTGAGGCGACGGCGCCAATCCATCTGCCGGCCGGCGACTACACGGTACTGGTTATTTTCTACCCCGACGACCCCGATAATTCGACCCTCCCCGAGGAGCGGATCTCGCTGACGCTGACACTGCTTGGCCTGAGCAGTATTGCGCTGGACGCGCTGCCCGACACGATTCGCAACGGTCCTGTAACAATCGAGGGGCGGCTGGTTGACCACCTTGGTGAGCCACTGGCGGATGAGACGGTTAATCTGCTTTGGGAGGGTGCAACTATCGGCAGCACAACGACTGAGGCGGACGGTGATTTCGCGTTCGAACACCAGCTTCCGATTACACATGCACTTGGCCCGGCTGGCTGGGCTGCCAGCTATGCCGGCAACACACTCCATGCGAGCTCATCCGCCTTGGCTGATGTAGACGTCCTGCAGCAGACAGTCCTTGAACTGGCTGTCGCGGGCCGCCATTTCTACCCTGGTGACAGCGTGCAGGTTGACGGCAGCCTCGCAATGGACAACGGTACCCCGCTGGCCGGCAGCCTCAGTCTGTTGCTGGACGGCGTCTTCGTGCGCGTCGAGGCGGCTGACGGCGTTTTCTCCTTCTCCTACGTGCCCGACACCTCTTACTTGGGTGTTGGCGCACACGCGCTCGAACTGGACTACGGCCGTGACGGCACCAACGCCGCGGTCGCCAATTCCACGACTGTCTGGCTCCACCGTACGGTGCACCTCGATCTGGAGGGGCAGGAAGTGCGGCGCGGCGAGATTATCGCGCTAGTGGGCGACGCGCGCGACAGCGGCTCGCTTCCGGTCGCCGGCATCGAAATCAGTTTCGACTGGCCCGACGCGCCCAACCAGCCGCCCGCAGCGACCACCGGCGCCAGTGGTGACTACGAGAGCGACTTTACGGTACCCAACGCGCAACTGCTCGGCGAGACCGAGGTGCGCGCGCTCTTCGACAACGCGACCGCGCCCTACTACGACTCGACCGAAACAACGGCGCAGTTCACCGTCGTGAGTGATATGGTTATCACGCTCGAGCAGCAGCAGCTGGTGCGCGGCGAGCAGGTCTGGTTCAATGGCACGCTCCACGACGACCGCGGCGAGCCAGTCGAGGACTTGGCGCTGAACCTGTTCTGGAATGAGGATTACCTGACCAATTTCGAGGGCGACGCCAACGGCAGCTTCGCCATCGCTTGCAATCCCGCATGGCCTTGCGGGGACGCAGAGCACCCGGTCGGTGAGATCGCGGTACGGCTCTCCTTCGACGGTTTCGGCTGGTATATGCCGGCCGAGCTGGAGCAGCCGTGGCCGCTCTGGGGCCGCGCGATTACGACACTCGAAACGTTCTCGCCGGTGGTCGTGGCGGGCAGCAACGTCACCTACTCGGGGACGGTGCGCAGCGACCTCGACGAACCGCTCGACCGCACCCTTGCGGTGCTCTGGAACGGAATTACGCGCACAAGCGTCGAAGTGGTGAACGGCGAGTTCAGCGGCAGCTTCGCGCTGCCTCCCGACGCACCGGTCGGCAACTTCACGCTGACGCTCGCGAGCAGCGACCAGAACTGGCTGCGCGGCACTTCCGACTCGGGCACGGTCACGGTGCAGCGCTACACGACCATCGAGTTGATCTGGGAGCAGGGCTTCCGCAACGCGACCACGGAGGTCACTGGCTGGCTGCGCGACTCCTCCGGCGCGGGGCTGCCGGGCGAGGAGATTGCGTGGAGCTTCGACGGCGAATCGGCTGGCACGACCGCCTCGGCCGAGTTCGGCGCGCTGCCGTTCAGCTTTGCCGTTCCGGAAGCGACGATGCTTGGCCCGCACACTTTCAGCGCCAGTTTCGTTGGCAGCTATTTCTACCTCCCCTCGACCGGATCCGTAACCGGAGACATAGTCGCCGCGACCAGTTTTGCGCTTGAGCCGTTGGAGGTGCAGCGCGTGCTTGAATTCACTCTGGAGGCGACGCTGTTCGATGACCTCGGCGCTCCGCTCGGGGGCGAAATGGTGACGCTCACGCTGCGCGGCAACCCGCACGAGCTGATGACGGCGGGCGACGGCACGGTCTCGATAGACCTGACGCTGCCGGCGTCGCAACTGCTCGGCCCGCTGTCGGCGACTTGGAATTTCGGCGGCCGCGACTACTACCTCTCCGGCAGCACGCCGCATCCGCTTACCGTTGTCAGCCCGACGCAGCTGACGCTGTCGGCGGGCGACGCGGTGCTGGTGGGCGAGAGTTTCCACGTCAGCGGCGACCTCACCGACGACCTCGGCGCGGTGTTACAGGGCGACATCGAGTTCTACTTCGGCGGCCTGCCGGTGGCGACGCTCGTGACGGGCAGCGACGGTTCCTACAGCTACGACTTCGCGGTGCCGACCGACCTGCTTGCAGGGCAGAACATGCTGACGGTGCAGTTCGCCGGCAGCGGCTGGTTCCTCCCCACTTCGGCTTCGCAGCAAGTGCAGGTCTACCACACCACGCACCTGACGGTCGAGCCGGCCGAGGGCATCCTGAACCTGACGACCTTTATCGAGGGCACCGTCGTTGACCGTGCCGGTCGGCCGGTGCCGGGACTCATCCTGCGCGCGGCGCTGCCGGACGGCACCGAGGGCGCCGCGATTTCCGACGCGGAGGGCAACTTCGCGATTCCGCTCGCGCTGCCGTTCTCGCTCGGGGTCGGCGACTACAACGTCAACGTCACCTTCTCCGGCAGCCAGGATTACTACGGCAACTCGACCGTCGCTTCGCTACGCGCGAAGGCAGGAACGCTGACGGAACTGGACGTCCCCGCCTCGCTCGAGTCGGGCCAGCAATTCAGCGGGCTGTTTACACTGACTCTCGAGGATGGCACGCCGCTCGCCAATGCGCCGCTGCTGGTTAGCCTCGAGCCGTCGGGAATGACGCTGCTTGCGGTCACCGACGCCAACGGCACCGCGCGCTTCAGCGCCGAGTTCGACGGCAACGCCACCCAGCCATTCTTCGTGCGGGTGACCTATCAGGGCGACGAATTTCACCTCAGCAACTCGGCCGAGGCAGCCATCACCTGGCGCGCGCCGCCCGAAGTGCCGAACTACCTGCTCTGGCTGCTGGTTGCACTGGCGGTCGCTGCCACGGGCGGGACCGCCTACGGCTGGCACTGGTATGCAACACGCCACATCCGCGCCATCCGGAAAGTGCTGACCGCCACCGCCGTTGCGCTCGAGCAGAACGCGGACTACCGCGAGGCGATTATCAGCTCATACCGCGAGATGTCGCGCGTCCTGCAGGGACACGGTTACTTGCGGCGCAACTTCGAGACCGTGCGCGAATTCCGCGACGCGCTGCGCGAGGCGGTACCGCTGGACCACGCCTCAATCGAGCGGCTGACGTCGCTCTACGAGGCGGCCGACTACTCGACGACTGACCAGCAGGGCGATGACCGCACGGCGGCTATCGGCTCGCTGCGGGCGGTGCTCGAGAGCCTTGAAACGCTGATGCAGGAAGCAAGCTGAAGTATGCGCCTCTCCAGCCGGGCGGGACTTGCCATCCTGCTGGTGACAGTCCTGCTCTGCAGTTTCCTGCTCTTTCCGCTGTTCCAGAGCGTCGTTTTGCGACCGCCGCAGCTTTCGGCCTACGGCGACGACTGGAATGACGTCTCGCTCTTCCGCGAGTCGCTCGAGGGGGAGGGGTACGAAGTCACCGCCATCCTCTCCAACCCGGCGGTAATCAACGACATCACAGTCCACGACCAGACGCTGGTGATAATCACCGGCACTGAGTCACCCTATTCGGCGCTCGAGGTCGAGGTTCTCGCCAGCTACCTCGAGCAGGGGGGGCGGGTGCTGGTGTTGGGTGATTTCGACTTCTCGAACTCGATAGCTGACTTGTTCACCGCCAGCTATACCGGCCACCGGCTCTGGGACCAGAATTATCAGGGCAACGTCTCGATGGTCGAGGTGCACGCCTCGCTCGGCAGTGGCAGTTACACGCTGTTGCTCAACGAGCCGACCGCGCTGCGGACGCGCCAGTCGGTCACCACCCCGCTCTGGGGCTCCGGTATCGAGCTGACCGAGAGCGTGATTATCTCCAGCTCGTCCAATTCATATATCGACCTCGACGACGACGGCGTCATTACCCCTGAGGACGACGTCGCGGGGCCAGCCGGCTTCCCGGTCGGGGTCTGGTGCGGGCTGCGCATGGAAGGCAAAGAACTGGGGCAGGCGGTCTTCATCGGCGACTCCTCACTCGCGATTAACCGCATGTGGGAGCGCGAGGACAACGCTGAGTTCATGCTCGACCTAGTGGCGGAGCTGCTGCCCGACGGGGGGACCGTACTATTCGACGAGTCGCGCCATACGCAGGACACCTTCGGCGCCAGCCTGTTTCAGGCCGCCATCGGCTTCTACTTCCTGCTCTCGGGGCAGACGCTGATAATCCAGGCTATCCGGCTCAACGTGCTCGTTGTCGTCATCCTCGTGACGCTGATGGCCGCGCTGCGGCAGCCGGAACCGCTGCGCTGGCGCCACTTCTTCGACATCCACCGGCCGCGGCCGTGGCGCGGGCTGGGGAATCCCTCTATCGCACAGCTACAGCAACTATTGCTCGAGCGGATGCGGCTGCGGCACCAGCTCTACGAACTAGATGACCTCGCTCCTGAGGAGCGGCTGGCGCAGGCGGCGGAACTGGTCAAGCGTTATAACATCCTGCTGGATGCCGGGCTGAGTGCGCTCCTCTTCCGGCCCGATTCGGTAAAGGAGGGGGACATCCGCGTGCTGGCGCAGAAGATAGAAGCGTGGTCAACGTGAGCAAAACCAAACTTTCAATCAAGGAGACCGGCAAGCTGGCCGACGTAATCCAGGCCGAGGTGGGGAAGGTCGTGCTGGGCAAGCAGCAGAACATCGAGATGCTGATGGCGGCAGTGCTCGCCAACGGTAACATCCTCTTCGAGGATTTCCCCGGACTGGCGAAGACGCTGATGTCCAACACGCTCGCCGACACGCTGGGGTGCAAGTTCAAGCGCATCCAGTTCACTCCCGACCTGCTGCCAGCCGACATCACCGGTTCCTATTTTTTCGATCCTGAGAAGAACAAGTTCACGTTCCGCGAAGGGCCAATTTTCTGCAATCTGTTGCTGGCGGACGAAATCAACCGCGCGCCGCCCAAGACGCAGGCCGCATTGCTAGAAGCAATGCAGGAGAAGCAGATCACCATCGAGGGCACGACGCATATCCTGGAGCGACCGTTCATTGTGCTGGCGACGCAGAATCCCATCGAGTACGAGGGGACCTACCCGCTGCCGGAGGCGCAGATGGACCGCTTCCTCGTCAAACTTTCTGTCGGCTACCCGGACGAGGAGGTCGAGACCTCCATCCTAGCCGCCCGCGCCGAGCGCAAGCACGATGCGTTCGAGGTGAAGAGCATAGCCTCTCCGGCAGAAGTGGTGGCGATGCACCGTGCCGTCTAGGAAGTCTTCGTCAAGCAGGAAATCATGCAGTACATGGTGAGCCTCGTGCAGAGTACCCGCGGCGACCCGCGCGTCGCAGTCGGCTCGAGCCCGCGCGGTTCACTGGGACTGTTCAAGCTTTCACGTGCGCTGGCGCTGCTCTCGGGGCGCGACTACGTGGTTCCCGACGACGTCAAGCGCTCGGTCATCCCGGTGCTGGCGCACAGGATTATCCTGAAGCCGGAGGCGCGCATCCGCGGCGTCAAGCCGGAACAGGTGCTGGCGGAGCTCCTAACCGCGGTCGATGTCCCGGCCGTTAAGGTCGAAGACGAGTAGATGTGGACCCGTAAGGCGGTAACCTACACAGGCTTCGGCACCATCTTGGTGCTCTTCGCGCCCTTCATTAACAACTTGCAGTTGCTGCTGCTCGGCATCACGCTGCTCGGTTTCGTCGCAGTCCACAGCCTTGTCAACACCAGCCCGGTCAGTGTCAAGATCACCCGCCGCTTCTCGGACTCGCAGATTTTCGAGGGCCAGGAGGCGGAGGTGGAGCTGGTAATCCAGAACCGCGGTCGCTCCATCGGCTTCCTCGAAATCTTCGACCAGCTACCGCATGAAGTGGAGCTGGTGGGGGGGCTCAACCACACCATCGTGCGGCTGCACCGCAACGAGGCGCTGCTGGCGCACTACCGCCTCGAGTGCCACCTGCGCGGGCAGTACCAGCTGGGCAAGCCGCGGCTGCGGCTCTACAACCCGTCGTTCCTGTTCTACTACGAGTCGGACGTTGAATCCGAGTCGACACTGGTAGTCTTCCCCAAAATCGAGGAGCTGGAGGGGCTCGACCTCTCGAGCGACTTCCCCAAGATGTATCAGGGCGCAATGCCCATCCGGCGCATCGGAACCAGCGGCGAGTTCTACTCGATTCGCGAATACTATCCCGGCGACGATTTCAAGAATATCAACTGGCGCGTCTTTGGCAGAACACGCAAGTTGATGGTCAACCAGTTCGAGCGCGAGGATATCAGTGACGTGATGCTGGTGCTCGACGCGCGCGAGATTTCCGGCACCGGCACCCCCGTTCACAACCCGCTCAACTACGGCTGCCGCGCTGCCGCGGCGCTGGTCGACTACTTCCTGCACACCCGCAACCGGGTCGGCCTCACGATTTACGGCGAGGCGGTCGAGTCCATCGGCGTCGACAGTGGCGAGCGGCACCTCTACCGGCTGCTGACCAAGCTCTCCGAGGTGCGGCCGGCCGGCGCGCTGGGACTGCACACGGTCGTCGGCGAGCTGCGCAACTTCACCCCACGCTCACCAGTCATCGTCATCTCAACTCTTGAGCAGGACCCGACAGTGCACGCTGCGCTGCGCGAAATCACCGCACACGGCTTCAAGCTGACGTTGATTGCGCCCGACACGCTGGAGTATGACCGGCAGTCGCGCATAATCTCGCCGGCGGTCTACTTCACCGCCTCGGCCGAGCTGGACAACACTATCTCCGAGGCGCGCTCGCTCGGCGCGCGCGCCTTGCGCTGGGACCCCGACTCGGTGCTGGGGCCGGCGCTGCAGGAGGTCGTCAAGTGATTGCGCATCCGCGTCTGTTCGCCATGCAGGTGCTCGCGACCGCGGCGCTGGCGGCGTGCGTCTGGCTCGGCTTCGTCGTCTCGGCAGGAGCTGATTCGCTGCTGACGCAGGCGTTCAACGTGGTGCTCGGCTCGTTCGGGCTCGACCCGATATTCACCGCGAGCGCCGAGACGGTCGCGGGCGGTATCATGCTGGGGCTGCTGCTGGGCGGCGTGCTGGCGCTGGCCGACGAGCACGGCTACAGCTACTGGGTCGGCGGGACGCTGGCGCTGCTGCCGTTCCTGCTGGCGTGGCTATCGCTGACTGGCCGCTCGCCGCTCGCGCCCGAGCCGCTACACGCGCTCGCCAACTTCGGCTGGCTGGGGCTGCCACTGCTCGCCGGCACCTTCGGCATCTGGCGCAACTCGCTGCCGACCATCGCCATCGGCGCGCTGCTGGTGCTGGTGCAGCCGCTCAACCTCGTGGGGAACGACGTCAGCGCCATCTTCGCCATCCTCGGCTTCATCTTCTGCTTCATGCTCTACATCGAGCTCGCCTACGGCCACCTGCGCTACGCACGGCTGGCGCGCATCATGAACTACTCGGGCGAGTTCGGCTCAGTGCTGAACTGGTTCGGCATAATGCTGCTGCTGACGCTCGGCTTCACGACCCTCCTCACCGCGGCGGCGTTTGGCTTCCACGACCTGCTCGGCAACGTCCTCCCCCCACGGTTCCATAACTCCATCGAGTTCAACACCATCTACGGCCGCGCGCTCTCGGTGATGGTCTTCTTCGCGCTCTGGGCGATTGCGCAGACCATATTCTCGCGGCAGTTCCTAGCGCAGCAGGTGGAGTAGGCGTCCGTGAAATGGGTCGTCTTCGACGCGGTCGGGACGCTGATGTATCCCTGCCCCGGCGTGCCGCTCGCCTACCACGAAATCGGCCGGCGCTACGGCTCACGGCTCTCCGAGAAGGTGGTGCGCGAGCGGCTGTCTGTCGCCTTCGGGAGCGTGGTGCGGCCGCGCGGCGACCGCACCTCGGCGGACGACGAGCAGGCGTGGTGGCGACGCGTCGTCGCCGCGACGCTAACTGACGTCAACGACCCCGCGGCGACGTTCGACTCGCTCTGGGCCAACTTTGCCGCGACGCAAAGCTGGTGCCTCTACGGCGACGTTGCAGCGGGGGTCGCTGCCGTAGCCGACCGCGGACTGCGCGCGGCGATCGCGTCCAACTTCGACGCGCGACTCGGGGGCATCATTGGCGGTCACACGGAGCTCGACGCGGTGCGGCCGGTGCTGCACGCGGCCGGGCTGGGGTGGCGCAAGCCGGCGCGGCAGTTCTTCGACGCCGTCTGCCGCGAGCTTGGCTGCACGCCCGACGCGGTGCTCTACGTCGGAGACGACCCGCACGGCGACGTTGTGCCAGCGCGCGCAGCCGGGATGCGCGCGCTACTCGTCGCTCGCGATGGAGGTGGCGACCTGCGCAGCCTAGCGGAGCTCGCGGAGCACCTGTGATTGCGCCCGCAGCCGCTTAAACCCGCGATGGTTCCGCGCGCCATGACGCTGCGCGACGACGCTGAAGCCATCTTCCATGCGGCGGTCGCGGCGGTGCAGCCGGAGGTGCTGATGCCACAGCACATGCAGCGCGACGGCGACCGACTCTGGTTCCCCGCCATTGAACTGGAATGGCAGCTGGACCGCAACGTCAGGCTCGCCGCATTCGGCAAGGCGGCGCCGGGAATGGTGCGCGCGGCCGAGGCCATCCTCGGCGAGCACCTCGTCGCCGGCATTGCGAGCGTCCCCGTCGGGACGGCGCCGCACGACGGCGTCACCGCGTTCCATCCGGGCGCCGCCGACAACCTGCCCGACCACGCCGCGATGGAGGCGGCCAAACACATCCATGACCTCGCTGTGGGGGCGTCTGCGGACGAGTTGTTGATGGTGCTCATCTCGGGCGGCGGCTCGGCACTGCTACCGCTGCCTGCCGCGGGAATCGCGCTTGAGCAGAAGCTGGCGACTACGCACGCGCTCGCCAGTGAGGGGGCGACCATCAACGAGCTGAACGCGGTACGGCGCCACCTCTCGGCGCTCAAGGGCGGCCAGCTGGCGCAGCTCGCCACACCGGCGATAGTCGCCGCGCTCGCCATCTCGGACGTCATCGGCGACCCGCTGCCCGACATCGCCTCGGGGCCGACGGTGGGAGATACCTCGACTTACGGCGACTGCCTCGCCATCGTTGAGCGGCTCGGCGCCGAGTTACCGCCTGCGGTCGCGGCGCATCTCGAGCGCGGCGCGGCAGGTGCCCTAGAGGAGACGCTCACGACTACGCCGGCTAACGCCCGCACGGCGGTTATCGGCTCGAACCGCATCGCGCTCGAGGCGGCGGCCGCCGCGGCCGCCGCCCGAGGCTACGCGGCGGGCATCGTCACCGACGCGCTACAGGGCGAGGCGCGCGACGCCGGAAAGCAGGTCGCGCACCGCATCGCGGGCGAGCGCGGACGCCGTTGCCTGCTCTGGGGCGGTGAAACGACCGTAACGGTTACTGGTGGCGGCCGCGGAGGCTGCTCGCAGGAGTTGGCGCTCGCGGCTGCAATCGAGCTGGCCGGCAACGCTGGTGCCGGTCTCCTCGCCGCTGGGACTGACGGGCAGGACGGGCCGACCGACGCCGCCGGCGCGTGGGTGGACGGCGGGACGCAGCCGGGCCGCGGCGGCGCGCAGGCGGCGCTCGATGCCAACGACTCGCATGGCTTCCTGACGCCGACCAGCGCGCTGTTCCGCCCGGGGCTGACCGGCACCAACGTGATGGATATCGTTATCGGGCTGGTCGACAGGTAATTAAACGGCGGTCGCTGGCGCCGCATGAAAGTGTTCGTCACGCGGCGGCTACCGGAGACAGTGATGGGGCGGCTCGAGAAGGCGAACGAAATCACCGAGTTGCGAGTCAATCCCCACGACCGGGCGCTGACACGCGACGAGCTGGGGGAAGGCACGGCGTGGTGCGACATCCTGCTGAGCCAGCTGGTCGACCCGGTTGATGCCGTGCTGATGGACTGCAATTCTGAGCTGAAGCTCATCGCCAACTACGCCGTCGGCTACAACAACATCGATGTCCCGGCCGCGACCGAGCGCGGCATTCCGGTCACCAACACCCCCGGCGTACTCGACGACTCGACCGCCGACTTGACCTGGGTGCTGCTGATGGCGGTCGCGCGGCGCATCGTCGAGGCCGACCGCTACATGCGCGGCGGCGAATACGAAGGGTGGGCGCCGACGCTGCTGATGGGCACCGACGTCCACCACAAGACGCTGGGCATCGTCGGGCTCGGCCGCATCGGTTTCGCACTGGCGCAGCGCGCGCGCGGCTTCGACATGCGGATTCTCTACAGCGACCTGGAGCCGAAGCCGTATGCGGAGGAGGTTGGGGCGGAGTATGTGGACATGTATACCCTGCTGCGCCAGAGTGACTTCGTTTCGCTGCACCCGTTCTACGACAAGAAGTCGCACCATCTCATCGACACGCGCGAGCTGCGCGAGATGAAGCGCAGTGCATTCCTGATTAACGTCAGCCGCGGCCCGGTGGTGAACGAAAAGGCGCTCGTCAAGGCGCTGAAAGTGGGTGAGATCGCCGGTGCGGCGCTCGACGTCTACGAGCGCGAGCCGGCGATGGAACCTGAGCTGGCGAAGATGGACAACGTCGTCATCGTCCCGCACATCGCTTCCGCCAGTCTGGAGACCCGCACGGCGATGGGCAACATCGCGGTCGATAACGTGCTGGCGCGCTGCCGCGGGGATGCGCTGACGACCTGCCTCAACCCCGAAACGGCAGGGTAGCGCGACGCGGCAGCGCGGAAGTCGCGCATGCTTGGCGCCGCCGCAGCGTTTATCATTACCCCTGCGCCCATCGACTTGTCTCGGGCTTCGGAGGAGAGCTCACAGTTATTTACCTCAATTCCCGCCCGGGGCAACCTGCCTCCTGCGATGAGCTGGCTGTTGCCCTGCGGGGCGTGCTGCGGCTGGCGAAAGTGGACGCGGTGGAATTTGCGCGCCACGTCTGAAGCGCTTCCCGCCAGCTTTTTAGCGGCCGCCACCTGCCGCCGGCCGTGAGCTTCGCCGGGATGGCAGTGGCGGTCGTCGACAACGGCGGCCAGTGGACGCACCGCGAATGGCGCGTGCTGAACTACCTCGGCTGCGCGGCCGAAATCATGCCGAACACGACGCCGCCCGTCGAGCTCGAGCGTTTTCGCGCGTTGGTGCTCTCAGGCGGCGCGCCGCGCATCGAGTCGGAAGCAGACGCGCTCGGCCTTACGGCGGAGTATCTGGACGCCGCACGGTGGCCGATTCTCGGTATCTGCGTCGGCCACCAGTATATGGCGGCCCACTTCGGCGGTGCCGCCGGCCCTGCGCGCGTGCCGGAGTTCGGCGCGGCGCTGGTCTCGGTCGCCGAGCGGGGCTGGCTGATGGCGGGGTTGCCAGACGAGTTCACGGTATGGGAGAGCCACAACGACGAAGTGACGCGGCTGCCCGATGGGTTCGACATCCTGGCGTCGAGCGACGACTGCGTGGTGCAGGCGATGCAGCATCGCAAGCTACCGTATGCGGGAGTGCAATACCATCCCGAGGTCGAGCATTCGGAATACGGTGCAGAATTATTCCAGAATTTTTTGAACAGAGCTTTGGAATGGAATGAGTAATAGCTAGATTCATACCGTTTCCTTACAGAAACACAGAGGTTGTTTGCTTTTAACGGGGTCCCTTTAGTTGGTCATAATGGATCCCATCTCTAAATTATTCAGTTTTGGCTCCAAGTTGGAGAATCTTTCCGAGGACAAAGAAAAGGCGATAAGCGGTTATGGATACTATGATTGGGGAAAATCTGCTTTTGAGACCAGTGTTACTGTAGCTTTCCTTCCTTTTTGGTATGCTTATTTATTTCTTGAAGCTAATGGGCTGACTGTATCTCTGGGTTCAATCACAATGACTTCAGATGCCATATGGTCATTATCTATTGCAATAGCTACATTGCTTGTAGCCATTGTTAGCCCTCCATTTGGAGTTATAGCAGATCGTCGCCTAATTAAAATAAAATGGTTGAAGATTATGACTTATGTTGGGGCTGGGGCAACTATCCTTCTAGCATTCGCCCCTCTTTTTGGTAATGCTGGATGGATTTGGTTGGTTGTGATGTTTATTCTTGCTAATATTGGTTTAAACGGTGCTGGCGTTTTTTACAATGCGCTTTTACCACATTTAGGCAAAAAAGATGAAATGGATGACATTTCAAACAGAGCCTTTGCCTATGGTTATCTGGGAGGATTTATTCTATTACTTTTCCATATTATATTGTGGTCGATGGTTGAAGGTGACTGGGTTGTACCATTTTGCATGGCAACTGCAGGTATATGGTGGTATGGATTTGCTCTTTTCACTTTTATGTGGGTCCCTGAGCCGCCTATAGAAACCGAAATGGAAAAATTGAAGTTTAGAGAGGCTGCACGTTTTGCAGTTGGTGAAGTAAAACAAACACTGAAGGATTACAAGGCTTTCCCGACACTATTTTTGTACATGCTTGCTTATTTCTTCTTTATTGACGGGATAAATACAGTGACCGCTTTGGGTGGAGTGTTTGGAATAGCTGTTCTTGGGGTCACACCCCAATCATTAATGATTACTATTTTGGTCATTCAATTTGTTGCAGCACCATCTGCAGTAATGTTCACCAAGATTGCTGGAAGGATAGGTACCAAAAAAGCACTCTTTATTTCGATTGTTGGGTGGGTTGTTTTATGTTTCGCAGCACTTGCTTTTGCACCGCTTGAACTAGAAGAACATGATGAGCACCAGATACTCTATGAGTGGAATGATTCCGCCCGAAATGGAACGGGGGCCTATGAGGTATATGTTTTCTCAGATATGCCCGAACTTGCTCAGAAACTTGAATATGAGGATAGTGAGTTCGATGAACAAACTTGGGCAGAGACATGGAACTCAACTCTACCTGTTGAATTGGATAGTAAGATTGGAACAAGATCCTGGATTATTCATGATAAGGATGATGAGGATAAACCTTTTACTAAAATATTGACAAATGCCTCAAAGGATAATCTTTCAGCATTTCTAAATTCTTTGAATGATACTAGGTTCAGTGCAAGTATTTCAGGTGGTGTCTTGGATGGCAACAGAAATGTAGGTGTGGATCACCCAACTAATCTCGGTGACGGTTCTCTTGATTTTATACCATTGTGGTCTCGAAGTAAGATTTGGGAACCACTTGGATTGTCTGTAGCCCTTCAATTTCTAATTTTAGGTTCTCTTATGGGGACTCTTCTAGGTGGTTCTCAGGGTCTTTCACGTAGTATGTTTGGCCAGATCGTGCCTGAGACACGCAGCACTGAATTCTTTGGTTTCTTTGGATTCTTTAATAAAGTAGCAGCATTTCTAGGTCCAATTCTTTATTTCTTTATGACTGTAATGTTTGATAGCCGTGTTGGAATTTTCAGTATAGCTATGCTTCTTTTGATAGGTGCAGGATTGCTTTATATGGTGGATATTGAGGCCGGAATAGCAGATGCTAGAGCTGAGGATGAGCGCCTGAGAAAGAAATTATTAGATCCCCAAGATTCAGATTCTTCGATAGAGTAAAGCTTCATGAGTCCTGCCAAGAGAATCCTTTCCAAGACAAGAGAACTCAAAAAAAAGGTAAGGGAATTTAGAGAAGAGGCAAAGAAACCAAGGGAGAGTATAACTTCCAAGACTTCTATGTTCAGCATAGTATCATGGTCATTCTATGATCTCGGTAATACTATCTTTTCAATCTTGATTGTTTCATTTTACTTCACTCTCTGGGTTATAAATGATGGTGTAGGCGGTTCTGATTCAGACTATGCTTATGCTAACGCAATTTCCATGGCTCTGGTTTTTATCACAGCACCAGTTATTGGTGCGCTATCCGATCAAGCAAATCGTAGAATGCCATTCTTGTTTTTCACAACACTTCTTTGTGTTAGTTTTACGGCTCTTTTAGGATACGAAAAGGAGGGGTGGGATAAACATACAACGCTCTTTTTCTCGTTAGGTTTGTTTGTCCTTGCTAATTATTCATATCAAGCCGGTTTGATTTTTTATGATTCCACTCTAGCTACAATTTCGACACCAGGAAATAGAGGTAGAATTGGAGGTATAGGTATAGGAATCGGTTACGTAGGTTCCTTAATTGGTGTTATTGCAGGATATGCACTAATTGAAATTCTTGGTTTCCCATTGCAAACAGTCTTTCAGGCAACAGCGATGCTCTTCCTGATTTTTGCAATACCCTGTTTTGTTTTTGTTAAAGAGAACGAACAAGATAATTTCTGGTCAGGTTTAATGGTTATTTTTTCATTTCTATCAATTCTGATTTTTGTTTTATTGGATAATTCACTGAGATTTGTTCTGCCTTTTGCAGCAATCGCATGTGGCTTCGCATATTTCTATACGCCGTCAACTCCTTTATTCCGTGACGGATCAATTGTGAAAGCAGTTTCTGGCACTCTCAAACAGTTACGTAAAACAATATCCATGGTAGACGATTTCCCAGGTCTAGGGAGATTTCTTGTAGGGCGAATTTTCTATACGGATGCGGCCAACACAGCTACAGCCTTTGCCGCAATTTATGTTAGTGAGGAATTTGGAATGACAACTGCAGATATTGCAAAGTATATGCTTATAGGAATTCTAAGTTCTATTGTCAGCGGTTTTTTGTGGGGTTATCTTGTCGACATTGTAGGTCCAAAAATAACTTTGAATTTAGTTTTATGGATCTGGTTTGCAACATTTTCTCTATTAATTTCTACGGTCTGGTTGGGACTACCAGCATGGCTTATTTGGGGTGCTCCTTTCTTGGCAGGAATAGCCCTTGGTGGAACATGGTGTGCAGATAGACCATACATGCTTGTTTTGACACCTCCACGTTATATTGGTCAATTTTATGGATTATACAGTATGGTAGGGCGTTTTGCAACTATCATTGGCCCTCTTTCATGGGCGATAATAGTAGATGAACTCGGTCTTGGAAGACCGGCGGCAATCACATTTCTCTTTATTATAATGATAATTGGTTACATCATTCTTCAGGGAGTGGATGATAGCCCTAGGGAGTGGCCACCTGAACTTCAGGCAGATTATGAGCCCGAGCCTCCACGTGGTGCAATAGGGCGGTCACGATAACCACTTTAACATACGGCCTAGTACTCAATTATGGAGAGGCGCCTGGATTACTATCTCGAGCGGCTGGTAAGCGCGGAGCAGCAGACGTTCCACCGGGCGATTCACGACTTCGTTGACGAGGCCATCGCGCCGCGCTGGCTGGAGTGGGAGCGAGGCCACCAGCTGATTCCGGATGACGCCATCGCGCAGATGGCGGAAATGGGGCTCTTCGGCGTCACCGTCTCTGAGGATTACGGCGGGCAGGGCGGCTCGCAGCTGGACCTGCTGCTGCTGGGCCTCGCGCTGGGCTACCAGTCGCAGTCGCTCGCCATCACGCCGGGCGCCGCGCTCTCGCTCGGCGCCAAGCCGCTACAGCTCTGCGGCACGGAAGCACAAAAAACGGCGCACCTCCCCGACCTAGCGGCGGGTAAGCGCATGTTCGTCTTCGGCCTCTCGGAGCCGGCGCGCGGGACCGACGCCGCCAACCCACAGGTCAGCGCGACGCGCGACGGCGACGACTGGGTCATCCGCGGTGAGAAGTGCTGGTCGACCAATGCGAAGTGGGCGTCGCACGTCATCGTCCACGCGCTGACCGCCCCCGATGGGAAGCCGGGCCACCGCTCGAGCTGCTTCATCGTCCCGATGGAGGCCGACAACGTCCACTATCAGGAGATGGCGGGCAAGGACCTCTGGAGCCAGTCCTCGACCGGCTCAATTATGCTCGACGGCGTGCGCGTTTCCGAAGGTGACCTGCTCGGCGACCTGAACGCAGGCTTCCGGGTGATGGCGCAGACGCTCAACGGCGGCCGGCTCTTCATCGCCGCGCTTTCGCTGGCGTCGCTGGCGTGCGCGCTCGACCGCGTCCGCGAATACGCGCAGGAGCGCGAAATCATGGGCGGGCCGCTGGGCCGCTACCAGCGCGTGCAGGACGTCGTGCTCGACATGGACATCGCGCTCGAGCAGGGGCTGACCTGGCTGGTCGACCTCTGTCGGCGCTACGACGCGGGGACGCTCGAGCGCGAGTCGGCCGCGAAGGTGAAGGTCGAGTGCTCGCGCCGCGCTAGCGACTTGCTGACGCTGGCGATGGAAGTGTGCGGCGGCGTCGCCTGCTTCGACGAGTTCGGCCTCTCGAGGCACCACCGCGACCTCTTCGTCTGCCGCGTCGGCGAAGGCTCCAACTTCGCGCTCAAGGGCTTCGCGACGCGCCCACTGATGCCGTCCATCACGCTGGATTAGGGGTGAAAATTCCAGCAAACTGTTATGACGCCCCCTTCGCTGGACTTGACCATGCGATTCCGTGGACGGATTGCGCAGCTGCTGATTGTCTGCCTTCTCGTCTCGGCGGGCGGCCTCTCGGGCTGCCTCCAGGACTCCCCGCCACCACCACTTCCACCAGAGGAGCCTTCCCTTCCAGACGGGGTTTTCGTCACCGGGCCTGACGGTCTAGGCGTCGATGAAGAACTCCTGCCCCTCAGTTTTGTTTTCAGTGACGTAGGTGAAGAAGGGGCTGAACCCAGCATAGGAGTTACCTCGAGTGGTTGTATATTCTTCATAGCATTCGAAAAACCTATGCGCTCATGCGATCATGGTGAAACGTGGGTGGATACAAGTGATGGTTCACAAGCGTTCTTCACCAACGACCCGTATGGCTGGGTTGATCCAGTCACTGATCGAGTATTCAATATTCATATGATGGGACTTTGGACCACTTGGATTGGTTGGTCTGATGATGATGGGGAAACTTGGGAAGCGAATCCTCATGACTCGGGCGCGCCAGTAAACGACCATATCAAACTCGGTTCAGGACCATGGACTGACGAAGGATATGGAATGCAACCTTTGCGTTATGAAAGAGCTGTATACTTCTGTTACAACAAATTACTCTATATCTCCTGCTACACCAGTTATGATGGTGGTGCTACATTTGAAGCTGGAGGAAACATTGTAGGTATCGCTACCGATAATGGAGGATTGCATGGAGCAATCACGACTGCACCAGATGGTACTGTCTTTTTACCTCCTCGAGTTCCAACACCGACAATCATTTTTTCCAAGGATAACGGCCTTGAGTGGGAGGAACGCACGATGGGAGAGGATGTGGGTACGCCAAATCCTCGTAAGAATGGTGAAGTTGCTACAGACACCGAGTCGAATGCTTACAACATCTGGGTTGGTGGTGATCAAGGTGTCTACATGTCACGCAGTACTGACTCTGGAGAAACCTGGGAACAGACCAGTATTCGGATTAGCCCCATAGAAGTAATCTCAGCGACATTCCCTCATACCTCTGCTGGAGACCCTGGACGAATTGCGATCACCTATCTTGGAAGCGAGAATGCCAGTGTACTAGGTCAACCTAATATCGATGGAGAACCATGGGACGGCAATGCACACTATGCGCCATCTAACGTGAGTCACTATCTCTATGTTACCTACAGTCTAAATGCATTAGACCCTGAACCTGTGTTCCACACCGTGCGAGTCTCTGCCGACCCGGTCCAGATTGGTAGTATCTGCCTGAACAGCGGAGATTGCCGCGACGGAAATCGGAACCTGCTCGACTTCAACGACCTCCATATCGACCGGGAAGGGCGCGTCTACATCGCTTTCGCCGATGGCTGCACAGGTGAATGCGCCACCATGGAGGACCCGCAGCCCGAGGATTCCCGCAGCCGGCGGGGCTCGGTCTACTACCTCGGCAGCGGCCCGAGTCTCTACGAATCCGTGGGAGAACTGGCCGAATTCGAGTAATAAACTGAACGCGCGTCCTCACTGAAAGTCTAATTCCTTCCGAGCGGTCCGCCACACGCCTGTTGACTAACTTCAGGCTGATTCCGGCACCAGCGAGGAGTGATGGGATTTGATTTTCCATCTACGAAGTCGCCTATCTCGCTGGCGTTCACGCCCTCGGGCAGGTTCCAGAAGTGAACTACCATATCCAGAATCATTCTTGACAAATACAAAAGTAAACCTGGCCTTCTGGGTTTTGCCCTCCAGCGTAAAATTGTAAAGGCCAGTGTTGAAGGCAGACGTTTTATCGCTAACTGGACTCTCTGTAATAATTTCTACTTCCACGGCAGATTTTAGGAAGTTCTCGAAATATTCAAGTATAGGGCCTGAACCTACGCATTCCCTGTCTGAAAAAGTTCCCAACAAGAGACCATCCTGTGCGTAGAGTCCAGTGACCTGGCGTGGGTCTCCGCTCTGAACTGCATTAACCCACTCCTGCAATAGGTCGGATGCTGTTAGAGCGCTCATCGTTGCCTAGAAGGGCGAGTGTACATAGGCTTCGCTGATGGATGTACAGGTACGTGTGCAAGTGGAAATGACACCACTCCAGAGAATTCTCGAAGTAGACAAGGGTCAGTGTACTACCTCGGCAGCGGACCAAGCCTCTACGAGGAGGTTGGAGACCTCGTTGAATTCGGGTGAGTTCATCCGCAGTCGACCGGTGACCACCTGAATTAAATTAGCAGCCCCTGACCCCCCGTGGAGTTCGAGGCGCTCGTCTGCTACAGCCAGCTGCTCATCCTGCTGGTGATTGCGGTCGCGTACCTCTACCACTACCGCCCCGGCCCGCACGCTAAGTGGACGTTTTCGGTTATCGCCTGCGGGCTACTGCTGTTCGTCGACGCGCTGCTACTCCCGGCTGGTGGCTGGCTGCAGCTGGCGCTCAAGGCGGTGATGGTTGTCGGCGCTATCGGCTGCCTGCTCGCGGCGCAGTGGGTCGTCGAGACCACGCCCGCGGGGTCGCCCGGCTGGTGCCCCGAGTGCGATACTCCGTTGCTCGATGACGGCCTCTGCCCCGCCTGCGGACACCTTGACACGCACGCGGGCGGCCTCAATTCGGGATGAGGCTGCTTTAAGTTATCCTGTTCGCTGCCGTGCCATGCGTCACCGTGAAGTCCCCGAGTCTGCCTCCGCTCCCACAGCCGCCGCCGCGGGCGGCGGCGGCTGTGCAGTTGAGGGGTGCGATAAAGCGCCGCAGCGTTCGCAGCCGCGGTCGCGCGTGGCGGAGGCGCTACCCGAGCTAGCGCTGGAGGGCGGGCGGCGCGTGAAGTTGTGCCGCGACCATTACCGCGCTTACCAGCGTGCGTCGCGCGAGACGCGGCGGCTGGACCGGATGGGTGGATGAGCGCCACCGCAATCTGCCGGGCGGAGCTGCGCAGTGGCTGGCGCCGCTTCGCGCGCTCGGTGGGGCGCCGTCCGTTGGCGACTGCCGTGATGGGCGCGCTGGCGCTGCTGATGGTGCTGGTGGGCGTGCGTATCATCGCCTTCGTCGCGATGCGGCCCGAGCAGTTTCCCGACGAGGGGTATGGCACGATTCTCCTGCTGCTGTTCGTGCTCCTGCTGCTGCGGTCGGCCGGGATAACGCAGCGGCACGCGCTGCGCGCCCGCGAGGTGGACCTGCACCTGACGCAGCCAGTGGCGACGCGCAGCGTGATGCTGGGGCAGTTTGGCGCCGTCGCGCTTGGCGCGACGGCGCTAGTCGCGCTGGGGGTCGCGCTCTCGCTGCTGGTGCGCTGGGGCGCCGGTATTCCGCTCGTGATTCCAGCGGTGTTCTGGACGCTGCTGGCGCTGTTCGCGCTGCTGGCGCCGCTCTGCGGTTTCCTTTTTTCAGTGCTCGGCAACCTCCAGCCGATGTCGCGCAAGCTGCGCTACCTCGCGACGCTGGCACCGCTGCTGATGCTGCTGATGTATCTCGCCAGCTACGCGCACGCGGCGCCGGCGCTGGTGCAGCAGGTCTCCGCCGCGGCGCTGCTGCTGCTGCTGGGCTACCTCTGGCTTGCTGACGGACTATACCTCGACGCGGTTGCGGCGCAGCGGCTAGCGACCGGCACGACTCTCAAGTGGCGCGTGATGGAGCTGCGCTGGCTGAGGCGGCTGGTGGGCCAGCGCGTCGCCGCGGTGGCGCGCAAGGAAATCACTTCGGCCATTCGCGAGCGCGATTTCCTCACCGCGACGCTCTCGACGCTCTCGATTTCGGCCATCCTGCTATTCTGGTATTACCAGACCGGCATCCCCGGCGAGGAGGTGGGCGACCTCGCGCCGCACCACTACTACCCGGGGCTGCTGGCGCTGGCGCTCTACATGGCGGCGCTGCTGCAATGCACCCTTGTCGGCGCGGCGCTGCTCGGCATCGAGGGCCGCCGGCTGTGGGTGCTGAAGGGGCTCCCGGTCGATTCGCGCACAGTGATGCAGGGCAAGGGGCTAGGACTGCTGCTGTTGGCGCTGCCAGGCATCGTGCTAGTCTGGCTGCCGCTGGCGCTGGCGGCCCACTTCCCGTGGCAGGTGACGCTCTTCTTTGGTGAAATCGCCATTGCGCTGACGCTCGCCAACGCCGGCCTTGGCTTGTGGGCTGGCGTAGCTTTCGTCAGTTTCGACGAGCACGACCGCGGCAACCCCGACGTGCTGACGCAATTCATGCTCATCGGCGCCTCGGCGTTCATGTCGGCGCTGCTGGCGCTGCTCCCGGCGGCGGTGATGCTGATGTATGACCTGCCCGACGGGACGCGCTACGGACTCGGGCTGGTCGCCGGAGCGCTCTTCGCCGCCTGTGGCTACGGCATCTACCGCCTCGGCGTGCGTAGCGCCGCGGACGCCTACCGCACCATCTGGATTGA
>MPMF02209767.1_pt1 | contig 22162 bp, 19 predicted proteins | sample 1617271 | NCBI WGS metagenome assembly MPMF02 (sample SAMN05944812, study PRJNA350692) | marine metagenome | biome: marine; feature: ODZ; material: water; isolation source: 120 m water sample prefiltered with 30 um filter, filtered on to 0.2 um... | place: Pacific Ocean | collected 2012-04-09... | reverse complement strand
GACTTCCACCCCCAAGTCGTCGCCGGGCCACCACAGCCCGGCAAATGGTGCTTTCGCACCGTGCGCCATGCCTGGCACACCGCGCCCGCGCAGGCAGCGGAGCGAAGCTCCGCCGCCGTGAGCGAAAAAAAGCAAGCCTGGATCTCAGTTCCTGAGATCCAGGCTTGCGTCCCGGGGCAATGGCAGTCAGCATGAAAGCAGGGGAGGCAGAGAAGAAAAGCTGAGCGTGAGCGATGATCGAGATCAAGCCGGAAGTCGTCTGCCACATCGTCTTCAGAGCGCGACAGATGCAGGCCGCCGACGACCTCATCGAGGGTGCGGACGAAACCGAGGAACAGCCGGTCGACCTCGACGATCTCGACGAGGAGGCTCTGGATCGCGGCATCCACGACGAACACGAGCGCGATCCCACTTACAACGAGCTCAAGGAATTCATCGACGGCCTCAGCTTCGACGACCAGCATGAGCTGATCGCCCTGGCCTGGCTGGGACGCGATAGCGCCGAGGATGAATGGCCCGAATTGCTCCGCCTGGCCCGCGAACGGCGCACCGAACACACCGCCGATTATCTGCTCAGCATGCCGTTGCTGGCCGATTATCTGCAGGACGCGCTGCAGGTCTTCGACATCTCAACCGAAGACTTCGAGGAAGAACGGCGGTAGGGCGGATCCCGTCAAACAAAACAACTAAACCGCGCTGGCGCCGGAATCGACCGGCAGGATGGCGCCGGTGACGCGGCGGCTTTCGTCGGAGGCGAGATAGAGCGCCATCCAAGCCACGTCCTCGGGAGCGCAAATACCGAGCAGGCTTTTCTGCACGATTGGGTTGTCGTCCGAGATCATGGCCAGCACCCGTTCGGTGCCGACCACGCCGGGCGCGATGGCGTTGACCCGGATGCCCTGGGACGCCAGTTCCTGGGCCAGCGCCTTGGTCAGCGTCAACACGCCGCCCTTGGCCGCGGTGTAGGCGTCGGCGCCTTGGGTGGCGGTGAGGGCCCGGATCGAGGTGGTGTTGATTATCGAGCCGCCGCCGGCCGCCTCGAGGTACGGGATCGCCAGGCGGCAGCCCAGGAAGGTGCCGAAAAGATCGACGCCGATGGTGCGCCAGAACTCGTCGAGCGCGATCTCGCTGATGCGGCCGTCGCGGGCCGTGGCGCCGCCGGCGTTGTTGTAGAGCACGTCGAGGCCGCCGAAGGCCGCCACGGTGGCCGCCAGGGCGGCACCAAAGCTGGCTTCGTCGGCGACGTCGGTCTCGACAAAGAGGGCCCGGCCGCCGGCTGCCTCGATGGCCGCGGCCGCGGCCTGGCCGGCCTCGGCGTTGATCTCGGCCAGGGCCACGGACGCGCCTTCGCGGGCGAACAGGAAGGCCGCGGCGCGGCCGATACCGCTGCCGGCACCGCTGACCAGGATGCGCTTGCCTTCGAGTCTGTTCATCATTACCTCCCTGGTGCGTTGCGGCCCGGACGATAGCAGGCCGTGAGCCGGTTAGAAATCCGAGCCTGGACGGCGCCGGTGCGGGAAACGAGCTACGGAAGGGTCGATGCCATACTGATCCTTGTTCGTTTTGGACACGATTTCCCACAACCTCGATCGCAACTGTGGTACTGTAGTTACGGTAAGTAGGGGCATTGAAAGAGGAAGAAATTCTCAGGACATTTTCGTTTTGATTGTGAAGATCTGGCATTTCGGCGTTCGCACAAGTAGCCAACTTTTTTGAGTCCGAGGACGATTCCGGATTGGCGGGAGACGGGCGTATCGATGAAGTCGTTTTGGAAATTCCTCGATCGCCTGGCAACAGCGGGCTTGGTAGTTGCCGGCCTGGGACTGCTGTGGACGCCGACGAGCAGCGGTGACGACATCGGTCTCTTTGGCTTCGGCGAATGGACGGTGGTGACCGTCAACGGCCCGGTGCAGACCAAAGCCGGCGACAACACATGGAACAACTGGGCCGTGGCCAAACGCGGCACGCGGGTCTCGGTTTACGGCTCGGTCAAGACCGGCCGGGGCGCCAGCGCCACCCTGGCGCGGGGCAAGGATCGCATGGTGGTGTCGCCCAACAGCCGCATCACCATCGCCCCCGTGGGCCCTTCGCCGGCCTCGCTCAACGAAACTCCGGTGACCATCCTGCAAAGCACCGGCCGCGCGCTTTACAACGTCCAAACCCGGCCCAGCCGCCGCTTCCAGGTGCTGACGCCCTTCCTGGTCGCCGGCGTCAAGGGAACCACCTTCTCGGTCGACGTCTCGACGGCCGGGGCCAGCGTCAGCGTCAGCGAGGGCACCGTCTCGGTATCGCCCTCGGCCGGCGGCGAAGGCGTCGACGTCTCGATCGGCATGACCGCCGCGGTTTCGGCTGCCCCCGGTTCCGGCGTCTCGGTGGCACCGACGACGGCGGCGCCCCCCGCACCCCCGGCCCCCCCGGCCCCCCCGGCCCCCCCGGCACCGCCAGCGCCCCCGGCACCGCCCGCACCGGCAACCCCTGCCGCCACGGCGCCGCCCGGCGCCTCGGCCGCCAATGCTGCAGCCGCCGCTGCCGGCGCGGCCAGCGGTCAGGGACCGGGCAGCGGCGGTGGCAATAACGGCGGCAATAGCGGTGGACCGGGTACCGGCGGCGGACCGGGTGGCGGTGGGGGACCGGGAAGCGGTGGCGGCGGTGGTGCCGACGGCGGTGATGGTGAAGGCGGAGGCGGCTCCGGAGGCGGCGGTGGTTCCGGTGGCGGTGGCGGAGGTGGCTCCGGCGGTGGCGGCGGTGGTGGCGGTTCCGGCGGCGGCGGAGGCGGAGGCGGAGGTGGCTCCGGTGGCGGTGGCAACGGCGGTGGCGCCTCGGGCGGTGGTGGCAATGGCGGCGGTAACGGCGGTGGCTCATCGGGCGGCGGCGGCAATGGCGGCGGTAACGGCGGCGGTGCTTCGGGCGGCGGTGGCGCCTCGGGCGGGGGCAGTTCCGGCGGCGGCGCTTCGGGTGGCGGCGGCAATGGCGGCGGTAACGGTGGCGGCGCCTCAGGTGGCAGCGGATCAGGCGGCAACGCCGGAGGTAATTCAGGCGGCACCGCCGGAGGTAATTCGAGCGGCAACGCCGGAGGTAATTCGGGCGGCAACGCCGGAGGTAATTCGGGCGGCAACGCCGGAGGTAATTCGGGTGGTGCCTCAGGTGCTAGCGCCGGTGGTGGCTCGAGCGGCAGCAGCGGCAGTAGTGGCTCCAGCGGCAGCAGCGGCAGCAGTGGCTCCAGCGGCAGCAGCGGTAACAGCGGCAACAAGGACAACAGCGGCGGTGGCAAAGGCGGCGGCAAAGGCGGCGGTGGCGGCGGTGGCGGCGGTGGCGGCGGCAATGGTGGCGGCAATGCCAATGCCGGATAAGGGAACGCAAATGCTCAGGCGAAACCGCGCATGAAGGCGCGTTTGCCATACCTGTTGGTGGCGGCCGCCGTGACGGCGGGCTTTCTGCTCGGCCTGTTCGAGCCCTCTGAACGGCGTTGGACGGACTTGCGCATGTGGCTGCTGGAAAGGGACGCCGGCCGCGGTGCCGCTCTGGTGACCATCGATGCCTCCAGCCTGGCCGAACTCGATACCTGGCCCTGGCCGCGGCACTACCATGCCCGGGTGCTCGACAACCTGCTGGCCGCCGGCGCTTCCCGGGTGGCCTTTGCCATCGACTTCAGCTCGCGATCAAAGGCCGGCGAGGATGCCGCCTTCGAGCGCTCCCTGGCGGCGGCCGGCGAGCGTGCGGTGCTGCCGGTGTTCCAGCAGTACGACCGCTCCGGCGGCCAGGTGGCACTGCGGCGCACCTTGCCGCTCGAACGCTTCGGCCGCCACACTGCCCTGGCTTCGATCAACGTCGAGCCCGAGGGCGACGGCCTGGTGCGCCGCTTGCGACGCTCCTACGACTGGGACGGCACCCCGGTGCCGACGCTGGCGGCGCTGCTGGCCGGGAGCGGAGCCGGATCAAGCGGCCCCTTCCACATCGACTACGGCATCGCTCCGGCCAGTCTGACCCGGCTTTCCTTTGCCCGTGTGCTGCGCGGCCAGTTCGATGCGCGGCTGGTGGCTGGCCGCCAGGTCATCGTCGGGGCCACGGCGGCGGAGTTGGGGGATCGCTTGGCGACGCCGCTTCATCGCGCGCTCCCCGGCTCCGTAATCCACTACCTGGGCTACGAATCGCTGGTGCAGGGCCGGGCGCTGGGGCGGCTCGATGAACTTTTCGTCAGCGCCGGGATCTTCGGCCTGGCGCTGCTGGGCTTTATGTTCGTGGGCTGGTCGTGGCGCCGCGGTCTGATGGTGCTGGCGGCCCAGACGGCCCTGCTGGCGCTGGCTGCGCTGGCCACCCAGGCGCTGGCGCCGGTGATCGTCGACACCGTACCCTGGGCCGTCACGCTGGCGCTCTGCTACCTGCTGTCGACGCTGCTGGCTAGCGAACGCCAAGCGCTGCGGATCTTTTCCCAGAGCATGGCCCTGGTGCACCAGCGCCGGCTCATGCGCAGCGTCCAGGAGGCCAGCTACCATGCCATCCTGGTGGTCGACAGCGGAGCCCGGGTGCGGCTCTTCAATCCGGCGGCGGAAAAGCTCTTTGGCCGCCCCGCCGATGAGATCATCGGCAGGCCCGTGGGGTTGCTGCTGCCCGAGCTCGAACGCCCCGAATTCACGGCCGAGGCGTTGGGCTACCTGCGCCAGGGCCTGGGCGCCGACGGCCGCGGCAGACCCCGCGAGGTGGCGGGCCGGGAGGGCAGCGGGCGCAGCTTCCCGATGGAAATGGTGGTCCAGGAGGTGGGCCAGCGCATCAGCGCCCATACGTTCGAACGCCGCGGCGACGACCGCAACGTCTTGATCTGCATGATGCAGGACATCAGCGCCCGCAAGGCCCGCGAGACGGGACGTCAGACCGCCCTTGATGTGGCCGTCTCGGCCAACATCGCCAAAAGCAAGTTTCTTTCCGGCATGAGCCACGAGCTGCGCACGCCGCTCAATGCCATCATCGGCTTTGCCGACGTGCTGCGCGGCGGCCACGTCGGCGAATTGCTCGACAAGCAGCGCGAGTACCTCGACATCATCCAGCTTTCCGGCCGCCACCTGCTGGAACTCATCAACGATATCCTCGACCTCTCCAAGATCGAGGCGGATGAGGTCGAACTGGTGGAAGAAGAGGTCGACCTGTCCGAAATGGCCGAAATCGCCTTGCGCCTCGTCGACAATGGCGGCTCCGTCGCCGGGCTCGAACTGGGGATGGTGGCGGCCGACGACCTACCGCGACTGCGCGCCGACCAGCGCATGATGCGCCAAGTACTGCTCAATCTGCTCTCCAACGCCATCAAGTACACCCCGGCCGGTGGCAGCGTCACACTCCGCCTGGCGCTGGGCCCGGGCGGCGGCCTGACCGTCAGCGTCAGCGATACCGGCATCGGCATGAACGACGAAGATATCGACGCGGCACTGACGGCCTATGACCGGGCCGCCGATCCCACCGTGCGGCGCATCGAAGGCACCGATCTCGGCCTGCCGGTAGCCAAAGCCATCATCGCCCGCCACGGCGGGCAGATGGCCATCGAGAGCCAGCCGGGTCGGGGCACCACGGTGACCTGCTGGTTGCCCCCCGAACGCCTGGTCGCCAAAGTCGCCAGCGCAACCGTCTTTTCCTGATAGTTTGCCGGCGCCTGAACGGCGCCGCTTGCCGGCCCGGCTTTGATCCGCGATCATCGCGCCGCCATGAACCGAAGTACGCTTTTGCTGTTGATCGGGTTGACCTTCTTCTGGGGCATCAACTGGCCGATCATGAAGGTGGGCCTAAGCGAATTCTCGGTCTGGACCTTCCGTGCCCTGGCCAGCGTCACCGGCGCCATCGGGCTTTTTGCCATCGCCCGGGCCGGCGGCGCTTCGCTCAGGGTACCGGTGGGCGAGCGCCTCGGCCTGGTGGTGGCGGCGCTCTTGAACATCACGCTCTGGAACGTGCTGATCCTTTTCGGCCTCGGCCTGATGGCCTCGGGCCGGGCCGCCATCCTGGCTTTCACCATGCCGCTGTGGGCCACCGTGATCGGTAGCTTCGTGCTCGGCGAGCGCCTGGGCCGGCGCCAGGTGCTGGGGCTTGGCCTGGGCCTGAGCGGCATGGCGCTGCTGCTGGCCGGCGACATCCGAGCCCTGGGCGCGGCTCCGCTAGGGGCGCTGCTGGTGGTCGGCGCGGCCATCAGTTGGGCCGGCGGCACGGTGGCCGTCAAATACTACCGCTTCACCATGACGCCGACCGTGCTGGTGGCCTGGCAGCAAGTCATCGGCGTGATTCCCATCGTGACCATGGCGCTGATGCAGGACACCATGATCGGCCCGGTGACGCTATGGCCAGCCCTGGCGGTGCTCTACAACATGCTGGTGGCCTCGATCTTCTGCTACTGGGTTTGGTTTCGCGTCGTGCTCAGTGTGCCCGTCGCCACCTCCACCATCAGCACCCTGATGATTCCCGTGCTCGGCGTGATTAGCGGCGCTCTGGCGCTGGGAGAGCGGCCCGGTGCGCTCGACTTCGCGGCGCTGGTGCTGGTCGCCGGCGCCATCGCCGTGGTACTCCTGCCCAACCGCCCGAGCCGCCGCTAACTGGTTTCGAGATCGATATGAATGACATCGAAGCCCCGATGTTCGACGTCTTCGGTACCGTCGTCGACTGGCGCGCCAGCGTTGCCCGCGAGGCCGCCGCCCTGGCCGGCCAACCCGGTTGCCCCTGATGGCGGCGAAATTCGCCATCGGCCAACCTGTGCCCCGCAAGGAGGATCCCAGGCTGCTGCGCGGCGGCGGCCGTTACACCGACGACATCGACCTGCCGGGCCAATATCATGGCTTCGTGCTGCGCTCGCCCCTGGCCCACGGGATCGTGCGCACCCTGAACACCGCACCGGCCTTGGCCACACCCGGCGTCGTCGCGGTCTTTACCGGCGGCGACCTGGCCGAGGCCGGAGTTGCACCCTTCCCCTTCACGCTCCCGCTCACCAGCCACGACGGCAGCCCGCCGGCCGTGCCCCAGCGCTGGGCCCTGGCCCGCGGCCGCGTCAACCACGTTGGCGAGGCCCTGGCCCTGGTGGTCGGCGAAAGCGTCCATGCCGCGCGCGACGGCGCCGAGGCCATCGGCCTGGAGATCGAGCCCCTGCCCGTGGTCACCGATCCCGAGGCGGCGCTGGCGGCGAATGCCGTGCAGGTCCACGACGAGGTTCCCAACCTCTGCCTGGACTGGCGTTCGGGCGATTTCGCGGCCGTCGAACAAGCCTTCGCCGGAGCCGCCCATGTGGTGCGCCGGCGCCTGGCTGTCAACCGCACGGCCGTGGCCACCACCGAGCCCCGCGGCGCCCTGGCCGCCTACGCCGCCGCCGACGGCCGTTTTGTCCTCCATGTCGGTTGCCAGGGTGTTTTCGCCATGCGCCAGGACCTGGCCCAAAGCCTGCCCGAGGTGGCGCCGGAGCGCTTCCGGGTGCTGAGCCACGACGTGGGCGGCTCGTTCGGCATGAAGTCGGCGCTCTATCCCGAATACCTGGCCATCCTGCACGCCGCCCGGGTGCTGGGCCGGCCGCTCAAGTGGAGCGACGACCGGGCCGGCAGTTTTCTTTCGGATCAGCAGGCCCGCGAGGCGGTCTTCAGAGCCGAGCTTGCCCTCGACGCCGAGGGCAACTTCCTGGCGCTGCGCATCGAAGGACTGGCGAATTTGGGTGCCTACCTCACCACCTACGGCCCGCTGATGACCACCATCAGCATCGAGCGCAACGCCCCCAGCCTTTACCAAACCCCGCTGATGGCCATCCGCACCCGCTGCGTCTTCACCAACACCGTGCCCATCGGGCCCTACCGGGGTGCCGGCCGGCCCGAGGGCAACTACATCATGGAGCGCCTGGTCGACGCGGCGGCCCGCGAGCTGGGCCGCGACCCGGCCGAACTTAGGCGCCAGAACCTGATCCCGCCCCAGGCCATCCCCTACCGGGCGCCCTCGGGCCTGGAATACGACAGCGGCGACTTTCCCGCCGTGCTCGAGAGTGCCTTGGAAAAAGCCGACTGGCCGGGCTTTGCCGCACGTCAGGCCGAAAGCCGGTCGCGAAACCGGCTGCGCGGCCGCGGCCTGGCCTGCTACCTTGAAGCGACGGCGGCGCCGAGCCGCGAGATGGGCGGGATTCGATTCGGACCGGGTGGCGACGTCACCATCGTTACCGGCACCCTGGACTACGGCCAGGGCCACGCCACGGCCTTCGCCCAGGTCCTGGCCCAACGCCTGGGGTTGCCGTTCGGGAAGATCGATCTCTTGCAAAAAGACAGCGACGAGTTGCTGCACGGCGGCGGCACCGGCGGCTCGCGCTCGCTGGTGTCGAGCGGCAGCGCCATCGTGAAAGCGGCCGGCCAGGTCATTGCCAAGGGCGGGCTGCTGGCGGCCCGCCACTTCGAGGCGGCCCAGGCCGACATCGAATTCCAGGCCGGCCACTTCGGCGTCGTCGGTACCGACCGGCGCATCACGCTCCCGGATCTGGCCGCCGGCCACCCCGGCGAGCTCGACGTAGCCCTGGTCGAAGACACGCCGCCCTCGACCTTCCCCAACGGCTGCCACGTCTGCGAACTGGAGATCGACCCCGAGAGCGGCGAGGTGGCGGTGCTGTCTTACGTTGTGGTCGACGACTTCGGCACCATCGTCAATCCCCTGCTGGTCGAAGGCCAAGTCCAGGGCGGCATCGCCCAGGGCCTGGGCCAGGTGCTGATGGAAGACGTGGTCTACGACCCCGACGGCCAGCTGCTGACGGGCTCGTTCATGGATTTTGCCCTGCCCCGGGCCGACCACATGCCGCCCATCGAGTTCCACTCGCACCCGGTGCCGGCAACCAGCAATCCGCTCGGCGTCAAGGGCTGCGGCGAAGCCGGCACCACCGGCGCCCTACCGGCGGTGATGCTGGCGCTCCTCGACGCCCTGGCGCCCTTGGGCGTTCAGGATATCGACATGCCGGCGACGCCGGAGAGGGTCTGGCGGGCCATCCGGGAGGCGAGCTTGCGGGCGCCAAATTAATCCTGTATCCCCCTCCGCAATGAATACAGAACGAGGAAGACGTCATGAAAAGCTATCAGGTGGTGGAATACGGGGCGGCGCTGGAAGCGCGGGATTTGCAGACGCCCGAGCCCCAGGGGGCCGAGGTCCTGGTCAAGATCAAGGCCTGCGGCGTCTGCCACTCCGACGTCCACCTCTGGGAGGGCTCGTTCGATATGGGCGGCGGGCGCAAGATGGAACTGGGCAAGGTCTCGGCCATCATTCCCTTCACCCCGGGCCACGAGATCATCGGCGAAGTGGTGGCCCTGGGCCCCGAGGCGGAGGGGGCGAGCATCGGCGACACGCGCGTCGTTTATCCCTGGATCGGCTGTGGCAAGTGTTCGGTCTGCGCCGGAGGCGAGGAGAACCTCTGCTCCCGGCCGCGTAACCTGGGCGTCAACGTAGACGGCGGCTTTTCCGATTACGTGCTGGTGCCCGACGGCAAGTACCTCTACGACTTCTCCGGCGTGCCCGATGCCCTGGCCTGCACCTATGCCTGTTCCGGCCTCACTGCCTATGGGGCACTGAAGAAAGCGCTGCCGCTGAGGGATGGCGACACGGTGATGCTGATCGGCGCCGGCGGCGTCGGCCTGATGGGCGTGCGATTTTGCAAAGCCGCACTGGGTATCCAGCCGGTGGTGGTCGACATCGACCCGGGCCGCCGCCAGGCCGCCCTTGATGCTGGCGCCAGCGAGGTCTTGGATCCCGAGGACAGAGAGGCCTCGAAGGAATTCGCCAAACGCACCGGCGGCGCCGCCGCGGTGATCGACTTCGTCGGCGCCGAAGCCACGGCCCAGTACGGAACGCGAGCGCTGCGCATGGGCGGCAAGTACATCATCGTCGGCCTCTTCGGCGGCGAATTTCGCACGGCGCTTCCGCTGATCCCCTTCAAGGCCATGACCATCATGGGCTCGCTGGTGGGTACGCCGGGCGACATGGCGGAACTGGCGGAGCTGGTGCAGAGCGGCCAGGTCGCAGCCATTCCGGTCAGCGAGCGGCCCATGGACCAGGCCTCGCAGTCGCTCGAGGACCTGCGCGCCGGCCAGGTGGTGGGCCGCGTGGTGCTGGAGAACTAGGCCGCACGGCGGCCCCTCTTACCCCGCCAGCTCTTTCGCCAGATCCTCGACCACCTCGGTTTCCGGGGTGGCGGCGAAAATCTTGGGATCGACGATGAGCTTGGTCGAACGGTTGCCGCCGCCCAGGATGACGTAGTCGAGCGCCATGATGCGGGCGTCGACCCAGAGCGGCAGCCCGGCCGGCAGGCAGATGGGCGTGACGCCGCCGATCTCCATGCCGGTGATCTGGCGGGTTTCCTCGGGCGAAGCGAAGGATGCCTTGCGCGCCCCCAGTTTCTTGCGCACTACCTTGTTCACGTCGAGCCGCGTGGGCGCCAGCACCAGGCAGGCGGCGTAACTCACCTCGCCGCCCTTGGAGCGCACGACGATGGCATTGGCCGAGTGCTCGGACGCGTAGCCGTAGTGGGCGCAAAAGACGGCCGTGTCGGCCAGTTCGGGATCGCACTCGATGATCTCGTAGGCCAGGCCCGAGGCCTCGAGAATGTCGTGGATGCGGCTTTCGATGTCGTTCATGGCCGAACATAAGCGCAGGGCCGCCCCGGTTGTCCAGCCTGGCGCCTGCCAGCCCCTATTATAAGTTGTAACGACACTTGTGAAGCTCGGTAATAGTTGCAAACTTCATTGATACGTCTAATTTGTTGTGTTTCGGCGTAAACATTTCTGATAAAGTTCCAGAATGCTTCTTACGAGTTCCGATGTCGCGAATTTTCTCCGCATTGGCCTGCTCATCTGGATGGCTGCCTTTGCGGCCTTGGTTTGCTACCGCCTGCTGGACGGCCGCATCCGCAGCACGGGGCTGCTGGGCGGCAGGCGAGGCGGCGCCATTGATCCCGAGCGGCTGCAGATGCTGGTGGTTTTCCTGGCGGGAATAGGGTTCTACGTCGCCAGCGCCGGGAGCGAAATAGCGACCGCCGGCGAGCTCGGTTCACTGCCCGAGCCGCCCCAATTTCTCACCGCGGCCGTGCTCGGCAGCAACGCGCTCTATCTCGCCGGCAAGCTGTTCCGGCGCCTCGGCAAGGGAGGTACGTCATGACCCCAAGCACCATAGCCATCGGCGTCAGCCTAGTCCTCAGCCTCATCATCCTGGGATTTGCCCTGGCGGTGCTGTGGAAGGTGTTCAGCGACAAGATCAAGCTCGATTATCTGATCTGCGAGACCAGTGCCGACACCGGTGGCCCGGATCCGCACCCCAAGGCATCGCTGTCGCGCTTTCAGTTCCTGATCTTCACCTTCGTTATCGCCGGGCTCTATCTGGTGCTGTGCATCGAGAGCGGAACTTTGCTCGAAATCCCGCCCTCCGTACTGGGCCTGATCGGCGTCAGCGGCGGCAGTTTCGTGATTTCGAAGGGCATCGGCAAGCGGCCGGAATAGGGAGTGGAGGCAATGATCGCGCGCCGCCTCGCTGCCCTGCTCGCCCTTATCGCTGTCGGGCTTTGCGCCCTCGCCGCCGGGGCGCGGCCGTTGGAGGACTGCAAACCGCTCTACAGCGATGTCGGCCTGCCCGTGCATTTCGCCAAGGCCGACGGCGCGCCACCGACGCTGCTCTGCCGCCAGGGCTACCTGCTGGCTCATAACAACGACACCCGCATATCCGATTGGGTGCTGGAGGCGCTGACCGCCGAGCAGATCGAGGGCGGGGCCACGCGCAAGAAATCGACTTTCAAGTCGGATCCGGACCTGCCCGCCGAGCACCGCGCCACCCTTGGCGATTACAAGGGCAGCGGCTACGACCGTGGCCACCAGGCCCCGGCCGCCGATTTCAAATCGGGCCAACCCATGATGGACGAGAGCTTCTATCTCTCCAACATGGCGCCCCAGGTCGGTGTCGGTTTCAATCGCGGTGTCTGGCGCCAACTTGAAGAGTATGTCAGGGATCTGCTGCCCACCCGCGAGCGTCTGATCGTCATCACCGGGCCGGTATACCAGGCGCCCGAAATCAACGTGCCCGCCGACAAAACCATCGGCGCCAACCGGGTGGCGGTGCCGGCCGCCTTCTACAAAATCGTCTACCACCCCCGCAGTGAACGCGCCCTTTCCTTCCTGCTGCCCAACCGCCGGCTCAAGGGCCGCCAGCCCCGGGAGTTCCGCATCAGTGTCGATGCGATCGAAGAGTTGACCGAGATCGACTTCCTGGCCGCTCTGCCGCGCCGCCGCCAACGCCAGTTGGAAAGCCGGGTCGTACCCATGTGGCAGCACTGAGCTGACTCGCTCGGCCAGCGCCAATTGGCACTGGCGGCGCCCCCCCGAAATATGACAGTTTCGGATGTCCCGGTTGCTTGCCGCCGGCGCGCCACAAAACCAAAATTTCTGCACAGGAAGAGGACGCCATGAAAGAGTGTCTCCAGTTCTACATCGACGGCCGCTGGGTCGACCCCGTCCAGGCCCAGACCTTGGATGTCATCAACCCGGCTAGCGAAGAGCCCATGGGCCGCATCGCCATGGGATCGGCGGCCGACGTCGACCAGGCCGTGGCGGCGGCCCAGGCCGCTTTCGAGAGCTTCTCCCAGACCAGCGTCGAAGAGCGCACAGCACTTTTCGACAAGATCATCGAGGTCTATCAGTCGCGCTATGACGAAATGGCCGAGATCATCAGCCAAGAGATGGGCGCGCCGCTCAGTTTCTCCAAGGCCGCCCAGGCGGCCACCGGCCTGGCCCACTTCAAGCAGGCCAAGCGGATCCTTAAGGGCTACGAATTCGAAGAGAACCGCGGCACCACCCGGGTGCGCAAGGAGCCCATCGGCGTCTGCGGCTTCATCACGCCCTGGAACTGGCCGGTCAACCAGATCGCCGTCAAAGTGGCGCCGGCGCTCGCGGCAGGCTGCACCATCGTGCTCAAGCCCAGCGAAGTGGCTCCCTTCAACGCCATGCTATTGACCGAGATCCTCGACGCCGCCGGCCTGCCGGCCGGTGTCTTCAACGTCGTCAACGGCAATGGGCTGATCGTCGGCGCCGCCATCTCGGGCCATCCCGGCATCGACATGGTGTCGTTCACCGGCTCGACCCGGGCCGGCATCCAGGTGGCCCAGGCCGCGGCGCCCAGTGTCAAGCGCGTGGCCCAGGAATTGGGCGGCAAGTCGGCCAACATCGTGCTCGATGATGCCGACCTCAAGAAGGCGGTATCGGGCGGCGTCTTCGGCTGCATGGGCAATTCCGGCCAGTCCTGCAACACGCCGACGCGCATGCTGGTGCCCAAGGCCAAGCACGACGAGGCGGTCGAGATCGCCCGGGCCACGGCCGACAAGATCCGGGTCGGCGATCCCTTTGCCGAGGACACCAAGATCGGGCCGGTGGTCTCGGTCGTCCAGTTCGACAAGATCCAGGGCCTGATCCAGCAGGGCATCGAGGAAGGGGCCGAATTGGTGGCCGGCGGCCCGGGCCGCCCCGAGGGCTTCAACAAGGGCTACTACGTGCGGCCCACGATCTTCGCCAACGTGCGGAACGACATGACCATCGCGCGGGAGGAAATCTTCGGACCCGTCCTTGCCATCCTGCCCTACGAGGACGAGGAAGACGCCGTGCGCATCGCCAACGACACGCCTTATGGGCTCTGCGGCTACGTCCAGTCGGGCGATCTCGACCACGCCAACGCCGTGGCCCGGCGCCTGCGCACGGGCTCCGTCCACGTCAACGGTGCCGGCCCCGACTTCGGCGCCCCCTTCGGCGGCTACAAGCAATCCGGCAACGGCCGCGAATGGGGCGACCACGGCTTCGAGGAATTCCTCGAGGTCAAGGCCGTGATGGGCGCCAACCCGGCGCCGGAAAAGTAGGCGCACGGCGGGCGCACGGCGCCCTTTTAGTTACTTCGCCGTTTGCCTTTTTTTCTCCCTCTCCCGCTTGCGGGGAGGGATGGGGAGGGGGCTTTTTTCGGGTTCTTCACCCAATACCGGGGAGCGTGGGGCACCCCGGCGATCCCAGGATGCCACCGTGCTCGGCTCCCTCAACGATGCCTGCGGCGCCGCTGGCGCGGTGGCCTTCGGCCATCGTTGACCGACCCTGCGCGCGGCGGCCGCGCATGCTCAGGTCGGGACGAAGGAATGGCCGCTGGGGTCGAACAAAGGAATATCAATCAAGGGCTGGCAGACGACCGGGTCAAGTAGCCCAGCGAACATAGTGAGTGGCTACTTGAGGCGGCGGCGGCTCCCCACGCTCATATGCGACCGGAAGCCCTTGCTTTCGGTCTGCCCAGCGGCGAGCGTTCTTGGCTTGGCCACCAGCCGAAGTACCTCGCCCACGCGGGCCTTCCCGGAAACAGGGGAAGAACCTTTTTTCGCCCTATTCCCGGGTGACGATCAGCGAGGCGTTCTGGCCGTCGAAGCCGAAGCCGCAGCCGCAGGGAATCGTTCACCTGCTGTACCTTGCTGGCACGGCCGGCTGGCTCAAAATCCCTGGAAGACCATATCCAAGGCATTGGTGATGTCGGCGAAGCTCCGGGAGAGGTTGGCAACCGGGGTTGCCAAAATCGACGCCGGGACGGCGGCAAGAAATTGCGTGACCATGACAACTGTCAGGCCGTCGATCACAAACGACGGATTGAGCCGTTGGGCGGGGGCCGGGGCAAGGTTGGCCGGCAACAGGGGGACCACGACCCGGGTGTTCAGGCCATCAAGCAGATCGGTCTGCGTGTCCAGCAGATAGCCCGCTCCCTCCGGGTTCGGGTAGACGTCATATTTCGCCATCAGAATTGGCGGTAGCGGTCGAGGGGCAGGCCATGGGTTTCCACCCACCGATTGGAGCTTTCCACGGCACCGGCGTTTTCCCGCCGCCATTTTTCCCCCTTGGTTTTGGCGATTTGCCGCCGCAGGCCCAATTCGGCGGCCTGCGAAAGATTGACGTTCAATTCCCGGGCTTCCGCCAGAAGAGCCGTGTCCAAGGACAGATTGGTGGGCTTTTTACGGGCACGCGCATTGGGCATCGCATTCTTCCTAGGCTTTTATGAGCATATGTCATGCGCATGTTTTTGTAAATTACCTGGCCGTACCTAATCACAAACATCTCCGCAAGCCAGGCCGCAAAGCCCGGCCGAGGCATTCGCGGGCTACGCCCGGGTGACGATCAGCGAGGCGTTCTGGCCGCCGAAGCCGAAGCCGTTGACCTGGACCACGTTGACTGGCCCCTCCGAGGGCCGGCGCGTGACCACCTCGAATTCGGCCTCGGGGTCGACCTCGGTGGTGCCGGCGGTGGGCACGAAGGCGTCTATTTCCATGCTTCTGAGCGCCGCCATCAAATTCATGGCCCCGGCCGCCGAGACGGTATGGCCGACGTGGCCCTTGACGGACGCCACGCGCAGCGTGGTGTCGCGTTCCTGGTGCAGGCTGTTGATGGCGCGGATCTCGGCCGTGTCGCCGACCGTCGTGGCGGTGCCGTGGGCCACCACGCCGTCGACCTCTGCAGCGCCGCCGCGGAGGCCGGCGTCCTTGATGGCCATGGCCATGGTCATGGCCTCGTATTTGCCGTCGGGCTCGGGCGAGGAGGGGTGGGTGCCATCGGCCATCTGGCCGTAGCCGCGGATGTAGCCGTGCACCCGGGCGCCGCGCTGGGCGGCGTGTTCGGCGCTTTCCAAAATCACCACGCCGGCGCCCTCGCCGCCCATGATGCCGTTACGCTTGATGTCGAAGGGCAGACAAGCGAGCTTGGGATCGGGCTGGCGCGTGTACATGCCGTAAAGCCCGGCCGACAGCGTGATGATCAGCGATCGGGCGCTGTCGCCGCCGCCGGCGATGATGACGTCGGCCTGGCCGGCATTGATCATGCGCGCCGCCAGGCCCATGGCGTCGACCGACGAGGCGCAGGCTGTCGAGACCGTCAACAGCGGCCCGTGCAGGCCCCAGCGCAGAGAGATCTGGCCGGCCGCCATGTTGGGCCAGGCCATGATCTGCAGCTTGCGCGGCACGCCGTCTGCACCGCGTTCGTCGTAGCTCCGCTGGGCGTCGCAGAGGCTCTCGGCACCGCTCTGGCAGGTGCCCATGACGACGCCGGTGCGGAAGGGATCGAACTCCTCGATGCCCGAGGCTTCCACGGCCTGCACGGCGGCGGCGATCATGTACTGGGCGAAGGGATCGCTGCCGGCGGCCACGCGCTCATCCATCCAGTCGAGCGGCTGGAAGCCCTCGACCAGCGAGATCCAGACGTTCTCCATGCCCGCTTCATTGTTCCAGGGCGTCGGTCCCACCGCGGCCTTGGCCGCCATCAGATTATCGCAGAAGGTCTCGACGTCCTGGCCGATCGAGGAAATCACGCCCAGGCCGGTAATCGCCACAGGTTCCATGCTCGCCTCCCTTTTATCGACCGGACTCTAACGCTATCGGTGGGGGCTGTCACCGCGCCGGCTTGATCAAGACGCCCTGTCCCGTGGGTAGCTCGAGGATGGGCACGCCGATGCCCTGGGCCCAGGCCTTGAGGGCCTCGTACTGTTCGCGAAAGACGCGCAAGGCATAGCACTGCATGATCACCACGGCACCGGGCGAAAGGCGCGGCCAGATCTTTTCCATGGCCGCCACCTCGGCCGCCGCCGAGATCATGTCGAGATGGGCGAAAGCGATGCGTTCGGGGCGGGCGTCGGGGATTGATGAGGGCACGCTGCCGGGCACGATATCGACCTCGGCACAGCCGGCGAAGCGCTGGCGCGCGATCTCTTCGGCCTGGGCCACATATTCCTGTTCCGAGACGAAGGATTCGTTGCGCATACCCTCGGGCGTACCGCTGAAGGTGTCGAAGAGATAATAACGGCGGCCCGATGCAGCGAAATCGACATAGTTGTAAACTACCCGTGCGCTGAAACCGAGATAGGCGCCAAGCTCGACGAAATCGCCGGCCGTGGCCAGCGCCTGTTCGGCCGCCCAGCAGAGCGTATGGAAGCGCCAAGCGCGGCGGAACTGGTATTCGCCGTCCACGGGCCGGTGGGCGCTGACCAGGGCCTTGAGAAAGCGCGGATCCTCGGCAAAACCCAGCGTCCGCGCCGCCGCCACCAGGCCGTCACCGATGTAAATCGAGCGGTAGGGCGTGCTGACGTCCTGGCCGTAGATCCGGGCCAGCTGTTGCAGCAGGGCTTCGAGTTCATGGAACTTCTCCTCGTCCGGCATGCCCTGCCAGTCGAGGCTGAGGTGAAGTTCGTCCTCGCTCATGCCGGATCGGACAGGCCGGCCACGGCTTCGATCTCCACCTTCATGCCGGGCACCGCCAGCGCCGAGACCTCGACCAGGGTGCTGGCCGGCTTGGCGTCGCCGAAATACTTCTGGCGCACCGGGTTGATCTTGCTCCGGTCGTCGATGTCGGTGAGGTAGACCACCACCTTGAGCACGTCGGCAAAGCCGGCATCGGCCGCCGCCAGGGCCTTTTCCAGGTTGACGAAAACCTGCTCGGTCTGGGCCACCACGTCGTCGCCGCCGACCAGGGCCGTGTTTTCGTCGACCGGCGCCATGCCGGATATGTACAAGGTGTCGCCCCAGCGCACGGCATCGGTGTAGTGGCTGAGCGGCGGGTTGAGACCGGGGACGGCGTATTCCTGACGTTTCGACACTGTGACCTCCGTGCGGGAATGGATGGGCGAGAGGCAAAAGCTTAGCAGCAAAGTTGTCGCGAAAGGGGGTACTTCGCCGTAAAACAAGGGTGGTCTTCAACAACGCGAGCCGTGGCCATGAGCCTCAAGTCCGTACTGGTCGCCAATCGGGGCGAGATCGCCATCCGCGTCATGCGCGCCGCCGCCGAACTGGGTCTCGGCACCGTCGCCGTCTATTCCGAGGACGACGCCCAGGCACTGCACACCTGCAAGGCGGACGAGGCCCGGGCGCTCGGCGGCCACGGCGCCGCCGCCTACCTCGACGGCGAGCAGATCATCGCCATCGCCCGCGAGGCAAACTGCGACGCCGTGCATCCGGGCTATGGTTTTCTCAGCGAGAACGCCGGATTCGCCGAACGCTGCGCCGCCGCCGGTCTTGCTTTCGTCGGGCCCCGGCCCGAGACCTTGGCGCTCTTTGGCGACAAGGCGCGGGCCCGGGCCCTGGCGGAAAGCCGCGGCGTGCCGTTGCTGGACGGCATCTCGGGCCCCACCAGTCTCGATGAGGCCGGCGAGTTCCTGGCCGCATTGGGCCCCGACGGCGCCATCATGATCAAGGCCGTGGCCGGCGGTGGCGGCCGGGGCATGCGCCAGGTCCGGGAGGCCGGCGAGCTCGAGGCGGCCTACCGGCGCTGCCGTTCGGAAGCCGCCAAGGCCTTCGGCAACGACGCCGTCTACGTCGAACGGTTCCTGGCCCGGGCGCGCCACGTCGAAGTCCAGGTGGTGGGCGACGGCAAAGCCATAAGCCAGCTCGGCGAGCGCGAATGCTCGATCCAGCGCCGCCACCAGAAGCTGGCCGAGGTGGCACCAGCCCCCAACCTGGAGGCCGCCCGCCGGGCGGAGATCGCCGCCGCCGCGGTGGCGCTGGCGGAATCCGTGGATTTCCTCAACCTGGGCACCTTCGAGTTCCTGCTGAGCGACGACCGCTTCGCCTTCATCGAGGCCAACCCCCGCCTGCAGGTCGAGCACACGGTAACGGAAGCCGTCACCGGCCTCGACCTGGTCAAGCTGCAGTTCCAAATCGCCGCCGGGCGGAGCCTGGCCGAGCTCGGCCTCGAACAGGCCCAAGTGCCGGAACCAAAGGGCTTTGCCATCGAGCTGCGCATCAACGCCGAACAGCTCGCCCCCGACGGCACGCCGCGCCCCGCCAGCGGTACCTTGACGGCTTTCGAGCCGCCGTCCGGCCCCGGTCTTCGTACCGATACCGCCGGCCACCTCGGGCACAGCATCAATGCCAACTTCGATTCCCTGCTGGCCAAGCTGATTGCCCATTCGCCCTCGCCCCACTTCGCCGACGTGGTGGCCAAGGCCTATCGCGGGCTCTGCGAGTTCCGCATCGAGGGCGTGGCCAACAATCTGGGTTTTCTGCAAAACCTGCTCCGCCACCCGGAATTCCAGGCCGCCGGCGGCCACACCGGCTTCGTCGAGGAACACCTGGAGGCGCTGGTCGATCGCTCGGCCGAGCACCAGCGGCTTTATTTCAAGCCTGCCGCGCCGGCGCCGCTGGCCGGCGCTCGCATCGACCAGAACGACCCCCTTGCGGTGCTCGACCACGGCAAGAGCCAGGGACCGGCGGCTCCGGGCCAGGTTCCGGCGGCGGCACCGGTACCGGCACCGGCGGTTTCGGGTCCCGAAAACACCGTCCCCGTCATTGCTCCCATGCAGGGCACCATCGTCAGCCTCGAGGTCGACGAGAACGGCCCGGTGCAGGCCGGCCAGGCGCTGCTGGTGATGGAATCCATGAAGATGGAGCACGTCATCGAGGCCGAGATGAGCGGCCAGGTGCGGCAGTTCGCGGTGGCGGCGGGCGATACCGTTTACGAGGGCCATCCCCTGGCCTTCATCGAGCCTGGCGAGGTCGAGGCGGCGGCGCTGGCAGAGTCGGCCGAGATCGACCTCGAAACCATCCGCCCCGATCTGGCCGAGGTACTGGAGCGCCACGAGGTAACGCTGGACCCGGCCCGCCCGGCTTCGGTGGAACGGCGGCGCAAGACCGGCCAGCGCACGGCCCGGGAGAACGTCGAAGACCTTTGCGACGAGGGCAGCTTCATGGAATACGGCGCCCTGGTCATCGCCGCCCAGCGCCAGCGCCGTTCGGTCGACGATCTGATCGCCAACACCCCGGCCGATGGTTTGATTACCGGCTTGGGCCAAGTCAACGGCCAGCATTTCGGCGATGCCGAGGCGCGCTGCGTGGTGATGTCCTATGACTACACCGTGCTGGCCGGCACCCAGGGCTTCAAGAACCATTACAAGAAGGACCGCATGTTCGAGCTGGCGGCGGATCTCGGCCTGCCGCTGGTCTTCTTCACCGAGGGCGGCGGTGGCCGGCCCGGCGACACCGACTGGCCCAGCCCGGCCGGCCTCGATTGCCTGGCCTTCAACCTCTTCGGCAAGCTCTCGGGCCAGGTGCCGCTGGTGGGCATCAACTCGGGCCGCTGCTTCGCCGGCAACGCGGCGCTGTTGGGTTGTTGCGACGTCGTTATTGCGACGCAAAACTCCTCCATCGGCATGGGTGGCCCGGCCATGATCGAGGGCGGCGGGCTGGGCGTCTTCCGGCCCGAGGAAGTGGGGCCCATGGACGTCCAGGTGGCCAATGGCGTGGTCGACATCCCGGTCGCCGACGAGGCCGAGGCGGTGGCGACGGCGAAGCAGTATCTTTCGTATTTCCAAGGCGCGTTGGCCGACTGGGAGTGCGCCGACCAGCGTCGGCTGCGCCACGTCATCCCCGAGAACCGCCTGCGCATCTACGACGTGCGCCAGGTCATCGAGCTCTTGGCCGATACCGGATCCGTGCTCGAGCTCAGGCGCCACTTCGGCCACGGCATGGTGACGGCGTTGATCCGTATCGAGGGCTGGCCCCTGGGCCTGATCGCCAACAACCCGACGCACCTGGCCGGTGCCATCGACAGCGACGGGGCCGACAAGGCGGCCCGCTTCATGCAGCTTTGCGACGCCTTCGACATCCCGCTGCTGACGCTTTGCGACACGCCCGGCATGATGGTCGGGCCCGAGGTCGAGAAGACGGCCCTGGTGCGGCACTGCTGCCGGCTTTTCGTCACCGGCGCCAATCTCAGCGTGCCCTTGTTCACCATGGTGTTGCGCAAGGGCTACGGCCTGGGCGCCCAGGCCATGGCCGGCGGCAGCTTCCGGGCACCGGCCTTCACCGTGGCCTGGCCCACCGGCGAGTTCGGCGGCATGGGCCTCGAGGGCGCGGTCAAGCTGGGCTTTCGCAAGGAGTTGGCGGCCATCGAAAACGCAGCCGAGCGCCAGGCGCTATTCGAGAAAATGGTGGCCCAGGCCTACCAGGACGGCAAGGCGCTCAACTTCGCCTCGCACTTCGAGATCGACGACGTCATCGACCCGATGGAATCGCGGCGCTGGATCGTCAACGGCCTGAAATCGGCACCACCAGCGGAAAGCGCCCGTGGCACCAAAAAGCGGCCGGCCATCGATACCTGGTAAGCAATCCCGACTTGACCATCGGGCCTTCCCTCCTAGATTCTGTCTCTGAGCCACGGCGGCCAGGCGATGGCTTGTCGGTTTCTCGATCGATCGGTCTACCTGGGCAGGGCTGTTGTCAGATTGACGTTGATCGGCTAAACGCTGGTGCCTTATCCGAGACCGTCCCGTTGATGTTCTTGATAGTCAAGCTTTTCGGGCCGGCGATACCAGCCCACCAGGTCGACGGAGCCTTGGAGCGGCGTCATGGCTGAGGACAAGGACGACGTCATCCGCAAGATGGCGGCCTTGAGGGAGGGGTTCAAGGCCGGGTTGGATGATCGCCTGCGGGATCTGGAGGCGGCCCTGGACGGGCTGACGCCGGACGGCAATGCCGATCAAACCGCCCGCACCCTGGAAACCCTGCACGGACTTTGCCACAAACTGCGAGGGGCCGCCGGTACCTTCGGTTTCGCGGCACTGTCGGAGATCGCCGGGCAACTGGACGACCTGACGAAGGCATTGCTCGACCAAGGCCGGTCGCTCGATGACGGTGAGCGGGAAGCGCTGTGGCGATTGCTCTCCTCTCTCAAGGCGGCAAGCGTCGGTCAGGAAGGCCTCTCGATCAGCGATGCGGCGGCCTGGGAAAGCCTTGTCACGGCACGTGAGGCCGACGGCGAGGTGTCGATGACCGTCATCCTGGTCGATGACGACGAAGCTTTCCTGGAGCTCGTGCGCAACCAACTGAGCCATTTCGGGTTCGATGTGCTGGCCCTTGCCGATCACGCGGAATTGCGCAACGCCGTCGCCGCCACCCCGCCGGCCGCGGTGATCATGGATGTCGCCTTTCCCGGCGACGCCGACGCGGGCGTGACCACGATCAGGGCGCTCAGGGACGAAGGCATCGTGTCCTGCCCAGTGGTGTTCCTGTCGGTGCGGGGTGATTTGCCCGCGCGCTTGGGCGCCGTCCGCGCCGGCTGCGACGGCTACCTGGTGAAGCCGGTCGATCTGGCCGAACTGGTGGAACTCCTGGACCGCTTGACCAATCGGGTGAGCGAGGAAGCGTTTCGCGTGG
>MPMF02242184.1_pt1 | contig 22239 bp, 10 predicted proteins | sample 1617271 | NCBI WGS metagenome assembly MPMF02 (sample SAMN05944812, study PRJNA350692) | marine metagenome | biome: marine; feature: ODZ; material: water; isolation source: 120 m water sample prefiltered with 30 um filter, filtered on to 0.2 um... | place: Pacific Ocean | collected 2012-04-09... | reverse complement strand
TCGCGTACCCAGCTCTATCTCGTTTTGCACCGCTACCGAATAAACTACACTCCCCGATTCCTCGCTTCCAGAACTCAACGTAGTAGACAAAGCCCTAGAGCTCACACCTCGAAACGACTCGGATGACACATCGCTCACTCTCTCTTGAAGAGTAGCGTGATACTCGGGTGTACTAAGTTCTTTCACTTCGTTTACGTTTTCGTATGGCACATCCGTTGAATATGTTCCGAACCGCTCAACGAAGTTCATGGCTACAACCCGAGCCGATGCTGCGTCCGCAGTGACTGGAATAACTTCAGAAGCACTCGGCGTAGTATCTCGAATCACAGCTGCTGGAACCTCAGGCTCGGGCACTGGCTCTGGAACTACTTCTCCGCCCCTAAATAAGAAGAACCATAGCAAGAATAACAATACCAATATCAAAACTATAAGTGCCGCAACTATTGATCGTCTTTGTCCTGGGGTAATTTGCATACTATTGATCTAGTGATTGTTCCAAAGCTGCCCCCTCTTCCGCTATTCCTGACTCAATTTTACTCTTCTCTGCATCCTTATCAACTACTCCTGCATCTGCTGACTCTTTCTCTTCTAATTCGCCCTCGAACTCACGCCGCTCGCCCTCCATCTCAAGCAATTGCTCTGGGTTCGTGGTCACAATCTTGTCTTCCAAATAACTCGCAACCACCTGAATAGCAGCGTGCTTGTTTCCAGCGAAGAAGATTCCCTGTCCAATACCCGCCTCAAGCAAAAGATATTTCTCTGCATCCGTGAGGTTGAACGTCTTCTGAACTAGGTCAACCGCAGCAGGCGACTGCTTCATGAGCAACTGCATGCTCGAGTTTGTCACGATCGCCTGACCGTACTGGTTCCTAAGGAAGTCATTCACATCCTGTGTAATCGTCTGGACTCCCAAGAAGTACTTTCGTCCTCGCTTCACAATAGCAAAGATAAATCGCGCTGAGTCCTCATGTTGCATCAACCACCACGCCTCGTCGACTACGAGCAACCGCTTCTTTCGAGTTGATCGAACAACGTTCCAAATATAAGTGATAATGTTATAAATCGCCATCGGTCGCAGCTCATCCTCTAGATCTCGCACAGAGAAGATCACCAACTGGTTACTAGTTTCCACCGTCGTAGGTGAGCTAAAGAGCCCCGCGAACGTTCCTTCCGTGTATTTCTTGATACGCGCAACAAGACTATCCGCACCGGTCATCCCCTCTAGAACCTCCTGCAAGTCTTGCATTGTAGGGGGATCAACCTTAGCGAGATCACTTTGCGGTGTTATGTCTTTCTTTGCATACGACTCCAAAATCGCGCGATCCAGCACCGCGTCATCCTCAGGTGAGAATCCAAGAGCTCCTGTTGAGCCTTGCGGAGTTCCCATCATGATTCGCATCAAACCTTTGATTGTAATAACTGCTGACCGGATAATGTCCTCTACGCTAGCATCCGAGGTTGTGGCACGCGGGAGATCAAACGGATTAATCTTGCTGTCAGACGCCAACGAGACGTTCACATATGTTCCGCCGACAGCATCTGAAAGTGCCTTATACTCCATTTCCGGGTCAATAACGATAACATCAACGCCAAGCATCATTGATCGGATAATCTCAAGCTTCACAGCGTAACTTTTTCCAGCTCCAGATGTAGCAAACACAACTCCATTCGCGTTTTGCAAACTAAACCTATCAAACAATATCAAACTGTTATTGTGTCGATTGATTCCGTACAAAATTCCGTTATCACTCGAGAGCTCCGACGAAATGAATGGGAAGCTTGATGCAATTGGACTAGTGCTCATGTTGAACGTAATCTGCAACTCATCGTTTCCAATTGGCAACGTTGAGTTGAATCCTTGCTCAGACTGATAGAGACCACGTTTTGTCATGATCAATTTAGCACCAAACGAAGAGTCGATGTCATCGCAAACGCGGTCGAGCTCTTCCTTGTCCTTAGCATACACTGTCACGTAGAAAGCGAACTGGAAGAAATGCTCAATTCCCTGCGTGAGCTGGTCTCGCAATCCCTCAATATCTCGCAACGCAGTCTCGCGTAGCGGATCTCGTGGCTTTCCTTTCTGACGGTCCAATGAGAGCTGAGCTTCCACTTCTCCAGCCTTCTTCTTGAGCTGCTTCAAGATAATGGCAGCCTTAATTGGATAGAAGTACATCGAAATGTCGATCGTCCAATTAAAGTTGATGATACCTGCAGCCCAACCAACACCAACGTATCTTGGATATGCGACAATAAACAAAGTTCGCGCGTACAAATCACCCAGCTTCAAAAAGCTCGATGTCACCTCGAACGATGCAGGTGCAATCAGGTCGCGAATTGAAACGATTCCGCGCTGATAAATCCGCTCCTCTTCAAGAAGGGAGCGAACACTCTCCTGTTCTTTCTTGTCGGCAATCTTCTCTTTTTGCTTTTCCGACAGCCTCTTTGGTGCCTGCGGTTTGCTTGGTGCAGCGGGTTTCTTACTCTTGCCCTTCTTGCCCTTACCGTCTTGTTCGAATTGTTCAATTTGTTTCTCAAAAGCCATATGATGTATCCAAATCTAACTCTACCGCATTTTTTAAAGGCTGGGCCTCTGACACTGTAGGGTTATAAGCATTATAATAAAGCTCGATTAAGCCCTGAGTATCCAAACGAGCTCCGGACAGACCCATGCTATTCAGGCTACCAAGAGCCTGAGCCATGCGCTGTTCCAATTCCTGCTGTCGTATCTTGAACTGTTTTTCCGAAAGCTTAATACGTGACCCCGGTGTCAGCACCGCGCCCAGTCGCGTAAAGAATCCTTTCTTGTCGCTCGCCAACGGATCGAATGGCACCACAATAAAGAAACGCTTGCTCATAATCTCACTATCAGAGACGAGGTCCTTAATGAAGTCAATGTAGTCCGTCATCTGATTCCGCAGCAATTCGTTTTCCAATTCCGAGCTCGCCTTTCTCATTCGGCCAATATAATCCTCAATCCGCATTCTTCGTGAATGGATAACAACTTGCAGTGGATAATCGAGCCCGTTCAGAAACTGCATGTATGCCTGAATAACTGCCTGCTGCTCATCGTTGGACTTTAGCGCAAAGTTAATACTCGAGACAATCGCAACCCCACGTACCGATCCATCCTTAAGGATCACCATGTCGTCACGAATCTCTGATATATCCAAAAACTTCTGCGTAGCAGGTCGTTTAGCCTGAACAAGTTTTTCTTTTTTCTTTGCCATATTATTTTTCCGCCTCGTCGGGCATATACACTCCACCCGTATTAACAACCAGAGATAGATCTCGTAAATGCGACCCACTCAATGGAGGCTTTCTGTATGGAAGCGGTGGAGGCGGTGGCTCTTTCCTGTTTATCATCGCTTTAATCTCCGCGTCTGATCTATTCTTACTCCACACTCTAATAGAAGGTCGGCGCAAAGTCTGGAGATAGTTCAACATGATGTAATGAAATGGCTGCCCATGTATTTTCACAAAAGTGATCACCAACGTGATCGCAGCAGTAGGGATAGCGAACACGAGGAACAACGAGAAATCGAACAATCGGTTTTGTATAACGATTATCAATCCTGCAACCATGATAGTCACAAACTGTCGCACCGTTATTGGTCCGATAATCTTACTCTCCACGTCAAGAAATTGTGGGATAACAAATTGATCTGCCATAAACCTATTTTATCACACTAGTAGCGGAGGGTGCTGTTAATTCTACGCACAACATCAATCTCCTCTTTAGTCATTCCCTTGGGGTTTCTTTTTGCATCTTTAAGCACTGACTCTATCGCAATACCTTCCTGCAAAGCCATTCCCATAAGCTTCTGATACATTGTCACCAACGGACTCTCTCTCCACGCCTCAATGGCGCGAATCCGCAGTCCGGGATCCCCCTCTCCCAACATATTAATGTCTTCCATCAGATTCTCTTGAACAACACTAATATCTCCCGGCAATCGTCGGAAGTCATCAATGTTCATCCTTCGAAACTCTTCTATTGGTCCAACGAGTCTCTTCTTATACCTAACATCTGTAACTGGCTTTTTTCCTGATGGAGTAACTCGTGGCGCCATCGATGAGGTCGACAACACAGTCTTTGCAGTCGACTTCTTTTGTGGAGCCGGCTTTGATGCACTGGTACCCGACGCTGAGCTTGAGCTCGAACTCGAACTCGACGGCTGAGTTTTCGATGAAGGTGCACCGTATTTCTCCTGTTTCTTCTTGACCATCTCCTCTTTACCGGCTTTGTGTTTTGCTACAGCATCACCATGTTCTCCCGATATCGTAGACTCAACCTCTTCAACAACACGATTAACCGCATGCTCAGACAAAGCAAGTCCACCCTTCCCGATCGGTTGCTCGAGAGCTTTCTTGAAATCTGCCGCTGACCTGACACCAGAAAAACGCGCTCCCAAAACTACGCGGAATCGTTTATTGATTTCGCCAGATGGGAACGTTAAGGATAGCTTTCGCTGGACTTCGTCAATTTTCTTATTCTCTAAACTCTCGGGAGCCTTATGCCCAGTCTTCTTTAGATCCTGCATTGTAGATGCAGCCGCCGCCTCGTTGGCTACATTTGGAAATAGTTCTTTCTTTGGAGGAGTAAGCTCTCGTTTCTTGGGCTTCACTACAACCTCGCTCTTTCGTCGCAAAGACCTCTTAACTCTTGGTACAGATGGAGCCGTCCGATCCTCTTTCGTTTCCTCTACATGACTGGTCACCATTGGACCAACGTCTTTCTTTGTTGCGGGCGGTTCCGCATCGACTATCATCGGCGGTGGCGGTGCAAGCTCACGCTTTTCACCCTTTTGCGCCGGATGCACCTCGTCCAACTTGTCATCGAATCGTTTAATAACCTTCACAACTTTCTGCTCACGCTTTTTAGGCTGAGGAGGTAAAACGGGCGCTGCTTTTGGCAACGGCGGTACCGGTGTAGGTTTTGGCTGAGGCTTAGCCGACGGCGACGCTATCGGTGGCTTGGGCTTTACAGGAGACTTAGCAACTCGAGCTACTGGAGCTGACGGCGTAGCTTGCGGTTTTGGAGCCGGAGGTGCTACTGGTGGCTTGGGTGCAGGCTCGGCCTCAACTGGCGCTTTAACCTCGGGCTCAGGCTCGTTAACCTTCTCCCTCTCGCGAGATGCCGCCTGAGCTCGCTTGACCTTAACCTCAGCAACAGCGATATCATTCGCCTTTCTTATATCTTTCACTGTTCCACCGGTCGCATCAATTCTCTTTACGCTCGCAATGGAAACGTCACCGCCTAAATTCGCATATGTACGAAAGGCAGATGACATCATGTACGAGTCGATTGGCAGAAACCTCATACGTAAAAGATCCAGTGACACCTTACGCGCCAATGGAGCTTCTAGACCAAGTTTAACTCTAATCAAATTCTCTACTGAATCTAACGCAGAGTAACCGAACAACAACTCCTGTTGGATATCGTCCAACCCGTCCACCACAGTAGTAGAAAGACCGTATGTTTCGCCAATCTGATCCAGATCCTGTAACCCAGAGTCTAAGAAGAACTCACGAATCTCATCGGGCAATATACTGTAAATATATGTATGCTCCTCCGCCATATCGACAATACAATCCGGAATTATGTTTTCTAGAGCTCAGACTGAGCTATAACCCGTCGCTTCATGTGACGGATAGACCCATCGAGCTGCTTGATCATAGCCTTTGATCCTCCTACACGCTTCAACTCTGCTCTGTAGCTCTTAAGAAGCTTCTCTGATGCCTTGATAGTAGATTTCCATGTCTCCTCGTTTGGAGATCCCGTCGCCTGGTTCCTTGATGCAAGCATTGCATCAAGAGCCTTAGGTGTAAGACTTTCCGCAGCAACAGCAGCCATGTCGCCACTCATGTTCTCCATCTCGGCACTAAGGTTAACGATCATGGTTGGATTCTTAGCAAAATCACCTGCGAAAACTCGTGCATCCTTAGGTGATGCAAACTCATTGCGCATCGCTGTTCCTGAGCTATCGTAGTTGTATGCAGCATCTGGATTTCTTGTCATCACTGTTCTGGCAGCCTTGTTAATATCTGCATCGGTTCCTCCGGCCGCCACATCTGCACTGCGTATAGCATTTTCAAGCTCTCTCAACATCTGGTTCGCCCTAGCCTTTTCTTCAGTGTTACCCGAAGTAGCAATCTGATCCAACGCCTGTATCATCTGTGCACTACCCTTCTGTTTCAATGCTGAGGTGATAGCCTGACGTATCTCGTTAACAGTGTCACCCGCACCAGCAGCACCGGCGCCACCAGCCATACTCCTGCGGATAAGCTCTGGCATATCGATATCACCCATAGGCATTCCTCCTCCAATAATGGAGCCCATCGTCCCCGAAATGTCTGCGTTAACTAGGCCATGAATGGCAGCATCACTTTTCGCACGATCCTTATTCGCGGCCAAACTCATATCCAATCCACGCTGATTGTCCACCGCATTCTGATATCGATCTTGCTCTTGCTTATCTCGCAGCTTTTCAGCTGGTGTAGCATTGATATGCTTTTGAGCAGCATCAATGAAGTCTTTCTTTGCACCTTTACGTGCCGAATTTCTAGTCTCCTTGTCAGTACTGAACATCGCCTTGAACACACCAGAATCACGAGCAGCTTGCCTGAAATGTGAAGATCCCCATGCACGCTTATTGATACCGGTTCGCTCTTGCTGCGTCATGCCTTCAAGAGCTTTTTGCATACTTGCCGCATCTGCATTCTCCCACTGAGGGTTGCTTGCGAGCATCTTCTTTATCTTCTCCTGTCCCTTCTCGTCACCGGTCTCCTCTTGATGCTTCTGAACATCTGCGAGCATCTTCATGGCCCCAGCCTTGGTGTCTGGGTTCTCTATCATGCTGGCCAATGCACCCTCGTCTCCAACTGTCGCAGACTGAAGAGCCATAGCTTGAGCACGCTGCTCTTCCGTCGCCTTAGGTCCTGAATATTTTTCTATAAAGTCTAACTTCTGCTGATCTCCAAGTTTACTACCAAACCCAGCATACTTCTTTGCGAGATCTCCTTGGATCGCGTTCTCCTTGCGCTCTTCCTCAGCAACCTTTGCAAGCTGCCCACGTCCAAACATGCCGCGGACTCCTCCGGCCGCGATATTCTGCTCTGCTCTCTTTTTCTGTTCTTCCCGTTTATCCAAACGCCTTTGCTGTGTTCTTCCACGATAAAGACTCGAAACTCCTCCGGCAACAGCAGCGCCTGCTGCCCGCCCTTTCTGAACTCCTTTACGCCCAATCGCCATCGCCCCTGCGCCTGTTAACGCAATAGGTGCTCCTGCAATCTTCTTTCCGATAGACATACCAGCACCAGCAATGCTCGATGCGGCTCCACCCAAACTTCCAGCAGTAGACACTGCCATCTCCAAACCAGCAAGCAATAACGCTATACCAATCACGAAGCCTGTGAAATTATCGTTAGTTACGATCGAGTTATTTACTATAGCTCCTGAAGGAGGTGGATTTCTGTTAGTCTCAAAACCTCTCGTCATTCCACTCACAGATGCTAGCGCCAGCCACAAGAAGAAAGTTAGGATAGGGCCAATCATTATTGCCGCAGTCAACTTGCCCCACCACTGGCTGTACATATCACCCGCCTTAGACAGAATGCCCTGTGCAGCACCAGCCAAGAATGCTGCTGGTGACATAATAATGAGCACCCATAGGACTACGATTCTATACACAAGGACTCCTGCCAACGTAAAAATCACAACCAGCACTATGGCTGACATGACCGCCGCCATGATCGCGGAACCCAAGTTGGACGCTCCATCGATCGTAAGACTTCCATCTACCTGAGTCTGAAGGTCGCTCAACTTAAGCAATTCCAAAAAGTTTCCAACACCAACCTGTTGCAAGGCGTTCACAAATCCAATCATGACCACCTGCCCAATGTCTATAAGCAAACCTGTGATCAAACGAGAGAAGTTGATAGCAATAGCTGCAACAACAAGTCGTGGGATCTGTTGTGTCCAGTTGATTCTCTGAATACCGAACATTGTTCCGAAGGCAATCACGAGCATCAGCACAATGAACCCTGTGTTCACAAGGTCTCGCACAATAGACCATCCATTCATTACAACTGGGTGTCCAATAAAATCTGAGTACTGAATGATTGGTATCAAGATCAGCTCAAGAAGAATCATGATCATTGATCCTAGGAAGTTCGCTACTATCAACACGACACTCGCAACGAGGTTTAAGACGATATTTCCAGATGCAGCGAGCCCCTCCGTGAAAGCTTCAGCCATTTGAGCATGCGCAGGATCGGCTGCAGAAGCCAAAATAAGCACGGACAACCCTGCTATTGCAACTTTGAAGAAACGCTTGTAGTTTTGCCAAGCTTTCATGAGATATTTCAAAGGTATTATACCATGGTATAAAAGATGCGATATCAGTAGATGTGGATTGAAATAGAAACATTTTCAATTTTGCAATTCGGCAATTTTCAATTGATTATTCGATTGCTCAATTCATCGATTATCTATTTGACTAGGGACTCTGCGCTTGGCCTTTTTGGTCCTCATAGTTTGTATTACTTTGCCAAATATCCTAGATAATTCGAGCGCCTCCTGCACTAACTCTATCTGGATCTGCGCTACATCAGTGTCTACCATCATACATTTTAACCAATATCTAGACTCCTTCGCCTCTTTTCTACATATATTTACTCTGAAAAGAAAATCCTTGGCGCTAAATGATTCATTGGCTTCAATGTAGTTCGCACCAACCGATCCCGACGATCTGACTAACTGCTTAATATCCTCTTGATAAATCGAGTGCCTCGGAATCAACTTAACAAACTCCCTCACCCTCCGACTAAATGCCAAAGTCCTCTCCTCAAGCCCCTCTTGTCTTGTCATAGTTTTCGTTAATCGATAAATTGATCAATTGGTAAATTTCCAAATCAATTGAAAATTGCCGAATTGCAAAATTGAAAATATGAATAAAGCTATGCGACACCCTGGAGCTTCCAAGATGTCGCATATCGTCTAGGGTATCGTGAGCCTCACGTCACACCCGCCACCCCAATCCTGCACGGTTGGCGTTCTCTGGATTCCGTTGATCCAGAACGAGCCGTAGACGTGCGAGGTGTCCGAGCCCGTGTGGGCGCAGATCCACCAGGGCGAACCGGGTGTGTTGTTGGCTTCGTATTCGCCGTTCACGATGATCGACGTTCCTGAGCCTCCGGCGATTGTTCCGCAAAGCTGCGTGAACGATCCGCTGGAAGACGTAACCGTCTCCCAGCTGCCCTCTTGGACCCAGAGCTCACCGTTACGAGTGCCAGTCAGGCCCTGCGTTGTCCAGCAGAGCTCGGCGAGGCCGTTCCCCACCGAGTCATCGTCGTCATCACCGCCACCACCAGCCTCGTCCGGCAGCTCCGGGCCCAGCATGAACAACGGCAACTGGCTTTCGTACTTGTGACCACCTGGGATTCCGCAGATGTGCTCTGCACCCGAGTTGGGACGAGTAATGGACGGGTTCGCGTTGACGTCGCGATCGAACATGTTGCTGGGTATAGACGTTCCGCGTCCAGCAAACTGGTCTGCATCTCCTGCATGCAGACCAACATGGACATGCTCTCCGCTACTGCTTCCCGTGCTGCCAGCAAGACCAACGGCCTCGCCAACCTGCACGAACATAGCGTTGCCCACATACACGTGCTTCATGTGACCCAGTACGATGTAAGTACCATCGTTCAGGTCAATGTTCACGTGCTTGCCGAAGCCCGTTCCGTCGTCGTGCACGTACGCCGTACCCGCGAGAGGCGCATAGAGCATCGCAGGCTCGTTCGGCGGGTTTGGCGTGTCGAAGTCCAAGTCGTACCGAGTCGAGTTGCCGTTGTGCGAGTAGGACGCTTCCGTCCCCTGCGTACACAGCCACTTGGTACCAGCCTCGAATGGCATATGCATCGTTGTACGGCCATCAAAGACCGCAACACCACCACGATCTGCACAACCAAGCATGGTTGCCGCGCAGATCAGAACCAGAATCGCATACTTCATCAGTCACCTCCAAAGGGACAATCGTCCCGGTTGATGTCAGTGCCCTTGGCATCCTGACCTGGCAGGGCGAGCACGCTATGCACTCGATCCGCCAACCGCGTGTCCGACAGATCCGTCAGCACGCTGTTTCGAACTACTCGGACAATAGACATGTCGCGAGTCAATGGATCGGCCTCCTGGCCCCAGTAGGCCTTGAGTCGAACCTGACGCGTCACACCGATCTTGTCTCCAGCGCACAACAGATCACCAACTTCCACGTCCAGATCGTCTACACCTTCCATCACCAAAAGCGTCTTGAACTCAGGGTCGGTCAAGGTGACCTCGCCATGGAATTCGTCGAGGACGATCGTGTGTCCAGGAGCGAGCAAGGGCACGGGCACTCCCTTGTGGAGTTCCACGGACCCTTCCTGAGGCTCCCAGACAACGAGCGTCACGTCTTTGGAAAATGGTGCAGTGTAGTGATAGTCGTAGGACAACGGCGGGCTGTAGCTGTAGACCGGGTCGCAGCCACACACGGTCGCGATGACCGCCACAATAATCAAAAGTCGCATTGTAAGGACCTCCTCGATGGTTCATCCATCGCCGCGAGCAAACGCCAGCCTCCCAACTTTCGTTTGCCCGAAGGCCATAGATCAAAGCACGCCTCGATACCGGCCGTGACCAAGCCTGTTCCCCACACGCTTTCACGCATCAAGCCGGGTCGGGTCAATCTCGTCGACTTACCCATAACATCAACTCTGAAAGGCCCGGTCAAACAGTGTAATTGTGTAGAACTAGCCGAATTTTTGACGCCATTTTCAGACACCGCTAGCAAGCACCAGGCAAGTAAGACAATACAAAATCGCCCCGAATCGACGACGCTGTGAGCCTGGACGCCAAGTAAAGATGCACAAAAAAGAAAACACCCTGTCGACGTCCATCGACAGTGTGTTGTGGACAATATGTGTAAAACTCATCTCCTGGACACCCATTTCAAGAGGCGGTACACAAGAAGTTAATTTGAAATACACGTCAACAACGAATCGATCATCAAAATAGCGCCCGTACGGGGACAGTCCCGGGGACGGGTGCGGGGACTGTCCCCAATTGATCTGTTGACTACAGTTTCGGATTGCGATGTAATAGATGTGCCTACAGCCCCACGCAGGTCGCGTGGTTTTTTATTTATTAGATTTACAATGGCTATGGCAAGACATGCTCGAACAACTTACCCAGGTGCCCACTATCACATTACCTCTCGAGGTAATAACAAGAAGACCATCTTTGATAACGATAACGATCGACTACTATTCCTGAAACTATTAGGCACTGCTGTACTTAAATTCGGGTGGAAATGCTATGCGTACTGTCTTATGGACAATCATTTCCATCTATATATAGAAACCCCTGACGATAATGTCTCTGTCGGTATGAAGCACTTAAACGGGCAATTCGCGAGCGCAATGAATAAACGCTATGGACGTATAGGTCACGTATTTCAATCAAGATTCCACTCGATCATAATAAAAGACGATCAGCAGAGACTGAACGTGGCGAGGTACGTAGTGCTTAATCCCGTAAGAGCTGGGTTGGTCCAAAATCCCAAACAATGGAAATGGAGTAGCTATAATGCAACCGCCGGTTTTGCAAAAGAGCCAATATGGTTACTTGGCAAAGATATAATCCGATACTTTGAAAATAATACAAAATCCGCACAACAAGAATATTCGCAATTTATATTACAAGGAATAAATGGCCTATCTCCCCTGGAAAATGCCATAAAAGGCATGTTATAAAATTTCGCGGGGACAGTCCCGGGGACGGGTGCGGGGACTGTCCCCGTTGGTTTGGTGCCAGGGACGGGTGCGGGGACTGTCCCCGTTGGTTTGGTGCCAGGGGGTTGTGGATAAGTTGGGGTGGGGGTTGACAATGTTGGGATTTCCTGATATTTTCAAAGTGAGCAAACTCGCTCTTTTCACATTCGCAGCGCCACACGGCGCGGCACAATGCCGCCCCCTTGTGGGGCAGAGAGGCGCAAATCATGCGCACTTTTTCCCTGGCGGCGCTGATCTTCGGCGCCCTGTTCCTGATCCCCGGATGCATCGACAACCCGGCCGACGACGACGACACCACGGTCGGTGACGACGACGACGCGACGGGCGAGATCCGCGAGGACGTGACGGTGACGGTCGACGATATCGAGGCCTTCATGGGCTACGCCGGCGACGGCACGGCCATCGGCAACGACACGGACGGCGACGGCGAGCCGGACAGCGACCTCGGGTACACCAACCCGGAGTTCAGCCTGATGGTCGCCGACACTCCGGACGCGATCCGCAACAAGGAAGGCGAGATCCTCGAGGGGCGCGACATCGTGTTCCCCGGAGTCGGAACCACGGTCTACTTCGGTGCCGTGAGCGACAACTACGTCCACGCGCCCTGCAGCGGAAAGGTCGTCGGCGACGGTCGCGTCCTGATCACGGTCAACCACGCCAGAGAGTACTTGACGTTCTACCCGGAGTTCGAGACCGACGATGTGGAAGACCACCGAGACGTGAACTTCCTGATCCTGGACGGAGAGTCCATGATCATCCCGGTGAACTACGACTCGTCCGGGAACTGGAACTGCTGGTTCAACGGCCAGCCGTCGCAGAACACGATCTCGCCCCAGTTCGGTGAGAAGTTCTGGACGTGGTTCACCGAGATCACGCTGTTTGCCAATGGCCACTTGATGGTCGGCACGAACAACAGCGAGACCTCTGTCATCACCGTAACTGTCGGCGCAGACGGCGAAACCCTCACGGGCACCTCGGTTCACGAGACCGGCTCTACGGCGATCGTTTCCTGCGAACGACCCTGACTTCGCGCGTTCATCCCAAGCCATGGGGTGGACGCGTTTTTGATAGAAAAAAATCCGGCATGAGCCGGATTTTTTTCTATGGACTAACGTGAATCTCTCCTCCGTAGTTTACCCAAGGATTTGGTACCGCAGGAATGTCCTGAGGATTGGACCTTGCTTCTGGCCATGATGCATAAGCGCAACCTCCTTGGCTGCTAGTATCCTCACAAATACCGTCTGCGAATCCATCGTCATCAGTATCGCCACAGACACCTGAACAGTAACCCCAGTTATCAACCACATGAACTCGTGGCTGGAAGACACACTCTCCTGCCCAACATGGTGAGTTAAGCAATCGGTTTGTACCCTCCTCATAGTCACATGCACGACCGGTCACTTGGAGCCAATTTTGCATTCCCGGTGTACATCTGTAGTGGTGTACAAATTGGAATGGACCGTCTTCACAACTCTCTCCAGTCATCCCCCATTCCGTTTCCGCCGAGCAGATCGGTGTGATATTTGTCAGATCACTAGCATCAAGTCCTCTACGAGCCTTATAGTAATTGTTAAGCGAAGTGGACCCAGTCTCAGATCCTCGTCCCCAAACTAATGACGCATTCTCACCCGAGGTGTCCCATGCCGTATCCATACCGTCTCCCCAGTCAACTATCACATTTCTCAACGGGAAGTGGTTTGGATCAGTTGTCGCAAAGAATCTTAGATCTGCCAAGAAACTATTCTGTGAGCTGTATGCTTGGTTGAAGCTACCGTTCACAGTAATCGTGTTGAGCGGTCCTTCGGAACAGTTGTCATTCACACAAGTAGTGCCAAGTCCGCGGATCTCTGGGGCGTCGGGTGTTCCGCTGTTCGGCCCTGATCCGAATGAGTCACCAGCAGCGACTGGCACCGCATCGGTAACATCGAAGTCTTCGGGCTCGAACGCAGTTGACGGTAGCGTGTATGCCCCAGAAGGACTTGTACTATCGAATTCGTTTGCTGGCTCATCGCCATCCCACTGCCATATAGAGTACACCTTTCCAAAGAACTGATTCAACATTGTTAACCCCGCACCTGACCCTGCATTAGTTATCCCCATAGGGACAATGTGGGTTATCTCTGTACTATAGGTTACCGAACAGAATCCTTGCACGTTACCGTCATCTTCGTCGATGGTTACAGCGAACTCTTCGCATGTCGCCGCCGGCTGATACCCAGGGCAATCAGCATCTATTTTACACATGTGATTCTGGCCTCCCGCTCCATCACACTGGTGCCAAGGCTCCGCGAAGTTTGACCATGGGTACGCATAACTTGAGCCACTTTCCATAGGTGGAATTATTCCATCTTGAAGTGCTCCGTAGCAAGCTGAATCAGCATCATCCCCCTTGTCACCTAGAAGCGCGTTCTCATCTCCTCCATAGCCATAATAAGCAGAACATATATACGTAGGGGCCTGACATCCGTAGTCAGCAGAGTTACCGCCGCAGTCTAAAGGATCGGGCGACAACGATTGAGCGAGCTCGCATACAGAGGTAACCTCAGCGGGCACCAGGCTAGCACACCACGCGTTAGGGTCTGTAAACTCTGCGGCAGCAGGATTGTTTGCCATCGCATATGCACTACACTCTATAAAACATGCATACGAATCCGCTGCGTTTGGAGACTTGTCACAGGATGTGGACCCCTCATTACATTGAGAATCCAGATTTACAGGATCACCATCATCATCATCATCATCAATATTAAGATCACAACCTCCTCCTCCATACGAAGGTGGAATTATAGGGAGAGTCACAGACGTCGGGCTGTAACTACCAGCCTCCGATGGCGATGATGGTGGGAACTGGGCACAGGTAGATGCGCCATTTTTTGTACTTAGCGTTGTACCGAACAAGCACGAAGATACGATTGCAGGAGTTTTATCGAACTGAGCTATATCGATCAAACGTTGACTACTATCGGGATCAAATTCCAACGGTAGCTGCACCTTTCCAACTTCTTGTGGAGCAGTATTAGTATCGAACCATGGGGCTGCGCTTAACGTATACGGATCCCCTGGAGTCAAGACACGGTTCGTCCAAGCTTTATTACCAAAGGCACTGTCGTCCACCCCATATCCGGGCTCTACCGAGGTGTAGGCAACTTCACTACAACCAAGGTAAAACTGGACTGTATTTTGGTATGCGTCTAGCATCATGCTCTCAGTCGGATAGACAGGTAGATAATATTGGTTAGCTTCGTTAAGGTCACCTATCGGATCAACGACTAACAGGTTAGAATCATACGGCGTAAACTCGACTCCTTTCAAAGCACATTGCTTATAATATTCCACAGTTTGAATATCGTTAACAAGGTACCCGATTTGAGGATCTACTTCCACATCGGCTTCTGGATATGTTCCTATCACAGTTTCATCGAGCTCCAGCGACCAATGAATGTCCACCTCATGCAAGTGGGCTGGGGGCTCGCAGACCTCACCCTTACTTAGCTCCCCCTCAGCTGCGATGGCACGCGACCCTATCGGAATACACATATATGGGCAGTCACGGTCAATATCATTACCGTCACCACAAATAACGTCAGGGAGACAGGCCCCAACAATTGCGTAGCTATTTTTTGGACACACAACATTGTTCCAACAACTATCCCACTGTTCAATCAGACAATCTGCACCAGTACCTCCAGTCTCGGAAGTGGGAGTAGTAAATTGACTTTGGTCAGTGATTGCCGCGCCAATGAAGAATGAAAATGGATCAAAGAAGCCTGATGGGAACACTGGCATCCGTGCCCCGCCCCCTAAAGACTCTGCACAAGCATAATCTATCCCTACTACCTCACCGTCATCGTTAATTTGAGCACCGTTAACGTACACATCTACAAATAGCGACGTGTCTGTACAGTGTGAAGCATTCGATATACTGAACCCTGCTTCTGTAAACTTGTTATAGATATCCGTTCCACCGGTCAACTGATCAACCGGTAGCCATAGCAGACAAGCCTCGTCCTTGCTGTCCGAGCTTCCATTCTTTCGAATCGAACCATCGTGTTGCACACACAACCCATCCCATCCGACATATGTATTTTCCGTAGTCTTAAAGGTGCACGTTCCGACTCCACGCTCAGGCCTGGCATTGTCAGTAGAAGTCGCTCTGTGACCCGTAATCTGCTGAGCACACTGCCAATCCGCACCACACGCCAGACCGTCCCACTTTCCTCCGCTACAGATTCCTGACGGAGTTGTAGTGTTTGGACCAAAGTACAACGTTTTTACGCCGTCACCGTAGTACGCCTTCTTGTAAGAACATTCACAGTCTTCACCATTCGCACATAGTTTTGCATGGTTGTACCCCTGTTTTCGTGTCAGCGCCCTGGTTTCCCATGCCGATGTCACGGCTGCTGCGCGATCTGTCTCAACTGAGGACAGTTGCTCCTGCGTAACAATGTCTCGTGGGAACGGTGCACTCTCCTCAGGATATCCACGACACTCTTGAGCGTACGCATTCTCCGAGTTGAAGTTTTCTCCCTCAATATTCTGAACACATCCACCGTTGTAACAAACTCCGATCTTATTCGCTGTTGTAATAGTGTTACATGCGCCAGGAGTACTAACCGCGCATTGGTCATCCTCCGCACATGCTAGGCCAGAATCTTCACAGAATCCAACAACACACTGCGTGCCATTCAGAGCTTCACCTAAACACGGACCAACACTGACTCCTAGACGGAAGTCATCAGGTGCAAGCTCACATGTTGCACCAGTCACTATTAACCCACAGCCTGCGTCGTTAGAACAGCCACCCGGCGACCCCTGGCTCCATGTTCCGGTTGCGGTATCAAACTCAGTCCCTATTCCTGTTGGGTTAAGTACCTCTTCTGCAGGAGAAATGCACCAACGTCCTGGGTTCAAGTCCACCTGGGTATACTTCTCAATTGGGTACTGGTTTGGAATTGAATATCCTGAGTATTCCGATCCATACCAAGTAACATCTCGGCTGGCGTATTCAATTTCATCTAGAACCTCTAGTGGCTGCTCGGTCCAGTTTGAGCAGAATGTGTTGTCTCCCGATACTGAGAACTCGTTACACAAAGCTACTGAGTTACAAACCTGAACGTTCTTACCTTGTCGCTCGTCGTACGCAGTGAATCCTGCGTCACATGCAAGCCACTCCGAACAACTTCGATCTCGTCGCACCTTCAGAATCGTATTCGAGTCATCTGTAATCGGACCACCGTCACTGTTTATCTCCAATACCGTGCTCTCTGAGATATCCTCACAAACACCTGTTCCACAAGGATCACCTGGCGTACAAGCATCTCCTGAAAGCTCACCTCCAACACAGATTCCCGCTGGAATAACCGCTAGAGGGTCGCTGACAGTATTATCGTCAAAGTTTACACACGTTCCATTCGTAGGATTGCTGAACACATCATCAATCGTTCCACAATCAGAGTTGATGTAACACGATCCACCCACGAACAATTCTTCCACTGTATCCGATCCTGACATTCCTGTTACCAGTGAATACGCACATCGACTTGCACACAAGTCAATCACGTTACCATCCACTGTAACCTCTCCACCATAAGGACAACTCACGGGAGTGATAGGCGCGAACTGCGAACGGTTTAGCTCCTGGATTCTATGAGCGTACCTACTCTTCAAGTACGACGCACTAGATGAGAAGTCTACAGAGGCTATGCTCGTATCGTTAAACGCAACACATCCGGCTTCTTGTGATATCAAACCATTACACTTTTCATTTGCTGGAAGGTCGGCCTCGTCTAGCTTTTCATTCTTCAAGAATGTGTAAGGCTTTCCTTCTGGGTATAGACCATCTGTGTTGTCTGCTACATCAATAAACTCGGAACATTCATTCCACTTCGCAGGACACTGGGCTACCCAGCCGTCATAACCAGCGTCACCATTTCGCCAAGCACCAAGCTCAAGCCCACCAATAAGGTATGCGCTTGCAAGTTCCGTCGTAGGATCGAAAATGTCATCATCGAGCACTGGCGTGTAGTAACACGGCTCATCTGTTCCCGTTCGGAACCAACCGTAGTATCCAACACCGGAAATTAGAACCTCGGCCTTCCACTCACACTTCTGAGGCCCTGGGTTCTTAAAGTAGTACTGCGAACCGTCTTCGGTTGCGAATGCTTCACAGAAAAGATCGTTCTCATGACAAAGCGTATCCACGTAGTCGTCTGGTCGGTCTACTAACCATACGCTCTCAAAACTAACTACCTCTGTCTTGTCTAGGTTGAATGACGGCATTCCAAACTCGGTACATCCGGCAACGTCTGCAGAACAATGTACGTCTGGTCGATCAACGATGAATGTCTTCTCGTCACGATTCACGATCTCGGAATCGTCGTTAACAAATGATGCGAGCACGTTTGGCTGATCGACTCCCATGTAATTAAACTTACACGTATTTTGACCAATCAGGATTGTACACACCTCCTCGTTGTTGAATGAACAAGATGTAAGAGCTGTCACAGTAGCCGCGGTTGGATCACCACATGTAAGGTTGTATGCCTGTGCGTGCTCTGAGCTTGAATTCTTCGTATCGTAGAAACCTTCACAACCTATTGCTGCTTCTCGACATATAGATGTAAACGACTTCAAGTCCACCTGGTCACCACGATGAGTGCTGTACTCGGTACAACCAAGATTAAACTGCGGCGCTGGCGCACCCGATGCGGTCTGGTCACACGTAGAAGGCGTGATCCAGCTGTTCTCGATCAAGAATACCGTGTCTTGCACCTCACGCATCACGATATTGTCTATAAAGACCGGTGTTGCAAGTGGAGTAACATTTGAGAGCGATAGGTAACTATCCTCAACATTAATAGCCGCGTTAACAAGCGCTGGATTCAAAGGTCCGAGCGTATACTCCTGCCACCCCAACGTTGGTGATACCGCAGTTGCAAAGGCCGCCTCGTTCGTTCCATCTGTCAGAGCTATCGTGAAGTCGCCCGATCCCTTGGCCCAAAATGATATCAAGTACTCAAACCCTGGCTGAATCTGACCATCTGTAGGTATCGCATAAGCTGCTGATGGAATCTGGAAAGAATGACCACCCGTCGCGACGGACTCATTCGAATAGTAGATTGATGCATCAACTGCGCTTGGGGTATCTAGGGTGGTCGCCGACCAGTCTAAGATAGTCCCCTCTTCAAAGAATTCCGAGAAGGCAACACGCGTATTATTCCCTGTGTTTCCTACGTATCCACGACATCCATTATTAGTAGCAGCACAGCTCAAGCTCTCCGCTGGGAGGATGTTGTACGAACAATTTCCGCTCGCCGCATTCCATACCCCATTTGATGCAGCACAGTCGGTCACGTTCGAGACCGTCTTTCGGAACGGAGAACACTCGTTACTTACAGTAACCGTGTCAGAGAAGAGTCTGAAGAATATGTCACCGCTTGTGTCGTAGAACTCACGACAATCAGGATTCGTAAAGATGTCTGCGTGAGCCTGACAATCGGCGATAGGAAGATAGGTACTGGTTGCATCTTCGCAGGCGCCAGATGTCGCATTAAAGTTCTGACAAGGTCCGCCATTTGTTGAATCCGTCCCCTTCAGCGTCCAAGTTATCAACTGGAATCCCTCATTATCCGATCCCTCCCATGTGTAGTAGACCTCGCCTGGAGTGTTTGTTGCCGCAGCTTCCACCACCTCCTGACAAACCCGAACGTCTGTGAAGTATTGCAAACGCTCCCCCCCTTCGGCGAGTGCGTCTAGATTTGTAAATTCAGCACAACCGTTATACTGCGCTGGACAGCTCTGCGCTGTATCCGCGATCAAGTACACGGGGAATACCGGTGCTGCAAAGTTTGTCTCCAACTGTCGATACGTCTCGTAGCCTACACACTCAGAAGGACAGTAGTCGTTACTATTAACGATTCCGGGTACCGTTGGGTTTCCATTTGTTGGCGTATAAGCTGTACATCCAATCTCCGCAGCAGTACAGATCTGCGCGTAGTTTGCACATAAAGCGTTATCTGAAGGATCGCCTGTGCAGCCAAGGTAGTCAGGTGCGAGCTTAATGTTGGTCGTATCTTTCTTGGCGTATCCTGAGTGGAAATCTGTCGTTACCTCCGCTTCGTCAACCTGAATAGCGTCGAGGTAAATCGTATCAACGAGCCCTTCTATTATTATGCTCATCCACACATCTTCTTCCGGAGTCGAGAACGTACAACCGTATCGCGTTAAAGCATCGTCTGGGACACTAGACTCGTTCAGCTCTAGCCATGCCCCCTCGTCCGTACAGTCAGACGTTACAGCTGGCGCTGGCATTGGGAGCGTCGAAGATGCATTGAGTGAGAACCCTTCTTCGTCGGCGAACTCCAATCTCAATTCAATGCCTGATGAAAGCGTTGGCCCTGCTATCGCCGTAAAGGAAACCGTTACAAACTGATTAGGGTAAAGGTGGATCGGGTCTCGAGTGATCGCCTCTCCTCCCGCATCAAGCTCCACGACGTCTGACCCTACCTGGAAAGTAGACCCGCCATAAATAGCAGAACTAGAGAAGTTCTGCAGGTAACTCGCATTACCATCCAGCGTCCAGAAATCAGGCACACCATCTTGGTCGCTATCTTGCTCAAAGCTTGGGTTACGAACTGGGTTCAACGCGCTGTCAGCTGCTCGCACCAACTCTGTACATCCGTCATCTCCGTCGCCACACGTAGCAACAGACGCGTTAAAGTACTGCCTACTGTTCTCATCAGCCACTGTCGCCGTTGGGTTTCCGTCATCGAATAGATCTAAGATCGTATCGAACACAAACTGATCATCCGTAGGGTCTGCAGCTGTGTCCGCGTCGTTCAGCTCTTTAACCGTGTTATACCAAGTACAACCAACATTATCAGCGTCACAACTCGCGTAATCGACGGTCGTTGTTAACAAGCTGTCTTTTACACCGGTTCGACTGGTCAAAGTTAAACAGCTTGCGAACTCCGCAGGGCAAGAGTCACCGTCAAAACGCCATGAGTTTCGCTCACGAGTACAGTAACCAAATCCCCCGATACATTTCCCATTCTCATCCTCCTCGATACAACTTGGAGTATCTACACAAGTCTCGTGACGAGTATCCGCATTCTCGGCAAGGAGTGTTGCACCCGTTACATTTGCACGACACTGAGTTTCGGGATGCTTAATAACCCAGTTAGGGTCAATCAAGTGACACCATGGATTACTTGCGCTAATCGGCGCATCTGGATTGTCTTCATTACAGTCATCAAAACCATTAACAATCGTCTGCAAATCTGTCGGACCTGTCACTTGCTTCGCCTTCAATGCAGCGAGCTCCCATCCAACAGGAATAATACGAGCGATCCTCATCTTTACAAGATTAGCGTGACAGTAGCCATATGTATAACAGAACGGATCTTCGTTTCGCGCAGTGTCCTCGCTGTCGATAAGTGACCATTCACCGTGCAGCAACTCGGCATCAATAGCTTCTTGCACCGTCATAGTGTCTCCTGCAGCCGAGTAGGACATCAATGTAGCGAAATCTGCCCCCATCACACAGTTGTTGGGACCACGCTGAGATGCGCCAGGACATGCAATGAATTCCTGTGTTACTACATCATAATTCGGAATACTCGAAATAGGCGCAGCTAGCAGCCCCTTAAACTGATCACGTGCAGTGTCTCGTCCGCCAACATCAATAAACTCTGGGTTGAAGACGCCTCCAGTAGTTGGCGGCTCAAACAGTCCGTTGTAAATCTTGTTTGTAAGCTCAGACAGCAACGTGTTCAAGAAAACCGAACCGGCAGACACGCCAACTTGCAACAATGCACCCTCGTTTCCGAACAGCGAATCCTGCAATGCCTGAGATTGATTATCTTGCTGCTTATTAAGCTTGCTCTTGAACTGGTCTTCCAAAACTGTTGAAGGAGTTTCCACGTTACCCGTAATAACATCGCTAACGTCTTTAAATCGATCATTCGCAAGAAGCTCATCAGTCTTCACGGCCTTCTCCCCCGCCGCCTTATTGATAGCTGTCTCAATAGCGATGATCGATGCAGAAAGATCAGTTCCACCAGACGTGAACTGTGTAGCGAAATCCTTGAAGATCTTGTCTGGATTCAAATTATCCGCAGAAGATGCAATGAACCCTTCCCAGTTTGATGTAATACTTCTAAATTCACACTTAGGCTCAGGTCGTGCAGAACCAGATCCAGACATTCGAGCGATTCCAAGCTGAAGGTTAAGTCGCTTTGTAGGATCGGTAGGTGCACAAATATCAAAGTCGATACCAATCTCACCCAAAGTACCCGAGAGCGAGCCGATAGTCTCTCCCAAAACATCCTCGAACAGATCCTGGCCGTACTCCTCAACTGAACGATACTCGTAGTTAGGGGACTGCCCTTTTCCACCAGACGCAATAGCCATCGC
>MPMF02066457.1_pt1 | contig 22243 bp, 20 predicted proteins | sample 1617271 | NCBI WGS metagenome assembly MPMF02 (sample SAMN05944812, study PRJNA350692) | marine metagenome | biome: marine; feature: ODZ; material: water; isolation source: 120 m water sample prefiltered with 30 um filter, filtered on to 0.2 um... | place: Pacific Ocean | collected 2012-04-09... | reverse complement strand
TACTTGATAGTTTACGTTCACTAGAAAAGCCAGTTGTTGCGGTTATGATTACCAGCGATAAGGCTTATGATAACGTGGAGTGGATATGGGGGTATAGAGAGACTGACCGTTTAGGAGGTAAAGATCCATATAGCGCCTCTAAAGGGATGGCGGAATTGGCGATTCGTGCTTATGTAGAATCATTCTTTAATTCTTTAGATTCCAATGTGCGTGTAGGAATAACAAGGGCTGGCAATGTTATTGGTGGAGGCGACTGGGCGGTAGACCGAATCGTACCAGATTGTATGCAGGCATGGTCTTTAAATCAAGTTGTTGATATTCGCAGCCCACAGGCAACCCGTCCTTGGCAACATGTGCTTGAACCATTAAGCGGCTATCTTTTGTTGGGAGTAAATCTAACTGAGAGTATGAGCTATCATGGCGAGGCATATAATTTTGGACCGAATGCCAATCAAAATCATTCAGTGAGTGATCTTATTAATGAAATGGAAAAATATTGGGACAGAGTGCAATGGAATGATGTGTCACAAAACGAAGAGCATGTGCATGAAGCAGGTCTGCTTAAGTTAAACTGCGATAAGGCACTGTTTGATTTGAAGTGGCGGCCTGCACTAAAATTTGATGAGACGGTAAGAATGACTGTGGAATGGTACAAGAAATATTACCAATATACCGAGTTAGAAACGTCAGGCACAATGTATGATTTCACAGTTTCTCAAATCGAAGAGTATACTCAGTTAGCGGAACAACGGGGCATTGCGTGGGCCACATCGAAGATCTGATACTTGTACCATTGAAGGTAATTAGTGTTCCTGGAGGTGATGTACTACATGCAATGAAAAGTGGTGATATAGGCTACGTAGGATTTGGAGAAGCTTATTTTTCTTCAATTGATTCTGGTGTGGTGAAAGCATGGAAACGACATAGGCAGATGACACTAAATTTAGTTGTTCCATGGGGTTCGGTGCGGTTTGTGATTTATGATGACCGTGAGAATTCTGCCAGTTGTGGGGAATACCAAGTGGTTACTCTTTCTAGGGATAATTTTTGCCGTTTGACTGTTCCACCAATGGTATGGATGGGCTTTCAGGGGATGGATGTGAACACTAGCATGTTGCTTAATATTGCGGATATTGAACATTCTCCTGCTGAGTTAGATCGGAAAGAGTTGAATGCAATCAAATACAATTGGCAGATTATAGAATGAAAGTGATTATTCTTGCTGGTGGATTAGGAACCCGACTGTCAGAGTACACAGAGACGATACCCAAGCCAATGGTTACTGTAGGTGGTCGTCCTATCCTCTGGCATATTATGAGTACTTACGCTCATTTTGGACATAAGGATTTTTACCTGGCATTGGGGTATAAAGCCAGCATAATCAAAAAATACTTTATTAATTATCGTTCACTTAATTCAAATTTTACGGTTGACCTCTCTTCAGGTTCAGTAAACCCTCACCAAATTGATAAAACTGACTGGTTGGTAACACTAGTGGATACAGGTCTAGATTCAATGACAGGGGGACGAGTTAAAAGGATGAAGCCATTTATTGGTAATGAACCTGTAATGCTAACGTATGGAGATGGTGTTGCAGATATTGATCTCGCAGCTCTATTAGCGTTCCATAAAAGTCATGGAAAGTTGGTTACAGTTACTGCAGTGCATCCAGGTGCTCGTTTTGGAGAATTAGAAATTAAGAATAGAATGGTGACTACTTTCCAAGAAAAACCTCAAACAAGACAAGGTTGGATCAATGGTGGATATTTTATTATTGAACCAGGTTTTTTTGAATTGATTGACGGAGATAGTACAGTTCTAGAACAAGAGCCATTAGAGAAGGCTGCTTCAATGGGTGAGTTAATGGCTTATCATCATGAAGGGTACTGGCAGTGTATGGATACTAAGCGTGATCGTGATCACCTTGAAGAGTTGTGGGATACGGGAAATGCGCCTTGGTATCATGTATAGATAAATAAGTGATAAGACTTTCTAAATCGTGCTTAGGTAATAAAGAGAAGGAGGCCGTGGCTGATGTTCTAGATCGAGAATACCTAGGGATGGGGAAAGAAGTCGAGCAATTTGAAATTGCATTGACAAAATATTTAGGCCGATCTGCTGTTTGTGTATCAAATGGCACTGCGGCCTTACATTTAGCACTACAAGGATTAGACATTGGTTATGGTGATGAGGTTTTAGTTCAATCCCTTACCTATGTTGCTAGTTTTCAGGCAATCTCTGCAACTGGCGCAAAACCAATTGCATGTGAGATTGACCCCGCGACTTTTGCAATCGACTTGAAAGATGCTGAGCGTCGTATAACGAAAAGAACAAAAGCCATTATGCCGGTTCATTACACTGGCAGTGTTGGTGCTTTGGGAGAAATTTATAAGTTTGCGGAAAAATATAAATTAAGGGTAATTGAGGATGCTGCACACGCGTTTGGTTCAGAATATAAGGGAAAACGTGTAGGTAGTTTTGGAGATGTTGCTTGTTTTAGTTTTGATGGAATAAAGAATCTAACTTGTGGAGAAGGTGGATGTGTTGTTTCTGAAGATAAAAAACTTCTTTCTATTGTTCGTGATGCACGATTATTGGGCGTAGAAAAGGATACAGAAAAGAGGTACGTTGGCGAACGTAGTTGGGAATTTGATGTTACCTCTCAAGGATGGCGTTACCACATGAGCAATATTATGGCAGCTATTGGTAATGAACAATTAAAAAATTTTCAAAATGTCGTTGATAAAAGACGACATATAGCAAAGCAATATGATGGTTATCTATCTTGTAATAAAAGTATCTCACTTATAAATAATAACTATGATTTAGTTGTACCTCATATTTACGTTATTTTGCTGTCTGAAGAGATTGATAGGGATAGACTGAGAAAAGAAATGGCTGACTTTGGTGTTCAGACAGGTATTCATTGGAAACCTAATCATCTACTAACATTTTATTCACTTGGCAAAAAAAATGAATTGCCCGTGACAGAGTCATTGTTCCCTAGATTGCTTACGCTACCATTGCATACCGACTTGACTGAAAATGATGTGCAGACTGTTTGTAGTACTCTTTTTAATCAATTATCTCAAAATACACGAAAATAATATGTATTGTAGAGTATGTGAATTTAAACTTAAATTTGTAAAGGATATTAAAGGAGAGAAGACAGGGGAGTTAATTCAGCTGCAAAAATGCTCTAATTGTGGATCATACTTTTCTCGTATTGATTCTATGGATCAAAATATTGATGAGTTACCTGAGAATCAAATCGATGGTTATTTAAATAGTGAAAGAGATGTAAAGAAAAGGATTAATACTCTATTTGCAATGCTTGATGGAGAATTATCTAGCAGAAAATGTAAGAAATATTTGGATATTGGTTGTGGAGTTGGGTGGTCTTTAACAGTGGCAACTGAACATGGATATGAATCCCATGGTGTTGAGCCTGAGATTATGGCCACAAAGTTTGCGAGTTCTAAGTTAGAAATCAATGTTGTAAATAGTTATTTTTCTTCAGATTTGTTTGAACGAGAATATTTTGATCTAATAGTTATGGACCAGGTCCTTGAACATTTACCTAATCCTCAGCATGTTTTGACTGATGCATTTAAACTGTTAAAACCCGATGGAGTATTCTTTTTAGGTGTTCCACCTGTAGATTGGAGTAGAAAAGCGACATCAATGTCTTTAAATTTATCAACTGACACTGTGAATAAGATCAGGAAAAATACACACCTTAAAAGACTCGTTTCTCTAATAGATAAATATGACATATTTATTTCACCTGAGGGACACATCAATTATTTCACAGTAAAAGGCATCAAAGAATTAGCTAAAGAGTGTGATGCTATTGTAGTTAGAGAACTTCATAACAATATCTATAGAGCAATATATTTTCCATATATTAACATTACAACAGGATCATTTATTCTTAAGAAGAAACTATCGAATTTAAGTTAAGGCAATGGAAGAAATGAAACAACCTTTAGTCAGCATCGTTATGAACTGTTATAATGGTGAGAAATATCTAAGGTTTGCAATTGAAAGTGTTTTCTCTCAAACATTTGAAAATTGGGAGATTATATTCTGGGACAATCAATCCACGGATACTAGTGCTGAGATATTTAAATCATATAATGATGGCAGATTTAAATATTACTATGCTAAAAAACACTCAGTTCTTTATGAGGCAAGAAATTATGCCATAAAGAAATGTAATGGAGAATTGATTGCTTTCTTAGATGTTGATGATGCTTGGTTATCTAATAAATTAAAAATTCAAGTTGCTTTGCTGCAGGATCAAAATATAGGTCTTTCTTGTACAAATTATTCGTTTATAAACGAAAGAAATCTCAACAAGTTAAAGATATATGCTGCTTATACATCATTACCATTTGGCAGTGTATTAAATGATATATTTAAAGAATATTTTGTGCACATATCAACATTGCTAGTTAGAAAAAAGGCAATTGATCAGTTGGAATATGTTTTTGATCCTAGGTTTAACATAATAGGTGATTTAGATTTTGTGATTAGATTGTGTAAAGATTGGGACGTTGCAACTGTTCAGACACCGGTAGCATATTATAGGTTTCATAATAATAATACAGGAAATAAAGAAGGATTCGAGATGAGCGATGAATATGATATTTGGGAGAAAGATTTAAAAAATAATATTGATTTTCACAAATATGAAAACTTTCATCTGCTAATTAATAAAATGAGAATGTATAAGGTTTTTAAATTGTTATATGATGGAAAAAGATTAGAAGCGATAACAATTTCTCAAGAATTAGGAATTAAATTCCGATTGAAGACGATTGTGGCAGCAATGTTACCAAGATTTGTACTGAGAAGATATATTTATTTTTAAATGTGTAATAGCTGTTCAATTGATGTACTAGCAATTTCATCGGCCTGTCATACAGCGATTAACAGGAAAGTTTACTCGGATATGCTTTCTGCCGGTAGTTCAGTTGTGATAGTTGTTCCGACTGAGATGAGTTTTGGCAATACAATAGTAAAGGCGGATGCGCCAAGAGATGGTGATCCTGATGTTATCTACTTGAAACTAGTAGGCTCTAATGCAAGAATGAACTATTTTGTTGGTATTTTTAACGTAATTAAGAAGTATAGCCCCAAATATATTGTAATTGATAATGATCCGGCAAGTATTATGGTTTTGCAAATAGCTATCTTTTCAAAAATTATTAACAAAGCAAACATATTTTGTATCTCATATGAAAATTTACCATTAACCTTGCACTCCTCTTATACAAGAAGAGGTTTTAGTTCTGTCATTCCACTTATTTATAAAAAGTTCATTCTTGCTTTGAGCAAAACATTGATTACTGGCTTGTTTGTTGTTAATGATGATGGACATCAAATATTTAAATCAAATGGTATTAAAAATATTTGTAAGATACCGTTGGGATTTGATTCAAATTATTTTAAAATTGACTATGAAAGTAGAATTCAAAAAAGGAAGCAGTTAGGAGTAGAAAATAAATTTGTTATAGGATATTTTGGCAGGATTTCCTATGAAAAGGGAGTCCATACATTACTCTCAGCTTTATCAAGGTTGCTCAAATATGACTGGATTCTATTGATAGATAAGTTCGATCGCTATCATAATAGTTATGCCAAAGCCATTAATGATCAAATAGATAATGAGGGATTGTCTGATAGGGTGATTTACTCTAGTCCATCACATATTAATATTGGAAAGTTTATGAATGCAGTAGATGTTGTTGTCATGCCCTCTATTTCAACACCTGTATGGGTTGAACAGTATGGACGAGTTGCTCCAGAGGCAATGGCATGTGGTAAGATAGTAATAGCATCTAATACAGGAGCGATTCCAATGCTACTTAATGGGCATGGCATATTATTTGATGAGGGGGATGTAAACGATCTCACCAATACATTGACGGAAATTATTGATGGAGGAGATGGGGGGCTTTTGTTTTGTTCACAAGAGATATCTGATTATGCACATAAATCATTAAATACAGTAAAGCAAGCCAAGAGCATGCTAACTTTTATGGAAAGTATATAGTTGAATATATTGGTAACAGGAGGTTTTGGATTTTTAGGTGCAAGAATCGCTGAATTTCTTAACAGACAAGGTCATTATATTGTGGTTGGTACACGTGACAGTAAGATCAAATCAGTAAATGATAAATGTAATAGTAAAATTGTACAGATATCATGGAATGAACAAGAAAAAATTGATGAACTATGTAAAGGTATTGATGTTGTAATTCATACAGCAGGAATGAATGCTTCAGAGTGTGTTACTGACCCAGCATCTGCTCTTGAAGTTAATTCTGTATATACTTCTAGATTAGTTCAATCGTCAATAAAAAATGGTGTAGCACAATTTTTATATATTTCAACAGTTCATGTTTATTCTGAATCACTGCAGGGTGTGATTTCTGAGAATACATGCCCAGTAAACGTACACCCTTATGCATCTAGTCATAAGGCTGCTGAGGATGTTGTTAGTTATGCACATAAGCAAGGCTTGATTAATGGCATTGTTTTCAGATTGTCAAATGGTTTTGGAGCTCCAGTACACAATACAGCAAATTGCTGGAAACTGTTTGTAAATGACCTATGTATGCAATCGGTACGAGACAGAAGATTAGTATTGCATTCCGATGGTATGCAATGTAGAAACTTTATTCCAATTAGTGAAGTTTGCAATATAATTAACCATCTAGTTTGTAAACAATTATTAAATAATGAAGATAATTATTCGATGCCCATCAATGTTGGTGGGGAGCAATCATATAGAATATTAGAAATGGCAAAGTTAATTCAGGACCGATCTTATCAACTGTTTGGCTATCGTCCTCCTATATCAAAATTAAAAAATACAAATGATTCTAGTCGAATAATGTTGGATTATAAAATAGATACATTATCATCTCTCGGCTATACATTTCAATATTCAATTGAAGATGAAATAGAGCTGTTGCTGAAATATTGTCATGCTCAGTTATAATTAAATGACGAAATACAACGTTACTCTTTTTGGGGGATATGCAGAAGAGAATAGAAAAAGCATGGACGTGTATGCAAGTAAATTGAGCAGTTCAATGCTACTATACCCATCAAAAATAAGCTGGAATATTGATATATTTCGGCCTGATATCGCTAAGGGAATTATTCTTAATAAATTAAATTATGGAATAAAACTAAAATGTTCAAAATATTATTTCTATCCTCGTACAGCGAAGAATCATAATGGCGATATCAATCATATCATTGATCAAAGTTATTCATATTTACTGAATTATATCGATTCCAAAAGGAGTGTTGTTACTGTCCATGATATAATTCCAATTCTTGGCTGGAAAGGAATTATTTCTGGCTTAAGCTACCCGCATTATCCTTTACTATTTAAACTGTCGATAGCTTCTTTACATAAAGCTAAAGCGATAATTGCAGTTAGTGAAAATACAAAAAAAGATTTAGTTCAATATTGTGGAATTAGTTCAGAAAAAATTAGCGTGATTTATAATGGCATAAATGAATCATTTCATACTATGCCTAAAGAAAAAAAAGCGATTTTACACAGAAAATTTAATTTTCCAGATAAAGCGCATATTGTACTGATAATGGGATATCAACAATACAAAAACCACTTAACCTCGTTTAAGGTGATTAATAAACTACAAGATATTTTAAGTGATCCTGTGCAACTCGTTTGGTTAGGAGGAACTATTGGCCAATGCGAACAACTATCTAATAAAGTCAAACTTAACAATCCAGTAACTAGATTGTCTAATCTAAGTCTTAAACAGTTAGTTGAACTTTATAATAGCGTTGACTGCCTTCTGTTCCCTTCATGGTATGAGGGGTTTGGCTGGCCACCTCTGGAAGCCATGGCTTGTGGTGTCCCAGTTGTTTGTTCAAATGCTGGACCTATTCCAGAAATTGTTATGGATGCAGCTATTACAAAAGATCCGGAAGACATTCAAGGTTTGTTTGAAGCAATAAAAACAGTACTTATCGAAAAGGATCAACGTAATAGCTATATCAAGCTTGGTTATAATAATATTAAACGTTTTACTTGGAAGAATTGCGCTTCTGAAGTTGATAAACTTTATCAAAGGGTCTTAATTTAATATCTCATGATAGAATTTTTTACAATATTTGCTGGAGTTATTGCTTTAGTATCCGTTAGACTACAGATTAGTAATAGATTAATACTATTTTGGCTAATTATCTTGCCACTGGCCTTATTAGATGGATTGCGGTGGGAAATGGGAACTGACTGGGTAAATTATTATAATTATTATTTTGGAGAAACACTCGATGTTAGCCGGGAAAAATGGGCAAGATCTCATTTTGATCCAGGCTTTGTAATATACACAGATTTTATTAGAAGTTTTACTTCTAATTATTCGATATATTTATTAACTACAAGTTTAATAATATATATAGGAATCTTTTACGGAGTATTTAAATTAACGGGTAGAAATTTTCTTGCCTTATTTTACCTGATAGGGACATTGCCTTGGTATGCAGGGAGTCTTCGTCAAATGTTAGCTTGTACTTGTTTTGTTTGGGCATTAAATTCAGTAATAAATAGGAAAGTTATTAGTTATATAGTATTGATGCTTTTAGCAATTTCTTTCCACAGTACAGCTTTTGGTTTTGTTCCAATGTATTGGTTTTATGGATTAACAACTTTAACTTACATCATTGTGCTTTTTATAATTATACTTATAGCTCCATTTGTTGATAAATTATTGCCTTTGTTTCAAAATATCTTACATTTTTACGGATATGAAAAAAACGTAGTACAATATAGTGGCGGAGTACAGTTTCACGGGCTAGCTCCTAATCCGATACTTGGATTTGCCCGTAAAATTATAACAATTGGAGGTTTGAGTGTTTTTACAATACTCTCAAAATCTTCAGCAAAGTTGGATATTTTGTTGTGGAAAAAAATTAAATATTTTTTTGGATTATCATTTTTAACAGTAATCTTTTACTATATAGGAATTTATAAGATAATGTATGTGGCAGGTAGGCTTGACATCTACACAGGATTGATTGCTACTTCAATATTAATTGGTTTGCTAGATCAAGTGCTTACAAAGAAGAGCAACAGGTTTATTTTCTATCTATTTGTTCTTTCATTGGTTGGAGTATTTTATTATCGATTGCTCTGGATGGATTTATTTCATCCTTATTCCTCTATTTTTTATAATTATGATCTCCACAGGGAGCTACATTAATAAAATCGTTTTGAAGTCCTTAGATAAAAAAATAGTGTTGTTGTCTAATTTGTTTAGTATATTATTATTTATAATATATTTCCCGTTTTTTTTGTTTCGTAAAATATGGGGTAATAATAATTATGTTGAACAACATACCCCCATAAAGAAAATATTGCTTGTAGATCTACGAAGAATTGGTGATATTGTAATGCTAACACCCTTGTTGGTGGAATTAAAGAATATTTACCCAAACGCATTTATTACTTTACTGTCTGGTAGCTGGGCAGAACAAATATTATTGAATAACCCTAATCTGGTTGATTCCTATTGTATATATAATCCCCCTTGGATTATGAAAACAAAACATAGTTATTATGATCTTATTAAAAAAATATCATTTTTAAAGAATCAAAAAATTGATCTAGCAATAGATGTTCGAGGTGACCTTAAAAATATTCTCATTATGAGTCTTGCTGGTATATCAAAGCGAGTCGGCTATTCATTTTCTGCAGGGAATTGGTTACTTACTCATAAAATAGCTGATACTGGAAATCTAAAGCATATTGTATCTCACCACCATAAAATTGCTCTTTTCTTGGGAAGTAATATCAAATTAATTAATTTTAAACCAGTATTATGGCTTTCAAATAGTGAGAATAATTATAAAGATAATAGTAAACCTTTTATTGCTGTGCACTTAGGAGCAAGTACATCAGTAAGGATCTTGTCGATAAAAAAATCAAGTGAATTGATATTATCATTGTTGAATCTAAGTGATAAAAATATATTATTATTTTACTCAAAAGAAATAGAAGATTTGATAAATAATATCCTTCTTATTCCTGAAGTTGTTCGTAGTCACAGAGTAAAAATATTTCGAGGTGACTTACGAAAATTTATAGTTGAGGTGGCTAGTTCCTCATTATATGTTGGTATGGATAGTTCTGGTGCACATATTGCGGCTGCTTTTAACGTGCCTTCAATTGTGATATTTGGTCCGGCATTACCTAATACATGTAAGCCTATTGGCGATAATGTATATATAATTTCATCAGATGAATATTTAAAATGTCGACCATGTAAACAGAAAATATGCTCTAATAAAATGCATCAGAAATGTTATAACTCATTACATTTTGATAAAATATTTTATGAAAAAAGCCATATTCCCATAATAAAGCAAATAACAGGTTAGTATGTATATAGTTTTTCTACCCCGACATTTCTTCGTGTAGTTAAATGCTTTGGGATTAGACTTTTTGCTTTTCCTCAAATTGTTTTGATGTTTCACTTGTTGCAACTAGAATATTACTTTATTGATAACATTTATGATGAAATAATTATCAGTGTGGCTATAAATTATGAATCCGAAGCCCCATTTAAGCGTCGAAAAGAATTAGCCACATATGGCGGGATGGATGCCTCCGACATTCGAAAGCTCAAGGAGCTTGAGAATGAAAACCGTAGACTGAAGCAGATGTATGCCAACCTCAGCCTGGAGCATAAGGCACTCAAGGATGTTGTTGCAAAAAGCTCTAAAGCCAGCCCAGAAAAGAGAGCTGGCCGATTACATGAAAGAGGAGTATCAATTACACGAGCAGTCTGTCGGGCGCTGGACCTGAGACGTACTGTCTATCCGTCTCAACCTAGTACTGAGAAGGATCTCCCTGTGTTTGAGGCACTGCTTCGGCTGGCAGGAAGAGAAACCGGCCTATGGTTTTGGTCTAATGGTTGACACACTGCGCAGAGAGGGTAAGCCCTGGAATCACAAGCGCGTTTATCGGGTATATAGAGCACTAAATCTCAACCTTCGGCGCAAGGGGAAGAAGAGACTTCCCAACAGATATCCCCAGCCACTCTCGGTGCCAGAGTCGATTAACCAGTGCTGGTCGATCGACTTCATGAGTGACGCATTGATGAATGGAAGGCGTTTTCGTACCTTCAATGTGGTCGATGACTACAACCGGGAGGTACTGGCCAATGAGGTCGGTCTCAATCTGCCGTCACAGCGGAGCATACGTGTTCTGGATCGAATTGCACTGACCAGAGGCTATCCAGCCAAGATGAGAATGGACAATGGACCAGAACTTATTTCAACCACAATGGCTACATGGGCTGAGGAGCACAACATAGACCTGGAATTTATTCAGCCAGGCAAACCTATCCAGAACTCTTACATTGAACGCTTCAAACGAACTTACAGGTCAGAGGTGCTCGACAAGTATGCGTTCAGGGATCTGGAAGAGGTAAGAGAAATCAGCAGAAATTGGATCAGAGAATACAATGAGGAGCGACCTCATCAGTCGCTTGGAAAATTAACACCGATGGAGTATCGGATAAAATATTGCCCGGAAAACTCTAAATTTTGGATGGCATTAAAAGGAGTGGATATAAAATATTATAAAGCCATTCATTGGTAATAATTTATTGCAAAAAAGAAGGCAAGAAGCTACTCCAGTATATTCTGTAAATGGAGCTGTTTACGTAGCGAAGAGCAGTGGATCAAAAAACAGGACCATTTTATAACATCAGAAATCATAGATTATGTAATGCCTAGAGTAAGATCAATCTTGGCACTCAGAAATATCTCTAGCGCTTCTTCTGGTATGCATACGAAGGATTCATTTTCATCAATAGAACTAACAAGAAATTTCATTATCATATACGTAATACTTTCTTAAGAAAAAATCTAATCTTATTAAATAAACCGGCATTATTATAAGTTGCAACATTAACAATAATTCTCTTGTGACAGAACTTACACCCAGTAACAAAAGAAGCAGAACGTTGTCTGGCGCCAAGTAGCGGGCTTAGATCTTTATATATAGGTTTCCAAAAACTTAGCATGAAATAAATTGCACCATTTATTATAAACTTAATAACATTATATTTATTTGCCTTCAACCCAACCATCTTTACTATAGTTGATTTGAGTGACGATGAAAACTTAGAAGAATTACTATCCCTATCAATATCTGTTTTCAATAATTCTCTATAATCATTTGATTCTCCACAGTGTGGGCAAACTGCTGCTATGTTGTAAATTGATTGGTTATAATAGTCAGCAATAAGATTTGACGAACCACTAAGATCAATTTTACAAGATGACGCATTTGTAGTCTGGGCATAATTAGAGAATTGCGACAAATAGATACACAAATAAATCCATGAAAACCATACGGTATTCCGTATAGATGTCATATTATAGATTTCCTTATCAATATTCCTATAATATTCTAATCTTTTGCTTATAATTCCGTTATTCAGGCAGTGAATAAATAATTCGCTGCCAGGGTATGGCGAAATTGCTGCAAAGCTTATGTGTAAGTTTATACAATAATTAGAAAAAAACTGCATAGATTCATGTATCGTTTCTTCATTTTCAACAGTATCTCCAAGTATGAATGCAGCATAAAAACCAAGTTTTACTTTATTCGAAAGATTAATAGCTTTAATAACTTCCGATAATTCTGATTTTTTATTCATACTCTGTATAACAGCCGGACTAGCACTTTCAAGTCCATACGTAAAGCAATAACACCCTGCTTTTTTGGCAAGTTTAAATGTTTCATAGTCTATTTTAGAATTGGAGTGAGTTTGAAATATCCAGTCAAAGTCCCAGCCATTATCTAGCTTGGCGTTTATTAGTGCATTGGAAAATTCGGCCAATCTTCCTCTTTTTGCAACAAATAATTCGTCCAATATTATAAGTATATTAAAGTTATACATATTATATAAATATGATATTTCTTCAATTATATTGTCAATGGAACGAGCTCTATATTTTCTAGTGTCACTGGCATCACCATGTATACAGAAGGTACATGAAAATGGGCATCCACGTGCACTCACAATTGTCATTGGTCGGGGATTATTTCTAGTATATCTATATACATATCTAGCCGCCATCGAATAATCGTCTATCAGTGCTGAAAGTTCGAATGGTTCGTAGTCTGGAAATAATCTATCATTAATATCAATATAATTATAATTTTGCTTAGTAAAGATAGGGGTATTATTATTCCAGTACCCAATATTATCAATTTCATTAAATACAGGTGTTGTACTCTCAAGTGCCCTAATTAATTTTACAATTACTTCTTCTGCTTCTCCTTTGATACAAAAATTAGGTTTTAATTGAGTAAAAATAAACTCAGCATCAGAATTGACAATTCCTCCTCCTAAAACAATTGGAATAGATGAATCATTCTCTCTTATAATATTAATGGCATCACTAAGAAAATTAAAATCAGTACTTAATCCGCCTAACCCTATTAAATCAGGCATTTCCTTCTGCAAACATTCTCTAATTACACTGCGAACCATATCATAAGCAGTAGCATAATTTACATTATTATTCGGATTCACACCTACAACTTCGTGTCCTGAACCTTTAATTGCTGCTGCAATATAAGCAAACCCAGTAGGGAAATCTGAATTAGAAAAAAATTTTGGATATCCATGATCATATCCAAAAGTTGGCAAGATCAACATTACTTTCATTTAAAAATTACTCCATTAAAAGCAGACCTGACTCTATCAGAAACCTTGGTAATAATCAATTCCTTCAGCCTATCTTTAACCTACCTCAGTAAGGTTCTAAGCAAAAATCCTCGATCGTATAATCAGAAGAAATGCTCTAGTAAAGTATATCAGAAATGTTATAATGCAATTCATTATTTTTAAAAATATTTCATGAAGATGCCAAATTCCCATAATAAAGATAGTAAACAATTGGTATGTGTGCATTATTACTTCTATCCAGATAATTCTGCAGGCAGCCAAATGCTATCCGACATATCTTTTTACCTTTCAAGTAATAGTTTTGAAGTAACTGTTATTACAAGTAGATATGTGCGTTACGACGTTGAGGATAAGACATTAATAAATTACGAGGAAATTAATGGTGTTAATGTTTATCGAGTCTGGTCTTCAAACTTTGGCAGAAGGAGAATTATTAATAGAGTTATTAATTACATTACATTAGAAATCTCATTGATGATTAAACTATTCCAAATAGTTAAACAAAATGATACTGTTTTATTGTTAACTGAGCCACCTTTTTTTAATATAATTGCATACCCAATAATTAGATTAAAGAAAGGAGTTGTAGTAAACTGGGTGCAAGACTTATTTCCTGAGGTTGCCGTTTCTGCAGGTCTTTTTTCTAAATCGTCTTTGATTAATAGATCATTGACTACATTACGTAACTTTATTTTCAAGAAAGCCGATAAAAATATAGTGATTGGTAATACAATGCTTGACTACTTAGTCAGTATTGGTATAAGTAATAATACAATTAAGATAGTAAATTGGTCAAAAGGGGGCGAAATATTTCCAATTTCACATAACGATAATCAAATTCGTAAAGATTGGGGGTTAGAGGGTAAGTTTGTTATAGGTTATTCCGGGAATTTAGGAAGAGCACATGACGTTTCAACTATTTTGGCAGTTATAGATAAATTAAAATTTAATAATAATATTCTATTTCTTTTTATCGGATGTGGAGATGGCTTCGATACAGTAAAACAATATGCGGCAAAAAATAAACTCAATAATATAATGTTTAAACCTTACCAAAACCGTGATTTACTACCTTTAAGTTTAAATATTGCAGATGTACATTGGGTGACCTTAGATCCAAAAATGGAAGGTTTTATAGTGCCAAGTAAATTTTACGGTATTCTGGCAGCAGGGAAGCCAGTCATATTTATTGGTGATAGAGACGGTGAAATAGCTAGAGATATACGTAAGGGTGAATGCGGCGAAAGTGTGATCATTGGTAATTATAAAAGGCTTGAAGAAATTATTAAGCAGTATTCAAATAATGTAACATTATTGTCGGCATTGGGGCAGAATAGCAGAAAATTATTTGAAGAAAAGTATCAATTTCATATTTCTGCAGTAAAATTCTATAATTTATTGACTGACATTGGCCGTAATATACAATAATGAATATACTATTTATAGTTCCACCTGAAAAACACTATATAGAGTCTTACGTAACAAAAAAACTTGACAAACGTCGAGAGTTTAGACAGAAATTAGGCATTCTCTACGTAGCCGGATATCTAAAAAAGTTCGGTGGTCATAATCCTGAAATAATAGACTCACTGGCAGATGGTCTTAACAAGGATGATTTGCGAGAGATTATTAAAAAGAAAAAACCAGATATCGTTGGATTTAGTGTTTTAACATTTAACTTGCTCGACTGCCTTGATGTGGCAAGAATAATAAGAGATGTTTCGCCAATAACTAAAATATGCTTTGGTGGGTACCATCCAACAATATATCCAAAAGAAACACTTAATTTTCCCGAGGTTGATTTTATTGTTTTTGGTGAAGGAGAAATAACTTTTAATGAGTTGATTAACCTAATTGCTAAAAAATGTGTCGAAGATCTTGATACTAAACTATCCTCTATAGAGGGGTTAGGCTGGAAAAATAATAAAAACGGACTTACTATTATCAACCCCGCCCGAAAAGCGGTTGCTAATTTAGATGAACTCGCTATGCCTGCACATGACCTGATCGATCTTAAAAAATATACAGTTGTCCTTGCAAATGATGCAAAAGTTGCTTCCATACAGACCTCAAGAGGTTGTCCTTCAAAGTGCACATTCTGTGATATCCGCTTAACCCGATATCGGTATAGAAGTGCAGAAAATGTTTTGAGTGAGATTAAATATTTGAGGTCTCGTGGTATCAATGAATTTTTCATAATAGATGATACCTTTACGATTAATAGAAAACGAATATTCAAGCTGTGTAATTTATTAATTGATGAAAATCTTGGGATAAAATTCAAAATCAGCTCAAGAATAGATCGTGTTGATAATGAGATGTTGAATATACTAAAAAAAGCAGGCTGTTATAGAATTCATTATGGGATAGAGTCTGGTTCCCAACGATTATTAGACTACCTCGAAAAAGGAATAACGTTAGAGCAGATAAGATTAGCTATAAACAATACTAAAAAAGCAGGAATTGAGGTTTTTGCATATTTGATGATAGGTATTCCAACTGAAACAGTAGATGATATTAAGAAGACCATGGATCTTGTGTTGGAACTAAAACCTGCTCATGTTAACTATTCAATTTGTACGCCATTTCCTAAAACTGTTCTTTATGAGCGCTCTTTAGTCCAGGGATCTTCTTCAGAAGACTATTGGTTACAATTTGCAATTAAACCCAGTGCTGATTTTAAAATTAGAACATTAAATGAGAATATTTCTAGTGAGGAATTAAGGAATCTTCAAGATCGTGCCCTAAGATCTTTTTATTCTTCTCCTTATATAATCTTGCGTGAGATTATTAAAACAAGAAGCTTGAAGCAGCTTTATACCAAATTTAAAATTGGCATCAGGTTGCTTATGCCGAGGGCTAATTGATATTAATGAATAATTTATTATTATTTATTTCCACGGTTTTCTGGTATCTCATTTCTTCTTCGGCCATTACAATTGCGACATAGTTGATAACAATAACTAACCATATTCATTGTATGTATACTAATCTTAAATATTTAATAGGAACCAGTAAATTCATTTATAGGGTACTCTTCTTGTGTCGGAGTTTACGAGATATAGAAGATAATCATAATAAAATTAATGTGAACAATGCGGTGTTGATCTTATTGTTTTCAAACTCTTATCAGCTAAACGATGTTTTAATAAGTAGATGATAAGGTGATAATCTCGAGAGAGACACATCTCGCTATACAAGCATTAGATCTAATGCAAGTAGAACGCCATTATTTAAATAATGATCTTGAGTAATAACAATAGGGAAGATATCAGTTATGAAAATTGATGTTATCGGTGGTAGTGGTTTTATAGGGACTCAGTTGTGCCAACGGTTTCAAAAAGTTCCTGATACTGCTTTTTCTATTCTTGACAAAGCCCCCAGTCGTACATTTCCAGATCATGATGTGAATGCCGATGTTCGTTCAGTAGAGCAACTCCGTCATCATATGTCTGAAGGAGCAGTTGTGGTGAATCTAGCCGCAGAGCACCGCGACGATGTGCGCCCCTTGAGTTTGTACGATGATGTGAATGTCGGTGGTGCAAAGAATATCTGCACTGTGGCGTGTGAGAAGAGTGTAAATACGATCATCTTTACCAGTACAGTGGCGACTTATGGCTTTGCTCCTGTGGGTACTGATGAGTCTGGCAAGATTGCACCGTTTAATGATTACGGACGTACAAAATATGAGGCGGAACAGATTTATAACGAGTGGCAGGCAGAGGCGCCGGATGAGCGAACCTTGGTGATTATCCGTCCGACCGTTGTGTTTGGTGAGCAGAACCGAGGGAATGTCTACAATCTGTTACGTCAGATTGCCTCCGGTCGCTTCATGATGGTGGGGCATGGGAACAATCGCAAGTCGATGGCCTATGTCGAAAATATCGTTGCCTTTATCGAGTATTCGATGTCGTTCAAGCCCGGTGTACATATCTACAACTTTATCGACAAGCCAGATTTTACCATGAACGCCTTGGTGGCTCGGGTGAATCGTATCTTCGGGCGGTCGGAGAAGATTGGTTTTCGTCTCCCTTACTGGCTGGGATATCTTGCGGGCAAGGGATTTGATCTGGCGGCTGCAGTCACTGGAAAACGGTTTGCAATTAGTTCTATTCGTATGAAGAAATTCTGCGCAAATTCGGTGTACAACACAGCAATTGATGAAACTGGGTTTGTATCACCTGTTCCTCTCGAAGAAGCGCTAGAGAAAACCATCCGGCACGAATTCCTCGAAGATCACTCCAACGAAGATGTGTTTTACACAGAGTGATTGCTAGTTTTTCTTTACCCAGAATCATTACTGCTATTGATCGGTGTGACATCTAATTTCAACTACCTTTTTTCCTGATCTCAGTATTTCTGATCATTTCATTAGTGATCTGGACTGCAAGGCCCTATTCTCAACTGGCATTGAGGGTTAAGTAGAGTTGGCAAAAAAAACCGGGTGGCCTGATAAAAAGACTGGAAAAAATGGGTTAACGATAAGTAATGACACCTTTAATCCAAACTCACTGACGCCTTATCCATGAGAGGATTATGAGCCGATTGAGGTGGAACACCCAGATCAGGACTGAGTTTGGGTTTTGATGTTGAAACCAATATAAAGAGCAAGAATTACAAACATCCCCCAGAAGAGAATGCCGTCAGGCCAGTGGTAAAGTGTGCCGAGTAGGCCGATAAGAGTGAAGATGAGGTGTAGAGATAGAAGCATGACCAGAACTGTGTATTTCCCAAAGCCTAGGTCTAGAAGAAGGTGGTGAATGTGTAATCGATCCGCGTTGAAGGGTGATCTGCCTTTTGTGATGCGAAGTATGAAGACGCTCATCATATCCAGAAGAGGAAGTCCGATAATCCAAGCAGCTGAAGTGACGTTGATGATCTCTATACCCGGCTTGGTGAGGTTAATGAGAAAGTAGACACAGACAAGGCCGAGGAACATGCTTCCGGCATCTCCGAGGAAGACCTTTCGGTAGCGACCGACCAAGAACTCTAAATTAAAAACGAGAAAGACGGCGATGACTGTCGCCAGAAGATAGAGAAGAGGAAGGGTGTGGGCCATGCCGGGTTGTAGGTGTAACAACAAGATGTAGGCCCCGAAAGTGATGAGGGTGACTCCTCCAGTCAGGCCATCATGGCCATCGATCATGTTGAAGGCGTTGATGACACCGACAATGGCGATGATGGTGAAGGGGGTCGCCAATATTCCCAGCCCTTGTGAGCGGCCGGAGAAGAGGATATCACCAATAAAGAGCACCACCTTGTCGTCAACCAAAACAAGCACAGTGGCGACAGCAAATTGGAAAAGGAACTTGATTTTTGGCGAGATATCACGGTGGTCGTCAAGTGCGCCAATGAGGACTATCGTGATTATGGAGAAGAAGAGGAGGCGATAGCTCTCAAGTCCAATTGGGAGAAAAAGTACGGCCATTCCAAAGGCAAAGGCGATGGAAATGCCACCGGTGAGAGGGGTTGATTGCGAATGCTGTTTTCGTGAATCAGGTTGGTCGATCAGGCCAATGTTGTGGGCGATAGGGGTTAGTAAGTAGAGAAGAGAAGTGATGATGATAATAGCGACCAGGTAGGGTAACATGTGTGTTATTCAGGTTGAGTAAGAGTTAAGTATCATAGTTCTGAATTCTGATCTTTTGATTGTTCGAATAGAAGGATCTCAAAGTTTAAGGCCACTCCTTCCATTACCCTAAAGTAGTATACCAAGTAGGATTGTCATTACCCTCTTTAGTTTATTTGGATCGATTGGAGGGGGGACGCGCTGATCGACTGTGACGTCATGCCCCTTCTCTCGATTGATGATAAAGACACTTAAACGAAAGATCTCTTCCTGATGCCCTCTGAGTCTGCGCCCTTCCCAGTGCTTCGAAATCGACCTCATTGAGTTCAGTGGTTTGGTTTAGATCTGACATCAACTGATAGCGGAATTATTTTTAAGTAGTATTTTTTTCATCATGACTAATAATTTCAAAAATAAACTATAGGAAAGTAAAAGTATACTGATGCAGGACAATAAGATAAATAAAAAAGTCTATAACTAAAGCATTAGCTTATAACGAGGTGTTCATCTACAAACAAAATTTAATCAGCCCATTCCGGCAAAAGGGTGTGGATTGAGTGTCGGGAAGGGGGATTTGATGGAGATTTTGTAGCCCAGGTGGTGGCCAGGCAATGGTTTCTCCCAAAACCGGGTATTTGATTGGGGATGCTGGCTAGTTGGCAGCTACGAGGTTGTTTAATCCATACAGAAGAGAATCCTCTCACGGTCTCGTTGACTGATCGTAAGAAGGAAAGAAATGTTTAGAGTTCGGCCGTGTTCAGCATACGTTCCAAACACATATGGGAAGGTAATTTTGTGACCTGAATAACCGTATCGATAATTTCATAAGATAGAGAGTCGTTGTAGTTGCAGTACATGTCAGGCCGTCCATCGCTCGGTGAAACGGCCTTGAAGGCCGACTGTCGCCAACCTTCCTCGTTGTCTCCATGTGGGATATATGTCTCGGGAGAGAGGAAAAGAGTAAGTAAGCTTCCTCTTTGGAGTAGGAGGTGGGTGAGCCCTTTACGAAAATTTGTTCGAGATGGTTTTCGCTGAAGTAGCGACGAAGCAGCATCTTTGAACTGAGAATGCGCTTGCAGTAAGAGTAGACACTATCTACTGATACACCCTGTACACCTGGTTAAGACAAATTGAGTGGCGCTACATCTGATTTTGTGGGGGAAAGAAAGTAGGCCGTCGCCCTGTAGAGGAGAGGGTCGGTCAGGGTATAGACGGTGGCAATCAGGGTTGCCAGAAGGGTGGCTGCCACGATCAGCCGCCATCGCTCCGCCAAAATATTCCACAGATCGATCTGGCTGATCTCATCCCCTGGGGGTGGTAGTAGCCGGGAGGAGGTATTAGGGTGAATGGGTGTTGGGAGTCAAGGTAGTTTTTTTAGTCAGTAAAGAAAATACAAAGCAAAAATCAAAATATGATGGTGTAATCGGGTATTATATCTAGTGTTACAACACCTTTTGATCTGATCAGGGCTTTAGATGAATCTTCCGGGACAAAACAAACGAGTGCTTTCTGGCATGCGCCCCACAGGCCGCCTCCACCTCGGCCACTATCATGGTGTCCTCAAGAATTGGGTAAAACTTCAGCAGGAGTATGAGAGCTTCTTTTTTGTGGCGGACTGGCATGCGCTCACTACCCACTATGAGGAGCCGACCATCATCGAGGAGAATGTTTGGGACATGGTGGTGGACTGGTTAGCGGCTGGGATCGACCCGGGGCGGGCGACACTATTTATCCAGTCCCGGGTGGTGGAACACGCTGAACTTGCACTTCTGCTCTCGATGATCACTCCCCTGGGGTGGCTTGAGCGGGTCCCAAGCTTCAAGGATCAGCAGGAGAAATTGAAGGAGCGAGAGCTCGCTACTCATGGTTTTCTGGGTTATCCCTTATTACAGGGGGCCGATATCCTCATCTATCGGGCCAGTTTTGTTCCCGTTGGTGAAGACCAGGTACCCCATGTGGAGTTGACCCGGGAGATCGCTCGCCGCTTTAACTACATCTATGGTCGAGAGCCCGATTTCGAGGCCCGGGCTGAGGCGGCGATCAAGAAGATGGGGAAGAAAGCGGCAAAGCTCTACAGAACGCTCAGAAAAGGGTGGACAGAGCAGGGGGATGAAGAGGCGCTCGCCCGGGCGAAGATGCTTCTGGAGGGCCAGCAGAATATTACCCTGGGCGACAGAGAGCGGCTCTTTGGCTTCCTGGAGGGAGGCGGGAGGATAATTCTCCCCGAACCTGAAGCCCTTCTCACCGAAGCGGCAAAGATGCCGGGGCTCGATGGGCAGAAGATGTCCAAGTCCTATGGCAATACCATCGCCATGCGTGATGATCCGGCACGGGTCGAAAAAGTGGTCAAAGGGATGCCGACCGATCCGGCACGCGTACGCCGTACCGATCCCGGTGATCCGGCCAAGTGCCCGGTCTGGGAACTGCACCTGGTCTACGCCACCGAACAGACTCGTGAGTGGGTTGTCGAGGGGTGTCAAAGCGCCGGCATCGGCTGCCTGGACTGCAAGGGTCCCCTCATCGATGAACTCCTGAAGGAGCAGCAGGAGCTTCATGATCGGGCTCAGCCCTATCTGGAAGATCCCACTCTGGTGCGAAATATTATTGCTGATGGTTGTGAGAGAGCAGGGGAGGCGGCCGAGGAGACCATGGAAGAGGTGCGTCGCGCTGTCGGCACCGACTACTACTGATGGAGGCCAGCTCTTTGGAGAGTGCGCGAGGCGATAGCCCTTCTGAAACCAGGGAGGCCACTCCCATCATTGCCCTTCCTCAACAGGAGCGGGAGGTAATGATAGAAGGCAAACACTTTGATGAGTGGCCGGATGATCTCTATATCCCTCCCGAGGCCCTGAAGATTTTTCTCGAGACTTTTGAGGGCCCTCTCGATCTCCTTCTCTATCTGATTCGACGG
>MPMF02167311.1_pt1 | contig 22252 bp, 16 predicted proteins | sample 1617271 | NCBI WGS metagenome assembly MPMF02 (sample SAMN05944812, study PRJNA350692) | marine metagenome | biome: marine; feature: ODZ; material: water; isolation source: 120 m water sample prefiltered with 30 um filter, filtered on to 0.2 um... | place: Pacific Ocean | collected 2012-04-09... | reverse complement strand
TGTTGCTCCAACTGCGCAGACTGCTCAGCAATCAACGCTCGTAGCTCGTCAATGATCCTGTCCCTACTGTCCATCCGCGAACAGTAGCAATTTTGCTAAACTAACGATGTACCAATTCTTTACCGTGAACGGTTACCTTTTTTCAAGTCGCTGGGAAGGTGTTCAATCGCAACCCGGATCCGACCAAATCGCTCATTGAGATTCTGCCTAAAGACCTGTCCATTCCACTTCAGGGGACGGCATTTCGATCGGCAGAGGATTACCTGCGCAACAACCTCTCAAAGATGGCCGAGATTGCCGAACGTGGCGAGGTCGCCATTCTGTTTTGTAGTGTCGCCTGCAACTTGCGCGATCAAAGCCCGTTGTACTCGATTTCACGTGATGGCATGAGGCCGGATGAACGGAGACGGCTCGACGGACTGTTGGCCAAAGCGAGATCACTTCTCTTGGCAGGAGACGCCGATTCCGCGTTATCCGAAGTCAACCAGGCCGCTGAGATCGATGACGGTTTCGCGCTCGTCTCGTTTCGCCGCGCTCAGTGCTTTGAAGCGCAAGGGAAGCCAAAGAAAGCGGCTGCCGGCTATGCGCGGGCCCGCGACCTGGACGGCTGTCGCTTTCGGGCTCCTGGCGCGTTCCGCGACATCATCCGGGACGTTGCCAACTCGCCGGATCACTCACAGGCTTTTTTCGTCGACGTGACTGACGCGCTTGCTAAGGCTTCCGAATACTCCGTTCCGGGGAATGACCTATTCATGGAACATGTGCACTTCAACTACGAGGGTCATTGGCAGGTGGCGCTGGCAGTATCCAAGGGCATCATCCAACAAGTTGAAAACGCCACCTGGGACCCGTCGCTCGTTCCCGATTCAGACGAACGCGACCGCCTACTGGGAACTACGATATTCGACCATATGATGGCAGTCGGTATGACTGAGACCATCCTTAAGGACCCGCCACTCAGCGCCGCTCCCGATTCCGATCTGCAATTGGAGTTCGCTATCGGGTTTGAAAAGTCAATTGTCGACAAGTTGCCGCTCGCCGACCTGATGATGTTCATGCAACTCGACGGAAATCTAAAGCAATTGGACCTGATCAACGGGATTGGAGCCGCGCTGTTGGCCAGGGGAGAGAATGAACGCGGCCTGGAAATGTTCGAACGAGGTAAGCTTCGCCGCCCTTGGGAAATCACTTCGTACGTAGGCGCCGCCAAGGCGCACAACCGGCTTGGATATGCAGATCGAGCACTTCGCAATATCCGACTCGCCCTTGAGCTGTCGCCAGAGGATCCGGACCTGCTGCAGATCCATCGCGATTTGAGTTGGGCGCAGTAGGCTTTGGCCCATTTCCAGCAAGACATGGCGTAGCTCTCAGCCTGCGATCACCATCACTTTCCTTTTGCTTTCTTCGACTTTCTGTTCGCTTTCTTCTTCTGCTGGCCGGGTCGTTGTGGCGAAAGTGCTCCAGCGGGTCGGATTAGCGGTGCGGTTGGCCTGCGGTTGGCTTGAATCTCTGCGATATGCGCGTCGTAGGCGGCCTGGAGTCGCTTGACAACGGCTGGATTTTTTGCGGCAACGTTGGTCGTTTCGCCGATGTCAGCCACGGTATCATACAGTTGCTGGGGATCGGTCGATGGCGGTCGACCTGTCGAGGCATTCCGCTGGTTTCCTTTTCTTTCTTGCCAAGGATAGAACTTCCATTTGCCACTTCGCACTGTGCCTGGACCGTGCATCAGACAGTACGTTTCATGGGGACTCTTGGCACCTTTCTTGCCGAACATCAGGTCACGGATATCGTGGCCATCAATTTTTCGGTCAGACAGCTCTGCGCCGGCCAACTTGGCCAGTGTGGGAAGAACGTCGATACTTGCGGCCACCTCTGAACAGACCGAACTCGCCGGGATCTTTCCGGGCCACCGCATCAAGGTGGGTTCCCGGATTCCACCATCGTACACGCTGCCCTTCTTGGCTCGCAGCGGTAACGACGATCCGACGGCGGCACCGTTGTCACTGGTGAAAATCACCAGCGTGTCGTCGTCGATACCCGCGGCGCTGACTGCCTTGAGAATCTCACCTACGGACCAATCGACTTCCTCGATAGCGTCCCAAATCAACTTTCCCGTCCGACCGGCAAAAGCCTCGGAGACGGCCAGTGGCAGATGAACCATCGTATGCGGCAGATAAAGGAAAAACGGTCCTTCCTTGTTGGCTTGGATAAAACGAATGGACTCTTCAGTGTAGCGCTTAGTAAGCGTTGTTTGATCGGCAGGATATTCAATCACTTCGTCGCCACGCATCAACGGGACCCAATTGCGTTTGCGGTGGCCGGCCTCGACCTCTTCCAACGTCAGACCTTCACGGACGACAATATTCTTGGCCAGTTTATTCGCCGGGTCGATCCACATGTCGTTGCTGTAAGGAATACCGTAATACGATTGAAAGCCTTGCATCGTGGGAAGACATGGCGGCAGGTGTCCGAGATGCCATTTGCCGACACAGGCCGTCGCGTAACCAACGCCACCGAGCATTTCCGCAATGGTGACCTCGTCGGGATGCAGGCCAGCGTTGCTGTTGGGAAACAGAACGGCGTTCATGCTTAACCGCTGGTAGTGGGCACCCGTCAACAGCGCGGTGCGGGATCCCGAGCAGACGGCACAGCCGACGTAGAAATCGTTGAACCTCATCCCCTCGCTCGCCATCCGATCCAGATTAGGTGTCTTGGGGCCGGTGGCACCGTTAAAGCCCACGTCGCCATACCCCATGTCGTCGATGAAAATCACGATCACGTTAGGACGATCAGCGGCAATGGCAGTGGCTCGCAATGCGACCACGCAAATCGGCAGGGAGAACAGTAATGTCAGGAGAATTCGCTTCATGATGGTGATTCCTTGAATTTGGTTTGTTGGTCTACGAGCGGCTGCGACCCGCTTCCCGAATCGCTTTCATCCTGGCCTGCATCGCTTGCGCACGCTGCGGTTGTTCGCTGGCCAGATTCGTCTTTTCACCGGGATCGTCGGCCACGTTAAACAACTCGATGTCACCGTCGCGATTTTCCGCATTGACCCGGTTTCGATTTGCTTTCTTGCTCGGATGTTGCAGCAGTTTCCAATCGCCAACACGGAGCGCCAGCCCGCGTCCTCCTTCGACCACGTGGTTTCGTCCAGTCGCCTTGGCATCTCCGAGCAACGCCGGAAGCACATTAAAGCTGTCGGGACAGGCGTTGCTGTCCAACGGTCGATCGGTCAACGCCGCCATACACGCCGCCAGATCGATGGTCGAAACGATTTTGTCCGACACACCGGGTTTGATTCTTCCCGGCCACCGTGTGATGAATGGTGTGCGGGTGCCGCCTTCGTAGATCGTGTACTTGCCGCCGCGGTAAGGACCCGCGGGCTTGTGGTCACCAAGCTGCGTCACGGCGCCGTCCTGATAACCATCGTCGAGCACGGGGCCATTGTCGCTGCAAAACACGATCAGAGTATTGTCCGTCAGTTTGAGCCGATCCAATGTCTCCAGCAACTGACCAACGCACCAATCCAGCTGCACAATCGCGTCTCCGCGAAAGCCCAACTTCGTCTTCCCTTGAAACCGTTCGTGCGGCATACGTGGAACGTGGATATCGTGCGACGAAAAGAACAAGAAAAACGGATTGTCCTTGTTCGCCTCCATCCACTTGACAGACTGCTTCACCCATTGGTCCGCGAGATCTTCATCGCGCCAGCGCGCCTTATGACCGCCTGTAAAATAGCCGATACGACCGATCCCATTGTGAATGGTGTGGTTGTGTCCGTGGCTCCAGTCCATTTTGAGCGAGCCGCGGTGGGTGACACCCGTCGGCTGACCATCAGGATTCGTGCGTCCGACCCACAGAGGATCGGCGGGGTCGAGGTTGCGGACGCGGTGGTTTTCCACGTAGACGCTGGGAACGCGATCGTTGGTAGTCGGCAGCAGGAAGCAATAGTCGAAACCGATCTCCAGCGGACCAGGCTTCAATTCGCCATTCCAATCGGGCTGCGGCTTGGTACCCAATCCCAAATGCCATTTCCCGACCACGGCCGTCTCATAGCCGGCGTCGTCCAGAATCGAAGCGATGGTCACTGTGCCAGGCTGAACGAGTGCCGTTGCATTCGGCGGCGCGATGCCCGTCCCTTTCTGGCGAAACGCATACTTGCCCGTCAAGAAGGAAAAACGCGTTGGCGTACAAGTCGAAGCGGAGCAGTAGCCATTGGTGAAACGCAACCCTTCTTTACTCAACCGATCAATGTTCGGCGTCTTCAGGGCCGTGGCCCCGTAGCAGCTGACATCGCCATAACCCAGATCATCCGCCATGATCACGATCACATTGGGTCGTCCCAATTCCGCGGCCCGCAACAACCAGGGCGATAGCCCCATTAGAAACAATGTGAAAACTAGGAACATCCAGCGAACGGCAGACGCAGGCATGGGTAAAAGGTCCTTTGGGATTGGCAACGAATACTTCGGCGACGATGGACAAACGGAGAAGCAAAAACCCATTGTCGCTGGCGCCAGTGTGTGGGTCAAACCCGCCGGGAAATTGCTCCCCTTCTATGGCATAAAACTATCTCTGGTGCCGTTAAGATAGACTGAACAATGCATCATCTTCGGTGAACACCACTCGCTCAAACTCGAATCGGGCACTCGGAGCACAGCCTACTTGGGTCGATTGCGGTAGAACGTAAAACCAAGCAGGACGGCCAGCAAGCTGATCCAAATCGCTTGATTGACGATGCCTTCCGGCACTGGAAGATTAGTGCGCTCGATCGACGCCAGCGGAGCGATGATTAAGAACAGCGCTGTGGCGATGGCCGTGGCGACCGTCGCGAACGCCACCAGTTTCAGGAGCTGTTTGCTTTGTCGGCGGCCGAAGGCCACCGCGGTTCCTGTGGCCGATACCACCAACGACAATGAGACCACGTGCATCAGAACGACTGGGAAGAAGGCATCCATACTCTCGCGCACTTGGAAACGTTCATCGAACAACTGTCCGAGAACACCTCCGATCGCTCCCAGGGCCCCGCCCAGCAAAATGCCGATTCCGGCGGCGAGCAATCCCGATATGAATGACCGATGAGCGATGCCGCACGCGAATCCAAAGCAGGCGCCGAACACGATTCCGAGCAGGCCGTAGGCAAGTCCGTTATCAGCTAGACGAACACGGTACTCGGCTTGGTCGACTTCAGCCTGCATTTCGGGTGGTAATGACAGCCCATTCACCTCGCCCGCCCGCGTGGCCAATTCTGCGGGGATGTCGAAGCTGCCCTGCGACAAACTGACTGCGGTGGTTGCGGCCACGGCCGCCACGATTGTCGCGGCGAATGTGGCGAACAGTGCCGCCCGGCTGGGAACTGCCTCGGCTGGCGACGGGGCAGGGATTTCACCGTTGGATAGGCTGGATTCGTTTTCGGTCACCTGTGGCTGCTCGACAATTCGGGGCTCGCGGGATGCATGGGAGAACTTGTGATTATGTGAATGAAACTGGTGGCCTGTCGAGTGGTTGGGCTGCGGTTTGCCGGTTTGTCGGCGACCGACTAGAATCGAGGCGTCAGCCGCGAGGAACCTCACCTTCTTTTTTTCTTGTCAGATAAAGCAAGTGCGATCACCCAATCGAGGCCGAAATTGGATCTGGCTGGTCGGCTGTGTGGCCGTAATTAGTTTGGTCACGGTGGCCGTCGCGATCCGCCTGAGTGGCGACGTCGCCGAGTTGCCGACGGTGCAGCGCTCGGATACGTCGCCGCGAGTCGATGAGATTCGCGACGACAAGCTGCTTTCGCTGAAAAGCCGCCAGCTACTCTGGGAGATTGAACATATCGCCTTTACCGTCGAGCAAAAGGTCTTCCCGGAGTTCAAGCGGACACTTCTGCAAGACGACACCGACGGTCTGGTCGCCTTCATGTCCGATGATTTCACCGGCACGGCACCTTCGGCGACTTGGAGTGAGGTGATCGAGCGTGGGCCCGTGGTCGCTCGGTTTGCCGCGCCGGCGGAAAGTGGCGGCCGATCGCTCGATGCACGCAGTTTTGCCGAGGAATTGATGCGATTGCGACAACAGTTCGACGCCGATGCCGAATCGTGCCGACTGTCAATGGGATTGGTGCGTTTGAATCCGGTCGTTTCGGGGGAGCTGGGCGGTTCGTGGGAGGGCGTCTGGCGCCTCGTCATCCGTGGCTCGCAAGGCGGTCATCGCCGCGAGATGTGGATCACGCTGGGCGTTCAACTTGACTCGCTGGACGACCAGATTGCTACCCGTCAACATTGGATCCGGTCTGCGACGCTGGATTCGGTGTGGTTGGCAGAGTCGCCGGGGCCGCTGCTTGAGGAGATTACCGCCACGACTGGAATCGATACTGCCCGGTTGGTCGACAATTGGACCAGCGGTGCCGTCTTCAATCCCGTATCGGGCGGAGTTTATCTCGCCGACTACGATCGCGACGGTGTGCTCGACATGCTGGTCGAGGATTCCAATGTCGGAGGCCTGCTTTATCGCGGTCTGGGGGACGGCACTTTCCGGGACGTTACCAGCGAGGTGGGGCTCGCTGCCGCGTCCACTGCGCGGCCACTCTGGACGCTCTCGTGCTGGGCGGACCTCGACGGCGACGGCGATGAAGATCTGATTGTTGGCGAGGCGCTGTACGAAAACCTCGGCGATGGGACTTTCCGCAACGTTACTGAATTATCGAACCTGGCTCTGGCGCCTGCCGAGGGCTACGCAGTGGCCGACTACGATCGCGACGGGCAGGTGGACCTTTACGTGTGTCACAGCGCCCCTTTCCTGCCCGGGCAAACGGCACCCGAAAAAGTGGAATGGATCGATGGCGGTCTAGGAGTCGACAACGTCCTCTGGCGCAATCTGGGGGACTGGCAATTCGAGGACGTTTCCGAGGCGAGCGGCACCGGTGGTGGAGGAAGTGCTTGTTTTACCGCCGTGTGGTTCGACGCCAACAACGATCTCAATCCGGATTTGCTGGCCATCAACGAATTTGGTCGCAATTCGTTGTTTCTCAACCGTGGCGACGGCGCGTTCGACGAAACCACCATCGATCCCATATTCGGTGGGTTCTCGATGGGCGCTACTGCCGGCGACTTTGACAATGACGGCATCAGTGACTTGTACGTCGCCAACATGTATTCCAAGGCGGGCAATCGGATTCTCGCCAATGTCTTCGAGAGGGACTATCCGGCGGGTCTGTTTGCCAAGGTGCGGGAAGCGACGACGGGCAACAAGCTTTATCGGAGCCTGGGCGATGGTCGTTTCTTGCCGTTACCGTCCACCACGGAGCACGCGGAAGTTGGTTGGGCCTACGGACCCAACTTCGTGGATTTGGATGGCGATGGGTTTCTGGATCTCTATGTGACAGCCGGCTTTCAATCGGTTGCTCGCGGCAAGCCGGACGGATGACGTTGCGTTTGGCAGGCTGTCGTGTCACAGCCATTGGACCAGCTTGAAACCCATCCTCCGCTCGGCGAGATGGACGAGGAAGCCGGCGAATTCTGGCTCGCTAACCCCTGGCAGAATGGCGACAACAACCTCAGCGCCTTCGAACGGAACCGCATTCTGTTGAACGTCGCCGGCAAGCAGTTCGTCGACGTCTCCCACCTGACCTCCGCCGATCTGGAGAGCGATTCGCGGGGCGTGGCTTCCGGCGATCTGAATGGTGACGGGATGCCTGATGTCGTGGTCCGCAGCGTTGGCGGTGGTCCCTTGCGGGTTTTTCTCAACCGCTGGCCGCAGACGAACTGGTTACAAGTTTCCTTGCACGGCAACCAGTCAAACCGCCTGGGGTTGGGCGCGAAGCTGAAGTTGTCCGCCGGAGGACACACGTTGTGGCGCGAACTCTACCCGTTCGCCAGCTTTCAGTCGCAGTTACCCAGTCTGGTGCATTTTGGACTGGGAACGTCGGAGAGCATCGAGGAGCTGATGATCTATTGGCCATCGGGCATCGTACAGACCGTAGAGGTCACGGAGATCAACCGTGCAATCACGATCACCGAGCCATCTGTTGCAACCGTCGATTCCCCGACCAAAAGCGACCGCGCCCCATGAAGGCCAGAGCCGAACCGTTCAGTTATTCCGAAGCGGAACGCAACCGCCGCACACGCCGCATCCGCCTCTGGCGACTGTTGCTGTTGGTTTCAGTGTTCGTTGTTCTGGCAGTCTGGCTGGCAACGCAAATGGACGAAATCTGCCTGCAGCGGGGCCGCGCCAACTTGCGTTCTCGGAATCATGATCGGGCGCTGGTGTGGCTTGAATGGGCCCAATGGTGTGCGCCCGATCGAGCGGAAGTCGCGTTTTATCTCGCTCGTGCGAATCGGCGTCTGCAGCGGTTCGATGCGGTCAGGCAGTATCTCAGCAAGGCCGATGTTTTAGGTTATGACATCGGTCAGCTCGAGCGCGAACAGTGGTTGGCGCTGGCCCAAACGTCGCAGTTTTCGGAAATGGACGACCACTGGTCGGAACTATTCTTGGACGCCGCCGACGACGGCCCTGAACTGAGCAACGCCTATGTGACCTGGTGCCTGTCGCGACTGAATCTTCAGGACGGACTCCGTGTAATCAGCGCCTGGGAGGCGGATTTCCCAGCCGACCCCCAGCCGCACTTCATGCGCGGCCGAGTGAATGAAGTCATGCTGCGCTGGGCGGAGGCGGTCGAGGAATATCAGGTGGCGTTGGCACTGGATGACACGCGCAACGATGTACGGTTTCGACTGGGCAACGCATTGATGCACCTGCTGAAGAACGACGCTGCCGTGCGGGAATTACGGGCCTGCCTGGCGGTCGACCCGTTACATGCGGATGCGACAGTTGCCCTGTCAAAATGCCTGTTCAAGCTGGACGACGAATCGGCGTCGCGGCAGTTATTGCAGGAGTTGGTGCAACGCCACCCGACACACGTTCCGGCGTTGCACGCATTGGGTGATCTCGAGCTGACGGCGAGCAACTATCAGGCGGCCGAAAATGCCCTTTCACGGGCTGTCGCGATCAAGCCCGAAGATCAGACGATTCGCTATGCCTTGACGAAGGCACTGCAACGATTGGGCCGAAAGGAAGAAGCGCGGGAGCACCTTCAATTCGTCCAGGAGGCTACCAAACCACTGCTGCGGCTCGCCAATCTGACGGCCGACCTGGTTGAGGATCCGAACAATATTGAATTGCGGTCGGAAATCGCACAGATCACCTGGAAGTACAAGTCTCATGAGGAAGGCGCCCAGTGGTTCCACAGCCTGTTGGATTTGGCGCCCGGCCATGCCGCGACACACTTGGCGCTCGCCGAACACTACACGTTGAAAGGTGACCAAGAGCAGGTCGACTTTCATCGCCGGCTCGCCGAACCAGTCGAGGGCGGCAAAAGGTGAGATTCCGATTCGGCCATCCGCTGTCGACGCACGTAATCTCCCGGCGATGGGCTCAGGCTGGTATCGTCGCGTGTTGGCTCTTGGCGGCTGTGGCCGGCTGCAATCGGTCCAATCCGCCTCCCAGTAAATCTGCCGACGGGCCGAACCTATCTTCTCCAGACACACGACGCGCAGCGCACCAGTCGAAAGCTCGCTTTGTGGAGATGACGCTGCAAGCCGGCATCGATTTTGTTCCTCGGAACGGCCAGGAAGCCGATGAATTCGCCATTCTAGAAACGTTAGGCGCGGGCGTGGCGCTGATGGATTACGACCTGGATGACGACTTGGACGTCTTCTTTGCCGGCGGTGGAGAATTCGGATCCGATGGCGGCATCGTCGGCTGTCGGCCGGTGTTCTATCGCAACGATGGCGATTGGCACTTCCAAGAGGTTTCCGAACTGGCCGGCCTGAACGAAGAACGATTATACTCCCATGGAGCGATCGCGGGCGACTACGACGACGATGGCGATCCGGACCTGCTGGTGACCGGTTACGGCGGCCTGCTGCTGTATCAGAACCAGGGAGACGGCACCTTTACCGAAGCGGCGCGGGCGGTAGGACTGCAGAGTTCGCTTTGGAATACGAGCGCGGCTTGGGGCGACTTGAACGGCGACTCGATCCTCGACCTGTATGTTGTACGTTATGTGAATTGGTCGCTCGAAAACCACCCAAAATGCAACGGCAGTTTGGGGATCGTTCGCGATGTTTGTGCGCCTTCGATCTTTCAGCCTGTGGCCGACATGCTGTTCTTCGGAACCGGTGACGGATCGTTTCGCCAGGCCGGCAGCGAGACAGGAATCGGTGAGGCTGGCATGGGTCTGGCCGTGTTGTTGGGCGACGTGGATCTGGACGGCGACCTGGATATCTATGTCGCCAACGATACCACTCAGAACTTGCTTTATACGAACGATGGTCAGGGTGTTTTTCGCGAGCGGGGCCTCGAGCTCGGAGTCGCACTCAGCGACATCAGCGAGGCGGATGGTAGCATGGGCGTCGATCTGGGTGATTTCAACCTCGACGGTCTTCCGGACCTGTGGGTCTCGAACTTTGAAGATCAGACGTTTGCCCTTTACCGCAACGACAGCGATAGCCTCTTTCAACATGTCAGCAACCGCGTTGGCATCGGCGCCATGGGCGGCGTCTTTGTCGGTTTTGGAACAAGCTTCTTCGATTTCGACCGCGATGGGGATGAAGACATTGTCGCCACCAATGGACACGTGATGCGCGTCGCCCGCAACACACCGATTCGGCAGCCGCCGCTGCTGTTCGAAAATCTAGACGGTCGCCGCTTCGTCAACGTGGCGGCTCAAGCCGGCGCGTACATGTCCTCCCCACATATGGGGCGTGGCTTGGCCGTGGCGGATTTAGATCGCGACGGCGACTTGGACGTTGCCGTTTCGCATATCAACGAACCCGTCTCGCTGCTGTCGAACGAAAGTGAGAATCACCATCATTGGATCAGTTTCCACCTGATCGGGTGCCAGAGTCCGCGCGACGCCGTGGGAAGCGTCGTTCGTATCATGGCGGGAGGGAAGACTCAATTGAGGACATCTTGTGGAGGTCGCAGTTACCTGTCCACAAATTCTCCCGACCTGTTTTTCGGCCTTGCGGATCAGACCCAGGTCGATCAGGTCGACATCCGCTGGCCCTCCGGCGTCACCATGCGTCTGGAGCATGTTCCAGCCGACCAGCGAATCACCCTGGTGGAACCTACGGGACCCTGACGATTCGTAATAATTTGTAGCGAGACTTGCTAATCACGGTCTCCGTGGTTAGTTTTACTAGTTGTTCCCTCCTAATTCGAAACTTTAGTGTACATTTGACCATGATTTGTAGATTTCAAACGTCCGTGAACTTGGTGTCCGCATTGGTTGCTTTTTCGCTGGCCATTCCCTTCACCGGATGTGGCCCGAGCGGTCCGAAACTGTACAAGGTGACCGGGAAGGTAACGATTGACGGCAAACCAGCGCATTCGGCGATGATCGTTTTCAATTCTGCGGACGGTGCTGACTCAGCCGTCGCGGACCTTAGTAACGAAGGCGAATTTGAAATGATGACGGGCGGCGCACAATCGGGTTTGGTCCCGGGCCAGTATTCAGTGCAGATTATTCGCGTCGAGGGAGGCAGCGTCGAGGAAGGCGAAGAGGAAGCGCCGCCCTCCAACGTGCCTGCAAAATACGGGGAAGAGACTTCAGGTCTGACTGCCGATGTCAAGGAAGAAGACAACGTTATCAATTTTCCCCTCGTCTCCTCATAACCCACGGTTTGGGGAGATTCATGGGCTTCTATCTCGGTTCTTATTCGTTTATTTCATCGTAAAGGAGGTTCAACCATGCCGTCATTTCGGAGAGAAGCCAAACGTGGCTTCACACTTGTCGAGCTGCTGGTGGTGATCGCCATCATCGGCATCTTGGTAGCGTTATTGCTGCCCGCCGTGCAGGCTGCCCGCGAAGCGGCTCGCCGCATGAGTTGCAGCAACAATCTGAAGCAAATCGGCCTGGCGATGCACAACTATCACGACACGCATAAGAGATTTCCGTCGGCCGAAGTCCATCCAGTGCGTGCGAATGGATCGATGCTTTGTAATGCGGGTGCGGGCCGCACTTGGGGGTCGAAGCCGTCCCATTGGCCCATGTTGTTGATGCCCTACATCGAAAACCAGACCGTCTACGACAAACTCGACTTTGGGCGGCGTTGGAACCACGCGACGAATCGGCAGTATCACCTGAACAGATATCCGATTTTACTCTGTCCCAGTAATCCCAAATCGGATCAAGTCTGGTCCGGTTGGAGCCGGATTCTCCACTACCATGCCAACACAGGAACGTGGCGTCGCGGGTCGTTGGAATGCTCGATCGAGACCAACGGTCCCTTCTGGTATAACGGCAGCGCAACGTTCCGCGACATTACCGATGGAACTACTAATACGGCGATGGTTTGCGAAGCCATTGGCTGGGAACCCAAACACCCTAACTCGAATCGCGGCGCAGCCTGTCGCGGTCCACTGGATCGCAATTTGGTTTGCGATGGCCGCGGTATGAGGTTCAGTTCCATCACGCGATTTACTTACAACAACTGGCGCCCTGGGAGCGGAACTCCAAACCCCGTCAAGCCAAATGGCGTGGATCGCTGGTTTGCTTCATCCAGCTACCATCCAGGCGGAATTCAGGTCGCCCTTTGCGATGGTTCGGTACGGTTCGTTCCCGATACGGTTAACGGCTTTGTTTGGGCCAGCATGGGAACCATGAACGGAGGCGAGGCGGTCACTCTGCCGTAGCCGCTGCACCTGTGGTGGAGAAACACGACGTTGCGGTGGACGCATTGCTATTCAAACGGCGGCGGTTTCTACTTGAAACCGTCGCCGTTCCTATTTGTTCAGCGGCACCTCGAGTGTGACTCGATGGTTGGGCGCTGGATAATCGGGCTCTGGTTAATCGGGCTCTGGGAAACAGCAGGTACCTGGTTGATGAGCGTTTCGCCGCTGCCAAGGAACTCGAAGGTGGCCGTTTGGCGCGGACCGTGGGAACTCCCCGCTCCGGCGTTGGCGGTGTTCGTGGCGATGAGCGCCGCCTGTAACCACACACCGCCCTCGGCACTTCCACCGCCCCAGTCGACTCAGGCCGCGCCGATGTTCCGCGAAGTTACCAAAGATCGAGGGTTAAACTTCCAGCACGATGCCGGACCGACGGGTGATTTCTTCTTCCCACAGATCATGGGCGCGGGCTGTGCGTTGTTCGATTTCGATGGTGACGGCGACCTGGATGTGTACCTCATCAACGGAGGCGACTTTTCCTCGCCGCCCTCGGAATCCGAGACGCCCACAGGCGCCGCGAATCAGCTGTTTCGGCAAGAGGCGAACGGCCGGTTTGTCGATGTCAGCGTGGAAGTGGGGCTGGACGACCACGGGTACGGCATGGGGATCGCCATCGGCGACGTCGACAATGACGGCGATCCCGACGTCTATCTGACGAACTACGGTGCCGATCAGCTTTACTTGAACGAATCTGCCGGCAGGTTTGTGCGGGCCGCGCCGGATGCGGGCATCGCGAATCTGCGTTGGAGCGCGTCGGCCTGTTTCGTGGACTACGATCGCGACGGATGGCTCGATCTGTTTGTCACCAACTACGTGGACTGGATTCCTCGTTTGTGCGTAGCGACTGGTGGCGGCGATCAGGACTTCTGCGCTCCGCATATGTTTCCCGCAACGTCCGACCGTTTGTTCCACAATGAAACGGGCCGGCAACCGGCCAGTTCAGAGCGTCAGGCGGTCTTTCGGGAAGTCAGTCTGGAAGCCGGCATCGCCGCCACGCAAGGCCCCGGTCTGGGAGTTTTGGCAGCGGATTTTAACGAAGACGGCTGGCCCGACCTGTATGTTGCCAACGATCAAACGAGCAATGTGCTCTGGATCAACCAGCGGGATGGAACGTTCCGCGACGAAGCCGTGTTGCGCGGATGTGCGAACGACACACAAGGGCGGTCGCAGGCGGGCATGGGTGTGGCGTTGGGCGATGTAAACGGTGACACCTTTCTGGATCTGTTCGTGACGCACCTGGACGGCGAAGCCAACGCGCTTTACTTGGCCGACGCGGTCGGGTTTCGCGAGTCGAGCGGGCACACTGGTTTGGCTCAGGGGAGCTTTCCGATGACGGGGTTTGGAACTGCCCTGGCCGACCTGGATCTGGACGGAACGCTTGATTTGGCCGTCGTCAATGGACGCGTTCGTCGAAGCCCGTCTTCGGACGAGACAAGCGGCGTCTCTGATCCGCAGAGCGGCAGATTCTGGTCGGCATATGCCCAACCTAACCAGTTGTTGATGAACAACGGCGGAGGCGGTTTTCGCGAGTTCACCTCGGCCACCGATCCGTTCCTGAAGCCGCGCGCCGTTTCTCGGGGACTGGCCAGCGGAGACATCGACAACGATGGCGATATCGATTTGCTCGTGTCCAACGTCGCCGGCCGGGCTCGTCTTTATATCAACCAAGCCCGCCCGCGAGGAAGCTGGCTGACCGTTCGTGCCGTCGCGCCGCAATGGGGCGGCCGGGACGCACAGGGCGCTGTGGTCCGCGTACAATCGGGGACACGCACGTGGCAAAGTATGGTCCAACGCGCTGGAAGCTACCTTTCCTCCAGCGATCCGCGCGCTCATTTCGGGCTGGGCGATGCCCGCCATGTCGACAACATCGAAATCATCTGGCCCGACGGAACTCGCGAAGCGTTCGCGGGCGGCCCTGTGAATCGCTTGATCGTTCTCAGCCATGGAACAGGACAAACCCATTAGCCGTAACGCATCCAAGACCTCGGAACGACACGAGAGCGAACGACGAATTCGCACTGCAGCGTGCTGCGGCCTTTTGGCGATCGCCACTGTCGTGATTGCCGGTTGGGCCTGGTATGTTCGGATCGACCGCCCGTCGCGGGTCCCGCCTCCTGCCGTCGAGGCTGGAACGCTTTACCCGGAAGTTGCGACGTTGCTAAACCAACTCCGCGAGGCCGTCCTAGCCAAACCGAGAGACGGCGAGGCTTGGGGGCAGCTGGGGATGGCATTTGTGGCTCATGAACTGTTCGACGCCTCGGCGATCTGTTTCGCCGAGGCCGAACGATTCGCCCCCAATACCGTGCGCTGGCCCTATCTGCGGGGCGCCGTCCTTGAACCAGTTGACAAACAGGCGGCCCTGGCTTGCTACCGCCGCGCCGTCGAGTTTGATGAAGTGGCCATTCAACCGCGATTGAACTCGGCCGAGATTCTCCTGGACCTGCATCGCTTAGAGGAGGCCGAATCCACCTTGTTCATGGTTCTGCGGTACGCTACGCACAATGCGCGGGCCGAATTCCTGCTCGGCCGCGTCAACCTGCTCCGCGGCGATCTGCGCACAAGTCTCCGTTGGGCTCTCCTATCCGCCGAACACCGATCCGGTCAGCGGGCGACCCACGAATTGTTGGTCCAGGTCTACCACCGCCTGGGCGAAGACGACGAAGTCAGTCGCCAGCAGGAGGTCTTGCAAGAAATCCCTCCTGGCATGACGTTCTGGGATGACCCGTTTATCGAAGAAGCCATGACGTTCCGCCGTGACCCGCACATGGTGGCCGGCGTTGCCGGATATCTGCTCCGCGAAGGAAACGACCACGAAGCGATCCGCTCGGCGAAGAAAGTCGTCGCCGAACATCAGCAGGTTCCGAAATTTCACGAACAGCTTGTTCAGCTGCTTTTGGAAACGGGAAAACCGGACCAGGCGGTTTCCACAGGGCTTCACGCTGCGCAACTTCATCCGAGGCACCCGGGCATCGCGTTTTGGAACGGGCGAGCGCTCCGCGACCAACAGGATCTGGCCGGAGCGGTGGCAGAATTCCAGCGGGCGGTCATACTCAAGCCAGACTACGCGGCGGCTTTTTTCGGCCTGGGTGAGTGCCTGCGCGACTTGCATGACCACCAGGGGGCGCTCCTGGCCTTTCGCACGGCCACGGGCTTGGAACCCGAACTGTTGGCAGGACACCTGGAGACAGCTAAGCTGCTGCTGGATGCCGGGGAAAAGCAGCAAGCAGGTCTATCCCTTGACAAAGCAGCCAGCCTGGCACCTGAACACCCAGAGATCTTGCAGCTGCGGAAACGCTTTTAGGATAATCCATGGCCCACTATCCCATTGTAATACTACTGTTGATTTCTGTCCTGACGACAGCTGAGGTTGGTCTGGCGCAGAACCGAAAGGAAACTGCGGTGGAGGCCGCGGCGCGTCATCGTCGTGTCGCGGAGCGACGGGATGACGTTCACATTATCTGCCATCGTGGGGCTGTCGAGTTTGCGCATGAGAACACGTTGGAAGCTTACCGGGCCGCGTTCGAGCTGGGAGCCGACGGAAACGAGATCGACATTCGGGCGACCAAGGACGGTATGCTCGTCTGCTTTCACGATGACATGCTCGATCATCTGCTCGAAGCATATGGAGATGTCAGCGATTACGCCTGGGACGAATTACAGAAGTTTCCGTTTCGCAATCCGGGCCGGTTCGACAAGCACTGTCGCATCCCCACGTTGCGTGAGGTCTTCGAGTTGCATCGTGCGCACGCTGGACTCATGTTTCTCGATGTTAAACGACCGCACCTGTTCGACTCGATTGCAAAGCTACTCGACGAACTGGATCTCTGGGACCACGTAGTCCAAGCTCCGGCCGACTTCACGGATCCCCGCATCAAGAACACACGTGGCAAAGCCAGTTTGTATCTCGATCGTACCGAAATCGATGTGAAAGCCATTGCGGCGGCGTTGAAGAAGCCTGGTGGACGCATCATCGTTGAAGATCCGCGTGGTGTCGCGTTTGCACTTGGACGAACAATCGCGCCGCCATCGGATAAGCCGGTGAGAAACGAAGTCGCGTTATGGGCAAGTAACTCGGTGGCGCCCCGCGCGCCGGACGATAAACGCATCGAAGAGTTACTGCAAGTGCTACATGACGCCGGCGACTGGAACGTGGTTGCAACCGGAACCGAAGCGGAAGCTGAATCGGCCCAGAGGATCTTGCAACGGGTCATCGCCGCCGATGAACTAGCCCAGCGAAGCGTTCGCACGACGGAAGTCTTCGCGGCGCTCGAGCAGCGCGTCCGCGATCGAAGCCTGCATCGAAGCTGGAGGCACTGTGGGCTCGATGGTATTGCCTCGTTACGGGCGTTAATCGCGTTGAAAGCGCCAAGATCTGTCAATGTCGCTCGCTTTTGCCTCTGGCGTGACGACCCGGCTGTTGAAACCGCCAGTAACCCGAAGTTCAACAATCCGCGGTCCTGGACTGACTGGCGGACGAAGGTCACTGTCTTCAGTCTGCTCGAAACAGTTCCCGGACCCGAGACCGAACAACTCTGCCATGACTATCTCGCACTCAGTGACGAAGAAGCTCGCAACATCGGCGTGCCGCAATTTGAAGCCACGGCGCGGACGTTGCTGATCGTCAGTCCAACGGCAGAGAGTGCGAGGGTGTTACTCAACCATCACCTAAGTTCGGTGCGAGGTCGCGCAGTTCTGTTCTGCCTCGCGCATGTCGAAGAAGCATGGGCCAGAAACGTGCTCCAAGCCGAGGCTCCGCACTCGCTCGAGTACGTTGTCGCTCGTCGTGTTCGGATCGCACTGGTCGGTGATTCGACGGTCGCCAGCTATCCGAATCCACCCGACGACCGGCCAGATCTGACCGGATGGGGACAGGTGCTGGGCGAGTTTTTCACGCCACAGGTAGAAGTCTTCAATCACGCTCGATCGGGCCGCAGCTCGAAGAGTTTCATTCGCGAAGGACACTGGTTGAAGACACTAACACTGAAACCTGATTACGTCTTCATCCAGTTCGGCCACAACGACGGCCCCGGCAAAGGTGACCGTTCGACGGATCCGCATGGCGACTTTCGCGATTACCTGCGCCAGTACCTTATGGACGCAAGAAGGAACGGTATTCGGCCCATTCTTGTGACTCCGATGACACGCCGCCGCTTTCAGGATGGAAAGATTCACTCATCGCTGGGTCCATGGGTCGACGCAATGCGCGCGGTGGGACTTCAACAGCGCGTCCCGGTCGTCGATCTGCACGCGGCCAGCGTCCACTTGTTGAATGAACTTGGCGACGAAGGAAGCGCGGATTTGAGTCCAAGCAGTTCTGACCGAACACACTTCTCGCGGAAGGGAGCAATGGCAATGGCACGTCTGGTTGTGCAGTCACTTCACGATGTCGAACCGCGTCTTGCAACGTTGCTCCGCGAATCAACGCCTTAGGTGCCTGTCGATTTTCGCATAGAAATCAACAGGCTGTTAGAATCACCGACTCGTTCACGATGCGTGGTTTTTTGCAGAATTTCTACACCACTGTGTCAAGTGAGTACGTCGCGCTGTGTATTCTCTTGTAGAGGCGAATGCATGGCACAACTACCGGAAACTCGAAACAGCTTGCTGCTCAAGGTGCGAGATCCAGCCGATGCGGACGCGTGGATAGAGTTTGCGGCGATCTATCGTCCGGTGATTTACCGACTTGCGCGCAGGCGAGGCCTGCAAGACGCGGATGCAGAGGATCTGGCGTAACGGGTTTTGGTCTCGATTTCCGCCGCGATTCGTACCTGGGAAAAGGACGAGCGGCGGGGAACATTTCGGGCCTGGCTTCTGCGAATCGCACGGAACGCGATCATCAATGCATTGACGCGGAAACCGCCGGACGCCGCGGTAGGCGGCACAGACGTATCCGAACAACTTGATGCTCAAGGCTCGGAAAACTCCGCGATAAACGAACTGATTGAAGACGAGCACCGCCGCGCCGTATTTCGATGGGCTGCGGCGGAAGTGCGATCGGAGTTTCATGACGCCACCTGGATGGCATTTCAACTGACGGCAGTTGATGGACTTTCGATTGAGGATGCAGCGGCGGAGCTCGGCAAGTCAACAGGCTCCGTCTACGCGGCGCGAAGTCGTGTCATGCGGCGACTGAAAGCGAAAGTCTTGGAGTTTCAGAACGAAGAGCAATCTCGGTGACGACCATGGCTACCAACGATCAACAATGCGAATGTGACGAGCGGCTGATTCGAGGTTATCTTGACGACACGCTCTCCGAGATGGAGCGACAACGCGTCGAGGATCATCTGTGCCAATGCCAGCGGTGCCGTAACGTGATCAGCGATTCGGCGGCCGAAGAAGATTGGTGGGGCCATGCAGGCGAGTACCTTCGCGTAGATTCGTGGGACAACGTCTCGGAAACAGCTGTGTTCTCCACCAGTATTGACCTGCCCGAATGGCCCAGTGACGGTAGAAACCCGTTAGCTCTGCGGCAGATCAAAGAATGGCTCGACCCGACCGATGATCCGCGCATGTTGGGGCGATTTGGCGGATATGAAATTGCGGGCATCATCGGTCAAGGCGGGATGGCGGTCGTACTGAAAGGATTCGAACCGTCACTCAACCGATACGTCGCCATCAAGGTACTGGCACCGCGACTGGCGACCAGCGGTGCAGCTCGAAAGCGATTCGCGCGAGAAGCCAAGGCGACTGCGGCAGTTCTGCACGACAACGTGATCCCGATTCACCGTGTCGACGAAGTGCACGATTTGCCCTATCTGGTCATGCCGTACATCTCGGATGTCCCGCTGCAGAAACGAATCGACGATGAAGGGCCGATGCCGTTGGTTGCGATTCTGCGCATCGGAGAACAGATTGCCGCGGGCCTGGCGGCGGCGCACGCACATGGCTTGGTTCATCGCGACATAAAACCGGCCAACATCCTGCTGGAAAGTGGTGTCGAACGTGTTCGTATTACGGACTTCGGACTCGCTCGAGCCGCCGATGATGGCAGTCTGACCAGAACCGGTGTGATCGCGGGTACACCACAATATATGTCTCCCGAGCAAGCTTGCGGCGAGAACGTTGACGCGCGAAGTGATCTGTTCAGCCTCGGCAGCGTGTTGTACGCAATGTCCACCGGCCGCTTGCCCTTCCGAGCGGAAACGCCGCTCGGAATCCTGCGCCGCATTACCGACAGCCAGCCGCGATCGATTCGCGAGATCAATCCGGACCTTCCGAATTGGCTTGAAGCAATCATCGCGAAGCTGCACGCCAAACGCGTTGAAGACCGCTTTGCCTCCGCCGAAGAAGTCGCTGAATTGCTGAAGCGATGTTTGGCGCACGTCGAGCAACCGATCACATTCGCACTGCCTGACGAGTGTCAAGGTGACGAGATGTATCGTCGCGCCGCCACGGACGAGACACAGACTAGATCGGCGTATCATCGCTTCAGTCAACTTGCCCTAATTGTGCTTGCGGTCGTGATCATCGTCGTTGCTTTGATCGCCGGGCATGGGCTGCTGCCGAAGGAAGCGGTCCAGTCTGAGATCGACGTGGCGAAGTCTGCACCGGCCGGCACAACTCCACTGCAATCGAGTCACCCGGATGACGATCCGGCTGTCGCTTGGGATGGGACAGCCGGTGAAATCTCGCAGATGGTGCAGGACGCTCGGCCTTTTGAATCACGAGCCCAACAGCATTGGGACACTCTGCCTACGGATTCGGCCTTCATGCCTAATTCGGGATCAACCACCACTTCCGCACAGGAGTCGAAACCGTGAAATCATATCTATCTGTTGCCACATTGTTGTGCTGCCTGATTGCGGTCACTCCTCAGGTCTTCGCACAGGCTCCCTTGCCGCCCGCGACGCTAGAACCTGCAGATACGCGTCCCAAATCGGAGCCACCGGGCGCTCCTAGCAAGACGGTAGCTCCACAAGCCTACGCATCACAGCAAAGAGCTAGGAATCCGCGAGCAGAATTGCAGTTGAAGATATTCCAGTTGCAGCACATCAAAGCGGCCGATGCGGAGCAGACAATTTCTCAACTATTCCTCCCTGACCTCGCTTCACTGGCGGCTGATCAGCGATCCAATGCGCTGATTGTGCGAGGCGATCCTGAACGCTTGGCGAAGATAGAAGCGTTGCTGATGCGGCTCGACGCGGTCCCGGCAAAGAACGCCATTCCCTACGGCCGTCAGGGCGTGCCGGGGAAGTCAGCAATTGGAGCTGTACAGATTCCGTTACGACGTGGAGGAGCAAATTATCCCAAACGACCGAGTGCGGACGGTACGCCTGCTACCAAAGGGGGGAACACATCTATGCCGAGAGCGGTCGCACCGGGACAGATAGCACAAAGAGAGACGAATGACGAGGGCGTTGAAACGCTCCGCCGTCGTTTCAAGACATTGGACGCACAATGCATGACGATTGCTCGTCAACTCCGCGAAATCGACGGCCAAAGTCGAAAACAAGATCAGCAGCCCCAACGACTGAAGAAGCTCGGTAGCGATTTACGTTCCGCGGTGAGCGATGCCTTTCAGGCTCGCCAGCAGCTACAGCGCGCCGAACTTGCCGCGTTCCTACGGCGCATGCAGCAGACCAGCGATTCGATCGAGCTTCGTGACCGCATTGCGGACCAGATCATCACACGCCGCGTCGAGGATCTTCTGAATCCGAACCGACAATGGGATAACCGACTCACGGTTGATCCAAGCCGACTCGGAAACAATGCGGCTCCGCAACCCTCCGAAGTATTGACCGGAGGAACGACGTCATTGGCAAAGAGTGTGGAGTCCGACGTCGCACACCGTGAGAAGACACGCACACAGATTCAGGGCAAGTGGGTGCTCGCCCGCACCCGGAACGACCCCAAACCGCAAACGCTGACAATGGAAAGCAACGCGTTGCATCTTTTCGATGCCGGCAGCAAGGTTGTTCGGACAGGCACGGTTCGGCTCAATACACCGAGAGAAGGCCATATCGTTGTAGAGTTCGGAAAAGACCACCTTCCTCGCATTACTTGGATGGGGTCTTTTGAAGTCTCAGATGATCAGTTCACCGTCCGCTTCGACAGTGCAAACGTAACAGGGGCGAATGCCGATTTTTCAATGGCAACCGAGGAGGAGACCTTGTGGCACTGGTCCGGCGTCTATCGACGCGCGACCGCCGAGGCCGTCAACCCGTTGTCCCAAGACGATACCGCGAATCCACTTGCCAAGGCCCTGCAACCCGTCCTTGCGATTCTCCGCGGCGACGACAGCGAGCAGGCTCGCTTAGCGCGCACATATTTCGACGACGAATGGACGGATGATATTGCCAGAATCCTCGCCTGCGAAGGCCACGAGCAGCTAACATTCGCGCAAGCGAGTTTGGACGAAAAAACGGTCTTCGTCATCACATCCACAGTCAAGCTCGTTTTCTACAGTGACAATCGCCAAGTACTTTTTCTACAAGTGGTTACGGCGAGGCGGGTGGCTGTTGGCACCATGCGCGTGAGTTGTCTAGGGAATAGCGTTAGTCGATGACGTGCTCCATGGTTGGGGGGAAGGCGA
>MPMF02027544.1_pt1 | contig 22305 bp, 25 predicted proteins | sample 1617271 | NCBI WGS metagenome assembly MPMF02 (sample SAMN05944812, study PRJNA350692) | marine metagenome | biome: marine; feature: ODZ; material: water; isolation source: 120 m water sample prefiltered with 30 um filter, filtered on to 0.2 um... | place: Pacific Ocean | collected 2012-04-09... | reverse complement strand
TGAGATCACCCCAAGGGGTCTGAACAGGTCGACCGGGCGCTCCACAGGGTGTCGATCGAGCACCGAGGCCACCAGGAGGATGGCCGCCAGCTTGGCGAACTCTGATGGTTGCAGATGAATGCCGCCGAGGCTGATCCAGCGCTGGGCACCGAGCGCGGAGGTTCCGATCATCCGCACCGCCACCAGGATGAGCACCGTGAGGCCATAAATGGGAATCAGCAGCGGGCGAAAGGTCTGCAGTGGCAAGCGCTGAAGAGCAAGGGCAAGCAAGAGTCCCAACCCTGCTGTGATCCAGTGGTGATACCAGTCGGCATAGTCGGCCTGCCGCTGGGTGCTGGCAATCAGCAGCCCGGCGATGGCCACGAAGAGCAGGGGGATTCCCCAGAGCAGCCATTCCCTCGGCTTCCACTGGCGCAGCCGACCTGCAGAGCGCTGGACCATTCCGTTGCGTCGCAGGTTCTGACTGGTGACCATTGATCAGAGGGCCTTGGAGACCTGACTGAGCACACGGCTGGCCAGCAGTTCAAAAGCCTTGGCACTGATTGAATCAGCTCGATTGAGGACGATGGGACGGCCCTCGTCGCCACCTTCCTGGACCGGCATTTCCATGGGGACTTTGGCCAGCAGTGGCACCGCGTTCTCCTGGGCCAGCTGCTCACCACCGCCCGAGCCGAAGAGGGCGTAACGGCGATCAGGTTGGTCTGGTGGAACAAAACTGCTCATGTTCTCCACAACACCGATCACAGGAATCCCGAGCTGAATGAACATGTTCAGGCCTCTGCGGGCATCCTGAAGGGAAACCTTCTGGGGTGTGGTGACGATCACAACCCCTGCCATCGGAACCGCCTGGGCCAGAGAGAGCTGCGCATCGCCGGTGCCGGGGGGGAGGTCAACCACCAGAACATCCCGTTCTCCCCAGTTCACTTGATAGAGGAACTGGCGGATGATTCCATTGAGCATCGGCCCACGCCAGATCACAGGCTGGTTCTCCTCAATCAGCAGGCCCATGGAAACCATGGCCAGGCCGCAACTCTCGATGGGTTGGATGCATTGATCAGCGCCGCTGCCACTCACCTCCGGGGTGCGATCGGCCACACCGAGCATGGTCGGGATATTTGGCCCATAGATATCTGCATCCAGAAGGCCCACCTTCAACCCCTGCAGGGCCAGGCTGCAGGCCAGATTCACGGCCACGGTGCTCTTGCCGACGCCTCCCTTGCCACTGCTCACAGCGATGATCTGATCCACCCCTGGAATCGACTGCCGCTCAGCAGGTTGACCATGACCCGCCCTGCCGATCGAACCTTCGCTGGCTGCGGTGCCAAGTTCGATCTGCACGTCGTTGATTCCCTCAAGATCCATTAACTGACTGCGGGTCTCCGAGGCCAGTCGCTCCCTCTGGCTCTGGGCGAATCCCGGTAATGTCAGCCGCACCACTGCTTTTGGAGGGGTGACTCTGATCTGATCAATCCAGCCCAGCTCCACCGCAGAACGACCGCTACCGGAATCCCTCACCTCATCAAGGGCGATCCGTGCCTGTTCGGCCGTTGCCATGCCTGTCCCTCAGATGTGGTGGATCCTAGGTGTGACCTCCCCTGATATCCCCTGTTGGGGACTACTGACTGGAGCTCTGCTGAAAACCCTTTTCAATCCTGTTCAGCAGTGGCTGGATGCGGCAACGTTCGAGGCTTTGGGCTTTCGGGATCAGGTCCTGACTTGATCATTGGTTGAGGCTTGGGCGGCTTGGCCCTCTCTGGTCTGACCCCCCGCCAGAGGGCTTTGACAATGCGTTCAGCGATGGCCTCAATGGTGGCTTCCCGGGTGCTGGGGTCCCGCAGCCGCGCTTCGAGAGTTCCTTCCAGCATGCCGATCTCAAGAATGCTCAGGCCTCGTCTAGGCCCACCTAAACCACCACGGAACAGCCTGGGAAAACGACCGAATGCATTCGCCAGACTTTCGTCAACCCGATTCAGCCTGCGGTTGAGGGCTGGGATCACTCCTGATCCGTATCCGTGGGGTCTGTAGGCATCGAAATGAATCTCCAGGACGTAGTCCCCGAGGGCGGATTGACGACGGGCCACCGACCAGTTCGTTCTGGGGTCGCTTGCCCTTGCAATCGATAGTTGGCCAGGGTCATAGCCCCTGATCTTCAACCCTCGCCGCTGGCCCTGATTGACAACGGCATCGCGGATCTTCTGATTCCAGAAGAGTTCATCACGCATGCGGTGATCCATCGGTGCGGCTCCCTGCAGATCCACCGCAGCCCCGGAGGTGCCTGAGCCCGCCATGCGCTGAGAGTCAGCGTGTCCTGCCAGAACAAGGATCTGCAGGTCCTTTGGAACCTCTTCAGTGCCGACCCATACCCCTGCAAGTCTTGTGCGAGGACCTGTGAGTGGATCTGTCTCCGCTTGGCTCGGGACTGCAGCAGCTGTTATCAGACCAGCAGCCGTTGTCAGACCAGCAGCCGTTGTCAGACCAGCGGTGAGAATGGTCAGTGCGGCAGCACCCGTGCACAGGGCTCGTTGTCTGCTCAACCTGTTCCTGAGGGGCATCGGCAGTGTTCAGAAGGTTCTGGAGATTCAGATGGGGGAGGAGAGCAGGGATCCATCACTCGCCAGACCCAGGGGCTCGGCAAGCTCGTTCTCGAGAGCAATCAATTCATCTCGATGGGCTTTGAGTCGGATTGAGCTGCACTGATTGTCATCGTCGCTGAGCAAGCGGAGCTCAACCGCCTCCTGGCGACTGGCTTTCACGGCGTAGACAATTCCGGCCAGAGGCCCCAGCCCGACCAGCAGAATCGGCCACCAGCCCAAGGCTGGGAAGATTTCTTGAAGCACGAGCCCGAGGCAGCCTGCGCCGATGGCGCCAAGGGCTGACAACAACATGGCCAGGGCCCTGCTCCAGCCCAGCTGACCCCGGAATCTCAGCAGTTGTCTGTCGCGATCGCCTCCGTCCTGTTGCCATCCCCGCTCTTCCAGCCAGTGGCTTAGCCCTTCAAGCACTTCAATGGCAGGGCGCTTTGAATGAAAATCAAGCACTGTTGTGCGGTCCTTGCTGGCTGCCCGCAGAAAGAACACCAGGCCGATGACCATCAGCAGGGTCAGCAGAAGGGTCGAGGAGAAGGCCGTTGGCATCAAGGAGGAGCACTGATGTGCGCCTCCTTTTTAAACGGTCAACATTCCATGTCCGATCAGCCAGCTCTGCCAAGGTTCCATCAGGCGTCGGGCCGCTACACCGGCTTCGGGAACGAGATGAAGCATGCGGCGTGGTCTGCCCCGACTTGGACAGCGTTGGCTGTAACTGCTGATCGATCCCTGACTCTCAAGAAAATCAAGGGCCTGCTGAAGGACGGTCTCTGAGAGCCGCAGGTGGGGATGCTCCTTCTCAAGTTTGTGGAGGAGGCCTGTTGGGTAGTTGTCTTCCTTGAGAAGGCAGGCAAGCACCCAGCAGACGGCCAGTTCAAGGTCGAGAAAATGTGCTGGTGGTTGCTCAAAGTACCGCTCAATGTCAGCGAGACATTGGCGAGCTGGTTTGCGTTGAGTGAGCACGGTGGCTGAGACGCTCCGCCCGGTCTAGCCACGTCTTGTGCTGATTTTCAAGTGAGGCATCTGAGACGCCCCATGGGTTTGGCTGATGGCGTTCCACAGTGGTGAGGTTTGTTCAGGCTCCGCCTGCCTCCCCCATGGTTGATCCGTCCTCGAAACCTGCCGGATTTGCTGTTTTTGATGCTGATCTCACGGCTGAGTGGGCTGAGCGCTTCGCTCGAGCGTCAGCCCTTGCTGTTGATACAGAGGCCATGGGGCTTGTGCATGGCCGTGACCGGCTCTGTCTTGTACAGATTTGTGATCCTGAAGATCATGTGGCCTGCGTTCGGATCGGCCTTGGACAAACCAGTGCTCCCAGGCTCCAGAGCCTGATGGAGTCGCCGTCCATCGAAAAGGTGTTTCACTTTGCGCGCTTTGATGTGGCGGCTCTGGCCAGTGGCCTTGGCTGTGGGGTGGATCCCATCTTCTGCACCAAGGTGGCCAGTCGGCTGGCCAGGACCTATAGCCCCAGGCATGGGTTGAAGGAAGTGGTGATGGAGTTGGTGGGCGTTGAGCTTGATAAACAGGCCCAGAGCAGTGACTGGGGAAGTGTGGATGCCCTCAGCGATTCCCAGCTGGCCTATGCCGCCAACGATGCACGTTTTTTATTGCCAGCAAGGGATCGGCTTGAGCAGATGTTGCGTCGAGAGGGGCGGTGGCAGCTGGCTCAACGCTGCTTCGGCTGCATCCCGGTGATCGCGGAGCTTGATCGCCTTCGCTTCACCCATACCTTTGAGCACTGATTGCGCCTTCGGGCACTGATTGCGCCTTCGGGCACAGATTGCGCCTTCGGGCACAGATTGCGCCTCCCAGCGCTGAAAGCTGCCTCAGCACTCAGCAATGCAATGGGCTCAGTCCTCAACCATGAAGTTCTCTTCGTGGGCGAGAGCGCCAAGCAGCTGGGTCAGCTGCTCTCCCGGTGAACCCTCGCCATCCTGGGGCAGTGCCTGGGCCGCATGGACGAGGCGTTCTGCAATCGCTTTGCGCTGGGCCAGATCCTTGCCTCCCTCCCGCGCTGCAGCGAGCTCCACCTGCTTGCGGGCCGAGGCCAGGCTGATGCCCATCAGGCTGGCCAGCTCGGCGCAGCGTTTCACGTACTCATGGTCCTGGATGGCTGCCATGGCAGAGGGAAGAGTGCTGTTCAGTATCACCCTTGATGGCAGGTTGTTGTTCCCTCCTTAGTGGGGTGCCGGCAGCAATCTGTTGGAGATGAGCTCGGCAAGACCCTTGCTGCCACCGGCAAGGCCCATGCGCCGCTTGCCGATTTGTCCCAGACGTTGCCGCAGCGGGCCGTCCTCAAGCAGTCGTTCAAGGTGCTTGACCAGCACTTTCGTGTTGCGGCAGGGAATCACAGCTCCTCCCAGCAATCGGCTTTGCCTTGTGGCGAATCCCTGCTTGAACTGAGGGCCAGGTCCTGGGAAAGACACAGCAGGGATACCGAGGCCCACCAGTTGCTCCGTTGCTGTTCCTGCTGTTGTCAGCCCCACCTCTGCCCAGGCTGCCCAGCGATTGAATTGCCCTGGTCCGATCAGCACAAGCTGGGCTCCCCTCACCCAGCAGGACTGGGCTTTGATGGCATCGGATGGCGGCAGACTCTGCCTGTAGCCAGCTGACTTGAGCCAGGCTTCCAGCTGACCTGTGCTCGGTCGTGAGCCAACTGCGACCAGAACCGCAATCGGAACGGCGCTGCGCAATCCGTTGAGGCCATTGAGCAGTCGTTTGAAGTTTGAGCCTGCTTCTGGCATCCGACTGCCGCAGAGCATCAGTAGGCGTCGGCAGCGTTGCAGGGCTACTGGAGAGGGCTCCAGCAAGAGGCCATCCATCATCGGATTGCCTGGTGCCAAGGCTGCAATCCCCCAGCGCTGCAGGCCCCTTGCGGTGAGCCGGTCTCTCACGGCAACAAGGCGACAGCGGCGCCCAGCCATCAGAGCCCAATCCCAGGGATCCCATTCACTGCCCTTGAGGCGGTGGTAGTGATCGCTCAGCCCATGACCAGGTCCACTACGCCAGGTGTAGTCGCTTTTCGGCGTGCCAATGAACCCGTAGATGCCACCACTGCTCCATGCCATCACCAGAGGCAGCAGATCCCCCACGGCCAGGACCACGGCGCCTTTGCGAACGGCGTTGCGGAGGCAATGCCATTGTCGCCAACTCAGCAGTGTCAGACCGGCCAGGAGATCCTTGATCAGCCCCTTGATGCTCTGGTTGCTGAAGCCGCCACTCGGCAGATGGGCCAAGGGACCCAGGCGCGTCAACCAGCCCGAGGCCACCGCTTGATCGAAGCTTTTTCCTTCGCCGACCAGGGGCAGCACCTGCAGTGCGGTTGCGGGTCCAGAACGGTGAAGTTCCTCGAGCACACGCAAGGCGATTAGATCTTCGCCGTGTCCGTTGCAGACCACGACAAGTGTCTTCGCAGCTTGGCTGATACGATCCGCAGATGGGAGCTGAGGTTCCCCGGCGGCGGCATGGCCAAGTGGTAAGGCAGAGGATTGCAAATCCTTTATCCCCAGTTCGAATCTGGGTGCCGCCTTCTTACCGGTAAGACGCCCAATTGCTTTCAGTAGCCCCTTGCGAATTGACACGCTAAACAAAAAAACCAGGAGTGATGATCGGCTTGCCTCTCATGTGAGAGTCATTTGACTGTCCTTGCTCTAGTGGGGCTTGGGACCTGTCTAGGTCTCGGCCCTCTGGAATCCTCCCAGATTTCCTTTGCAGATCCCCAAACAACCTCCTGGAGTTAACTCCAGGAAGTGAATCCTGTCTGCAGCAGGTCTTTGCAGGCGTTTTGAATCCGAAGAGAGGACTGCGCCGTTCAGGGTTCATGCCGTAGCGTCCACGCCAAGGGGAGAGAAGGTGAAAAAGAACTTTTTGCGCACTTACTATTTCTGCTCAGATCTATTCAGGTGCAACGCTATTGTCATGATTTCAATGATCCAGGTGCACATAGAGGTGGTGATCTGACCCTGGCAAATGAAAACTTTTAGGTTCTCAGTGGAAAGCCGCCATGGCGGCAGGGCGATAATCTTATCAATCAATGTGGTTATTGAGTATCCTTTTAATAGCTTTAGCTGTTTTTCGATAGGGTAATCTCTTGGATCTTAATGCTCAACTATTCTGTTAAGTTGAGATGGCTCTTTCGGCCTTTGCTTGGCAGAATATCTGGTATGCCTTTCGATCGCCCCATTGACATCTGCTGAAAGAAGTCTTTCTGATGCTATCTAGTATGCCTTCTCTGAATTGGGGCTTTGGGGACTGAAGCTGTTTCGGCGACGCGGAGCTTGAGGCCTAATGATTGTATTTGGGCTACTGTAAGGGTTTTATTGGATTGGATGTGTCAAGATTGGTTTGTATTTATGGTTGTTGTCTTGACCTGAGTATGCCTCAGTAAGACAGTTGTGAATGTATGGGCGTCAACCTCGTGTTGATCAAGAAGGCCCTAGATAAAACTGTTGCAGTCCTGATGATTGGTTTAAATGTCTGTACCCAGTTATTCCTCTGCTTATGAATTTCTGCCCAGTTAGGGTGGAATTTGTCAGATGGCTGATATCTATTTTCTTATGGAGTTTGCGAAGTATTTTAGGGCGCCTGGTGAATGTGCTGATTTGCGCTGCCGTGCTTGAGCATAGGGCCAATGGTGGCTCAGGCGGTGATTAAGTGGCCTTTACGAATATCTTGCGGCACAGAATGGCAGTCTTTTCGGCCACCTTGAGCCCCTTTGTTCTCTCGGCCTACCTTTGGTTGCCCGCTTAATTTCTCGTGTGTTATTGTTCTTGAAAGGTAAATGTGAACATGCCGGCTTCTGCTAACGTTTTTCTCGTGACCCATAAGTGTGGAAATAACTACATTGAATCGGTTTTTAAGAATGACGAAACTTTGTTGACATGTCAATCCGATGATTTGAAGGGAGAGATGCCAGGTCCATATGTAGGGGAAGTGTCCGGTATTGAAAAGGATTTTGTTAATATAAGGTGTCGGAATTTTGATCCACTGTCCATAGAAAGATTGTTAAGGCATATTGATATAAACTCTTCTCGATTCTACATGCTTACTAGGCATCCTGCCTCATTCTTTAGATCTGCAGCTTCCTATCATCTCCGTTTTGCTTCCTCCCCTCGGGAAAGATGGGCCAAAACAAACAAGTACTCTTGCTTGGGGGGGAAGACCCTGAGCGAAGCAATTGTGTCTGCTGGGACTGAGGAGGAAAGACTTAGGGTAAGTATGAAATTCTTTGGTCTTGCTTGGAACCTTTTGGATCGATGGGTTCTTAATTATCGTTTTCTGGTGTCGTTGGGTGTCGACTTCAGAGTTGTTAAGGCAGAGGATTTGTTCCAAGATGGCTCAGAGTCTTTCTTTTCATCTATGGCAGAATTTATGTCCCATGGCAGTTACCAGATTGCCAAGGAACGCTTAAAGGAGGCCTCACCACTTTATATGGAAAAACTTCCCCGTCATTCAACTGGTGAGTTTCGGAAAGACCCTTTTAGTGGTTATGGTCAGAATGCCCTTGGGATGTATTATGACCATTTTTATGATCACCAGAACTTCTTTTATAGTGGCAATGGTATGCATTTACTGTGATCCGTGCTCCCTGGCTTTAGACGTTGTCGGCATGAACATATTTCCCTGAAGAAGGGATATCAGGCTGCCTGCTATTGAAGTGATTCCTCTCTTTTAATACTTTTCTTTTAGATACGACTCGCCTCGGATTGAGATCTTCGACTCACTGCTCCCTGATTGCTAAAAACTTTTTCCTTCTTTTTTAGAGGTCTCTTCCTAACGTGCTCTTGAGGACAGTGAAAATTGTCTTTTTGCTTTCTTCTTGGTCTTCTTGGTTGTCTGGATAGGTTCAATGCACTTGCTGACTTGAACCTCTGCTTCAAGGTCCGATAACTTATTCACTATGCCGCCTTTGCTCGTAGATCACAGGTGGCCCTCCCCTTTCAGAACTTCTCCACTGAAGGATTTGCTTCTGCAGCTGAGATGGTTGCTCGAAAGTTTGCATTCACCTCTTACGGGCCATGCTTTGGGAAGACCCTGGGAGAGGCCCCGTTCATTAAAGTTCTTTTCCGCCACGCTTGAGACTGTCGAAAGCCATGGTTCTTTTTTCAGTCTGCAGTCACCACCTGTGCAGGTCAGGGGAACGGCTCCCTTTGCAGTGATCGTGACAAAGGTGAGCTCTCGCCTGGAGCCTTGGCGCTCCCCACGCCCAATAAAACGCACAGCGACCACTGCATCACTCTTGCGATCAAGCTGAATAACTTTGCAGGGTTGTTGTTCACCTTCTGCTAGCTGGTATTTACAAGAGTCACTCAAGGTCTCGAAACGGCCAAACGCAGGATTGCCGTAGGCGATAGGCCCTGATCCGATGACAGACAGCAGGCTGATGGCAGCCATGGGGATCAAAGCAAAATGCATGCTTTCAGTACTCGTTGTCAGCAACACACATTCCCAGACAACGCACCCCATTGCTTGCTGTTCTCAGACAGTGTTCACAGAGGAGAGGCTCCTTATCGTTGAGGGGGCCCGGATGGCTCGCCTGTTGATGTTTCAGCTTGTTGTTCAGGTCTGAATCAGGTGTGCTGATCGAGCTCCTCAAGCAATGGGATGGAGATCAACCGAGCCGTTCAAATAGGCACCGGGCGATCATGGCGCTGAGACGATCATGACGGGACGTGGGCACTGCTGGGGTGAAGGGGATTGGATTCGGCACCTGGTCATGGGGAAACAAGCTGTTATGGGGGTATTCCCAGCGGCAGCATGATCCGATCCTTCAGGCCACTTTTGAGCAGGCTGTAAGAGCGGGGCTCAGTCTGATCGACACAGCTGATTCCTATGGCACGGGCCAGCTCAATGGCAGGAGTGAATGGCTGTTGGGCCGATTTGTTGAATCCCTGCCCATTCAGCAGCGTCAGAGGTTGACCATTGCCACCAAGTTGGCTCCCTATCCCTGGCGACTCGGCAGAAGCGGGTTTAATCGAGCTTTCAAAGCCAGCCAGCGAAGACTGCAGGGGCATGTAAAGCGGGTTCAGCTGCATTGGAGCACAGCCCGCTATGCCCCTTGGCAGGAGGGGCCACTGCTCGATGGTCTTGCCGATCTGGCAGCCCAGGGCAATGGGCTGGAGGTGGGCGTTTCCAATGTGGGGCCTCAGCGCTTGCGCTGGATCCATGCCCGACTGGCAGAGCGGGGGGTCAAGTTGATCAGTGTTCAGGTTCAGCTGTCTCTGTTGGCGCGCCAACCCCTGCAGGACAACCAGGTGATGGCCGTTTGCAGGGACATGGGGATTGAGCTGCTGGCTTACAGCCCCCTTGCCCTGGGACTGCTGACAATCACCCCAGGGGAGATGCCACAGCCTGCAACACGTCTGCGGCGAGGCCTTTTCAGTCGGTTATTACCGGGCAGCCTGGATCTGCGGCAGGGCCTCGCTGACATTGCCCGTCGTCGTGAGGTCTCCCAGGCTCAGGTGGCGCTGAACTGGTGCCGTGCCCATGGGGCAACACCGATTGCTGGATTAAGGACTCCTGACCAGGCGATTGATGTGTCTGGGGCGCTTGGCTGGATGCTCGAAGCCGAGGAGATCAAGAAACTCGATGCCCTTGCCAAGGATTGTGCTGTGGGGATGCCAGCTAATCCTTTCCAGAGTCGATGAAAGGGATCAGGAGCTGGAGCTGTTGACAAGGTCAGGGTCAGGGCTTACAACCACCGGAAGACTTTCGGCAGGTGCGCGCAGCGGCACGACCTTGACGGGTCTGGTTGGAGTTGGAGGGGGGGATTCCGCTTCAGATTTGTCCTGCTCACAGGCATTGAGTGCTTCCTGAAGCAGGGAATCAAATGTGGCCCCAGGCAGGCGGTGGCGGGCAACTTCGAGGAAGGTGCGAGGCAGTGATTCGGATGCCGCTTTACGCAGGGCTGGATTGTTGTTCCGCTGTTCCTGCTCCTCCTGAATCGCACGGATGAAGCGGGTGGTGACATCCCGTTTGGTCGAGGCCTTGATCAGGGTGTCCCGCTCACCAGCAGCAGACTCTCCTTCCCGCTCGAGATCACTGATTCTGCGTTCCAGGCTTTCGTGAACTTCCTCGGCTTCCTTGAGGATGTGGGAAAGCTGTCCGTCGGACAGATAGGGCATGTCCGCAACAAAAACCTTGCCGTGATCCCTTAGAGCCAGAAAGGTTGGTCTTGGTCCCTGCCGATGGGAACCATCGCGATCCTGGGTTGATCCGAGAGGTCTGCGGGGCGGGGTTGGACCTGCGGAGGTCCTCCGTCGCATCGTGCGTTGAGATCTATCAAATGCCATCTGACCAAACCAGAGATGTGACGACGCTGACCTGAACGGCTGTTCAGCTTGCTTCGTTGAATGTAGTGATGCGGAGCAGAGGCTGTGACCCTTGGGACAGGCTTGTAGGACTCTGATGTAAATGAACCTGAGATCACGCCTATCGCTGTCGATCAGCAGGGAAGACCTCTGAGGCGCTGACCATCTGAGCTTGAGCAGGCTTCCACTCTGCCAATCCGCCAGGCATCAAGTTTGTTGTCTCGGCAGATCTGAATTGCGTCTTCAGCTGATTCAGCAGCAACGACAAGACAGAACCCCACACCAAGATTGAAGGTGTTCCAGAGGTCGGGCTCGGGAATCTGGCCAACCTCCTGCAGCCACTCAAAGACAGGCGGGCGTTGCCAGCTTGAGGGATCCACGACAGCGCCCAGGCAGGAGGGCAGGCATCTCGGCAGGTTTTCCGGCAGGCCTCCACCAGTGATGTGGGCCATGGCGTGAGGTGCGACCCCGGCCTTGAGCAGTGCCTGGACCAGTGGCACGTAGATGGTCGTTGGGGTGAGCAGGGTCTTGATCAGAGGTGTGTTTTCCATGCCAAAAGGGGCTTCTGCTGCGCCGGCCCCGTGCATCGCCAGCACTTTGCGCACCAGACTGAAGCCATTGCTGTGGATGCCGCTGCTGGCTACGCCGATGATTTGATCACCCTCGGAGATTTTCGTTCCGTCGATTAGTTCTGTCTCTTCAACAACCGCTACACAGAAGCCTGCAAGGTCATAGCGTCCAGCGGGATAGAAGCCGGGCATCTCAGCGGTTTCTCCACCCAGAAGTGCGCAGCCGCTGCTGCGGCAGCCGGCGGCGATTCCGTCCACGACCTCGGCCATGGCATCAGGGCTTAACGCTCCGGTGGCGATGTAATCCAGAAAAAACAGCGGTTGAGCACCACTTGTGATCACGTCGTTGACACACATGGCGACAAGATCAATGCCGACGCCATGGTGCGCCTGATGTTCCTGAGCCAGTTCAAGTTTGGTGCCGACGCCATCTGTGCCTGCAACCAGGAGAGGATTGCGGATCCCTGCCGGCAGACGGATCAGGCCACCAAAGCCTCCGAGTCCACCAAGCACCTCTGGCCCGTGAGTGGATTCGACACTCGATTTGATTCTGTTGATGAAAGCCCTGCCGGCATCCACATCAACGCCAGCGGTTTTGTAGTCCATGAGAGAAAACCTCTGCAGTGATCCTGCAATGGCGCAGGATCCATATCAGTTCCTCAACTGTCTGAATACGCATAAGTTCTGGTCGCGTAATTCATCAGCTCAGTTAATGGGTTGCGTTGACGTCGGGGTTGATGGCAAGTCAGTTCTGGCAGTTGGAGTGGGCTGCTGACTCAGGGATCGTCTGCTCTCGCCTCAATCGGGAAGGGGGCTCTTCCCATTGGCAGCTTGCCTAGGTTTGATGGGATTTTTGAGGTATCAGGCCTGATCAATGCAGTGGTCGAATTCATTGACTGAATTTCTGCCGATTGCCTGAAGGCTGCTTGTGATGCATCGACGTTCCGATCTCTTTGGCTTTTTGGCCGCAGGTGTGTTGTGTAGCACCGTGCTCGTTCCTGTCTTGGCGAGAGAGATCAATGGCGACGTCAGCAGGGATCAGACCAGCCTGGCTCTCTCAGAACCAAGAGTTGAGTCCCCGCTGGGTTCTGAATCGGCTCAGGCTGAGTCCCAGGATCTTGGCTCCGTTGACGCTGATGCTGAGTCTTCAGAGACTCTCCAGCCCTTGGCGGTGTCAGCTCCCCCGCCAGTGCCAGTTCTTCTGCATGTTTCCACAGGGGAAGCCAGCTGGTATGGGCCGGGCTTTTTTGGCAATCGCACCGCCAGTGGCGAGGTGTTCCGGCCAGGCACCATGACAGCTGCTCATCGCACCCTGCCATTCGGAACAAAAGTGCGCGTCACGAATCTCTGGAACGGCAGAACCGCTGTGGTGAGGATCAACGACCGAGGCCCCTTCCGCAGACATCGGGTCATTGATCTGGCTCATGGTGCCGCTCATCAGCTTGGTCTGGCTACAAGTGGAATCGCTCAGGTCCGTCTCGAGGTCCTGCGCTGAGTTTGAAAGTCATTGGCTCGATTGCTGAGCTGGAAAGCTGGCGTGATCACTGTCAGGGTTCGGTTCATTTCGTTCCCACCATGGGGGCTCTTCATCGAGGTCATGGGGAGCTGATCAGGGTTGCGATCAGACAGGAGAGTGATCAGCCCGTCAACGCTCTGGTCAGTGTTTTCGTCAATCCACTGCAATTCGGGCCCAGTGAGGATTTCGTTCATTATCCAAGGGATCTCGAGGCGGATCGTCGCCTCGTTGAAAGCGCAGGAGCGAGCGCATTCTGGGCTCCATCAGTTGAAGAGATTTTCCCGGCAGATCAAGTCGCTCAGCTGAGCTTTGAGGTGCCAGCATCCCTGCAGGACCAGCTCTGTGGTGCTGTTCGTCCCGGACACTTTGATGGGGTGGCCAAGGTCATCACAAGGCTTCTGGCTCTTGTCAGACCAGATGTGCTTTTTCTTGGTGAGAAAGACTGGCAGCAGCTGACAATTGTGCGCGCCTTGCTTTCCGATCTGGGTTGGCCTGGGAGTGTCCGTGGCGTCGCCACCGTTCGCGATCAGGACGGCTTGGCCTGCAGCTCCCGCAATCGTTATCTCACCCCATCTGAACGCGAAAAGGTTCTGCTCCTGCCGCAGCTACTTGTGGAGGCGGCTCGGCAAGCAGGATTGGGCAGAATGCCCGATCCTGCCGCACTCAGTTCAACCTGGGAGGCTGCCGGTCTCGAGGTTGAGTATGTGCAGACGGTGGATCCCCACAGTTTGCAGCCCACCGGACCAACTCGGAAGCTCTGCCTGTTGGCTGCAGCCTTGCGCTGTGGCAACACACGTTTGATCGATCACACCTTTCTGATGACCCACCTGCCCATCGTTGCCATTGACGGACCAGCTGGAGCGGGCAAAAGCACCGTCACCCGTGGGTTTGCAGAGCGCCTCGGCTTGATTTACCTCGACACCGGCGCCATGTATCGCGCTGTGACCTGGTGGATACAGCGCAAAGGAATGGATCCCACCGATGCCGCTGGGATTGCCATTGCACTGGAGAATCTTGAGCTTGAACTTGGGCCTTTGCGCTCAGGTTCTCAGACGGTTCAGATCAATGGTCATCAGGTCACAGAGGCCATCCGTTCCCCAGAGGTCACAGGCACTGTTTCGGTGGTGGCAGCCCATGTCTGTGTCCGCAAGGCGCTCACCGAGCAGCAACAGGAGATGGGCGTTCAAGGGGGACTTGTGGCTGAAGGGCGTGATATTGGCACTGCTGTTTTCCCTCAGGCGGAACTGAAAGTGTTTCTGACGGCGACCAGTGCTGAGAGAGCAAGACGTCGCGCCAGGGATCTGCAAAGCCGTGGCTTTCCCGTGCCTGATCTTGCTCAGCTTCAGGCAGAGATTGAGGAGCGCGACAGGCTCGACAGCACCAGGACAACAGCTCCACTGGTGAAGGCAGACGATGCCATTGAGCTGGTCACTGATGCCATGACCATTGAGGAGGTGATTGCAGCCCTGGTTGACCTCTTCCGTTGCAAGGTTCCCGAAGAGGTATGGCCTACTGATCAGGGCTGAGATCTGCCAATAATCCCTCGCAAGCATCCTGGAGTAGGTCAAGCACCTGCTCAAAGCCAGATTCGCCTCCGTAATACGGGTCGGGAACCTCGAGGAGGGTGGTTTCGGTGGCGTAGCTGAGCATTGGCCGAATCTCTGCTGTTGCGCTTGGATGCCGGCTGCGCCGCTTCAGGCTCTGCGCAAACGAGAGATTGTCATCGTCCATGGTCAGGATCAGATCGAAGTTCTGCAGATCCTCGAAGCTGAGCTTTCGAGCCCTGCTAGGCAGAGCAATCCCCCGTTGGGCGGCTGCAGCGCGCATGCGACTGTCCGCAGGGTTTCCCACATGCCATCCGCCGGTGCCGGCACTGTCGATCACAAAGTCATCCTCAAGGTTTCGTTGTGCAAGAAGATGCAGAAAAACCCCTTCGGCTGCCGGCGAGCGACAGATGTTGCCAAGGCAGACGAACAGAAGACGATGGGTCATTGAATTTGGAGCCTTTGAAGGGCCAGCTGGGCCCGTTGCCGCACCACGTTGACAGTCTCAGCCCCACTGGCGAAAGTTTTTAATGCTTTTAGGGCCTGTGCTTGCAATGGCCTGGATGTTGGCTCTGGATCGTCGAGCATCCGGCGTTCCAGGCTGAAGATCAGCGCATAGCGCACCACCCATTCGTCATCTGTGCAGGAGCGAATCAGCACCTTGAGGCATCGCTCAAGCTGTTGGCCGGCTTCAAGAGGGTTTTCACTCAAATTCAGTTCCCCGAGGCCACGAGCTGCGGCCCGTCGCACGCTGGCAGAAAAGTCATGCACGAGGGCTTCTTCAAGAACCTCAAGACCACGCACATCTCGAATCGCAGCCAGGGCTCGCACTGCCCAAGCCCGTGCACCGTAGTTTTGTGGATCAAGGCGGCTGAGGATGGTGGGAACCCCTGAGGGCCCCAGGGCGATCAGCCCATTCATGGCAACCACAGCGGCGCCTGGGTTATTGAAGCCGAGCACCGTCATCAGCACATCCGCTGCATCAGGATTGCGCAATGCTGCCAATTGATGGGTGGCTTGAATCACGCCATCGCTTGTGGAGGCCCCATTGAGTTTTTGAATGGCTTGATCGAGGCGGTGTTGTTCGTTCACAACAGTGCATCCATGGCTGCCAAAACAGCTGTGATCGACTTTTCGTTGGCTTGATCCCTTCGCGCCTGTTCGGCAAGTCCCTTGAGAGCGATCAATTTGAGACTGTTCTCTGCCTGGGTTGCTTGAATCGCGGGCAATGAGGGCATCCAGCCAGCGGCACCCAGGTCAAGCAATGCGCCTCGCCTGATCAGCACTGAGGTGTGACCAAGGAGTGCCTCAATGGGTTCAGCCCAACGAGGCTCCTGCGTGAGCTGGAGCAGAGCTCTGCAGGCAGCACTGCTGACGAGCGGTCGCTCATGTTGTGCAAAAGGTTGGATCACAGCAACAACCGCCTCGGATTGGTCACCAATGGCCCCTAAGGCCTCGAGGAGGGCTTCAAGGATGCGTCCAAGCTTTTGCTGATTGAGCGCTGATTCCTTGTTGAACAGCTCAGAATCAAGTCGCAGCTGCTGACAAAGCGCAGGCACCGCAGCTTCTGCTTTGAGATCACCAAGGGATTGAGCGGCCACTTCCCGTAAGTGGTATCCACCGATGGCTACGGCATGAATCAGATCAGGAATTGATGCTTCTGCTTTGATGCGGCCGAGAGCTCTGGCTGAATTGAGTGCGACGGCATTGGCATCGACGTCTCCAGATGTTGGATCGCACCGATAGCGTCCAAGTCTGTCTCTGAGCAGTGGGATGGTATCTGGATGGCGACTCCGCATTCGCCCTAACCACCAGGCTGCATAGTATTGATCAGAAGGGTTGACGGTTTGGCGGAGTCTGGCGATTGCCTCTGCTTCATTAATTGGCGCTCCTTCTTTTGCTGCTGGTTGGACGAACCCGTCCGTCATCTCTGATGCCGTATTTGCAGAGAAGATCCTGACAGAGCTTGATGGATTGTCTTCTTGGCGGTGTGCAATAAAAAAGGCCCCCTGCTGGGGGCCAATGGTTGGAGCATCGAGTAGAGCAGGGCTCAGATCAGAGCGTTGATGGCGTAATCGATGTAGGTGTTGGCTTCTGTGGCGATATCGCCGGAGAGGCCATGGCTTGACTTGATGTGCTTGAGAGCTTCTACGTACCAGGACGGGGAGAGCTCAAAGGTGCGATTGATCTCGTCAAGACCAGCAATGAGATAGTCGTCCATTGGACCGGTGCCACCAGCAACGAGGCAGTAGGTCACCATGCGCAGGTAGTAGCCGATGTCCCTGGCGCACTTTGCTTTGCCTTCTGCTGTGGCCGCATAGTTCGGCCCAGACATCTGAGTGGTGAAGGGGTACTTGGCATAGACAGCCTGAGCAGCGCCATTCACAAGTGCATCAGCCCTGGAGGTGAGAACCTTGGCGGCTTCAAGAGAAACTTGGCCACGGTTAAAGCGACCTGAAGCAGCTTGGATTTCAGAGTTGCTGAGGAAGCGTCCCTGGGAATCTGCTGCTGCAACAGCTTCAGTAAGCGGTGTTTTCATGATGGTTTATGGAGGTGAAATCAGATGGAACCTGTCGGATCGAACGATTGCAGATCCTTTTTTGAGTTCTGGGCTAGGCGTGATCAGGCGACAGCGGCAGCAGCGCGGTCGAAGTAGGTTCCGATCTCACTCATGAGGTTCGTGCAGTCGCCGGATCCAACGGTTCCGCCTTTTGCATTGGCCGCTTCAATGGCGCCTTCCTTCATCAGATTCACAGCAGCTGCGACTGATGGGCCTGGGGTACCAAGTGCCAGGTAGGTCTCACGGAGACCGTTCAGGCAGCGGTCCTCAAGCACAGAGCCATCACCAGTAAAGACTGAGTAGGTCACATAGCGGAGGATGATTTCCATATCCCGCAGACAGGCCGCCATACGACGACTCGTATAGGCGTTGCCTCCGGGGGAGATCAGCGCTGGCTGCTGGGAAAACAGGTCCCTTGCAGCATTGGCAACGATGGTCGATGCGTTGCTGGAGATGCGGCTGACAGCGTCGAGACGCTTGTTCTTCTCCGAAACCATCGCTGCTAGAGCATCGATCTGGCTGGGATTGATGAATTCACCCCGGGCATCTGCCTGGGCGACAACCTTAGTGAAGGCGTCGAACATTTTTGAGACTCCTGTGGGCTACGTCTGGAGGAAACTTCAGACAGGCATTGGGGACGGCCGGGAGGCATGTCCCATCCCGTCGCTGGTGATTCTGACGAACCGCAGAAGATGCCTTCAAAGCGTGTTCATAATGTTTAACCGCAAGGAAGGCTTAAGGACCGACTCCAGCGAGAAGGCGAATCCTTTTCGGTCAGGTCCTCAAAGGTCGAACAGCACCTTGTGGATGTAGGCCTCAGTCCACTCGCTGCCATGAAAACGTGTGAGCATGCCTCGAGCCGGATCCTTCTCGGCTCGATAGGTGGTGTAACGCCTCTGACCGGCAAGCAGCTGCTCAGCCCGTTGTTCGTCGACCGGCTCAGCGGCGTTGACGAGCTCCAGGTAGAGGGCCAGATAGTCACGGAAGGCCGGCATGACCACCTCGCTGATCAGCGCATCCCCTTCTTGATCCAGAGGCAGCCGCGTCCACAGGAATCCCGGAGAGAAGTAGGGCTGTGCTTCCTCGGGGATGGGCCCACCCCCAGGCAACTGGGAGTCCCACTTCCCATAGAGGGGCAACAACCGCTCCCAGACCTGCTGGGTATGTGCTGAGTCCTCTTTGAGCGCAGGCTGCAGATCCAGGGCGAGCAGGTGACCGGAGTGGAGGGTGACCAGATCGGCACCGAAGAACGGCAGGTCGTAGGTGTGATGGGGGTTGACGACGAAATTGAGCACCGACGCGGCTGGCCCGGCCTCGACGCAGGCGGCTCTCACCTGCCTCAGCTTTTTGGTTCTGCATCCCCATGTTGATGTCATCACGGGCATGGGATTGGCTCTGGAGCCCGCCATGCCCTCCTGCTGCAGGAACTCCTCAGCCACTGGATAGGGCTCAGGTTGAAGCTCAGCAAGGGCTTCGCTGGCATGGTTCAGAAAAGGAGCCCATCGCCATCCAGGCATGGACACAGGCTCAAGGCTGTTCTTTCGCAAGGGGGTCATGCAGGGTTTGGCTTCACTGTGATTGTTGCTCTGGCTGATCGGTTGCAGGGAAGAGAAACTCGTGCAGGAAGCGGTCAGCCCATGGCTTGCCGAAATGGCTTGTGAACAGACCGTGAGCTGGATCCCTCTCGGCGCTGTAGGTGTCGTAGGCGAGTTGAAGGCGCCTGACTTCACTTGAGGGAATCACCGCGTGACGTTGGCGATTCTGGTCACTGAGTTCGAGGTATCTGTTGAGGAATTCGGTGAATGCTTGGGGGAGTGATGTGGTGGCGTCTTCTGCGCCCCCTCTGCAGAACAGCAGCCAGGGGGAGAAGTACTGATTCGGGTCAAAGGAGCGCATCGTTTCCTCTCCGTCCAGTTCCGGGTACTGCTGGTGGAGCTTCTGCAAGCCCTCAAAGTGACGCTCGAGGTATTCCGGATCCTGAACCAATGGCTGGAAATCCATCACGGCGACAAGCTTCTTGCCTCCAAACAACAACAGGTCCACCCCCATCAGTGGCTGGTCATTGTCGTAGTCCGGGTAAGCCACTGAATTGAGAACCTGCACGACCTTCCCCCCATCGAGGCGGGTCACCCGCCAGCGCCGGAAGCCAGGCACATCCCAGAGCCAGCTGCTGATCACACTGCCTTGACTCTCTGATCTGCAGCTCTCAAGGCCTTCCGGCACGGGGTGGGGCGATCCACCCCTCGCCTGGATGCGTTCATGCAGCTCTGTGAGAAATGGGTCAAACATCAGGTTCCCCCTGCTTTGCTCAGGTCTGTGGCCTTGGCCAGCGCCGCCGATGATCTCGCCAGCTCGCGAATGTCGTGATCAGTCGGGCAGCGCAGTTCTGTGCAGTAGGTGGTCATCGAAACACCATCCAGACACTGAACGGAGCTGACCCGCATCCGCAGCTGATCGGTCACGAACCAGCAACGCTCCACGCCGACATTGTTGTCATATCGCGTCTTGATGGTCAGCACCCCGTCCTCAGCGAAGAAGTAGGTGCTGATCACCGACTGTTTCTCGACATAACCCACATCCCTGAGCAGAAAGCCCTGGCATGGATTGTCATCGTCAGGGACATCGACAATCACTGCGGCGTAGTCATCGTCGCGAACCTCAGGCTTGAGATTGCTTTCCCACCAGAAACGGGCACCACCTGCCCCTTTCTCGGTTGCGATTCCCAGGGCCTGGCAGACACTTCCCACGGCTGGATCCGAGGGATCGAAGGGCTCAATGACCAGGTTTGAATCGCCTGCTTCATCATCCTGGCTATCGAGATGATGAACGCAGCGCCGGGTGAGCCAGGTTCCTCTGCTGGCGGACAGGAAATCCGCCATCGTCAACGGCGTTGTCAGGTTCGGCATGTCTGGAATGGTCGCCCTGCTGGATGGGTTAGGAGGCTTGATCAGGCGGCCGCAGTTTCGGTGCTCCCCTGGCGCTGACGACGGGTCAGGAAACCAAACAGCACCTTGCCGATGGCTGTGACCAGATTCCCCTCCAGCTCCTTGAACATGTTCATGTTCAGGTGGAAGGCGTTGTTGGCCTCCTTCACGATCTGATCCCCAGTGCCCTGATCGATCGGCAGTTGATCCAGCTTCTCCCTGTAGCTGGTCTTGAAGGCTTGGGCGTCAGCGATCGTCTCGAACTCATAGAACTGCACGCCATCCACCTCGCCAAGGTTCATGGCCTTCTGGGCGATGTTCTTGAGGATCTGGCCCCCGGAGAGGTCTCCCATGTAGCGGGTGTAGTGATGACCCACCAGTAGCTCAGGTGAGTTCTTGGCCACCTCATGGATCCTCTCCACATAGGCCGCTGCTGAGGGCGAGGGCTGCACCTCCTCCTTCCAGTTCTCACCGAAGTAGTAGGCCAGATCCTTCTCCAGGGCTTCTTGGCGGTTCAACTCATCAAGGGCGATCGCACCAACAATGGGGTGGTCACGCAGCTTGCCAACCTCCTCCTCCATCGCCCCATAGACGAAATAGAGATTAGAGACCAGCTTGCGATAGCTGGATTTATCAACCACACCCTTGAGGAAGCAGGTCACGAAACCGGTGTTCTCCGCCATCGTGTGAGCTTTCTTGGTGCCTTCCTTGAGCTGGGCAGCAAGATCGATCGACATGGGTAAAGTCTCGAAAAATTCAATTCATCAAAGATAAAAGCAGCAAGGGACTTGCGCCGACTTGGGTTGCGAAGGGTTACGCAGCCTGCACAGAAGGAACGTCAAATCGCAACAGCGAAAACATCCCTGTACAGAGCGAACCCAGTGCCTTGAGCTGCACAAGCACGATGATCACCACGAGGGCGGGGATCGAGGACATTGATCTGAGCACCGATCCGATTGCCAGTTGCCAGACAGGGACTGTGGACAATCAGCAATCAGCCGCTGATCAGCAAAGGAAAGTCACTGCAGGTGATGCCCGCCATGGGGAACGCCAGCAGATTCGCCAGCAGAGCCATGGAATCAGGGTCAGACCCAATAGGCAGCGGTGAACAACTCCAGCTGATCCCTCGTTTGACTTGGAATATGCTGCTTTTGGGTCAGCAGGGCATCACGCAAGGCGTGATGTGCAATAGATGATGGCCTTGATGTAGAAATTGCCTTGGCAGCTTGCTCAATGATGATGTTTGCCAGCTCTGCATTCAGGTGCAGATTCTCAACAATCATCTCCACGGTCACATCATCGTGACCTTGCCGCCAGCAATCATAATCTGTCACCATCGCCAAGGTTGAATAGGCAATTTCAGCCTCCCTGGCGAGCCTGGCTTCCGTATGGTTGGTCATGCCAATGATCGAACAATTCCATTGGCGATAAAGATTCGATTCGGCTCTTGTTGAAAACGCAGGGCCTTCCATACACAGATAGGTCCCCTGGGTATGCAACCGGCGCTCTGCTGGCATCAATGAACCTGCAACCCCAGACAAGAGCTCAGAAAGGGTGTTGCAGAATGGATCTGCCATGGAGACATGGGCAACTGCACCATTGCCAAAAAAGCTGACTGGGCGCTGACACGTACGATCAATGAATTGATCTGGAATTACCATATCCAATGGCCTGATCTCTTCATCCAATGACCCCACAGCAGATGCGGAAATGATCCACTTCACTCCTAATTTTCGCATCGCCCATAGATTCGCCTTGTACGGAACTTCCCCAGGTAAATAAGTATGATTCCTCCCATGCCGTGCCAGAAAAACAACTTCCATTCCTGCCATTTTACCGAGCATCAGTCGATCTGATGTTTTTCCAAAAGGGGTGTTGAGCTGAATCTCCTCTGGCGACTCCAAAGCCTGCATGTTGTAAAGACCACTGCCTCCCAATACGCCAAGTCGTGCGCTGGCAAGCTCTCCAGATGCAGATGGATTCACCGGAATCATCAAGACTTGATGCCAAACTAACATGGCAAGGGAACATTCAGACACACCCGGAAAAGCCTCAGCACAGAATCTCTGCAGGTCTTAAAGATGCAGAAGGATCACTCGCAAAAGCAAAGCCATCTCCGAGCACAAACTCAACAACAAATGCGGAGATGCACCAGAGTTGAAAACAACGACGTTCAGACAAACATCAGCGTATGAAGGCTCACACACACGTAAAAGCCCCTGGATTTCGAGTTGCCCTACCCAAGGCCAGGCGAACGATGCAGCATGAGAGTTCAGGGAACCACTGAGGTAGTGTTGG
>MPMF02347762.1_pt1 | contig 22340 bp, 18 predicted proteins | sample 1617271 | NCBI WGS metagenome assembly MPMF02 (sample SAMN05944812, study PRJNA350692) | marine metagenome | biome: marine; feature: ODZ; material: water; isolation source: 120 m water sample prefiltered with 30 um filter, filtered on to 0.2 um... | place: Pacific Ocean | collected 2012-04-09... | reverse complement strand
CTGAATCGACCGGTTGCATTCGCTCGGTATCGAACGGTCTGGGCAACAGACAAGCGAATTATTGACATCCCCTAGTGCGACTGCGAAGATGTGGCGGCTGAACCAGATTCTTTCCTCCCAAACATCTCACCCCGCCTTCTCGATGGGTCTGCCGATGCGATTCTTTACGCTTCTCTTATTTTTTATAGCTTCGGTTTCTCTTGCGCTAGCTGCAGTGGCAGCCCCGCCAAATATTGTCCTCATCCTGGCGGACGACATGGGCGTTGGAGATCCAGGTTGCTACAACCGTGATTCAAAAATTCCCACTCCTAACATCGATCGGCTCGCTCGAGAGGGGGTGCGGATGACCGACATGCACTCCCCCTCAGCGGTCTGTACTCCCACCCGCTACGGGCTGCTCACGGGTCGCTACTGCTGGCGGACCCGATTGAAGGAGAGTGTGCTCTTCGGGTACGGCACGGCGCTGATCGAACCAGATCGGGCCACCCTCGCCTCGCTGCTCCAGGGACACGGCTATCGTACGGCGGTTTTTGGAAAATGGCACCTTGGTCTCGGCGATGGAGAGAAGACCGATTACAGCAAGCCCCTCTCGCCCGGTCCGCTTTCGGTCGGTTTCGATCGCTTTTATGGCATTCCCGCCTCTCTCGACATGGCACCCTATGTCTATGTCGAGAATACGCAGGTTGTCGAGGCGGCCACCGAAGAGATTGAATCCGCCAATTACATTCGTTTCGGTGGCAAGGGATACATTGTGGGTGGAAAAATTGCCCCCAGTTTCCGCCACATCGATGTGCTTCCGGTGACGACGGACAAGACGGTCGAATTTATTGACCAGCAGTCGGCGGAGAAACCCTTCTTTGTGTATGTGCCGTTTTCTGCGCCGCATACTCCCTGGGTACCCACCAAGCAGTATTCCGGCAAGAGCCGGGCCGGATCGTATGGCGATTTTACGGTGATGGTCGACGACTGCGTGGGTCGTATCCTCGGAGCCCTGGACCGCAACGGTTTTACAGACAATACGCTGGTAATGTTTACCTCCGACAACGGTTCGCATTGGTTAGCGCAAGACATCAAGCAGTACGAGCACCGGGGAAACCTTGACTATCGTGGTCAGAAAGCGGATATCCACGAAGGGGGCCATCGCGTTCCTTTCCTCGTGCGTTGGCCGAGGCAGATCAAGCCAGGCACCGTCCGCAGTGGGTTGGGCTGTTTGACCGATGTGTTTGCCACGGTGGCCTCCGTGATCGGTAAACCGTTGGCCTGGGATGCCGGGGAGGATAGTTTTAGCCTGCTGCCGCTCTGGCAGCAGGGAAAGGCGGTCCGCAATGCGATCGTGCATCATTCAGGCCGGGGCATGTTTTCGATCCGCCGTGGCGATTGGAAACTGATTCTTGGGCTCGGCACAGGCGGATTTACAGAACCTTGGGGGAAGATCGAACCGAAAGAGGGCGAGCCCGCCGGGCAGCTTTATCATCTCGGCAACGATCTGGCCGAGCAGCACAATGTGTATCTCCAGCACCCAAAGGTCGTCGCATCCCTGAGCAGACTGCTCGATGAGTTTATGCGGACCGGGCGGAGTCGCTGAAAGAGCGGATTGCCGCTTCAGCCTCGTCAGGGATCGGCCTTCGGGCGTCATCTGCGGATCAGTGGCCCGAGTGCCGCGCTGCAGAGGCAGGCGACCGCCACGATGAGAAAAACCAGAGCGGTATTTCCATGTGTGTCGATGGCCCAGCCGATGAGCGGTTCTCCAAGCCCTGCGAAAATGTAGGCGACGCAGTTCATCACGCCGGTTCCGGTTGCCGACCGCTCGCGGCCGAGCAGATCGGGACAGAGCGCCCAGAAGACCGATTGGGGGCCATAGACAAGGAACCCGGAGAAAAACAGCAGGATCAGGCCGGTCAGCGCATCCTCGCGGGGCGTGACGTACATCAGTCCGGAAGTCGCCGTTGCCAGCAGCATGAAGCCGGTAATGATCGGCCAGCGTCTCGAGCCGAGCAGCCGGTCGGAGACCCAGCCGCTCACCAGTGCCCCGACTGCCATTCCCACGGGCAGTGCAACCGCACCCCAGGGCCCCAGAGGATTTGATTCTTTCCAGCCCTTGCCCATGAAGTGGACCGGCACCCAGATCAACAATCCGTAACGGGCAAGATTTTGAAATCCGATTGAGAGGGCCGCAATCATAAAACGGACGTTTCCAAGGGCACTGCGATAGCGATCAAACGATGTTTCAGACGTTTGGCCAGTGGTATCGGTTTCCGTCACTTGCGCGGCCTCGTCGCTGAGGGCCTCTTCATCTTCGGGTGGTTCAAAGCCAAGATCTTGGGGTCGGTCGCGGGCCACAAGAAAATACAAAATGCCCGCTCCGCCGAGCAGCAACACCGGCAGACGAAAAATCCACCGCCAGTCAAGCTGCATGACCTCGAGAATCACAAGCGAGGTGACAAAGGACAGGATGGACGAGCACCCGGCTGCAAACACATAAAACCCAAACACTTTGCCCCGTTCACGGTGACTCCACCAGTTGGAGAGGACCCGCCCGCCCGGGGCCCAGCCCATCGACTGGGCGAAGCCGTTGAGTCCCCAGCCAACGATCAGACCGGAGAGGGAACTGCTGATACTCACCAGCCAGTTCAAGCCGCAGGAGAGTACCGCGCCAAGGCTCATCATCCGTCGGCCGCCGAACTTGTCCCCCAAATTTCCATTGATCGCCTGCCCAGTCGCGTAGGCCCAGAGCAGGGCGGTACTGCACCAGCCGAGCGTTTGCTTATCGAATCCTAGTTCTTGCTCGATACCGGGAATCGCAAATCCGAAGGTCTGCCTGCCGGTGTAATAGAACAGGTAGCAGAACATCGTCGCCAGCAGCATCCGCCACTGAGCGAGTCGAAACGAGCCGGTCGGTTGGACTGGGGAATCGTGCATAGGGAGATGTCATTCATCCGTTGCGGGTAAGAGAGCAACGCGGTGCGGCCGTTTTTCGATGGCGTATTGGAAGGCTGCCTCCGCCTCGGCAAGCGGAAAGGAGGCGGCGACGAGTTCGGAGAAGGGATACTTTTGGTGCGTATTACCGAGAAACGCGATCGCGGTCGCCAGATCGCGTGGGGCATAGTTGTGTACGCCATGAATGTTGAGCCAACGACGGACGATCCATTCGGCCGAAACCGGGATGTCGGGGGAGGGGAATACCGATCCCACGAGGACATAACGGCCCCCGATCCGAAGTTCCGCGAGCCCTGAAGCGATCGAGGCAGGAGAGCCGGAGAGTTCAATGGCCAGATCGACCCCGCGACCGGCTGTAAGACGCCCGATCGTTTCGTTCAGTGCATCGGTTCCATCCGCCACACAAATCGCCTGACTTGCACCGAAACGCGAGGCCTGCTCAAGCCGGTCATTATCGACGTCACAGACGATCACCTCAGCCGCACCGAGCGTAGCGGCCATGGCAGTTGCCGAGAGTCCCAGCATTCCGGCACCTTGAATGAGTACCACCTCACCGGTACAACCTCCGCCGACGCGAAGGGCGGCCGCCACGGTGGCCGTCGCGCAGTTGGCGGGAGAGGCGACGACGTCGGACAACACTTTGGGAATTTGTACGACGGCGGTGCCCGCTGCGAGGTGGCAAAACTCAGCGAGGCCTCCACTGAGTGGGTGGATCGAGTCGATCGCTTCATGACCATATTTGAAGAGGGAATCACATTTTGCCGGGAGATCGTGGCCGCAATAAAAGCAGTCCCCGCAGTTGGCTGCAATCGACCAGGTGATTCGGTCCCCGATCTTTAGCGGCCGCCCTTCGACGTCAGCGACGTTCTCTCCCTCTGGAAGTGCTGCGATCCGGCCCATAATCTCGTGCCCGAGGATCGTCGGGGTCGGACTTGAGCGGCGCCCTTCGTACGTGTGCAGATCGCTGCCACATACGGTGCAGCAGGTCACACGGACCAACAATTCACCGGCACGTAATTCCGGTATGTCAAACGATTGGATCTCGAGCGGTTTTCCCTTGCCAAGAAAAACGGCAGCAAGTGCTTGCTTGGCCATATGTTATTTTGCTCCCGGACCGACATCTCCCTGACCCCGCTCAAGCGGAACAGCGCGGGTTTCTCTTGGTCAATAGGGTCCCCATCCTAACGACCCGGTCGATCGATCAACACCGGTGGTCGGCGAGAAGAAGTGGTCGATCTTAAGTTTGCATTTTTTGATCCCACGCATGGAGTACGGGGAATAATCCCCGCGGTCCTTGAACCGCTCATGTCCATGTGGGGCCTTTTCGTTACAATGTGCGGGTTCGGCCAATGAAATCCAACAGGAACGGAATGTTTCAAAGCTATGATATTTCATCTGTTTTACAGTGCCGGTTGTATGTGCAGTCTCGCCAGGTTGGTCCTTCGAGGACCAAGGCGAATGCGTTTGGGAACAGAACGGTCTGCTCACCGGTGCTGCAATCAGCTCCGCTGCAACAACGCTCAAGCGTTCTGGCATTCCGCCCGTGTACTCCTGTTGGTTTCTTTCGGGCTTCTTTTGGCCGACTTCCACCCGAAAGCTGCCGAAGCCGATTCGCCTCGCGGCGGACTTCAATTTCGTACCCAGAGGCTGGTTCTGGATAACAACGAAGGTTGCGCGGTGGCGGATGTCAATAACGATGGGCAGATGGATGTGGTGGCCGGCCGCCATTGGTATGAGGGACCGGAATTTCGCCAGCATCCTTTGCGAGAAATCGCTTCGTTTGGCAAAGACTATCTGGAAAACAACGGCGATCATGTCCGGGACATGAATGGGGACGGTTGGATCGATGTTGTCTCGAGTTCCTTCATTCCGAAACAGATCTATTGGTACCAAAATCCAGGTCTTGAGGGATTGCAGAAAAATCAACTTTGGAAAAAACACCTTTTGGCCGAAGGTGGGACCAACAATGAAATTACGTTCCTGCAAGATTTGGATGCGGATGGAAACGCGGAGTTGGTGGTCGACAGTTGGAACGCAAAGGCCGATCTAGTGGCTTGGCGTTTTGCTGAAGATGAAGCAAAACAGCCAACGCTCAAACAGTGGATTATTGGTCGGGGCGCCAATGGCCACGGGATGGGATTCGGGGATATCAACGGCGATGGGAGAGCGGATATTCTCTTTGCCCAAGGGTGGTACGAGTGCCCGCCGAAAGCAGATCTCGACAAACCCTGGAAATGGCACAGAGACTGGCAATGGGTTGGAGCCAGTTGTCCGGTACTGGTGAAAGATATCAACGGTGACGGGCGCGCTGACATCATCCGGGGCAACGGACACGACTACGGCGTTTATTGGCTGGAACAGCTTGAGCCGGTTGATGGTAAGACGGCGTGGCGAGAGCATCTGATTGACGATTCCTATTCCCAGTTGCACGCGCTGGCGTGGGCAGATCTTGACGGTGATGGAGCGGGCGAGCTGATTACCGGCAAACGTGTTCGTGCCCATTCAGGTGGTGATCCCGGTGCGTCAGAACCGCCTTGCCTCTATTACTACACGTGGAATGGGGCAGAGGGCCGCTTCGTGCGTCACACGATTGAGCAGGGGCATGTCGGTACCGGCCTGCAGCTGCGGGTGGCAGATATGAACGCCGATGGCAGACCCGATCTCATCACTCCCGGAAAATCGGGAACGCACATTCTGTTTAACGAAGGGCCCGAAAAGTAGTCCTTTTTGACTCTCTTTTCATAGGTTCTTTCTTCCCAGGCAGATAAGGCTGCGCACAGCGGGCCCTCCTCGGAAAGATTTTCACGAAATCCTCAAAAAAGGATTTTCTTTTTGCCCTATTAGCGCTTCTCTATCGCGTCCAGAAGAGGAGGAGCCATAGAGCTCGCTCAGGGTGCCCGCAACCGGTCCGGGGAGGACGATGCGGTTGTGTTCGCCTAGGGCCGCTTGCTCCTTGAGTTTAGAAAAAAAGAGACAACCGAGAGATGACAGGCTGCGTATGTAGAGTCGCATAGCCAGGGGTAGTCTTGTCGCTTCCGCTGCATTATGGGGCGACAGGGACGCTTAGCGTTCTGGGACACTTCTGGTCGCACGGAGTGTTAGGGAATGATTCAGCCGTAGCAACTTGGAGGAGCTGAGATGTGCGCCGTTCATCACACTAGGGTTCAAGCAGCAAGCACGAATCCCCAAGGAATATGTGTCCAAAAAGAGACTAATGGCCAAGAGACTAATGGCCAAGAGACTAATGGCAATGGATCTGGTAATGGATCTGGATCTCGACAACCACTGCATCGAATCGGCCAGATTCGCTCGCAGCAGGATGTGTCAGTGCGAGCACTTGCCCGCAAGATGAATCTTTCAGCCAATCAGGTTCGCATGCAGGAAGATCCTAATTGTGATATTTCACTCAGTTCCTTGTACCGTTGGCAGCAGGCGTTGAACGTTCCGGCTGCGGAGTTGCTGGTGGAGCCTGGCGAAGGCCTTTCATCTCCTATCCAGATTCGGGCGCGACTACTGCGAATGATGAAAACGATTGCTACCTTGCTTGCCGAGCCCCAGTCCGATCGAACAACGGACATGATTGAGAATTTAAAAACTGAAATCCTGGCAGTGATGCCTGAGGTGGAGCATGTGGACCGTTGGCATGGCTGTAGTACTTCCCGTGATGGTCGGGACGTTGCAGCTGCCGTGTTGCGACAAATTGATGACGCATTACTGATGGACGAATAACCCAAAAACTCCTGCGAGAGGTATGCCGGGTGTTTTGAAATAGAAAAATTGGTTGCTTGTTTTCGGTCTGCTCGAGTAGGCCCTAGAGAACGATGTGGCCTGCGTTGCCTTTAAGCAATGGGTGGTCGGGGACTATTTCGCGAACAGATGAGGTAATTTGACAACAAGAGAGGCGATTTTACGGCTTAAGCGATCCAACCGACGGTCTGGTTTGTCGGATGGAGCTCGATTTTAGGTCGTGAAGTTGCCCTCGCAGGAGCGCCAAAAACAGGTTGTTTCCAGGAGAAAATTCGAGTGGCGGCCGGCAAGGATGCCTCTGCCAGCCGGCTGAGCGGATATTGAATCGGCCAAAGGGCTTTTTGGCATACGAGTTGCGTAAAAGTGAGGTGTATTTCCACTAAAAATGTCCGAATTGTTCGGATTAAAGCAATTGTAGGGTTGGATGGAACGTTGGAACCCAAACTGAAAAGTGGAGACCGTTGCAAAGGAGAGTTCGGAATCCCAGTTCATTTTCAGTAGGTTTGGAAGATGTGCAGCTACGGCAACACAAAGCGTGTACGGTTATGCGGTATTGTCCGTATCCTGAGCGGTTTGCTCCTGTTGGTGCTGTTAGGTAGCCAACAGATAAAAATCGCACAGGGCACCGAATTTTATGGGTCCGATCCCCTCGGTTCAGCAGGTGTTGTTGTCGGATCGGGCATCGACCTGCTCAATACCGATGAGTTCAACATCTATCACGTTTTTGCTAATCCCGGAACGGGCGACTTTGCCAACGTTCCATATTTCACAAGTGTCGGCCCCGATATTTGGACGCTCGATTTAGGGGACCTTTCGAATTTGACACTTGGCTCGCAGGACTTCGGGATCTTTACGGCCTCAAACAGTCAGGTTCTCTCCCGAGACGAACATTTTGTCGATGTTTACCTTGACGGGGTTTTTGATACGACCGCCGGGGTGGGTGGCACGCCGTTTCTCACTTCAGCGACCGGTGAAATGGCAAACTTGCGTTTTTCGATGACGCAAACCGGTCAGTCCATCTCCTGGAGTGGGACGCTCATGGTTAATGGTAATATGCCACTTCTGGTTCCCGAGCCGACTGCTGGTATGTTGTCACTACTGGGCGTTTTCGGCTTCTTTGTTTGGTATCGCAGGCGCCGCTTCCTCTGCTCATAATGCAGCATCTCGAGATTCCTCAAGCAACGGATGACTTGCCTGTTGTTTTCTACGAATTGGCATCGCCGATTGAACCACTCCTGCCGCTTTTTTAGTGGAAACCGATCTTGTTTTACCATTCTGTAGAGTCGGTCGCGCTCAAAACAAACGCCACGGCCTCTGTTTTCCGAGAGAAAGCCGGGCCAACAGAAAAAAATGTCCGCAACAGGGGGTGGCAAAGCGGTCCTGCCGCCACAGAATAGACGCCAGATGAGCAGCACATTCGGGAGGGGACGCGATGGATGAAATCAAACAGACGCGAGCAGCAGGGCCGACACCATTTCAAAGGTGGATCGCGGCGACCATACTTGGCATCTTCATTATGGTAGGTCTTTGGGGACACGCTTGGTTTTCGCCGGAGCCTGCCCGGTATCAAACCGTGGTGGTCCCTAAAGAGGACGGGTATTACATCATGGACAATCAAACGGGCAAATTATTTGGCCAGCGGGGCGTCCATTTGATGGAGAACAATCGGTTGCGCTTTATCGAGTATCCCCTCACTGCCCCTCTGAATGTAATCAAGCAACCACTTAACAAAATCAGGAATAAACAATAGGACATTTTCAGCTCGATTGGCGTTGCTAGAAAAACGGCGGAACGTGTCCACATCTTAAACAGTCTGTGGGAGGGGTAACAAAATTCGAAAAACATTTCTTAGTGTGGTCTTTGGGCTATTCGTTGCCGGGTCCGCTTGGACGGGGACGTATGAAAATCTTTAAGGCGACAAGAGACCACCAAAATCTGAGCGGTAAGGAGCATCCTTTTGAAGGAGATGTTGGTCCTGGGGAAAACCTGAGCGGGGCGAATCTGCGGGGGGTGGATCTGGCACGAACGAACCTGAGCAAGGCGGACTTGGCCGTCGCGGATCTGGGCCGAGCGGACCTAAGTGGAGCGGACTTGCGTGGGGCGACCCATTGGGATAGGGCGGATTGGAGAAATGCTTCCTGCTTTCACCGCCGCAAACCGAAGTGGCCCGCAGGGATGGACCCAAAGAAATTTGGAATTACTGTCTATCCGCCAGCGAAAAAGAAGTAGGCAAATCGGGCAGGCGTGGACCTGCACGGCGCGGCGGTTGGCCAGAGGGCGGTTGGCCAGAGATCGTCTCAACCGGTCGCGTTCAGCGCGGCGCGGACCAAGTCGTGCATCCGCGGCAACAGATCGAGAAAATTCTCACGGATCCAGCTGCGGTTCAGGTCGTAATCTGTGCCAGCCTTTTCCGTGATGTTGCGCGACCAGTAGTGTGTTGCCGCAGGGGTCCGCCAGCCGGGCACGAGGCCAGCGCGTTCCGTGAACCGCTCGGTCCAGCGTAACTCCTGCTCGTTGGCGCCCGCCCCCGCGATCCAGTCGCTAAACGCCGTCGCCCAGGACAACTGGCCGCACAGTTTGCGATGGATCATGACGAAATGGAGAAAGTCGTGCGTTGCCGGGGCGGCCAGAGACCAGCGGTCCCAGTCGAACAAACCGATCCCGCAATCCGTGTCGTTGACCAACATGTTGCGCCAATGGAAGTCACCGTGGCTCAGGCAGAGCGGGATAGAAGAGGCGTCCAGGTCGGCTGCCATAGCGACAAAGTCTGCAGCCAGCTTCCGCTCCTCGGCGTCGATGGCCCATACAGTAGCACGCTCGAAGGTCGCCACCGTATCACGCCATAACGCCGTCTGATCGGGAGGCCGTTCTACAGGGAGCGCCTGCATGGCCAGTAACAACTCGAACGCGCGATCGGCCTCGGTCGGCCTGCGGGAGGGGTCGAGGCGGGACAGCAGGACGCCTGGAATGCGCTCTTCAACCGTGAACGGCACCCCGTCGAACTCGGTGTTCATCAGCGGTTCCGGCGTGTTGATTTGCAAGGCGGAACGGAGTCGATCCCGGGCCATTTCGAGTCCCAGGTAATTTCGCTGGACACCGTCTGCGTTGTCGAGATCGAAGGGGAGTCGTAGCACAAACGCGTCTCCCAGAAAGAGGATGAGTCCTGCAGACCCTGCTCCTGAAAGTGTGAGTTGAGGAAAACGAACCGGGCCGTCGATCTCGAACTCTTGGTGTAGCGAGCAGGTCAGGGCCTCGATCCAGCTTTCTTCACTTCGCTCCGTATGGGCGGCGATGCCGAAGGTGGGTGCCAGACAGCGAGTCCGTTTCAGACGCGCGCGCCCTCTGGACGCTTTGGCTCTCAGCCCAGGGCTGCGCTGGCTGGCCGCGCGCGCCGGGAGCATCAGCCGATCCAGCGGCACAAGTTCCGAAATGCTGCGGAAGTGGGGCAGGAGGGCGTGAAACCGCGCTGTCGTAAACCCGGCATCTCCCAGCATTCTACGATAGCCGGCGGCCCCACGTGCATGAGCCCGCGGGCGGCGTCCTCGGCACCTCTCGGCAAGCCAATCGCCTAGAGATCGCGGCAGAAACGAAAAGAAGGCCATTGCCGCGTAGTGGTCGGGTTTTCCGATCCAGGAGGACAGACCCCACCGGTTTTCGACCCCTAACCAGACATGTCCCCCCGGTTTCAGAACGCGGCGCGCTTCACACAGGAATGCCGTCTGCGCCGCCAGATCCGGTTCGTCCCGGAACCAGTCGAGCCCATTCAGGATCACCGAATCGAACTCACCGTCCGGAAAGGGAAGGGTGTCCGTGTCACCCGCACAGACGACGTGCACGTTGTCCAGATGCTTCTGGCGAACACGCGCCGCTAAGAGTGCGGCGTGGGTCAGATTCGCGTCGCACGCCACCACCTCCCTGCACCAGTGGCCCAGGGCAACGGCCTCACTACCAAGCAGCGCGGAAATATAGAGTACTCGGCCACGTGCGGATCTGGGTAGCAGCACCTGCCAGGTGGCCATCGTGTCGCTGGCCAGGATGGACCGTAGAGGTAGCCTCTGGATGTGTGTGCCCATCTGATCGATGATCGCAATTGACCAGTCCGGATCCTGCATGCGCGCTACGAGCGTCTCGAGATCGTTAAACGGCAGTCCATCATCGTGGGTGTTGCCCTTGCGGACGATCGGGACACCGAGGCGGACGGGATATTTCCTGAGCCCATCGGATGTGGCGAGCGTGTCGTCGGAGAGGGGTGCAAGTGATTGACCCGTATGCGGACAGACCAATCTGTGACCTAGCAGGCTCATGCGATGCCTCCCGGTGAACGGCGGAGCAGACTGGTCAGGTCGATCTTGGTTATGTGCAGCGTGGCCAGTAGAAAGATTCCCAGAAGAACACACTTCAGGCCGAGATCGAGGACCATTTGGTGAAGTGGATCTTGCACCATCCGGTGTAGTGGAACGAGACTGGGTACCAGGAACAGTGCCGCCGCCAGGACACTGAGCTTGCCCACGCTCCACCAGTCGTATTGGATGCGGTAGAAGTTGCGGCAGGCCCAGATTGTGAAGGCGTCCATGAAGAGATAGGAGATCATCGTGGCGGCGGCGGCCCCTACAATACCCCAACGCGGGATCATAATGACGCCCAGGATAACATTCAGAGTGGCGGCGAGTGCGACCCGGATCGGGAGCAGGTGCGTGCGCGCTTCGATGTTCATGCCTACCTTGAGAATATCGTTGAGGGCGAACAAGATCAGGGCCGCCATCAGGAAACCGACGGCGGGGGCTGCGGCATAGAACTCGGGTGTCGTGAGCAGAACCAGGGCTGAGGGTGCAAACCAATGTGCGGCGAGCGTCGCGAGCAGGCCGAGCGCGAAAAAACGGAGTGCGAAGTTGGCGAACGTCTGCTTCGCCCCGCTCTCCCGTGCGATCCTGTAGTAGACCGTTGGCCAGGCGGACCGGAAGGGGGTCAGGGCTAATGCGTTGGCGACGAAGACCAGCTTCGCCGCGATGGAGTAGAGTCCGACCTCCGCAAGCCCGTCGTGTGCATTCAAAGCGAGAGTCTTGAGCAGGACGCGGTCTGTTGCCGAGAGCAGAAGAAACCCGATCGCGGAGAAGATCAGCGGGAATCCGAATTTCATCAGTCTTCGCAGTTCATCTCGATCAAAACCCCAGGCCAGGTATTTGCGCGCGAAGAATATAGTGACGATTACGCTGACGACTCCGCCGCAGAAGCTGCCGTAGATCAGGCTGGCGAAGCCGGCGTCCAGATACAGCAGGCAGATGAGGTTGCCGGCCAGTTTGGCGCAGAAGATGATAAATGAAATTCCAGCCACCGTGGCGTATTTCTGCGCTGCCCGGAGGGGGGCTGCCATGACCTTGTAGGTAGCTTGGCAGAGCAGGATCCCGGCTCCGAAGGCGAGCAATTTCGTATAGCCCGACTGGTCGAACAGCAACGGTGCGATGCGACCGGAAAACAAGATCATGAGGGTGCCAGCCATCAAAGAACAGCATAAGACATAGGTGATGCCTGTGCTGATGGCAGGACGATAGGCCTCGATCGGCTGCCCGCCCTTGTCGTAAAGGATGCGCTTCATTACCGCGGAGTCCATGCCCTGCGAAACGACAATGTCCATGATGGCGAGCAGGATCAGGAAGAGTTCGACGGCTCCGTAATCGGCCGGCGTCAGGTAGCGGGTGTAGAGCGGGAGCAGGATAAACGCCACCCCCTTCTCCATGATCCCGGCAAGGGACAGGATGCCGGTGCCTTTGATCAACTGGTGGAAGTGGAGGTTCATGCGCGACGCTTCTCTACGAGCCAGTCGAAATCGCGATCCACGATGCCGCGCACGACTTCGTCTTGTGGGACCTCGGTCGAGATGGAAATCATGTTCCAACGATCGCTCATGGATGCGTAGAGGGCCTGCATTTTCTTCAGCGTCTCAAGGTCCAGATCGGGCTTCCGTGCCGCAATGATCTCGGGGTCGGCGTGGAGGAGGAAGATCCTGTCGGGACGGGGATAGAGGGCGCACATCAGCGAGCGGATCGCCCGGTAGCCGCTCCGAATCCCGTGCATGGCACCCGACATAAAGTCGTAGATATAGCGATCCATAATGACCAGATGGCCGTGGCGCTTTGCGCGCCAGACCTTGGCATATCGCCACCAAAGTTCGAATGAGAGTGCCACTAGGTAGAACCAGTACCGCAGATGAGCCCGCACGAAGCGAAACGCAATCCAGGACCAGACCGTCCCTCGTTGGAACTGTCGCAGTTCCTCCTCTTCTACAGTGAGGGGGCCTCGCCGCCGTCGCCACTCATAGCCCAGGGCCCGAAAGATGGAAGGCGACTCCCGCCCGTGCAACTGGTCGCACAACCGCCTCCGTTCAGACACCATATCGGAAAAGCGCTCAGGCACGGGCTCGCTCGCGAAATGCATAAAACGTGGGAAGTGGTGGTGGCCCCAGGGTCCCATGTAGTGGACGCTATGACCCCAATTTAGTTCCTCGCGGACGAGTCGGCTAAACTCCTCGATCGCCGTCGATTTACCGGAGCCGTCCGGACCCAAAAAGCAGATCGACACTCCCTTCGTAGGTTGTGACACGAGCAGCTTCCCTCGCATGAGCAACCGCCGAGCCAAGATCCGCGGATGACCCCAGAGCAGCTTTCTCCGTATTGAACGCGCTAGCCGCAAGGCAGCACTCGGGTCTGCATACAGCGGCGCGATCTGTTCCACCGTTTGCGGCATGTACTTCGCTATTCCAAGTCGCACGAGATCTCGTTCGGTAGCGCTGCCAGCTAGCGAGGGCAGCATCTGCTCGATGTGCGGGCGGTGTTTCGGCTGCAGGTGGTCCTTGCCCAGCAGGTCGTGGAACACGAGTACCACCGCCATGTCGGCCGGCCCGAGTTGCGGGATGCCGTTGATCGCAATTCGTCGCGCCAGGGCAGCGTCAGTCTGGAGGTATTCGAAGCCCTTGCAGACAAGCGCGAAGTGGATATCGAGCAGGACGAAACCTGTCTTCGTCCAGCGGCCCATGACGATCTTGCGGGGGTTGTGGAATTCGGTCCGCAGAATCTCGAAGCCAATTTCTCGCAGCGCGGCAAGTGCTTCTTTCTGGCGCCCCGGATCGACGAGCAGATCGAGATCCTTCTCCAGTGCTGTCAGCTTCTCTGCGGGCCGCACGAGGCAGAATGCGATCCCGTTTGTCGCAAGAGCCTGAAACACCCTGGCGTATTCACGATGCACATGGCTGCGCCCCGCTTCCATTGCGCAGCTCTCCGCTTTTCCGCTGGTCCAGTCCATTGCCTAGCTTTTCTACTACATCATCCGAATGATCCACAGCCGATATGCACTTTGATCGCGCGGCCTTTTCGAGTGCCAAAACGATAGTTCCCGTTTTGCGACTCGGAAGACAAGTTGCACTGCCGACCATCGACAAGTGATCTAAGACAAGACTTCGGCGAGATTTAAAACCAAGTGGGCGATACTGGGCTCGAACCAGTGACCCCTAGCTTGTCGAGCTAGTGCTCTAAACCAACTGAGCTAATCGCCCAATAAAAAAAGGGGACTTGCCGCGGCAGGAGTCCCCTGGCTAAATCCAGTAAGTCACAGCGTACCCAGCCAAAGCCGCCGAACCTGCTATTTCAGCCATTGTCTGTTATCGTCCTCCGCACCCCGCCACTGATTGTAACGCTTGTATGCAGGCATGAGAAAGTGGGCAATAATCACACCTTGGAGTGGATTTTTCCGCATTTTCGGAAAAGTGAACCCCACTTACCAGAGTCATCTGTTTGCCTTGTATTCACTCGCCTCGGCCCCCTATACTTGGCCAAACCGCTGTTCTGGGCATGCCCGCTCGAGAAACCCCTTGCAGGCCTTGTCCCCGCTGTCCTGCTTGGCGGTTTTGTGCCTGCTAGCACCGGCAGGTGCTTGATGCAACTCATAAAAGACCATACATCCTGAGAGAATGATGCTAAAAATTGCCCTGCCCGATGGTAGTACCCGAACGTACCGGCAGCTCATGACCTGCCGTGACGTGGCGGCAGATATTGGCCCCGGATTGGAAAAAGCGGCCATCGCTGCAGAACTCGACGGAAAAATTGTCGGTCTCGACATGGTCCTGCCCGGTGAAGGGGAGATCGGTCTGCGGCTCCTCACCAAAAAGGATCCCGAATCCCTCGACGTGATGCGGCATAGCGCGGCCCACGTGATGGCCAGGGCGGTGATGCGACTCTTTGACGGAGTGCAACTCGCATTTGGCCCTACGATCGAAGACGGATTTTACTACGACTTTGAAATGGACCATGTCCTTTGCGAGGATGATTTTGCGGCGATCGAAAAGGAAATGGGAGAGATCATCAAGCTGGATGAACCGTTTGATCGTTTGGAAGAACCGATCAGCGGGGCAGTGCAACTTTGTCGTGAGATGCAACAGCCGCTCAAAATTGAGCATATTGAAACAGGCTTGGCTCAGGAGCAAACGCTTTCGTTTTATCGGCAGGGGGAGTTTCTGGACCTTTGTCGCGGTCCCCATGTCCGTTCCGCCAAGGTGATTGGCAAGGCATACAAACTGCTTTCTGTGGCGGGTGCCTACTGGAAAGCGGACCATACTCGAGAACAATTGCAGCGGGTGTATGCCACCGCTTTCTGGGATAAGGAGTCGCTCGCAGCGTATCTCCAGAGACTCCAAGAGGCGCGACAGCGGGACCACCGTGTGTTGGGCAGAAAACTCGGCCTCTTTGAGATTGATGAGAAGGTAGGGCAGGGGCTAATCCTCTGGAAGCCCAAGGGGGCTCTCATACGGCAGCAGCTTCAAGATTTTATCCTCGAACATCTGCAAAGACAGGGTTACCGGCAGGTCTTTACACCCCATATCGGCAGGCTCGAACTCTACAAGACTTCCGGCCACTATCCCTATTATTCCGAATCGCAGTTTCCGCCTCTGATTGATCCGGACCAGATCAGGAAGCTCGCAGATGAGAATTGTTCCTGCGCTGACCTGGCCAGTCGTATGCAGGAGGGGACTATTGATGGTTACATGCTCAAGCCGATGAATTGCCCGCACCATATCCGAATCTATGCGAGTGAAAAACACAGTTATCGGGATCTGCCGATTCGGCTTGCCGAATTCGGTACGGTTTACCGCTGGGAGCAATCGGGCGAGATAGGTGGCCTCACCCGCGTGCGAGGTTTTACCCAGGATGATGCCCATCTGTTTGTAAGTGAAGATCAACTCGGAGAAGAAATCGCCGGTTGTATCGAACTGGTGAAGATCGTTTTTGGCACGCTTGGAATGGAGAATTATCGGGTTCGCGTTGGCCTGCGCGACGCGGATGGTGACAAATACGTTGGTGATCGCGACCAGTGGGCGAAGGCGGAAGCAGCCTGCTTGGCGGCCGTTGAGAAGCTTGGGGTTCCTTTTAGCGAAGAACTGGGTGAAGCCGCTTTTTATGGTCCGAAAATCGATTTTGTAGTTCGCGATGTCCTTGGGCGGGAGTGGCAGTTGGGGACGGTCCAGGTCGATTATCAACTCCCCGAGCGGTTTGATTTAACGTATGTCGGAGCGGACAACGCGCTGCACCGACCGGTGATGATCCATCGGGCGCCATTCGGTTCAATGGAGCGGTTTATCGGTGTCCTGATCGAGCATTTTGGCGGTGCGTTTCCTCTCTGGTTGGCGCCCGAGCAGGTACGCATCTGTACGGTGAGCGAAAAGTCCGAAGCGTATGGCCGTGATGTAGAGCAACAATTCCAAGAGGCGGGATTAAGGACCGCTGGCGACTACCGCCCGGAGAAGCTTGGCGCAAAAATCCGCAATGCCCAGCTAGAAAAAATACCCTATACGGTAGTTGTGGGTCCTCGGGATGAGACTGCAGCAACCCTCTCCCTGAGAGATCGTGTCGATGGCTCTCAGGAGACAATGCCTGTTGAGGAAGCTATCGAAAAACTGCTTACCGAGGCCCGATCTCGTGTGGTACGAGAGACAAGTTCGACCGAGTCTGTAGAATTGGCAGCCGATAACGCCAAACAGAGCAAAAACTAAATCGGTGTAAACGGGTCGGACCGTACTCATTGTTTTGAAAATATTTGGGCTGGGGCTCATTTTCTCGCACTTCCTCGGCATTTCGACCAAGCCCGGTTTGCCAGCTTCTTCGTTAAAAATTGGTGTGCAACCAGTTGACGAAATGCTGCACCCTCCCCGATACTGTTAGGCGTGCAGGCGGGTCTCTCTGCGAGATGCCCGCGGGGTATTGTTTCCATTGTTTTTTCGGAGGTGGTGAATATCGACAAGCTACAGCGGATCAATGACCAGATTCGAGTCTCTCCTGTCAGAGTAGTTGGGGGCGACGGGGAACAACTGGGAATTTTATCTACGGAAGAGGCGATTGAAATTGCACGCAACTCCGGCTTGGATTTGGTTGAGGTGGCCCCAACGGAGCGGCCTCCTGTCTGCCGGATCATGGATCACGGCAAGTTCAAGTACGAGCAAAAAAAGCGGAAAAATAAGAACCGGGCAGCCGCGCACCATGCCCGGACCAAAGAAATCCGCATCCGGCCCAAGACCGGCCAGCACGACATAGATTTCAAGATCAATCATGCGCGTGAGTTTTTGGAGCATAAGGATAAGGTCACGATTTCGGTCATTTTTCGGGGTCGGGAGTTGGCCCACATGGAAGAGGGGCGACGCGTCCTGAACGACTTCGTTGCACGACTCGATGATATTGCCAAAGTGGAGACGCCTCCCTCGCAGCACGGTCGCAGGATTGTCTGCACGTTGGTACCAAAATAGCCACCCCTTCGGGTGTCTGGCGACCGGTTTGAAGTATTTGGCGATTCCTCACCGTTGCCGGTCAGACAAGGGAAGCTGGATTGTGGGTCCCCTTTTCTCCAACCCTCTCTTTCACTAGACTTTAGGGCTTGGATGAAACCACAAAGTTGATTTTTCAGGGTGCGGCAGATCTGCCTATTTTCCCATGCCAAAGCAGAAGACACATAAAGGTACGAAAAAGCGATTTCGCTTAACTGCCAGTGGAAAGGCTAAGCACCGGTCCAGTGGGACAAGCCACCTCGCTGCCCGCATGGAGCATAAACGGAAACGCAATCTCCGCGGGACTACCGTAGTCTCGGGGACCGAGACTAAAAAGATTCGGGATGCCCTGGGGAAATATAGTAATTAATAAACGCTCCCTGCCCGGCAGGCTTTTCTCCAGTGAAGACTGGTAAAGAGAGAGGGCCTCTAGCAAAGCGAAAATGTGAACGCAGCAAGGTAATTGGTGAAGGGCGATGAGAACAAAGAAAGGGGCAGCCCGCAACAGGGCTAAAAACCGGTTATTCAAACGAGTGAAGGGTTATCGTGGTGGCCGTGGTACTCTGTTGCGCACGGCCAAAGAGACCCTTGTTCGTGCCGATGCCTGTGCCTATCGCGATCGTCGCGCGAGAAAACGTGAATTCCGCAAGTTGTGGATTATTCGCATCAATGCCGCCGCTCGAGAACGTGGGCTGCGTTACAGTGAGTTCATTTACGGATTGAACAAAGCGGAGATTGCGTTGGATCGCAAGAGCCTCGCCGAAATGGCGGTAAATGATCCATCGGCGTTCGACCAAGTCGTTGAACGAGTGAAGGATGCTCTGGGAACCGCTGCATAGCTTGCCGTGGCACTAGATGAATTTCTTGTCGAACTGGACGGGTTGACTGATTCGGCTACCGAATCATTGAATGCTGCCCTCGACGTTGATTCCCTCGAAGCGGTACGGATCGATCTACTTGGTGCCAAAAGCGGTCGACTCAAGGCTTTGCAGAAGGGGCTTGCTGCTATCGATTCGGCCGAAAAGCCTGTTGCGGGCAAGCGGTTTAATGAAGCCAAGCAAAAGATAGAGGCAGCCTATGCGGCTGCCAAAGAACGTCTAACCTTTGCAGTCGCCCAGCAGAGCGCTGCCGGCTTTGATCCCACCGAACCGGGCTGTAAGCCAATTCTCGGCCATTTGCATCCGATCACGCAGACCATCGAAGAACTCAAGGATATTTTTGCGCGATTGGGTTTTAGCGTGGCCGATGGTCCTGAGATCGAGGACGAACGCCACAATTTTGAGGCACTCAATATTGCTCGCTCACACCCTGCCCGGGACCCGCTGGATAACTTTTATCTACAGACTGCGACCAAGTCGGCCGGTCCCGAGAGGTCGGAGTGGTTGCTTCGGAGCCAGACGAGTACGGTGCAGATTCGGGTGATGGACGAAACGCCGCCGCCGGTACGAATCGTTTCGCTCGGCCGCGTCTATCGGCCCGATACCGCAGACGCCACACATTACCCGATGTTTCATCAAATTGAGGGACTCCTGGTCGATACCGACGTTACGATGGCGGACCTAAAAAGTGTGCTGCGAATGTTCTGCAGTAGTTATCTGGGCGAAGATGTCCATGTCCGCTTTCGCCCCTCGTTTTTCCCTTTTACAGAACCGAGTGTGGAAGTCGACATGCGGTGGCAGGATGGCTGGATTGAAATGGGTGGTGCAGGAATGGTCGATCCTAATGTTTTTGAAGCGGTTGGCTATGATCCGGAAAAGGTAACCGGTTTTGCTTTCGGTCTTGGAGTGGAGCGACTCTGTGCCCGCCGTTATGGAATTACAGATATCCGCGAGTTTTTTAAGAACGATGTTCGCTTTCTACACCAGTTTTAAGGTCATGCCATGTTGGAAAACATGAGTTGCGCAACTTTGACAGCGCGTTTTTGTTTCATCGGATTGTAGCCCAGTTAACCCAAAACCGATCGTCTGTGGACCCATGATTGTTAGTTGGAATTGGCTCAAGCAATACGTGCCGCTCGAGATGCCAGTTGCGGAACTCGAGGAACGCCTCATGATGGCGGGTCTCAATCACGAGGGAACGGATGCGGTTGCTGAGGATCTTGCAATCGATTTGGAAGTGACCAGCAATCGGCCCGATTGTCTTGGACATCTTGGCGTTGCGCGCGAAATTGCGGTCCTTTACGATTTGCCGTTGGCAATTCCCGAAGCTGCCCCGGTCGCCTCGGGACCGAACATCAGCACGCTCACGGGAGTAACGCTAGAATCACCAGAGCTTTGTTCACGGTACACTGCCCGTGTCATTCAGGGAGTCAAAGTCGCCCCGAGTCCCGATTGGCTCATCGAGAGACTCAAGACGGTGTACGCATCCAAGATGAAAAAGGGAACTGCCTGGACGCCGGTAAACAATATTGTCGACATCAGCAATTATGTTCTCCTCGAATCGGGACAGCCGCTGCACGCATTCGATCTTGAAAAATTACACTCTCGCCGGATTATCGTTCGGCAGGCCGAGGCTAAGGAACCTTTTCTCGCAATCAACCACAAAACGTACACTCTCGATGCCGGGATGTGTGTGATTGCCGATGCTGAGCGCCCGGTCGCACTTGGGGGTGTGATGGGGGGCGCCGACACGGAAGTTTCAGAGAAAACGACAGATGTCCTGATTGAGAGCGCACTGTTTGACCCGATTGCGATTCGCACTGCCGCGCGCCGACTCGCTTTGCACAGCGATTCCTCCTATCGTTTCGAACGGGGTCCTGATCCGGAGGGCGTCGATTGGGCAAGTCGTCGCTGCTGCGAATTGATTCTTGAGCTGGCAGGAGGTGAGTTGGCAGAAGGTGTGATTGACGTGGGCTCTGAGAGTCCGCCAAGAGAACCCATTGTGCTGCGAATGCATCAGTTGGAGCGCATTTTGGGGATTGCGATCGATCGTGACGAAGTGGTTCGCATTCTCACTGCCCTGGGGAATGATCCACAACAGGTCGAAGCAAAACGCATCGAGGTGCGGCCTCCAAGTTGGCGAGCCGATTTGTACCGTGAAATTGATCTTGTCGAAGAGGTGGCAAGGATTCACGGGTATGACAAGATTCCCGAAGATGGTCGGGTGCCGATGCGCGCTTCCTCACGAAGCCGGCAGGATCGCGTCGTTGCACGCGTTGGGCGGACGCTCACGGCAACCGGTTTCGACGAAGTGGTGACCGCCAGTGCGGTTGACGAAAAGACGAGCGCGGTGTTCAGCCCGTGGTCGGATGCAGATCCGATTTGTTGCGACACACCGATGCTGCGGGGCGCGGCCCTGTTGCGCCGCAGCCTGATCCCCAGTCTGCTTTCGGTGCGACGGACCAACGAAAGCCTTTCCAATGAAAGAATTGAATTATTTGAAGTGGCTCGTGTGTATCTGCCCATCTCTGGTGCGCTGCCGGTCGAGGAAACGATGGTGGCTCTTGCGAGCGGAAACGGTTTTTTTGAGGTCAAAGGAGTATTGGAAGCGATCCTTGAAAGATTGGGAATTCAGGAACAACTCGAGGCAGCAGATTTCGAGAGCGCATTTTTTCGTAGCGGAAAAGGTGGCGAGCTGAGTCTTGCGGGCGAACGACTGGGATACCTGGGAGAGGTTTCTGATACGGCGCGCAAAATGTTCGATTTGCGGGGTGAAGTCGTCGTTGCCGAAATCCGCCTCGGTTTGCTTTTGCAGTTGGCGAATCTCGTCCCACAAGCGAGTCCCCTTTCGTCCTACCCGGCCGTTGAGCGGGATTTGAATTTTGAAGTGCAGGAAGAGGTGCGATGGGCAGAGCTCGCCGAGACGGTAGACCGCGTAGCGGGCGACTATGTTGAGGCGATCGAGTATCTGGAAACCTACCGTGATAAGGAACGACTCGGGCCGGGCAAAAAAAGTTTGGTCCTGAAGGTCGTGCTTCGCAAAGCGGATGGAACACTCACCGGCGAAGAGGCGGACGATGTACGCAAACGCATTGAGGCTGCGTGCCGGGATCAACATGATGCGGTGTTGCGGGCATAGGACTCAGCCATAGGACCCAGCCATAGAACTCAGCCATAGGACATTCGGCGCGATTCGAAACATCAAAAGTCGATGGCGTCGTCCCAGATATTGGGCAGATAGTTGGCGTTGATGCGCTGCTTGACCAAAGCGCGCTGCCGATCGTTCAGTTCGATCTTTGCCTCGATCCCCTCCAAAATAGTACTCTCGTTCTTTTTTGTCAGCTTATTGAGTACAAAAGTGCCGGGAAGCGTGAATCCCTGAACCCCCGTCAATCGTTGGTGGGCTCCTTCTTTGGTCACCTCGATTTCGATGAAGACATAATTTCCCATGGTCGGTATTTGTTTGGGGTTTTGAATCGCTTTGACAAATCCATCTTTAATCTGGACCATCCAGCCTTTACCGTCATCGTCCAAGCGGGCGACGACATCCCGGCTATTGCAGATCAGGTAATGGCAATTGCGACGGAGGATCTCGGGTCGCTTGAACTCCACGGCAACAGCCTGGGCATTTGGATCCTGGGTGATGGTTGGCGCCTTTGGGTCATTATTGCTTTCCTGTTGCGGCAATCCAGCTAACGGGCTGGAAGTTCTGATTCCCTGCACCGCTCGGTTCTCATCCGCATCGGGAAGTGGCACAGCAGCGGCGCAAGCGGGGCAGCGCCCCTTTTTACCAGCGAGATGGTCGGGTGCTTTGAGTCGTTCGTTGCAGTGGGGGCATCTGGTGCGGATCATGTTCGATCATCCTTACCGTCTATCCTAGACATCGCGAGGGCACTCTGGCAAGCGAGTCGGATTGAGCGTGCCTTTGCGCCAATGCAAAAAACTGTTATTTCTGGAGCGCCGCAGTAACGGACGAG